>ENA-UOUL01002992-UOUL01002992.1-bioreactor-metagenome-genome-assembly--contig:-NODE-2992-length-18293-cov-5.079820_pt1 | contig 18293 bp, 10 predicted proteins | sample MGYA00249838_ERZ747220 | MGnify/ENA primary metagenome ERZ747220 (study PRJEB28778, sample SAMN05720191) | bioreactor metagenome | isolation source: Anaerobic biogas reactor | place: USA:Washington...
CAACACCCATCCGGTAAGTTAAAAAACCCGGGTTTTCATCCAAAACATCCAAAACAGCTTGCAGAGCTTCCGAAAACTGTTTGTTTTGCCTGGTTTGTTGTGTTGGATACAATGGTTGTATTGGCTTTTTCAAATTATTTGCCAATGAGTTTAACATCACTGGTGTAAATAAAAACTCCGCCAACGCCTGCAGGCCGACAATTTCAACCATCTCGCTCGAACCGCCCTCGCTCTCAAGCCGCAGCCGCATTGCATGGTCGCTTTTCTGCGGTACCAAGAGGAAGTCAGCCGGATCGACCAATGAATTAATTCTTTCCAAAACCAGGTCGGCATATTTCTGGTAAGCATCTTTGACCGTAAGGGAATCATTATCCAACCTGAACGCAGGGATCGGCTCACCCACGCTCATTTTTAATGTCGGTCTCTCAAACTTCAGCACTTTCGAAAAACCATTATGGAATCCGCTGAATCCAATCGGGATCACCGGAGCCTGCGCCTTGTGACTTAACCATGCCACCCCCACCTGGGCTTTCATACGACCGGGATTCCAGGTTCCGCCTTCGGGGTAGATCCCGAGAACGCCGGCTTGCTCAAGCACGCCCAACGCTTTGACCATAGCTTTTCGGTCCAGGTTGCCCCGGTTTACCGGGATAAAGCCATAAAAAGCGACAAGCTTATCAATGAAACCCTCAAAGGGAAGATCACCAGCGCCAATCAATTCGACCTGCCGGTGAGGGTAAACAGCCATAAGAAGAGGTTCCAGTGTCGATACGTGATTTCCAGCCAGGATCACAGGACCTTCAGCAGGAATATGCTCTAATCCACTTACCTGTGGTCGGGCAAGCAGCCTTAAAAGCGCTCTTCCGACCAGGTTTAATATTTTCCGGCGGAAAGTGAGACGGGGATAAGAAATTTCGAATCGGTTTGATGTGTTCACTATGTTATAGAAGAGTTAACCCTAACAATAAAAAAGGGTTACAGGCAACAAAAATGCCCCCACGGGAATTCGAATCCCGGTTTCGGCCTTGAGAGGGCCACGTCCTAGGCCGCTAGACGATGGGGGCGTCAGGGTAGAAATAATATCACGGACCGATTACAACGTCAACGAATTGTTTTCTATATATTGTGCGTGGGTCAGCACATAGTATACACTTTATGAATCGAGGGTATGAGAGATACCGCACCAGGTGTCTGGAGCTTTGGGGATTACCATATGAGGACATTGAGGTGCAAATTGATAAAGGATATCATCCGCTTAGATTACCAAGAGTTGAGACGAAGCAGCCCGATAGCAGCCAGACAAGCGATCCTGCAGATACTCAAGGCCCATAAAGGCAACGTGAGCCAAACCGCTCAGGTATTGAACATTAGTCGGGCAACCGTCTATAAAGCTATCAGGAAGAAAGAGGCAGGAGATCTGCATGACGCCTCCAGAGCGCCAAAACACGTGCATAACAAGACCAACAAGAAGCTTGAAGAACGAGTCCTGGAAATCCACAAACAAACAGGGTTTGGTCCTGTGCGGATCAAAGAAGAGCTGGAGGAAGTAGATGATCTCTATCTGTCCCCACACACCATCCGCAACATCATCAGACGCAATAAGTCTAAGGGAAAGAAACAGCGCTCAGCCAATAAAACCGAGCGTCAGTTTGTCGACTGGTACTCGGCCAAAGCCTTTGAAGTGGTCCAGATTGACCTGAAGTATATCGTCGACCAAAAAGCGCTCTCCATGGAACAGATCCATCACATCCACACCAGGAATTTACCCCGCTATCAATGGACTGCCATTGATGTGAACTCCCGTTTCAGGCTGATGGCATATTCCTATGAGAAGACCTGGACCAACGGTTTGGCCTGGTTTTTATGGGTTCTTTCCTGGCTGAGAAGCCATGGCGTGACTTCCCATGTCGTTTTTACTGTCGACCGCGGTGAGGAGTTTGGGGGGAAATCCTGGTTGAAAGTGCACGAACTCAAAAAACTGCTGTCTGACTTCGGTTGTTCCTTTGTCCAGAACAGGGCCGGACATCCTGAGGAGAATCCTCATATCGAACGCTCTCATCGGACCGATGACGATGAGTTCTATATCCCCCGCATTCTCTCGATTGATTCACCCAAAGATTTCTTCTTTGAAGCAATGAATTATCTGTATTACTACAATGTGCACAGGCGGCACTCTTCTCTCGGTCGCCTGCCCCCTTACAGCTATTTATCTAAGTCAGTCACGGGTTTGGATGATAAAATCAAATTCATTCCACCCATCTTCCTTGACTATCTCGCGGTTCAACTCGGCGATTGGTGTGGATACCATCTGCTGGCTTCTCACCAGAAAAAAACTATTAAGCAAATGTCAGAGATATTGAGCTCGATCAAGAAATAGTGGACAAAAAACTATCGTTTTGCTATAATCCTTTCACTTCAGGGCGCTTAGCTCAGTTGGTTAGAGCGCACGGTTCACATCCGTGAGGTTCGGAGGTTCGAGTCCTCTAGCGCCCATACAATTCACCGGTTTGTCCGGTGATTTTGTTTAAAGACGGAGCTTCGAGTCACGCCCTGCGCGTTGCACGTCTAGCGCCCACACTAATCACCGATTTGTCCGGTGATTTTGTTTAAAAAAACGGAGCTTCGAGTCACACCCTGCGCGTTTCACGTCTAGCGCCCACACAACTCCTCTTCAGAATGAGGAGATTTTTTAATTAAATCGCAAATGAATAATTTCGACTTTCTTGTGAAGAGCAATCAGATAAGCTGAGTCAACAAAACCAGTGTCCTCGCTCCAGTTTCCAGGGCATAGGCATCCTGAAAGATGCTGAACAAACCCCAAACAATCAAGCCGCACAGGGACAATGTCAATATGAGCCCAAGAATAAGCACAGCGACGATACAGCCGCAGCCGCAACCTAACCATCCACGTTCATCCATGAGATTTACCTCCTGCCTGAATCTATTGTACGACGTTTTGCCAGGTTGTAACAATACCAGCAATCAAACTGCCCTATGCTATAATTTTTGCTTGCGGCCTCGTTCAAAAAGGCCGCAAGAATAAAGGAAACGCGTTATGTTTAAGAAAATTGCCAAAATGATCAAAGGGGATCCCCATAAAAAGCAGATCGATGAACTGGTTGTAATCGTTGACCAGATCAACGCACTGGAACCACAGTTTGAATCCCTTACAGACGATCAAATCAAAGCAAAAACCGAAGAATTTCGAGCCAGGATCCGCAAAGGGGAGAGCCTGGATGAGCTGCTGCCAGAGGCTTACGCGACTGTACGGGAAGCCAGCAAACGTGTTTTGGGACAGCGACATTACGATGTGCAGTTGATCTGCGGCATCAATTTGCACCAAGGTGCCATTTCAGAATTGCGCACGGGTGAGGGCAAAACCCTTTCCGCCACCCTGCCGCTCTACCTGAACGCCTTGGAAGGCAAAGGCTGTCACCTCATCACCGTGAACGACTATCTTGCCCGGCGTGACGGACGCTGGATGGGCGCGATCTATCATTTTTTGGGGTTGAGTGTGGGCGTGCTGCAGGCAATCACGGCAGTGGAAGGCAGCCCGAGGGCGTATTTATACGATCCCAACGAACGCTCTCTGAACGAAGATCAAAACTTCTTGCGCCAAACCTCCCGCCAGCAAGCCTACCTGGCCGATATTACCTACGGAACCAACAGTGAATTTGGTTTTGACTACCTGCGCGATAACATTTCTATGCAGTGGAATCATCGCGTCCAAAGAGGGCATCATTTTGCCATCATCGATGAGGTGGACAACATCCTGATCGATGAAGCCCGAACTCCCCTGATCATTTCCGGCCCTGCCCATGAAGATTCTGAGAATTACATGCGCATGGCTCAAATCGTCAAAGCGCTCAATCCGGAGGATTACGAAGTCAGTGAGAAAGACCGGAATGTCTCTCTAACGGAAGTCGGTTTGGCGCATGTGGAAGACATGTTGGGCATCTTGCTGTCTGACCCGGAACGCCCTGAGGATGTCACCCCGGAACAAGCCCGATGGATGGGCTTTTTGGAGCAGGCACTGCGGGCGCAACACCTGTTCCACCGCAACAAGGATTACATCGTTCAGCAGAATGAAGTAGTCATTGTGGACGAATTCACCGGGCGCATGATGCCCGGACGCCGTTGGTCAGATGGTTTGCATCAGGCGGTTGAGGCTAAAGAGGGCGTCAAAGTCCAGGCTGAAAACATCACCCATGCCACCATCACCATCCAGAATTACTTCAGGATGTATGAAAAACTTTCCGGTATGACCGGTACAGCGCTGACAGAACAGGAAGAATTTTTCCGCATTTATGGGCTGGACGTTTTACCAATCCCCTCTAACCTGGAATACAAAGCCGCCAGAGCTGATTCGGGGCTCAACTCTGAAGAAGCCAAAGATGAGAACGGCTACAAGTACACCTATTACTTTGCTGAAGATGATCCCAGCCAGATCCCTCTGTTTTACAAACGCAAAGATTACCCTGATGTGATCTACCGCACCGGTGAGGGCAAAATCCGCGCGATCGTGATGGAAATCATCCGTTATCACGTGATTGGAAGGCCTCAGCTGGTGGGCACAACTTCAGTTGAAAGTTCTGAAAGACTTTCAGACAGGTTGGCCCCGGAACAGGTCCGCCGCTTGCTGCAGGTCAGCTTAATCAGGCAAGCCTGGATGAAGTCAAAAGGCGTTCGGGAAGAAGATTATCTTGACGCTCCTGAATTAGCAGCCTTAAATGAACCCTTGGATCAATTGCGCATGGCCGAGTTACGCCGCATGGGGCGGGAATACGGTTTGACGACCATGGACCTGAATGACGAGAGTAATCGCTCTGTGCTTTTATCCTTGTTGAGTCTTGAGGAAAAAGATTGGTCCCGTCTGCAGACCATATTCGATGCCGGCGTGCCGCACCAGGTCTTGAACGCCCGCAAACACACTGAGGAATCGATCATCATCGCTGGCGCGGGGGCTTTTGGGGCGGTCACCATCGCCACGAACATGGCCGGGCGCGGTGTGGACATCAAACTGGGGGGCGAACTGGACGAAGCTTTGCTCTCCAAGGTAAATCAGGTCCTGACAAAATACAGCCAGGGCGATCCTTACGATATGACCATGCCAGAACGGCTGGAAGCGGTCAAAGCGCTTAATGCCGAACTGGAAGAAGACGAAGAAGAAGCTTTGGCATCCTTTGTCAACTATATGGATGACATGGCCAAAGTACGCGAGTTGGGCGGTTTGCACGTGGTCGGCTCGGAAAGGCATGAAGCCCGACGCATCGACAATCAGCTGCGCGGTCGGGCTGGCCGGCAGGGCGACCCCGGTTCTTCCCGCTTTTATCTTTCCTTGGATGACGATTTGATGCGCATGTTCGGCGGTCAACAGATGGAAGGCTTGCTTTCCCGTTTCAAAATCGATGAAAACATGCCCATCGAAATCAACATGATCAACAAACTGGTGGAGCAATCGCAAACCCGGGTTGAAGGCGCAAACTTTGATGTCCGCAAGCACCTCCTGGAATATGATGATGTGCTCAATACGCAGCGCAACCGTATCTACCAGGAGCGGGACAAGATCTTCACAAAGGCAGATCTGCACGAAGATGTGCGTGAAATGCTCCAAACCGAAATGCGCACCCGCGTGGAGAGCGGTTTGGCTGACCCAGAAGGTCCCTGGAAGTTATTAGCCTACCTGGAAGAGATCCAGCCGGCCATTTTCACTGACTTTGGTTCCTACCCCTCCTTTACCTTCCAGATGGTCATGGACAAACTGACCGAAACGGAAGACCCGGAAAGCTTAAAAAATGAACTGTTAACTCTGGTCAAGGAAGCTGTCCGGGCTGAGAACGAACACCTCCAGGCTGGCGCGGAAACGCTGTATGAGCATTTTGAGCAAAGCCTGAAGAATCAGCTGGAGCAAGGGCGGGAAACTCTGGAAGCCTATCTGGATACTTTGGATCCGGATGATAAGCATGATTACCAGGCTGAGATCGGCGCCATCATTGGCACGCCTGTCAGGCTGGGGAGCAATGAAGTGCAAGTCTTGCTGGAAAATCCGAAAAGCATGATCAAACCCCTGACCGACACCCTGCGCACAGGTATCACGCTCAACATCGCCCGGCGCCTGTTGATGACCTTCGAACGCAGGATCGGCGAAAAATGGCAGCTGAAGCCAACTGATTTGGCTGTTTTACCCTGGGATGAGCTCAAGGCAAGCATCAATGAACAAATTCAGGGCTCCATCAAACGGCGGGAAGAACGTCTGTTTGGTGAAAATGAAGAGATCAAACGTGATTTGGATGCCAACCAGGAGCTTTTGCAGGAAGCATTGGAAGATGATGATGCCTTGTTGAAGCTGCTGCAATTGACCACCCAGGGCAAACACGTTGCCTTTGATGAGCGTTCTCACCGCAAGCAACTCCGCACCCACAACCGCCTGACCTATTTGTTCTCGATGGCAAATGAGCTGAACGGTCAAGCTCCGGAAACAGTCAAAGAAGATATCCTGACACATTTACAGGGAGCGGAAGAGAGGCTGGCTGAAATTTTTGGGGCAAGTGATTGGAACCGCCTCAAGTTAAATGAAATGACTGTGGGCTCACTGCCGGAAGCCAGTCAAAAAGCCATCACACAAGAAGTAGGCCAGCAGGTTTGGGAAGACGTTGCGACTCAGCCAATGGCTGATGTGGATGAAGAATTGGTAGACAGAATCACACCGGTCATTGGATTCCAGTCTCAAAACCGCATCTACCGCGATTTGCTGCTGCGCACGATCACGGAAGCCTGGGTGGAATATCTGACCCGCATGGAAGCCCTGCGAGTCTCGATTAGCATGGAATCTTACGCTCAAAAAGACCCCCTGGTGCAGTACAAACGCCAGGCCAGCACCATGTTCAGCGAATTGCTTTCCGAGGTGCGCCAGGGCGTGATCAGTTACATGTACCGCTACCGTCCGGTGAAACCAGCAGAAGCTGAAACAGAACAAAACGCGACCCAGTCAATTTCAAGCGGAAAATCGAAGAAAAAACGACGCAGAAGGCACTAAAAAAAAAATTATGACAAAAAAAATTTTAGTTACAAATGATGACGGCGTTAGCGCTCCCGGACTATTGGCCTTGGTGCAGGAAGTTAGAAAACTGGATGGAGTAGAAGTTGCGGTGCTTGCACCCGATCACAACTGGTCCGCCTGTGGGCATGTCAAGACCATGAGCCGTCCAATGCGAGTGCGTTCAACCAAGTTGGAAGATGGCAGCCAGGCCTGGACTTCGGATGGCGCTCCTTCGGATTGTGTTGCCCTGGCGCTGATGGGGGCGCTGGAGCAGGATTTTGACCTTGTGGTTTCCGGAATCAACCCCAACGCCAACATAGGATTGGATGTGACTTATTCCGGCACGGTTACAGCTGCCATGGAAGGCGCTATCAATGGCAAACCGGGCTTTGCGGTTTCGATTGACGCGCCCGAACATCACCACGGACCACTGGATTATGAAGCCGCGGCTAAAGCAGCGGTAAAGATCATTGAGAAATTACTTTCTGACTGGAATGGTGACCTGCCTACACCGATCTGGAACATCAATGTGCCTTACAAACCAGAGGGTGATTATGAGGGCATCCTTTTTACCCGTCAGGGTGTGCGCCTCTATCATGATGAACTGGAGAAACGCCTGGATCCCCGCAATCAACCCTACTATTGGATTGGCGGCGATCCACCAACTGGTCTGGTTGAAGAGGGCACCGATTATGGCGCGCTCAAGCAAGGTTACATCTCCGTGACGCCACTGCGGATGGATATGACCGATGCGGTCCGATTGGAGAAATTGAATGGTTTTAAGCTCGAATTATAGGAGCAAGGACCTCAAATCGAGCCCTGCTTGAAGGCTGGCCTATGTTATAATTTTTTTTATGGAAACCAAGACCTACTGAACTACCTTTCAGACGGTCTTTTTCTTTTAATTTTTATCTAAGGAGAGCTAATGAATAAACTAAACTTACCCGGTCCAAAGGCCAAAGCCTTGATAGAACGTGATGACAGAATTGTTTCCCGCTCTTATCCCAGGGATTATCCTTTTGTGATGGGCCACGGCAAAGGAACTGAAGTGTGGGATGTCGATGGAAATCGCTTCTTGGATTTTGCCGCTGGTATCGCGGTTGTGTCTACAGGTCACGCCAATTCAGCCGTTGTCAAGGCCATTCAGGACCAGGCAGAGCACTTTATCCATATTTCTTCTGATTTTTACCATGAAGGATGGATCCGTCTTTCCGAAAAACTTGGCGAAATCGCTCCCTGGGCTGGGCCTTCCCGCATCTTTGCCTGTAATTCAGGCACAGAAGCTGTTGAAGCTTCGATCAAGTTAGCCCGGTTTCATACAAAAGCGACCCAATTTGTTGGTTTTTTGGGTGGTTTTCACGGCCGCACAATTGGCGCAGTGACGTTTACAGCCAGCAAGGCTATGTACAAAAACGGCTTTACGCCGCTGATGAATGGCGTGGTGCACGTGCCCTTCCCCAACCCTTACCGTCCGCTTTTGGAGCGCCGGCCTGGTATGGGACATGGCGAAACCGTAGTAGCTTATATCGAAGAAGAAATCATCGCACGCCTGATCCCGCCGGAGGATTTTGCTGGCATTCTGATCGAGCCGATCCAGGGTGAAGGCGGTTATGTAGTCCCACCGGATGACTTCTTCCCGGCTTTGAAAGCTCTGTGTGATAAGTACGGCATTGTATTGATCGCTGATGAAGTGCAATCTGGCATGGGACGAACCGGTAAGTGGTGGGCGATCGAAAACTTTGGCATTGAGCCTGACATGATTACTTCAGCCAAAGGTTTGGCTTCGGGTATGCCGTTGGGCGCGCTGATTTCCAAGGCAGACATGATGTCCTGGCCCAGGGGCTCACACGGGAACACCTACGGCGGCAATCCGATTGCCTGTGCTGCTTCCCTGGCGACAATCGATCAAATCGAAAACGGCTACCTGGAAAACACCCGGGTGACTGGTGCCTACGCCAAAGAAGGCTTGCTGGACTTACAGAAAAAGCATAAAAGCATTGGGGATGTGCGCGGTTTTGGTTTCATGCTGGGTATTGAATTTGTGAAGGATCGTGAAAGCAAAATCCCGGCTATTGAACTGCGTGACGATGTGGTCCACTTTGCTTTCGAGAGAGGCTTGCTGCTTTTGGGTTGTGGCAAAAGTGTCATCCGCATCACACCACCGCTCTCCACCAGCAAACAAGAAGTGGATGAAGCCCTGGCTATTCTGGACGAATCGATCCGTTTAGCAGAGGAAAAACACAAAATTTCCTAAGAATCAAGTTAGAAAGATGCCAGGAGACTGGCATTTTTTCTTTTAACTGGCATAATTAAGCTATGTTACCTGATTATCGCGTACGTCAACGGGAATACTTGCTCGAAATCTCTAGAGCCCTTACAGAAGAGTTGGACCTCAAAGCGCTGCTAACGCGCATTTTGCAAATCTCTGTAGAAATGCTGAGCGGTCATGCCGGCTTCATCGCGCTTAAGGAAGAAGACAAAGGCTGGTACCTGGCTGTCTCCAAGGGCATCCATCCCGCCTTATCAACCTACCTGGAAAATTGGTTGCGCTCTCTGCCTGAAAACTTATCGGAAGACAGTGACCATGTGCCTGAGATCAATAATATGCTCAACGATATCAGCATGGGCATGCTTTCAGGAGTGGGGCTACCGTTATTGGTGCAGAAACAGGCTATCGGACAAATTTTTGTTTTCCGTAATTACCGGGGTGTTTTTACAACAAACGATCACAGCATCCTCAACAACTTTGCCAACCAGGCTGCCATAGCGGTCAGAAACGCCCGCTTGTATAACCAGGTCAAGGAACAGAATTTGCGCATGACGGCCTTGTTGGCTTCAGTCGCGGATGGGATCCTGATCCTCAGCCCTGATTTGGATGTGCTTAGTCTCAATAAAGCGCTGGCCAGGCTGGTCAACAGCTCTCCCTCGGCCCTGATTGGCGAAAAATATGCTGATGTTATCCAGTGGAAAGGCACGCCAACAGGTCTGTTGTTGGAAGAGTTGACCCAAAACGACTTTCTGGGCTACGCTCCCGGTGAGATGTTTTTGGAGGGTGATTTGATCCGGCAGGGAGGGCTAGACGCTGTTCCGGTCGCAATCACCTACGCGCCCTTATTCTCAAGCGAAGGCAAATTGCTGAACATCATCGCTTCAGTGCGGGATATCACCCGTTACCGTGAAGCGGAAGATATGAAAGACGGATTCATCTCTGTTATCACGCACGAACTGAAAACACCTATTTCCCTGATCAAAGGCTACGCGAGCACCCTCAGACGCGAGGATGTGCAGTGGGATCCGGAAATGATCCAGGATAGTCTCCAGGTGATCGAAGACGAAGCTGACCATCTCTCGTCCATGGTGGATGATTTGCTTGACGCCACCAAACTTCAGTCCGGTCTGGTTGTCCTCAAAAAGACGGAGTTTGACCTGAAAAATTTGGTGGAGGAACAGATCAAACGCTTTGGGGCGGAACTTGATCATCACTCCTTGAGCGCTGATTTTCCAGATAATTTCCCCTTGGTGGTAGCTGATGAAGGCCGGGTGGCTCAGCTTCTTTCAAATCTGATCACCAATTCCCTGAAGTATTCTCAGAACGGAGAAATCAGGATCGCCGGTCGTGAGCTTGACCATCAGGTTCAGGTTTGTGTCAGCGACCAGGGCAAAGGCTTTGACCCCAAAGATATTCCCTTTGTTTTTGACCGCTTCTACCGCTCAGAAAAGGACGCAAAATCAGTCAAAGGCACTGGGCTGGGCTTGTATTTGTGCAAGTCGATCGTTTTGGCACATGGGGGAAACATCTGGATCGATGAAGACTACCGTCAGGGAGCGAAAATTTGTTTTAGCCTGCCCCTTGATTCCTGATATCGCCTATGAATATTGAACACAAAATAAAACAGGGAAAATGGATCGAGCTGGCCGGCTGGCGGGTATTGGTTTTTGACGAAACCGGCTCCACCAACGATGACAGTTTGGCATTGGCTGATTCTATTGAGGGGGAATTCGTGGTCTGGGCCAGGCATCAGACTGCCGGAAAGGGCAGAGAAGACCGCCAATGGCATGACAGCCCCGGAAGTTCGCTGACCTTCTCGGTGCTTTTGCGCCCTGCCCCTGAAGAGAGCGGACATCTGAGCCGTTTTACTGCCCTGGCAGCGCTGGCATTGTGCGACCTTTTGGAACACGCCTTTCAGTTGCAGGCAGAAATCAAATGGCCAAATGACGTTCTGATCCATAGAAAGAAAGTCTGCGGAATTTTAAGTGAAATTCGCTGGAAAGGCACACTGCCTCAAGCTTTGGTTATCGGGATTGGGATCAACCTGCGCGATGCGGCTTTTGAACAGGTCAGTGACTTGAGATTCCCGGCCACCAGTTTTGAAGCGGAAGGCTTTGCTGAGCTGGACAGCTTGACCTTTTTGGAAGGGCTGCTTTTTTCGCTTGACCAACGCAGGGAAAAACTTCCCAGTGATGACTTTATCCAGGATTGGAATGAGCGTTTGGCTTTCAAGGATGAATTTGTCCCCATTAAACAATATCAGGGTAAAACAGAAATGCTTTGCCCTGAAAGAATCAATCTGGACGGTTCTCTTACCGTTCAAGACCGCTTGGGGAAGAAATTTCAACTTCAGTCAGCTGAATTTTCCGCATCATCGTCCCCGGCAGGGGACTCTTCATCGATTTCTTCCTCTTGAGTATCATCCGAACCCTCATCCTGAGGCTCATCAGCATCAGGCGTTTCTGCCTGCGTGATTTCAAGCTCTTCAGCCAAGGCTGATTCGCGGGCTTGCTGGGCAGCTTCCACTTCATCAGCAGAAATCCGGGCTAAGGCTGCCAAACTATCACCTTCATCAATATCGATCACCTTTACACCCTGGGTTGCCCGGCCTTGGATGGAAATGTCAGCAACTTTGGTGCGTAGCACGATTCCTGCTTTGGTGATGATGGTGACATCCTCATTTTCGAGGATAACGCGGGCTTCGGCCAGATCGCCAATTCCATCCCGGGCTTCCTGGCTGATGGTGGTAACACCTAGGGTTGCGCGTGATTTGGGCAGGTATTCATCCAGGGGCGTACGTTTACCCTGACCCTTTTCAGTGACGACCAGGAGGTAACCATCAGGTTCAACCACGTCCATTGAAATGACTTTGTCATCGCCGCGCAGGCGAATGCCAGTGACGCCCATGGTCGTGCGTCCGGTTGGGCGCACCTCATTTTCATCAAAACGCAGGGCTTTGCCGTGTCGCGTGACCAAAAGCAGATCATCTTTACCACTGGTAATTCGGACCCAACCCAATTCGTCATCATCGTTCAGGCGGATAGCGATCAGTCCGGATGGGCGTACATGGTCAAAATCTGACATGGGTACGCGCTTGACACGACCCTTGCGCGTGGCCATGGCACAGTACTTGGCCTGGCTAAAATCTTCCACCGCCAAAACGGCCGTGACAGTCTCTTCCGGTTCCAGGTTGATGATGTTGACCAAGGGAATACCGCGACCCTGGCGGGATTCTTCCGGCAGTTCGAAAACGCGTTCAGAATAAACCTTACCTTTGTCGGTAAAGAAAAGGATGGTATCCAGCGTGTTGGCGCGCGTGAAGAAATTAACTTCATCCTCTCCGCGCATGCTCTGACCAATCACTCCGCGACCGCCCCGTCCCTGACGGCGATAAGCCGCATCAGAAACCCGTTTGATATAGCCGCGATTGGTGATGGAAATGAAGACCGGCTCATCCTGGATCAGCGATTCATCCGAGAGATCCATGTCTGCGTCTGGCGCAAGGTGCGTACGGCGTTCGTCACCGTATTTGTCCGCAATTTCATTCAAATCTGTGCGGATGATTTCAAGGATCTTGTGAGGATTGCCTAATAAATCTTCCAATTCGGTGATCAGTTTCAGCAAGTCCTGATATTCATCCTCAATCTTTTGGCGTTCCAGCGCGGCTAAACGGCGTAGCTGCATGTCCAGGATCGCCTGAGCTTGCACATCGGTCAGGTCAAAGCGTTCCATCAAGCGCGTCTTGGCGATGTCAGCGTCTGCTGACTCACGGATGGTTTTGATGACAGCGTCGAGATTAGCGATGGCGATAAGCAAACCATCCAGGATGTGGGCGCGTCTCTTGGCCTTATCCAAATTGAAGAGTGTGCGCCGTGTAATGACAACCTGGCGGTGTTCCAAATAGAGCTGCAATGCCCGCTTAAGCGTCAGCATACGCGGTTCTTGATTGACCAAGGCCAATAGCTGCACACCAAAAGTTGATTGTAAGGGCGTGTACTTGTAAAGCTGGTTGAGCACTTTTTTAGGTTGAGTGCTGCGCTTCAGTTCGATTACGATGCGCATGCCATTGCGGTCCGATTCATCGCGCATATCTGAAATTGAGTCGATCCGGCCCTCGCGGTGTAACTCCGCGATACGCTCGATCAAACTGGTTTTATTCAGTTGATAAGGGATTTCGTGGATAATGATGGCAAAGCGACCTTCCCGAATTTCTTCGATGATGGCTTTCCCACGCATGGTCAGAAGACCACGGCCGGTGCTGTAAGCCTGGCGGATGCCTTCGTTGCCGACAATGATGCCGCCGGTGGGGAAGTCTGGTCCGGGGACGTGCTGCATCAATTCTTCAACACTGACCTCATCAATTTCATCAAAGCGATCGATCAGTAAATTGAGCGCGTTGACTAACTCGCGCAGGTTGTGAGGGGGGATGTTGGTGGCCATACCAACGGCGATACCGTTGGAGCCATTCATTAACAAAGTCGGCACACGAGCCGGCAAAACCTCAGGTTCTTGCAGCGAGCCGTCAAAGTTGTCAACAAAATCGACCGTATCTTTGTCAAGATCGGCCAGTAACTCATCAGAGATTTTTGCCAACCGGGCTTCAGTGTAACGCATGGCCGCGGGTGAATCACCATCCACCGAGCCAAAGTTGCCCTGACCCTGCACCAGCATGTAGCGCATGGAAAAATCCTGGGCCATGCGTGCCATGGAATCGTAAACGGCTGAGTCTCCATGGGGGTGGTACTTGCCCAAAACTTCGCCGACTATGCGGGCAGATTTCTTGTAGGGCGTGTTGGCGCGGATGCCCATGTCTTCCATGGCATAAAGGATGCGCCGGTGCACGGGTTTAAGCCCGTCACGCACATCCGGCAGAGCGCGGGCGACGATCACGCTCATGGCGTAATCAAGATAAGCCGTGCGCATTTGCTCGTCGATCCCGACAGTTTTCAGTCCGGTTTCCGGGCTGATGATTCTCGGTTCTTCCGGTATTTCAGTAGTTTCGGTTTCTTCAGTCATACTTGCTTTCAGCCAAAAAAAGGCATTTTTTCTAATTTTCGTAACCTTACTATTATACCTGATTCAGACGGAAATATCAAAAAACGCCCTGTAAGCCAAAAAAAGGCACAAAATTCGAAAAATCATATTAACAAAAGAAAAGCCCGTGTTAACGGGCTATGTTAAATTGAAATAGCTGGGATCAGGGGCCTGCGATGCAGCCTGGCAGCTGATTAAAGGATAAGAAACACCACCAGGAAGTGGGCATAAAGGTCAGTACCAGGCCAACAATGATCAGGATGATCAGCAGGATCAATAAGAAGTTAAGAAACCAGGGTTTCTTGCTGCTTTTGACAGGAGTTGGCTCAGGCGCCAGCGGGCGTTGGGGTACCGGCTGTTCGACCGCCTGGTAGACCGGTTCAGCTCTTACTGGTTCCGGTTCTGTGAGCGGTGCTCCATAAGTCGGAGTGAATGCGGCGGCTTGTTCAGCGCCTTCCCATTCAAAGCTCATCACCGTGTTTTCAGCCAGGGTAATCAGGTCTCCGTTTTGCAGCCGTTTGGGTGAGCTCAGACGGACACCATTCAAGAAGGTCCCATTGGTTGAGCCCAGATCTTCGATATAGACACCGTCGTTTTTGACGATGAAGCGAGCATGTCGGCGGGAGATTTCAGCATCAGGTACAGGGACATCATTGGCCAGATCACGACCGATGCTTACTTCGTCTTTGTCCAGATAATAACTGGAACCAGGGATAGGACCTGAGCGCATAACGATTTGGGGTTTTGTATCAGCCATGTTTACTCCTGGATTCTACTTGTACAATATTAATTAAGTGTACTGATTTTTAATCAATATGTCAATTTTACCTCAAGCCTGAGGAGTTGGCGGTGTCAGTAAGATCTGAGGTTTTATCCCGATAACCTTAAAGCAGCGAATTGGTTAACAAACCGGTCCTTTAGGTCTGATTTCGTTGACGTCTGAAAAAAACCCTGCTATCATCAAAATTAATATGACTCCCAAGAATCAGAAGAATTGGTTTAAGAGGCTGCTGGCACGCTTGAAATTGGAAGCGCGTTGGCTGGCACCTGGGACAGGTTATAAACGCTGGCTGGCGATCTCGATCATTGGGGCAATGCTGCTAGGGCTTGGGCTGGCGGTAATCATCCTGGAGTACTACCGCACCACCACCAGCGAATTTTTTACCCCCATTCTGGCAGTCCTTTCACTGCGCTTTTTGGACCGACCGATCCGTTTCCTGTTTTTTGGCGGTCTTGGCTTTATCGTCATACTGATTGGCATCTGGGGCGCTAATCGTGCCTTGCTCAGACCCTTTGAATCCAGCGGTAAACCGGTCTGGGATACACTTCAAAACTATCGTCAACGCGAAAAAGGAATCAAGGTGGTCGTGATTGGGGGCGGGCATGGTCTTTCTTCCCTTTTGCGGGGGATCAAGTCTTACACTCACAATATCACAGCCATTGTGACCGTGGCGGACAACGGCGGCTCCTCCGGAGAACTGCGGCGCGATTTGGGCGTGCTGCCCCCTGGCGATATCCGCAACTGCCTGGCTGCCCTGAGCAGCGATGAAGCCTTGCTTTCGCAGGTTTTTCAATACCGCTTCCAGGCAGGCGCCGGTTTGGAAGGTCATTCCCTGGGCAACTTGCTGATCACGGCTATGAGCGAGATCACCGGCAGCTTTGAAGAGGCTGTGGCGGAATCCGGCCGGGTTTTGGCGATTTATGGACAGGTGCTACCCTCGACTTTGACTGATGTCCAACTTATTGGGGAACTGCAGAAAACAGGCGAACTTGAACCTTTTGTAGTCAGAGGTGAATCTGAGATCACAGAAACTGATGGCATGATCAACAAAGTTTGGTTGGAGCCTGACAATGTACAGGCCTACCCTCCCACAATTTCCGCGCTTTTGAACGCTGATCTGATTTTGATTGGGCCAGGCAGCCTTTACACCAGCATTCTTCCGAATCTTTTGGTCAAAGATATTTCCGAAGCGATCCGTGCCAGCAAAGCTGAAACATACTACATCTGCAACGTTGCCACCCAGCCTGGGGAGACAGACGGTTTCAACGCCTCAGACCACGTGGCAGTGATTGAGAAGCACCTCCAAAAGCGGATTTTTGATCTTGTCATCTCTAACCGAAATTACAAAGGGGATCTAGGCGCGAACTCGAGTTGGGTGATTGCCGATCAAACTCTGCACGAGAATTACAAAGTCTATGAAGCTGACTTGGCGGATGAGCTTTACCCCTGGCGTCACAGCTCAAAAAAATTAGCCAAAGCCATTATCAACCTCTATCAAGAGCGCACTGGCCCCTTGAATTGACCCTGCTTTATACAAAGTCCTCGAGAAATCTGTAAAAATTACGCTATAATATTAATTGGCAAATTAATAAATTCAAAACTTGACACCTTAGGGTGCTCATAATATTTTCAAAAATAATCGGAGGATTTAATGAAAACACAAGTTGGTATCAATGGGTTTGGGCGTATCGGACGTCTTGTATTAAAAGCAATTCTGGAACGTGCTGATGATACATTGGAAGTAGTCGCAATCAATGATTTGGTTGACGTTAAACAAAACGCCCACCTTTTCAAATATGACTCCACCTACGGCATTTTTGATGGTGAAGTGAAGGTCAATGATGCGAATAACATCGTCATCAACGGCAAAGAAATCAAAGTCTTTACCGAAAGAGATCCTGGAAATCTGCCCTGGGGCGATCTCGGTGTGGACATTGTAGTTGAAAGCACAGGTATTTTCACAACCGCAAAATCAGACCCTGAAAAAGGCAAAATTGGCGCTGATGCTCACATCCTGCGTGGTGGAGCCAAGAAAGTTATCATTTCCGCTCCTGCCAAGGGCGAAGATCTGACGGTAGTTTTGGGCGTGAATGAGGAAATGTATGATTCAGACAAACACCACGTCATTTCCAATGCTTCTTGTACAACCAACTGTCTTGCTCCAGCTGCCAAAGTTGTCAACGATCTTTACAAGATCAAATACGGCATGATGACCACCATCCACTCTTATACCAACGACCAGGTCATCCTGGATACGGGTCACAAGAAAGACATCCGCCGCTCCCGAGCTGCTGGTTTGAACATCATCCCAACCACAACCGGCGCTGCCAAAGCTGTTGCTCTGGTCATCCCCGATCTGAAGGGCAAATTTGATGGTTACGCTTTACGCGTTCCGACCCCCACCGTTTCAATCGTCGATTTTGTTGCTGAAGTTGAAAATCCCGTAAGCCTCGAAGCACTGAATGCTGCTTTTAAAGAAGCTGCTGAAGGCGATTTGAAAGGTATTCTCGGTGTTTCAACAGGTGAATATGATCAACCATTGGTTTCCATGGATTACAAGGGCGACTCCCGCTCTTCCATCGTCGACCTGGATAAAAACATGGTCATGGGCGACAAATTGGTCAAGGTTGTGACCTGGTACGACAATGAATGGGGTTACTCCTCACGTACGGCTGATTTGGCGAAATTTGTTGCTGAAAAACTTTAATCTATTTTTCAACTAAATGGATGACAGTGCGCTTATCTGACATAAAAGGTACAGCGCACTGTTTTTTAAGGAGATGCTATGTTTAATAAAAAGATGGTAACTGATTTGGATGTAAATGGAAAAAAGGTAATCGTTCGGGTTGATTTTAACGTTCCCATCAAAGAGGGCGTTATCAAGGATGACACCCGTATTACCGCGGCTTTACCCACAATAAACTACTTGCTTGAACAGGGCGCGGCAGTGATCCTCATGTCTCACCTGGGCCGCCCCAAGACAAAAGAAGATCTGCAATTCAGCCTGAGGCCAGTGGCTGAACACCTGGCCACACTGATTGATGCCCCGGTGAAATTTGCTGAAGATTGCCGTGGAGAAGTGGCAAAGACTGCCGCGGACGCACTGCAACCAGGAGAAGTTTTGGTTCTGGAAAACACCCGTTTTTACCCACAAGAAAGCAAAAACGATC
>ENA-UOUL01002994-UOUL01002994.1-bioreactor-metagenome-genome-assembly--contig:-NODE-2994-length-18289-cov-5.274434_pt1 | contig 18289 bp, 13 predicted proteins | sample MGYA00249838_ERZ747220 | MGnify/ENA primary metagenome ERZ747220 (study PRJEB28778, sample SAMN05720191) | bioreactor metagenome | isolation source: Anaerobic biogas reactor | place: USA:Washington...
TTGCCCTGCGCCGCCCGGGAACGAAGTGAGAGGCGCAGGGCCATAGGCTTCATCATCAAAGAAACCGCAGTTTCTTTGATGGTACAAAACGGGTGCCGCCCGCAGACGGCACCCGTTGATGGTAGGTGGTTATGGTTGATTACTTGGCCTGCTTTTCCTTGATGGCGGCGTGGGCGGCTGCCAGGCGCGCGATCGGCACGCGGAAGGGCGAGCAGCTCACGTAGTTGAGGCCCACATTGTGGCAGAACTCCACCGTGGAGGGATCGCCGCCGTGCTCGCCGCAGATGCCCAGCTTGATGTTGGGGCGGCCCTGCCGGCCCTTTTCAACGGCCATCTTCACCAGCTCGCCCACACCCTCCTGATCCAGGCGGGCGAAGGGATCGCTCTCCAGAATCTTGTTGTCGTAGTAGGCGTCCAGGAACTTGCCGGCGTCGTCGCGGCTGAAGCCGAAGGTCATCTGGGTGAGGTCGTTGGTGCCAAAGGAGAAGAACTCGGCTTCCTTGGCAATCTCATCGGCCACCACGCAGGCGCGCGGGATCTCGATCATGGTACCCACCTGGAACTCGATCTTCTCACCCTGCTCGCTGAAAATCTTTTCAGCGGTGTCCAGCACGATCTCCTTGACGAACTTGAGCTCCTTGACGGTGCCCACCAGCGGGATCATGATCTCGGGCTTCACATCGATGCCCTTTTCCTTGCGCACCTTGAGGGCCGCCTGCAGCACCGCGCGGGTCTGCATCTCGGCGATCTCGGGGAAGGTGACGGCCAGGCGGCAGCCGCGGTGGCCCATCATGGGGTTGAACTCGTGCAGCTGACCGATCTTTTCAACGATCTTTTCGCTGGTGGTGTTCAGCTCCTTGGCGATCTCGGCGATTTCGGCCGTCATGCTCTCTTGGGGCAGGAACTCGTGCAGCGGCGGATCCAGATAGCGCACGGTCATCGGGCGGCCATCCAGCGCGATGTACATCTCCTCAAAGTCCTTCTGCTGCACGGGCAGAATCTTGTTGAGGGCAGCCTTGCGCTGCTCGGCGTTGTCGGCCAGAATCATCTCGCGCATGGCCTTGACACGGCTGGCTTCAAAGAACATGTGCTCGGTACGGCACAGGCCAATGCCCTCGGCGCCAAAGTCCACCGCCTGCTGGGTGTCGCGGGGGGTGTCGGCGTTGGTGCGCACCTTGAGGGTGCGGGCCTTGTCCGCCCAGCCCATCAAGGTGGCGAAGTCGCCGGTGACGGTGGTCTCCACCGTGGGCACCAGGCCGGCGTACACCTTGCCGGTGCTGCCGTCCAGCGATACATTGTCGCCCTCGTGGTAGGTCTTGCCGCCCACGGTCAGGGTTTTCTTTTCCTCGTTGATGATCAGGGCGCCGCAGCCGACGACGGCCGGACGGCCCATGCCGCGGGCCACAACGGCCGCGTGGCTGGTCATGCCGCCGCGCGCGGTCAGGATGCCGCGGGCCAGGTCCATGCCCTCGATGTCCTCGGGCGTGGTCTCATCGCGCAGCAAGATGACGGACTTGCCGGCCTTGCCGGCGGCGGCCGCCTCGTGGGCGGTGAAGTACAGCTCGCCCGCGGCGGCGCCGGGGGATGCCGGCAGGCCGGTGGCGATGTTCTCCGCGGTCTTGAGGGCGTTGGCGTCAAAGTTGGGGTGCAGCAGGGTGTCCAGCTGCCTGGGCTCCACCTTGAGCACGGCCTCTTCCTCGGTGATCATGCCTTCATTGACCAGGTCAACGGCAATCTTGACGGCGGAGGCGGCGGTGCGCTTGCCGCTGCGGGTCTGCAGCATGTAGAGCTTGCCCTTTTCGATGGTGAACTCCATGTCCTGCATGTCGCGGTAGTGCTTTTCCAGCTTGGTGGCGTACTCAATAAACTGGTTGTACAGTTCGGGCATATCCACTTCCATGTCGGCCATGGGGTGGGGGGTGCGGATGCCGGCCACCACGTCCTCGCCCTGGGCGTTCATGAGGTACTCGCCGTACAGCTTGCTCTCGCCGGTAGAGGGGTTGCGGGTAAAGGCAACGCCCGTGCCCGAATCCTCGCCCATGTTGCCGAACACCATGCCCTGCACGTTGACGGCCGTGCCCCAGTCGCCGGGGATGTCGTTCATGCGGCGGTAGTAGATGGCGCGCGGGTTATCCCAGCTGCGGAACACCGCCTGAATGGCGCCCATGAGCTGCTGCTTGGGGTCCTGCGGGAAATCCTCGCCCTTGGCATCGCGGTAGATCTTCTTGTAGCGGCGCACAACCTCCTTGAGGTCGTCTGCCGTCAGGTCGGTATCGCCCTTGGCGCCCTGCTCCTGCTTAACGGCCTCCAGCGCGTGGTGGAACTTCTGCTTGTCCACCTCCATGACGACGTCGGAGAACATCTGGATGAAGCGGCGGTAGCTGTCGTATGCAAAGCGCTCGTTGCCGGTCAGCCGGGCCAGGCCCTGCACGGCCACGTCGTTGAGGCCCAGGTTGAGGATGGTATCCATCATGCCGGGCATGGATGCGCGCGAGCCCGAGCGCACCGACACCAGGAAGGGGTTCTCCATGTCGCCGAACTTCTTGCCGGCTTCCTTCTCGGTGATGGCCAGTGCATCGTAAATCTGCTGCTCGATCTCGGGGGCGATGGTCTTGCCATCGGCATAGTAACGGGTGCAGGCCTCGGTGGTCACGGTGAAGCCCTGGGGCACCGGCAAGCCGATGTTGGTCATCTCCGCCAGGTTGGCACCCTTGCCGCCCAGCAGGTTTTTCATCGACGCGTCCCCTTCACGGAACAGATAGACGTACTTGGTCATAGGCGCTTTTTCCTCCCTTAAAATGACTGCCTTCGGGGCTTTGGCCCTGAAGGCAGGATTCAGCCGATTGATTATACCCCAAAATGAAGGGTTAAGCAATGCATGGCATCAGGTCAAAACATGACCACTTTTTCGGTTTTTTAATGTTTATTCCGATTTAATCGCCTCCAGCGCGGGGATGCGCACGGCCTTGTTGGCCGGGTGGAAGCCCGAGAACAGGCCGATGAACACCGAGAATATCAGGGAGAAGCCCACCAGCCACAGCGGCACCACCGACATGCGGCTGCCCGGCGTGGACAGGATCTGCATCAGCTGGTCCAAAGATTCCAGCGTCTGCTTGCTCTGCACCACATTGAGGATGGAGGAGATCAGCAGGCTGGCCGCGATGGCCGCAAAGCCGCCGATCAGGCCGATGCTGCCCGCCTCCAGCAGAAACAGGGTACGGATGTCGTCAATTTTGCAGCCCAGCGCCTTCATGATGCCAATCTCCCTGGTGCGCTCGGAGATGGACATGATCATGGTGTTGGTGATGCCCAGCGCCGCCACCAACAGCGAGATGGCGCCCAGCCCGCCCAGCATCATCTGCTTCTCCTGGGCCTCCTTTTCCATGGGCTTGCGGATGGATTCCATCGAGCTGGTCACATAGCCCATCTGCTTGATCTGGCTCTCTGCCTCGGCCACCTGGGCGATGCCCGCCACCTTGACGATGACCTGGGGGTATCCCTTGGTGCGCCGGTTGGCTGCTTCGGTGCCGCGCCGGGCCTCCTTGAGGATGCGGTTCAGCTCCTCATCGTAGAGCAGCAGCCCGTCCGCCGTCTCGCCGCCCTTGGCATAGTCCTCCTTCATGATGCCTTCCGGCTTGAGGGGGTAGGCCTTGGTCTGGGTCTTGCCGTTGACGGTGGTCTCCACCACCAGTTCCAGCGGCATCTGCATGGGGTCGAAGTAGGGCTTGGGCTTGTCTGTTTGCTCGCCGTCATCCATGTACAGGCTGCTGGTATCCACCCTGTTGTGGCCCTCGGGGCGCTTTGTATCGCGGAACATGTAGGCAAAGTTCTGCCCCAGCAGCACGCTGCCCTTGCGCTCGGTGAGCTGGCCGCCCGCCAGCAGCTTGTAGCTCAGCTTTTCGGGCGCGTCGCGCTGCATACCCACCACGGTGGCAAAGTCGCACACAAAGCGCTTGTCCTTGCCGGCCACCACTCTGATTGTGATGTCATCCGCCGTCAGCTTGGGGGTGGCGAACACCACGCCGGGGATCTGGCGGAAGGTGCTAAGCAGCTTTGCGTCCATGGCGGGCACGCTCTTCACGTTGGCCGGCGGCGGGCTGACGTTGATGATGGTCAGCCCTTCGCTGGCCTCCATGCTCATCACGATGATCTCCACCTCCACGATGGCGCTGGTGTTTTTAAACCGGATGGTCAGCGGGAACTCAGCACCCGCGGCCACCTGCTCGGCGCCAAAGTTGTAGCTGCTGATGATGATGTTGGGCACCGAGATGTCGGGGCGCGGCTTCTTGCCGCCGCCACCGCCGCCGCCACCGGCGGACTTCACCTTGATGGCCGCGGGCAGCAGAATTTTTTCGTTGACTGTGCCCTGCTGGGGCGTCTTGTCGGTGACATACTCATACTTGGCATCCACCTGGATGCTCTGCTGGGCGGAGGTGATCTCCCGGTTGCCAAGCACCGCCAGGGCGACGCTCTTGACCTCACCGGGCGCCAGGTCGCCAATGGCAGTCGAGCTGGAGCTGCCCTGCAGCAGGATGCCCTCCGAGGGCGAGTAGGAGGCCACCAGGTTTTTCAGCTCGACGTTGCCCGTGTTCTTGAACCAGACAACGACCTCGCGGGTGGCGTCCGCCTCAATCAGCGTGGGAAAGTCGGCGCGGCCGATGAACATGGAGGCGGATTTGACCTCATTGGCTTTCACGGCGGTGGGCAGCAGCAGCTTTTCGGTCACGGTGGCCTGTCCGACCTGCTCGGCCACCGTATACTCGTGCTTGAGCGTCACCTCCACCGACAGCTGGGGCACGGTGAGCGCCTCTGCCGCGCGCAGGTGCAGCCGCATCTGGTAGGATTCGCCCGGCTCAATGCGCTCCAGCAGCACCGAGGCGCTGCGCTCCTCCAGCAGCAGGCCCTCCCCGGGGGCAAAGCTGGCCAGCGGCATCTCTACCGCCACCTGGCCCTTGTTTTCAAAGATCACATCCAGCAGGAAGGGGGCACCGGGCACGATGGGCAAAATATCGCCGCGGGTGATGTACACCATGGGCGCGGGTGCCTGGGGGGTGGCGGTCGGCTGCTCGTCGCCGGGGTCAGGGCTGTCCGTCGGGCCTGTGGTCACCTTGGCGGGCGGTGTGGTGGGGCCGGCCGTTCCCTTGGGGTCGGCGGTGGGCGCGGCGGTGCCTGTATCATTCACAGCGGGGGCGGCGGGCGCGTTCCCCTGCGGGGGCCGCGTGGCCGCGCCTGCCGAGGCCGTCGGCCAGGCTGTGGCCCCATCCACTGGGGACAGGTTGATGGCCCCGGGGGTGCCGGTGGCGCGGATGATGCCGTCCTCGGGCAGCACCTCCATCACGGGCGTGGCGGTGGGCTCGGGTGCTTGGGTAGCGGCCGGGGCGTCGGGTGCGTCGGTTGCATCGGGGTCGGTGGTATCGACCGGCTGATCAGTTGCCGGGGCGGGGGTGGCGTCACCCGGCACGGGCGTGGCGGTGCTTTCGGGGCCGGTGTACACCTCGCACTCGTGCAGGTTGTTCACAAAGGCGGTGTTGTACCCATCCAGGCTGAGGCCGCGGTAATACACCTTCAGCCGCAGCACGGGCTCGGTGCCGTCGTAGCGCATGCGGGGCAGCAGCACCTCAAAGCGCGCGGGGGATTCATCGCCCGACATGTTTTCCACCCGGACGGTCTGCGCCCAGGGGGTATCGCCGTCCGGCTCGCCCACAAAGCTGTTGCCGTCCGACATCTGCACGGCCACAGTGCCTTTGACGAACTTGGCCTTCACCGTATCCTGATAGTACAGGCGGATGTTGACCAGGTCGCCCCTGCCCACCCGGCGCAGCAGTGTGCCCGAAGCATCCTCAAACTGGTAGCCGCTGCCCTCCTGCAGGCGCAGCAGGTTGCTCTGGGGCATGATTTCGGGCGTGGCGCCCGCCGGCAACTCGGTGGGCTGCACCGTGGGCGCATCCGTGGCCGGGGCCGCCGTGGGTTCCACTGTCGGCTCTGCCGTCGGTTCGGGCGTGGGTTCCGGTGTCGGCTCTGCGGTCGGTTCCGGCGTGGGTTCCGGGGTCGGCTCGGGGGTAGGTTCCGGCGTCGGTTCCGGGGTGGGCTCGGGGGTGGGCACCGGCGTCGGCTCCGGGGTAGGCACCGGCGTCAGCTCGGGCGTGGGCTCAGGCGTCACCTCGGCCGCCGGTGCAGCGGCGGCCACGACGGCTTCCCCGGCGGCTTCCTCCGCCAGCACGGATGAGAAGGGCAGGCCTTGCAGCAAAAGCAGCAGGACCGCCAGCAAAAGGGCCGCGCGTTGTCTATATTGTTTCATCGGCTTTGCCTCCTTTGATGTTGCTGATCACCACGCCGTCGCGCAGGGTGACTACGCGGTCGGCATACTCCTGTATGGTGGGGTCGTGGGTGACCAAAATCAGGGTCTCGTTGAACTCGGCGGCGAATTCCTTCATCATGTGCAGCACCTCGCCGGTGGTGCGGGTGTCCAGGTTGCCCGTTGGCTCATCGGCAAATACCACCTTGGGCCGGTTGATGAAGGCGCGGGCAATGCCCACGCGCTGCTGCTGGCCGCCGGACATCTGGCCGGGGTAATGGCTCAGGCGGTGGCGCAGGCCGACGCGCTTTAGCAGGTCCACCGCCATGCGGTCTCGCACGCGCTTTTCGATGCCGCGAAAGGCCAGCGGCAGCGCCACATTCTCCACCGCGGTCAGCTGGGGCAGCAGGTTGTACGACTGGAAAATGAACCCCAGGTACCGCTGGCGGAAGATGGCCAGGTCGGACTCCGGCATGCGGGAGATGGCCGAGTTGCCGATGAACACATCGCCCACGCTGGGCCTTTCCATACCGGCCAGCTGGTTGAGCAGCGTGCTCTTGCCCGAGCCCGAGGTGCTGAAGATGCAGCAGGTTTCCCCCTGCATGATGGTCAGGTTGATTTTGTCCAGCGCCACCACACGCTCCTCCCCCACGGCGTATACCTTGCGCAGGTCCCGCACGCGGATCAGCGGCTTGGCCCGGGTTTCCGGCGTTTCACTCATGTCTGCCTCCTTGCACGGTCATGGTATCGCGCAAAGCATAAGAAAACCCGTGCGCAGTGCTTAAGAATTCTTAAGAACGGCCGGCCATGACAAAGCGGGCGCACCCGTGTATACTCACTCTGTATAGGAGGTGAGGGCATGCCGGAGCCGCGTACCATACTGATTGCCGACGATGACCCGCAAATCCGCGAGGTGGTCCGCATTTTGCTAGAAAACGAGGGCTACCGCGTGCTGGAGGCCGAGGACGGCGCAAAGGCGATTGCGCTGGCGGATGAACAGGTGGACCTGATTATATTGGATGTGATGATGCCCGGGCAGAACGGCTACAGCGCCTGTGCAGAAATACGCAGGCATTCGCTTGCCCCGGTCATCTTTCTAACGGCCAAGGCACAGGACGCGGACAAGACCATGGGCTTTGCCGCCGGCGGCGATGACTACCTGGCCAAGCCCTTTTCGGCCAGCGAACTGCTGGCCCGGGTGAAGGCCGCGCTGCGCCGCTACCTGAGCTACGGCGCCAAGGCAGCGCCCGCCGGGGATGAGCAGATTATCCTGGGCGACCTGACCATCGATGCCGGGCAAAACCAGGTGCTGCGCCAGGGGCCGGAGCTGCAGCTCACCGAGACCGAGTACCGCATTTTGCTGCTGCTGGCTCAGAACCGCAAAAAAATCTTCTCGGTGCAAAACATCTACGAGAGCGTGTGGCAGGAGCCCTATTATTACAGCGCCAACAACACCGTGATGGTGCATGTGCGCAACCTGCGCAAAAAGATCGGCGATACCGGCGACACCAACGAGGTCATCAAGACCGTGTGGGGAAGGGGATACCGCATTGACTAAGCCCCGCGCCTTCAGCCGCCTGGCCGTGTACCTGTTTGTCTGCGTGATGTTTGCGCTGGGCGTGGCAGCACTGCTGTTTGTGGGCGTGCGCGGCGCGCTTACCAACCGCATGTACGAACGGGTGATGAGCGAGGGCTATCAGGCGCAGCGCTCGGAGGAAGCGCTGGCCAGCCTGCAAGCGTATATTGATCACAACAATCTGTGCATCAGTCAGGTGGCCGGCCTGCAGGAGTGGGAGAAAAGCCACCCCTGGACCATCACCACAGTCAGTACCGCCAACCGGCTGCTGTACTCCACCGGTATGGGCCCCAGCGACATGCTGCCCCAGGAAGACGAAGGCACGCTGGACCTGATGACCGGCGCCCTGCCGCTGCGCTTTGCCGATGGGCAGGCGGGTGTATTCTTCTACCACACCGACGATGTGCGCTACGAAGCCCTCATCACCGCAGGCACGGGCGCCGGCGCCTTTGTGCTGTTTGTGCTGCTGCTGATGATTCCCATCAACCGCAAGCTGCCTATATCCGCCGCCTGCGCGAAGAGCTGAAGATATTGGAGGGCGGCGACCTCAACTATTCCGTCACCCTGCGCGGCCGGGACGAACTGTACGATTTGGCCCGCGGTCTGGAGGAGATGCGGCTGTCGCTCATCCGCCAGCAGCGCGAGCGCGAGGATGCCCAGCAGGCCAATGCCGAACTGGTGACCGCCGTATCCCACGACCTGCGCACCCCGCTGACCAGCCTGATAGGCTATATGGACCTGGTGGCCGACGGCAAGTACCGAAGCCCGGAGGAGCAGCGACACTTTCTCACCAGCGCCCGCACCAAGGCCTACCAGATCAAGGAGCTGTCCGACAAGCTGTTTGACTACTTCTACGTGTACTCCCGCCAGGAGGACGCCGAGCTTGCCCCGCAGGACGCGGACATTTTGCTGGGGCAGATGCTGCAGGAGTTTTTGATGGAGCTGGACAGCCTGGGCATGCGGGCGGAAAGCAGCCTCAATGAACTGGGCGGAAGCATGCTGGCCAACCCCTCGCTGCTGCTGCGCGCCTTTGACAACCTGCTGAGCAACATCCGCAAATACGCAGACAAACAGGCCGAGGTATGGGTCTCCTGCGGGCGGGACGGCCAGCAGGCGGTCATCCGCGTGGAGAACGGCATCGCCGGCGACCGGGCGCTACACGACAGCACCAACATCGGCCTGAAGACCTGCGACCGGGTGTTCCGCTACCACGGCGGCAGCTTTGAAACCCAGGAATCCGGCAGCCGCTTTCAGGCCGTCATCCGCCTGCCGCTGACGCCCCGGCAGGCCGGCAGAAAGGGCAAGGCCGCAGAGATTTAATGAGTCTTTAATGGACAAAATCTTGCAAATGTCAATATTTGACGCTACAATAAACTGGTAGTCAACAAGATAATCCAAAGGAGGTACCCGATGGCCGCCAACTATGTGTTCATGACTGATTCTGACAGCGACCTGCCGTGGCAATACGCCAGGGAAAAGAACATCCCCGTGGTGCGCATGCCCTATACCGTGGGCGATCAGGAGTATTTTGACGACAACGGCGAAAGCGGCGATCAGGATGACTTCTTTGACAGGATGCGCAAGGGCGCGGCGCCCGTCACCTCGCTGCTGCCCACGGCGGCATATCTGGAGTATTTTGAGCCCATTTTGCAGGAGAAGGACCTGCTGTTCCTGGCCTTTTCCAGCAAGATGTCAGCCACCTTCAACAACGTGCTGGAGGCCCAGAAGGAGCTGCTGGCCAAGTATCCCCAGCGCAAGTTCATCGTGGTGGACACGCTGAGCATTTCCTCCCCCATGACGGTGCTGATCAAGCAGGCGCACAAGCTGTACGAGCAAGGCGCCTCCATGGAGGAGGTGGAGAGCTGGGTGCTGCAAAACCGCACGCGCAGCCAGGTGTGGTTTACGGTGGATGACCTGGTGTACCTGCGCCGGGGCGGCCGCATTTCCTCCACCAGCGCCATCTTCGGCACCATGCTCAACATCAAGCCGCTGCTCACCATGACCCGCCAGGGCAAGTTAGAGGCCTACGCCAAGGTGCAGGGCAGCAAAAAGGCCATGAAGGCCCTGGTGGACAAGACCGCCGAAAACATTGAGGATCCAGAACATCAGGAGGTCATCATCATGCACGCGGATGACGAGCAAAATGCCAACCTCCTGCGCGATATGCTGTTGCAGCGCGTACCCAATATCTCAAGCGCGGTGCTGGCCCGCATCGGCCCGGTCATCGGCGCGCACGCAGGCCCGGGCACTCTGGCCATCACCTTCATGGGCAAGGAACGCCCCGTCTGACCCATGCAAAAACATGCCCTCGTCATTCAGGATCTGTCCTGTGTCGGGCGATGCTCGCTGCTGGCGGCATTGCCCGTTTTAAACGCCTGCGGCATACGCACCACGCCGCTGCCCACCGCGCTGCTCAGCACCCATACGGCATTCGACGCCCCTCACCGGCTAGACCTCACGCAGGACATGGAGCGCACGCTGGACCACTGGGCCGGGCTGCCGCTGCGCTTTGACCTGATCCACATCGGCTACCTGGCCGGCGCGCACCAGCTGCCCGCTGTGCAGCGCGCGGTGGATGCCTACCACCGCGACGGCGCGCTGCTGTGCGTGGACCCGGCCATGGGCGACTGGGGCCGCGCCTACGCCTACTGCGATGATGCGCTGCTCAGCGGCTTCCGCTCGCTGTGCGCGCAGGCCGACCTGATCTTGCCCAACCGCACCGAGGCCGCGCTGCTGCTCGACACCCCCTACGACAAGGGGCCGGACAGCCCGGACAAGCTGCTGCACCAGCTGCGCGCGCTGAGGGAGCGCTTTGGCGCGGCCACAGTCATCACCGGCGTCAGCGAGCAGGACGGCTTTATCGGCGCGGCCTGCCTGGCCCGGGATATGCAGGCACCCCGCGTGCGCCTGGGCCCGCACCTCAAGGGTGCCTGGCCGGGCACGGGCGACCTGTTTGCCGCCGCGCTGGAGGCCGCCTGGCTGCACGGCCTGCCGCTGGAGGACGCCTGCGGCCTGGCGGTGGACTTCCTCCATCAATGCCTGCTGGATGCCCCGCAAGACCATAAAGAAGCCCGCTACGGCGTGCCCTTTGAGCCCGTGCTGGGCTGGCTGCTGCAACGCATGAACAGCCGCTGATATTCGGTTTGCAGGCAGGACTTTTCCCCTTCCATGGCGAAAGGATATTATTCAGCCATTTATGGAAGGGGATTTTTGATGCTCTCAGCTGAGGCGCTCAAGCAGCGCACACAACCGACAGAATGGGCCGCCGGCGAGCGGCTGGCCGCCCGCGGGCTGCTGCGCGAGCTGCGCCGCGCGCCCGGCCTGGCGGAATATATGATCACCGAGGAGCCCTATGCCTTGGTGCGGCTGCGGGCGGACGCCCCCAGCGAGTGCGACTGCGGGCAGCCCTACTGCCGCCACCTGGCGGCGGCCATGCTGGCCGCCGAGCACAGCGGCGCTCAGCGGGAGCTGGAAAACTACCACGAGCGTCACGCCAGCGAGGCCTTTTACGAGGCGGTGGAAAGCATCATCCCCCACGCGCCCACCATCCAGCTGGAGCCCTCCATCTTTGTAGAAGGGGGCAGCATCTGGGTGTCGCTGCGCGCGGGCGAGGGGCGGCTGTATGTGGTGCGCAATCTGCCGCGCTTTTTGCAGGCGCTGCGCACGGGCGAAGCGGTGGAAACCGCGCCCAACCTCACCCTCACGCCGCGGTTCAGCAGCTTTTCCCCGCAGGAGGCCGCCTTTTTGCGCATTTTGCTCAGCCATGTGCAGGCGCTGGAATACCTGGGCAACCGCCTGACGCCGCAGCAGGCGCGCAAGATGCCCCTCAGCGAGGAAACCGCGCTGCGGGCCCTGGGCGCGCTGCGCACGCTGCGCTTCCGCCTGACGGTGAACGGCACCACCCGCATGCAAAAGGGCATCCAGACGCTGCCCATGCCCGCGGTATTCTATGTGAGCGGCAACCGCAACGGCCTGAGGATCCGCGCCCAGATGGACCAGCCCTGCACCCTGGCGGTGCGGGACGGCAGCTTCATGCTGTGCGCCGGGCAGTTGGTGTGCGTGCAGCGGGAGGACCGCGCCCTGGCCCGCGTGGTGCTGGCGCAGGAGGAAAAGGTATTCAGCTTCCCCCGGGGCGATGTATCCCGGGTGACGGGTGAGCTGCTGCCCACCTTGATGCGCAGCCACGCCGTCATATTGGATGAGCGGCTGGAGCGCCGCATGATCCGCCGCCCGCTGAAGGCCCGCGTGTACCTGGACCAGGCCGGCGGCAGCATCGTGGCCAAGGTGCGCTTTGCCTATGGCGATATCGAGCTGGACCCCTTCTCGGTGGAGCCCGAGGAGCCCAGGCTTTTGCTGCACGACGCGCTGGGCGAGCGCCGGGTGCTGGAGGCCATGGCCGAGGCCGGCTTCCGCGTGCGCAAAGGCTTTATCCACCTCAGCGGGGAGGAGCAGATCTACCGCTTCCTCACCGGCGGCGTAAAGACGCTGGGGCAGAAGGCCGAGCTGTTTTTAAGCCAGGACTTCAAGCGCCTGGCCCCGCGCACGCCCACGCTGTCCGGCCGCCTGAGCGGCACGGGCAGCCGGCTTACGCTCAGCGTGCTGGATGACGGCACGCCGGTGGAGGAGCTGGTGCCGCTGCTGCAGGCCATCCGCAGCCGCAAGCAATATTTCCGCTACCGCGATGGCAGCTTCATCACCCTCAAGGACACCGAAACCTGGCAGGAGCTGGCCGAGGCCGCGCTGGAGGCCGCCCAGGGGCAGGCCGACCTGCGGGACCTCAAGGGCTTCCGTGCCGCCTACCTCAAGGCCCTCATCGAGGATGCCCAGCTGCCCGTGGAGGTAGACCCCGCCACCGCCCGCCTGGCCGCGCTGGCCGATGAGGCGCCCGCAAGCCCGGTCAAGGGGCTGCACCCCTATCAGGAGCGGGGCTTTGAATGGCTGTACGCGCTGCACCGGCTGGGCATGGGCGGCATTCTGGCCGACGAGATGGGCCTGGGCAAAACCGTGCAGACCATCGCCGTCATTTTGAGCGCGGTGCAGCAGGACAAGCAGCGCCTGCCCTCCATCATCGTGGTGCCCACCACGCTCACCTACAACTGGCAGGCGGAGTTTCGTCGCTTTGCGCCCGGGCTGCGCGTGCAGATGATTGCCGGCCCCCGCCAGCGCCGGCAGGAGCTGATCGCCCGCTTTACCGGCCCCGATGCCCCCGATGTGCTGCTGACCAGCTACCCCCTCATCCGACAGGATATTGACCTCCTGCGGGACATCCCCTTCCGCTTTGCGGTGCTGGATGAGGCGCAGTACATCAAAAACGCGCTCAGCCAGTCGGCCCGCGCGGTCAAGCGCCTGCAGGCCAGAACGCGCCTGGCGCTGTCAGGCACCCCCATGGAAAACAACGCCGCCGAGCTGTGGAGCCTGTTTGACTTCGTGCTGCCGGGCTACCTGCCGCCCATCCGCGACTTTTTGCGCCGCTACGACCAGGGCCGCAACGCGCAGGACCTGCTGCGGCGCATCCGCCCCTTCCTGATGCGCCGCCTGAAGGCCGAGGTGATGGCCGAGCTGCCCGACAAGGTGGAATCGGTGCTCACCGTGCCCATGACGCCCGACCAGCGCAAGGTATACCTGGCCGTGCTGCACCAGAAGCGCATGCGCCTGGAGGGCCTGATCGAGCACAATGCCCTGCGCGGGGGGCGCGGCGAGGTGCTCAGCGCCCTCACCGAGCTGCGCCAGATCTGCTGCCACCCGTCGCTTGTGATGCCCGGCTACGGCGGCGAGGCGGGCAAGATCAGGCTGCTGGATGACATCCTGCCCGAGGCCATCCAGGAGGGGCACCGGGTGCTGATCTTCTCTCAGTTTACGCAGATGCTCAAGCTGCTGCGCCGCCACCTGTATCAGGAGGGCATCGAGGCTCTGTACCTGGACGGCGACACCAAGCCCGAGGAGCGCCAGCAGCTGACCGAGCGGTTCAACGCGGGCAGCGAGCCTGTGTTCCTGATATCGCTCAAGGCGGGCGGCACCGGCCTCAACCTGACGGGGGCCGACATGGTCATCCACTACGACCCATGGTGGAACCCCTCCGCCGAGGACCAGGCGGCCGACCGCGCCCACCGCATCGGGCAAAAGCGCAGCGTGCAGGTGCTGCGCCTGGTGATGCACGACTCCATCGAGGAGCAGGTGCTGGCCCTCAGCCGCGGCAAGCGCCGCCTGTTTGAGCAGCTGATTACCCCGGGCGAGCAGATGCCGCAAAAGCTGACACAGCAGGACATCCTCAAGATGTTCAACCTGTCCCAGCCCGAGGAGCCCCAGCCCGAGGAGGAGAGCGAATGACCGATTTTTCCCGCCCGGCGCTGCTGGAGGCTAAGCGGGCACTTGCCTCCACACTCAGCAAGTGCGAGAAGGTGCTGCCCAAGGTGGCAGCCAGCCCCAGCCAGGCCACGCTGCTGCGCCGGCGCATCGAGGCGCTGCGCATCTCCCTGGCGCTGATCGAACGGGAGTTGGCGCGGGCGGAGGATGCAGCCGATAGGGAGTGACCGGGACACTTCCCCGGCGTAACCGCACAACAGCATGCGCCGTCCTATCCCCGGCTGGTACCGGGCGGGCGGCGCATGACGGCATCCTGTGATGGCTATGTCAGCTTGTCGAAGGTCTCGCTCGCGATGGACAGCCGGCGCAAAATGGCTGTCTTTTTGTATACATGCTTTTCAAACTTGGACAGGATATCGCCCACAAAGGTGACCGCCTCGTTGATGTGGGGCCCCTTGTTGAGCATGATGCACTCGGACTTGGCGGCCAGCGTCACGTCCGACACCTCGGCGCGGGTGGGGATGCCGGTCTTGACCAGCGTCTCCACCACCTGGGTGGCCCAGATGACGGGCACATGCGCGGCCTCGCAGATCCACAGGATTTCCTCCTGGTATTCGCTCAGGCGGGCGTAGCCCACCTCCACCGCCAGGTCGCCGCGGGCGATCATCACCGCCGTGGGCACGTGGCTGGCCGATGCCACCAATATCTCGGGCAATATGCGCATGGATTCCAGCGTCTCGATCTTGATGATCACGGGCAGCGTATCGGGCTTTTCCAGCCGCTGGTTGATGGCGTGGCGCAGCAGCTTTACATCCTCGCTGTCGCGCACGAAGGAGCAGCCGATGATGTCGGCATGCTGGCAGATAAAGTCGAGGATCTCCTCATCCCGCAGGCTGAGCAGCGGAATCTTGTAGTCGATGCCGGGGAAGTTGATGCCCTTCTCGGGCCGCAGCAGCACGCCGCGCTCGCTCACCACGCGGGTGACGCGCAGCACCACGCCGTCCTCCACCTTCTCCTCCACCACCGATTCGATGTGCCCATCGTCGATGATGACGGCCTCGCCCACGGCCACATAGTCCACCATCTCCTCATAGCTGCAGCTGATGGCCACGCCCATGCCCCGGGGCAGGTACATGCGCTTTTTGCCGGTCAAAAACACCCGGTCGCCCGTAAACACCCGCGCCTTGCGCACCGAGGACAGCACCCGGTCGATGCGTACCTTGGGGCCGGGGATCTCCATGCTGACGCGGCAGGGGCGATCAAAGCGCGCGGACGCATCGCGCACATGTGTGATCATGGCGGCCCAGGCCTCCTCGTCATCGTGGGAGCAGTTGATGCGGGCAATCTCCATCCCGCGCTCCACCAGGTCGTGGATGATCTGCGGCTCACGTGCGGCCTCGGTGGGCAGCGTGACCATGATGCGGGTATAGCGGTCCTGCGGCTCGGGGCCCAATATGCTCTCGCTCTTGCTACCCAGCATACTTTCCCCGCGGGTAAACTCCTCCTCCGGCGGATAGCCTACCGGCCCCTCGGCGCCCGCAATCAGCGCGCAGGATGCCACCACCGAGTCGATGGTGGGCATCACCCGGGCCTCCAGCCTGCCAAGAGAGGACAGCCCCATGGGGATCAGCTCCCACTGCAATTCCTGCAGGTCGTGGCGCCGTAGCGCCAGATAGTGCGCCAGGTTGCGCGCGCTGTCGTGAAACACATCGCGCGTGATGTCCTTCTCCCACCGCTGATACAGCGCCTCGCCATCCTGGGCCACCTGCATGCGCAGATCGGCCAGCCGGCCCAGCAGCGCCTTTGCCCGTTCGTTGCTCATACCATCGCTCCTTGTGCATGATGCCTCATCATAGCATATCCATGCGAAATCTGTGTAAAATGATTTGGCATGCATAGCGACAATTTGCTCCGGGTATGATATATTGATATGCGGGCATTATCCCGCCAAAAAACACAAACCCACGAAGGAGTCAATCATGCCACACTGCGCGACCACCCTGGAACAACCGGTCAATGCCACCGCCCAGCAGCTCTGGGCCGCTTGGACAGACCCGGACATCATGGCCCAGTGGTTCTGGCCCATGTACCCGGACAGCACCTACGCTACCGACGCCCGGCTGGGCGGCGAGTACCGCTATGCCTCCCGCAAGACGGGGGTGGGCGCGTACGGCGTGTTTGAGGAGGTGGTGCCCGAGCGCCTGCTGCGCATGACATGGAACTGGGTGGACGAGCATCAGAACGACGAGGAGATCGTGACCGTGTGGTTTGAGGATGGCCTGATCCGCCTGGAGCATATCGCCGCCACCATGGACAGCTGCGATATGAACCACGCTGCCTGGGCCGACCGGCTGCGCCGGCTGATGGAGCTGCTGGGCCACAAAAACCAGGCGTAGCGGCGCACGATTCCCCAATGGTTTGAGGGCTGCTCAGTGACTGAGGCTGCGGCAGCCTTTTCCATACAGGCGGCTGTGCCGCCAAATACGAAGCGGGGAGCCAGAGAGACTCCCCGGAAAGCAGGACACGATGCTCTATATCCCCTTTGATGACGCGCGCCGGGAGATGAAGCGCGTGCTGCTGACGCGCGGATGCCCGGACGACAAGGCGCAGAAGGTATCCTACGAATTGGCGCGCAACTCTCTGGAGGGCGTGTACACCCACGGCATCAACCGCTTCCCCCGGCTGGTACGCAACATTGACGAGGGCATCGTGCGGCTGGATGTGATGCCCGTCAAGCTGCACGGCTTTGGCGCGATCGAAAACTACGACGGCCAGCTGGGGCTGGGCATTGTCAACGCGGCCTTTGCCATGGAGCGGTGCATTGATCTGGCGGGCACGCACGGCATCGGCTTTGTGGCCCTGCGCAACACCAACCACTGGCTGCGGGCCGCCACCTATGGCGATCAGGCCTGCGAGGCGGGCATGGCGGCCATCTGCTTTAGCAACACCATGCCCAACATGCCGGCCTGGGGCGCAGTGGATGCGCGCATCGGCAACAACCCGCTGACCATCGCCTTCCCCCGCGAGGGCGGGCATGTGATTGTGGACATGGCGATGTCCCAGTTCTCCTACGGGGCGCTGGAAAAGGCACAGCTGGCCGGCCAGCAGATGCCCATCGACGCCGGCTTTGACAGTCAGGGCCAGTTGACCCGCGACCCCGCCCAGGTGATCGCCTCCAAACGGCTGATACCGACCGGATATTGGAAGGGCTCCGCCCTGTCATTCCTGCTGGACATTTTTGCAGGCTGCATGTCCCTGGGTAACACGGTGGCCGGCATCGGCCGGCTGCCGGGGGATGAACACGGCCTCTCCCAGGTGTTTATGGCCATCAACTATAAAAAAATTGACCCCGATCACCTGACCGGCGCCACCCTGGAGGACGCGGTGGCAGACCTGCTGCGCTCCACGCCCGATGAACATACCGAGCGGATCGTATTTCCGGGACAGCGCCGGCAGGAGATCAAGCGCAAAAACCTGGCCGACGGCATCCCGGTGGACGAGCGGATCTGGGCCGCCGTCAAGGCGCTGGGATAATCCCCTGTCAGGCCGACTCATACCTGTCGATGCCGGCATCGTCCCGCGTGCGGACAATCTGCCCCCGCACCCGCAGATAGTCCAGGTGGGACAGCGCCTCCCCCACGGCAAACCATTTCTGCGTCAGCGGGAAGTCTGACCAATCCCGGCTGCGGATGCTCCACGTCATGCACCCGGCCACCTGATAGGCGTCGATGCCCGGGCTTTCGCGGATGATGCGGCCCACCTCCGCCAGGCGATGGTCGTGGTGCGCCACCAGCTCGTCCACGCGCGCCTTCATGTCACCCGGCTTGCGGTGCGCAGGCAGGGCCAGCCGCACCTCATAGCCGCGGATGCGCCGCAGGCTGTTCAGGTAGTCGCCCAGCGAATCCGCCACCCCTTCCCAGGCGGTGATGTTGGGCGATATGTCAAACAGCACATGGTCGCCGGTGAACATGATGCCCTCCTCCTCCAGGTACAGGCACATGTGCCCCGGCGTATGGCCGGGCACCAGGATGCAGTGCAGCCGATGCCCGCCAAATGTCAGCACCTGGCCGTCGTGCAGCTGCTGATAGTCGGCCGGAGCCACCGAGGCCAGCGAC
>ENA-UOUL01002995-UOUL01002995.1-bioreactor-metagenome-genome-assembly--contig:-NODE-2995-length-18288-cov-44.407007_pt1 | contig 18288 bp, 22 predicted proteins | sample MGYA00249838_ERZ747220 | MGnify/ENA primary metagenome ERZ747220 (study PRJEB28778, sample SAMN05720191) | bioreactor metagenome | isolation source: Anaerobic biogas reactor | place: USA:Washington...
TTCTTTGAGGTGAGCGAGAAGGATCTCCTCAACTTCCAGCCCGGGGAGGGGATCCTGATCATCGGTTCGGAGAAGATGAACGTCAGGATCGTTCCCGCGTCCGGACGGAAGGTGTAGGCCCAAAACCCTTATCCATGGCGCCGCCGGTGTTCATGTATGGATGCGCTTGACGATTACCGGGGAAAGAGGGACTTCTCCCGGACGCCGGAGCCGCCGGGAGAGGGGACGGGTGCGAGAGATCGCCCCATCTTCGTCATCCAGATGCACGATGCGACCAGGCTTCACTACGACTTCCGCCTGGAGGCCGACGGCGTCCTGAAGTCCTGGGCCGTCCCGAAAGGACCGTCCGTGAACCCAAAGGAGAGGCGCCTTGCCGTCCCCACCGAAGACCACCCGATCGGCTACGCCGACTTCGAGGGCGTCATCCCGGCGGGAAGTTACGGGGCGGGGACGGTCCTCATCTGGGACCGGGGAACTTACAAAAACCTCACGCAAGAGAACGGACAGGAGATCGGGGTTACCGGGGCGATCGGGCGGGGCCATGCATCGGTCTGGCTCGAAGGGGAGAAGCTCCGCGGCGGGTACGCTCTCACCCGCTTCAGGACCGGGAAAGGTGAGGCCTGGCTCCTCGTGAAGATGGATGACGCAGAAGCGGATCCCGGCCGGGATCCGGTCGCGACGGAACCCCGGTCGGTCGCATCCGGGCGGACACTTGCGGAGATCGCGGCAGGGGTGGGTGAGTAGGCCTGCGGGACGATATCCCGGCCCGGATATCTTCGCGCGCGCATTAAGGGGCTCCGATCGCCCGGGGGGAGGCGGGGCGTGCGGCACCCCCCGTCCCCGCCTCCCGGCGGTGTGCGTGATGGCGGAGTCGGGAGGTGCGCGGTGGGAAGTGGAGATGTTTGATTTCCGGACCGGGAAGGATGGCCCCGTAGTCACTGCCCGGTTGCCTTCCGGCCGTGGTACTGGCCGGTGCAGGTGCAAAAGTTTATAAATTCGTATATATAGGTTTTTCATACTCAAGAATAAATCCCGCGGCCGTACCGTGAAAAGGGATTTTTCTCACAATCCCGATCACCCTCCAGTCCCCGTAGCGGGGACCGCCTGAAAATTTTGATTCTGTGATAATATCACATAAAGTGTTACATTTAGTAGATTGTTTACATACTCAAAGACAAATAAACGATGCAAAGTCACCGTTTTGCGAATACCGATTGAATATGGTGTAGAATCTTTGATAGAGAGAGATTGCTCGGAGGTAACGAGGAAATAACGGCTATCCTCCATTAGTACGAAAGATAAGTTTAAAATCTGAACTATCAAAAATTACAGGGATCAGATCGATCACGAGATCTTCTCGAAGGTGATTCATGGCAAGTAAAGTAATGACTAACAGCGCTGTGGCAAACAGCGTTATGGCAGAGGCAGTAAGCGACGCAGAGATCGTTGCGCAGTTCAGGCAACGCGGGTGCTGGGGACTGTACACGAGCGTGGACCTGAAAGGATGCGACCCGGCATCGATCAGGGATGCGGAGAAGATTCACCGGTTCATCATCGAACTATGTGACCTCATCGATATGAAGAGGTTCGGCGAACCGCAGATCATCCACTTCGGCCCGAACGAGAGGGTCGCAGGGTTCTCCATGACCCAGCTCATCGAGACATCGCTGGTCTCGGGGCACTTCGCAAACGAGACCAACGCCGCCTACCTTGACATCTTCAGCTGCAAGGAATACGAACCCTCGAAGGCGGCGGAGTTCTGCAAGACCTTTTTTGGAGCAGAGACAGCGACCTACCAGGTACTGTTCAGGGACTGAATACGAATAAGCACCCGGCATATCCTGACGATACGCTATAACGGCAGAGAGCTACTGCCATCTCCCGCCGGCGTAAGCCAGAGGTCGCGGCGAGGTGGCCACTGCCCTCGATTTTTTCAAAACTTCGCTCTGGAGCAGCGTTTCCGGTAGTGGTCCTGCCATCCGCCTTTCTCTCGGGCGGAGCAGTCAGGGCGATCGAAAAAAGAGAGTTTCAGGGAGACACGTAGGGGTTCCGGAGGCCCTTCGGGGTTCCATCCGCCTTGAGACCTGCGGTCTTACGTGCATCCACGTTCTTCTGGTTCTTCGTGATCTTCTCGGTGGCGAGCTTCTTCACGATATCGAGGCCGGGTTTGACCTGGTCCATCGGTTTCGTCTCAAAGTAGCCTGCCTTCATGGCACCGTCCCAGACGGCATTGCCCTTCGTGCTCCGCACAAAGACCGTGCTCCAGCCGTCAGGACTGCCCACGGACCCGCTGGATATGTCGGCGAGGTTTGCGACGTAGTCCAGGCAGACGTTGCAGCCCGGCTGCACGTACTTGTGGATCAACTTCAGAGGCATCTGGGAGACTGCACCGCGTTCGGTGTAGACCGTGAACTTGCCCTTGCCGATATCCATCTTCCTGACGGACTCCATCTTCTGGTTGCAGTGGTCCTCGACGATCGCCTCGAGCGCCTGGTAGGAAAGGTTCTCCATGCAGAAGATACCGAGCGCGAGGGCGATCTTGTCGTCGACGTCGCGCATGCCGATCGGATAGAGTTGAGCCTTCCGGGTCGCCTGGATCTGGCACGGGGTGCCGACGATACCGACGCGGTCAAGACCGTAGCTCCGGGTCGCCTCCTTGATCAGGGACATGTTCGGGCTGATGGTGTAGCGCGTTCCGGCAGCGGCCAGGAGTTCGGCCTTCGTCGACACAACCATGGGCTCAGGCTTCCAGGGCTCGTTGCCCGGGCCTGCGACGATGGCACCGTCGATGATGCCTTCCTCGAGCGCATAGGCAAAGAGCGTCGTGATGATACCGCCGTCCTGGGCCTTCTTCAGGATATCCTTATCCGTCGAGCGTGCCGCGATCACGGATTTGTAGTTACCGAGTACGTCCATTGTTCTCACCTCACTGCATGGCTCCCTTGATGGCATCCATGATGCCCTCGTAGTTGTTCATGACGTCGAAGTTGAACCAGCTCCTGGGGCACTGCGCGTAGCAGGCACCGCACTTGATGCAGAGGTCGCGGTTCACGTTCGGTCTGCCGTACTCCATCGTAATGGCGCGAACCGGGCAGGTTCCGGCACAGGTTCCGCACCCCATGCAGAGCCCCTGGTTGATGACATCGTACATCAGGTCGCAGCCGCAGGCCTCGTTGCCGCGCTGTGCAAGCTGCATCAGCGGGGTCAGGTAGGCGGTCGCGAGTTTCTTCTGCTCGTCGTTGCCCTTCAGCAGCAGGTAGGCCATGACGGCGACGTTCCTGACTGCCTGGGGGCACGGGGGACAGGACGGCAGGTAGAGATCGACATCGACGACCTCGCTGATGGGCACAAACGCTTCCTGTCCGGGCTGGTTCCACTGGCCACCCCGGCAGAACCGGGTGATGTTGCCGTAGGCCGCGCAACCGCCGTAGGCGACGAGCACCTTCGACTTCGCCCTTGCTTGCTTCAGTTCTTCTACCGAGATCTTATCGTTCAGGCAGCACGACCCCTCGACCAGGCACACGTCCATCTCGGGGACGTGGCGTACATCGACCAGGGTCAGTGCGTAGACCAGATCCGCGTAATTGTCGAGCAGCTTGAAGAGACCCTCGTAGTTATCCGCAAGCGTCACGAGGCATCCCGTACATCCGCTCAGGTGTAATTCACCTATCGTAATCTTCTCTGCCACAGGCTTCTCCTCCTTTTGTACAACTTCCACCTTTTCTCTTTCAATCACATCAGAGGGCTTCACCGCGGGTTTCGCCTGCGGCCGGCTCGCCTCAGGCTTGCTCTCCGGCTTCACCTCAGGCCTGACCGCCGGTTTCACCTCAGGTTTGCTCTCCGGTTTTATCTCCGGCTTCTCCGCTGGTTTCTCCTGGCGACGCCCAAAGATGCGTTCCTTGATGGTTGATAGCAGCCCCATATTCTACCCCAATCTCCTCCAGTACGATCCGCACTGTCCTGGGAATGGCCCCTTCAACCTCATCAGTGAGCCCCAGTTCAAACTCATGGCTCGCGACACGCTTCGGCTGGCACCCGATGATCGTGATATCGATGACATCCTTTAATCGCTGCAGCGGTTCGGAAAGATCCCACGAATGGGCATCCCGGTACGCGCCCGGAGGGAGATCTTCAGGCCGGAGTTTCGTCACATCACCGGGGTCTGCGCCGAAGTCGGCGATATCGATGATGATCAGTTTCTTCACCGGCACCTCCGCATCCTCCATCAGCGTGAAGAGGAAGTGAGGGGCGCCAAGGCCGGCATCGATGACCTTGACGTTGTCGGGCAGCTGCAACTTCTGAAGTTCCTCAACAACTGCAGGGCCGAACCCGTCGTCTCCGAAGAGGGGGTTGCCGCACCCTGCGATCACGATCTCACGGAATAGCATGCGTGTACGCTCACTGAATGAGTTTCTGGGCCACTAACCTCTTGTCTTCATCGATCACCAGCATGTGCGTCGCACACGAGACGCAGGGGTCGTACGCACGCATGATGACTTCCGCGAGCCGCCAGGGTGCGCCGGTCAGCGCACGGCTGCAGGTCGGGAAGTTCCAGGTGGTCGGAACGAGCATCGAGAAGTACTGGACTCGGCCGTCCTTGACCCGTGCCAGGTGGACGTCGGTTCCACGGGGCGCTTCGTTTGCTGCCCATCCGAGGGATCCGTCACCCTGCGGGATGTTGTCCGCGAGCACCGATCCGGAGGTGTCGAGTGCGTCAAGCGCATCGATGATGCCGTAGGCGGTCTCGGGGAACTCCATCTGGCGTGCGATCTGCAGGCCCATGGCGCCTCTCCCGTCGTAGTTCCTGAACTGGACCAGGCGTGCACGCGGTCCGACCTCGACCGGCTGGCCGTCGTAGAGCGGGACGCCGGTGCAGGCCTCCATCTGGGGCCAGGCTTTGGTGCCTACAGGGCTCGTGCCGCCGATCGGGTAGTTCGGGTCGGCCTCGCTGACCTCTACCTCGCCCATGTACCAGTCCCAGGGGCGGACTTCGGTGAACCGCTCGGGGAACCAGGTGGGATTCTCATCAAGGCTCGAGCTGCCGTAGACCGGCGCCGTCGCCATGTAGCCCTGGTTGTGGTAGCCGAGATCATCGGGGATCGGGACCTGAACGCCGCCGACCTCGGACCAGTCGCGGTTCTGGAAGTTCTTGAAGACCGCGACCATGAACTCCATGTGTTCCTGGGCAAGGACCCGTCCTTCCTTCGCGAGGTCATAGATCTTGGCCTTTGCACGCGGGGTGATGTTCTTGTACATACCGCCGACACGGGGGTTGCTCGGGTGGATGGCCTCTCCGCCGACGATCTCACCGATGGTCTGACCGATCTCACGGAGCCGCTGGATCCGCAGAGCGACGCTCCTGACCGGTTCCTCCTTCGTGAACGGGTTGATCTTCACGTCGGTCCCGGGGATGTACATATCCGGGAGGGAGAGTATGTTGTGGATGGCGTGGCTGTGCATCCTGTTGGCACACTGCAGGATGTAACGCAGAAGTTTTGCATCCTCGGGAATCTCGCACCCGATGGATGCTTCCATCGCCTCAACGCCCGCCAGGGTGTGCGCGATAGGACATATACCACAGACGCGCGATGCTATCTTTGGGACCTGCTCCATCGTCTTGCCGATGGCGAGCTTCTCGACACCCCTCACCGGGGTGATGCTGAGCCAGTCTCCACGCTCGACGATGCCGTCGTCGTTAACCTTCAGAACGAGCTTCGAGTGGCCTTCGTGTCTCGTTGTTGGGGAAATCTCTACAACTTTCGACAAATATATCGCCTCATTCCGATATTATGGTGTTCTGAACACGATACCTGTGTTACCACACAACTGTGTACTGGAAACGTACATGGGTACGTTAGAAGGGAATATGAAGAAAAAAGAGTTTATAACTTTCGCTCCAGTACATCCCTATAGATTACGGATTTAGCATTTCGTAGCAATAATTACAAAAATAGGTTGACAAATTATAAAAATGTAAGAATAATATAGGTTTTATAATGCCCCCTCATCCATCTCCCCGACGAGTTCGGCTATTGTCGCCTTCCGCTCCGCGTATGCGTTGTGCTGGTGGATGCTCTCCTCGTTCGTCTGTTTTATGGTGACCACGGAATCGCCGGGGAGATCACGGAACTGCGTGATCACCTTGCGGGCCATCTCGCGGACACAATCTTCAACGAACCGGGGGTTCTTGTGAGCTTCCATCACCACGTAACTCTCGTCGCCGCGCTTGAGGAGCTCGTAGATGCGCGCGCTCATGGAATCCTTCAAGATCTTGATGATCTTCTCGAGGCTGACGTGCTGGTCGTCGTCGGTCTCGATGCAGAGGAAACCCCGCCCGCGCTGGTTGTGCGTGGCCATCGGCACCTCCTCGAAGAACGCATTGATCGTATCATCCGCCACACCGAGGTTCTCGAGGACATGCAGGGCATGGTCCTTCATGATGTTCTGGGCGCAGGGGCAGGCGGTCATCCCGGTAACTTCGGCACCGATGCTCTTTCTGATGATCGGGCTTCCGTCGTTTCTCTGGGCTATCGCGCTTGCGTGAACGTTCACCACCTCATGGCAGCTCGTCTCGCTGATCGGCGTCTCCCGCCGGACCATGAACTGGCTCTGCATCCGGACTTCGGTTCGCTCCGCGTACTCGTGCCGGTCGAGGAGCTTCCTCGCCACTGCGCTGCAGAGCTCCTCGATCACCTTCACCTCCCCGTCGATGGCCTGCTGCAGCACATCGTCGATCACCTCAAAGTTCCGGGAGAGGTTTGCACCCTTGAGGCTTCCCGGCAGGTCGACGAAGACGTCGAAATTGGAGATGAAAATGACCGGCCGCTTGCCGGGTCGGGCGACTTCAACGAGTTTTTGAACGTTCTTCACACCCACCCTGGTCAGGTTGATACGGACCTCCGGCAGGCTGGACTGGACATCTGGCAGTTCCATTACAAATCCTCAATAGTGTATAGAGAATAAGGTCTCTCTTCATCAACATTAAAATAACCCCCTGCGTGAGGGCAGTTTTCCCATATAATATTTATCTGGTTTGCTGCCCAACCGGGAGTGAGAATATATGGTCCAGAAATACTACGAGTCCGATGCGGACCCCCGCACCCTGGAGGGCAGGACTATCGCCGTCATCGGCTATGGCTCCCAGGGCCGCGGGCAGGCGCTGAACCTGCGTGATTCCGGTTGTCAGGTCGTCATCGGCCTGCGGCCCGGCAGCAGCTGGCAGAAGGCATCCGAAGATGGCTTTGATGTGTATTCCGTGGCGGATGCCGTCAGACGCGCCGATGTCGTCCAGATCCTTCTCCCCGACGAGAACCAGGCGGCCGTCTACCGCGCGGAGATAGGCCCCTACTTAAAAGAGAACGCTTGCCTGATGTTCTCGCACGGGTTCAACATCCACTACGGCCAGATCGTCCCCCCACCCACCGTCGACGTGATCATGGTCGCTCCGAAGGGGCCCGGTCACATGGTCCGGCGGACCTACGAGGAAGGGAAGGGAGTCCCGGCCCTCATCGCCATCCACCAGGATGCCAGCGGCAAAGCACGTGCTATAGCGCTCGCCTACGCCCGGGGGATCGGCGCGACCCGTGCGGTGGTGCTCGAAACGACGTTTGCTGAGGAGACCGAGACCGATCTCTTCGGTGAGCAGGCGGTCCTCTGCGGCGGGGTGACCTCGCTCATCAAGGCGGGGTTCGATACCCTGGTGGATGCCGGTTACGCGCCGGAGATGGCGTACCTCGAGGTCCTGCACGAGATGAAACTCATCGTCGACCTGATCTACGAGGGCGGGTTTACGAAGATGCGCGACTCGATCAGCAACACCGCCCAGTACGGCGACCTGACGCGCGGCCCCCGGGTCGTCGGGCCGGAGACCTACGCGGCGATGCAGGAGATCCTCGAGGAGATCCGGAACGGCGAGTTCGCGCGGGAGTGGATGCTTGAGAACATGGTGAACCGCCCGGTCTTCAATGCACTGACAAGGGCAGACGAGGAGCACCTGATCGAGCAGGTGGGTAAAGAGATCCGTTCGCTCATGCCGCAGTTCAAAAAGTAACACCCCTTTTTTTTGCCTGCGGTCCTGCAGGCATCATGCCGCGCCGGATACCATCCGGTCTTCCGAACTCTTGCGCCTTCGCGCAAACCCGCGACACGACTCCGGATGCCTCTCGCGTTGAGTGCGTTGCCTTGAGGAGGAGTTGCAAAGACCCGAGCAGGGTTTCGCTCGAACTACCCGGTGCAGGTGATAACGCGGCCTCCCGCAGAGGTGTGAAGGGGGGGTGCAGGTGCCCATCTACCGAACTTCGCGCCCTTCGCGGTTTCGCACGAACTAACGAGTATGGATGGCGATACAACCTCACGCGAAGGAGAGTTCCCGGCACCTGAGATCGGACTTCGCGCGAACGACCCGGTGCAGGCGACAATACGGTCTCTCGCGAAGATGCAGAATCCGGTATCCGGGCGCTGCTTCTCCGTATTAATCGATGCCGGAACGAGCAACGTTGCCGGCACCCGTGCCGAACCGCGCGGAGGCGTACCGGACCCGCGAGCATTGCCCCGGGGTTCCGCCCGACACCCGTTTATACCCGACCGTGCCACCCTTCCGTGTATGTCCGTCTGCATCGTCTTTCACTCGGAGACCGGCAACACCCGGACTGTCGCCGAGCGGCTTGCTCCTCTGGTCGGCGGCGATCTCATCGAGGTAACGGATCTTGCGCACTACTCGAAGATCAGCAGGTATATCTGTGGCGGCCGCCGGGCTATGAAGGGAGAATCCGCCACAATCGAGCCCGCCACCATCGACGTTACCGCCTGTGACACCGTCGTCATCGGGACTCCCGTCTGGGCGGGCAATCCGACACCCGCGATCAACGCGGCGATCGAGGCGTTCGTGGGTATCGAGGGGAAATCCACGGTCGTCTTCTGCACATCGGGCGGGATGCCGGGGAAGACACTTGAGACGGTGACGGCGATGCTTGCGGGCCGGGGCGCCGACGTTCGGGGCGCGGTCCCGTTCACGGCGAGGGATGTGCAGAAGGGGAAGGGAGTGGAGGCGCTCGCCGATCTCATCCTCCGGGCAAAGAGAGGGTTTGACGCATCAGCCGAACCGTCGAGGTGAGCGCCGCCTCGAGTTCGTCGGGCGTGACGGCGACCGCGAACCGGCAACATGCGGTAAAACCGGTGGGCGCCCATCCATATAAGTTTGAGGTACTCACTTTTTGACGTGGCGCGACCAATACTGAGGCATGACCCCGTCATATGAAGACCTTCTGAAGAAGGCATATACCAATATCACGGAGCCGACGGAGTTTGAAGATCGGTTCACGGTTCCCACCGCCCGCGTGTTCATCGAGGGGAAGACCACGGTTCTTGAGAATTTCGCCGAGATTGCAGGCATCCTCCGGCGCGACCAGGACCACCTGATGAAGCACCTCCTCGGCGAGCTCGGCACTGCCGGCAAGGTCGAGGGGACGCGGGCCGTCTTCTCCGGGAAGTTCGAGCAGGAGCAGATCAATACGATCATCCGCGGCTACGTCGAGGACTACGTCATCTGCTCGGAGTGCGGTAAGCCCGACACCCGCCTCGTCAAGAGCGACCGGATTCTGATGCTCCGGTGCGACGCCTGCGGCGGCCACCGGCCGGTCAGGAAGCGGAAAGCGGTTGCAGACCCCGGTGCGGCAGCAAAACCGACCGAGGGCGCCATCATGGACGTCACCCCGCAGTTCCTCTCGAAGCGCGGAGACGGCGTGGTGAAGATCGACCGCTACACGATGTACGTTGCGAATGCCAAACCGGGTCAGACAGTGAAGGTGAAGATCACCCGGATCGCCGGGACGATCATATTCACCGAGCGTGCTGACTGAGAGATCAGGTCTTCCTGATCTCTACCCACAATCCTGCTTCTTCTTCCCGGACGCGGGAGTGGGCGACCCCGCTCGCCACAAGTTCCCGGCGGAGCAGGTCAGGGGTTGCTCCCCCGCTCCTCCGGGCAACGTCGCGGTCCCAGTCGGGGTTTCGCAGGCGCATCTCGCGAAATATATCGTTCCGGAGCGCGGCAGTCCCGAAGCTCCCGCCGACGAACGCGGCACCGCCGGGCCGGAGAACCCGCTCGATCTCGCGGAACGCCTGCGGCCGGTCTTCCCAGAAGTAGATCGAACCGCGGCTGGCGATGAGCGAGACGGCGCCGTCGCGGATCGGCATGCAGTGGACGTCGCCGATGACCGGGATCATCCGGTCTCTGTAGCCGGCAGCGGTCTTTTGAGCGATCCGGGCCATCGCCGGATCGGTATCGAGCGCGATGACGGAGAGTTCGCTCTTCTCCACAAGGGCGGCGGCAAAGAAGCCGGGGCCGCTCCCGAGGTCGAGCGCGAGACCACTCTGTATACCCGACCACGCGAGCACCTGCTCTGCGATGACCGGGTAGATGGGGGCAAAGACTTCCCGGGCGATCCGGGCAAAGCCTTCGGCGCTCTTCGTCATGAGGATCTACGCGGCCTCAAGGGCTTCCATCTGCCGGAGGAGCTCGCCGGCGTAGCCGGAGAGCCGTTTTGCCGCATCGGTGATTGCAAGGAGAGGAGGCCGGCCGCCGATCGTGGTGACGACCAGTTCGGGGTCTGCGAACCGGAACACCTGCCGGTGCTGCGCCACGTCCACCTCGGGATCGTTGAGGAGTTCGGCGGCGAGCGCGTTGACATAGGTGATGCCTTCGCCTTCAAAGAGTATCCGGGCCCCATCATCGGTCAGCTCCAGGAGTTTGAGTTTCATGGCCATACGCACCCTATGTTTGGGTTCGGGCGGGGTATATAGGTATGGATGACGATCTGCCGCAGCTCGGACCGCATCCCGCGGAGCGGTGCAGGGCGGAGGAAGGGGGCCGGATAACCCTGCGCCTCGTTCGTTCGGGGATGCCGGATGATCACCAGCAGAACGTCTCCATATCGTAACCGGCGTGCGGCATCCCCGGCGGCACCAGGTGGCTCATGTGGACGCAACGGTAATCCCTCGCCCCGACGTCGCGGGCGAACCGGACCGCCTCGGCGTAGTTCATGTGCTTATCGATGTTGTAACCCTCGGGAGCGATGCCGTCCACGAAGAGGAGGTCGATATCGCGGCTGAGGAGGAGGTCCCGGCTCGCCTCCGGTATATCCTTCCGCGTATCCGATGTGTAAGCGACCGTGATGCCGTCGCGCTCGATCAGGAGGCCGCAGGTGTAGACCGGCGGGTGGTTCACGGGAAAGAACGTGAAGGTCACGCCGAAGAGGTCGAACGGTTCGTAGACCGGGACCGGATGCTTCTCAAACGGGAGGAAGTGGAGGTAGCGGGAGCAGTAATCCATCACCGGGGGCGCCGCGTAGGCCGGCGGCACCTTCTGCACCCGGTAAAACTCACCAAACCCGATGAAGTGGTCGTAGTGGCCGTGCGACCAGATGACCGCATCGATATGGGGGGAGCAAGCCCGGAGGAGCTGCTGGCGCAGGTCCGGCGACGACTCGATAAGGATGTGTTTTCTCTCAATCTCGATGAGAAACGACGTCCGGAGCCTTGACCTCCCCGCCGCCGTCATCGCCCGGCAGGTCTCGCAGTCGCAACCCACCTTCGGCGTCCCGATGGCATCGCCGGTCCCGAGCAGCGTTATCCGCATATCAGTATCCGGTTCCGCGGATGACATTGCGTTCCTCGACCCTGAAGAGGCCCTGCTCGATATCCACCGGATCGAGGCGGCGGCGGTCCTCCATCAGCGCCGATATCACTGCCTCCTTCATCATCATCCGTATATCAGAGCCCGAGAACCCCTCCGTCCGGGCGGCGAGGTCCGCGAAGTCGCAGTTGCAGTCGATCGTAGCCGCGACCTTCTCGATGATCGCCTGCCGCATCGCCTGATCGGGGAGCGGGAACTCCACCACTTCGTCAAACCGCCGCCACGCTGCCTCGTCGAGGATGCGGGGATGGTTCGTCGCCCCGATGAGGAGGACGCCGTTCTTGACGAAACTGATCAGGTCGATGTTCTTCAGGAGCATATTCACCGCACGCTTCATCGCACCGTGGTCGTCGCTGACCCGGGTCTTTGCGACGAAGTCGAACTCGTCGATGAAGAGAATGCAGGGAGAGAGCTTCTTTGCAAGGTCAAATATCCGGTCGATGTTCTTTGACGTCTCGCCCAGGTACTGGGAGGTGACCATAGCGAGACGGACCTCGAGCACCGGCATGTGGAGTGCCCGCGACATGGCAAGAGCAAGCGATGTCTTCCCGGTACCGGGCGGGCCGACAAAGAGGAGCCGGCCGAACTCGTAGATGCCGTGCTCTTTTAAGAACTCCCGGTGCTCGAGGGCGACGGCGATCTTCCGGATGACCTCCTCCTGCCTTGGGGTGCAGACCAGTTTATCGAGCGTGAACTCGATCTCGTCGGGTGCACTGATGATGAGGAGGTCGCGCGCCTCCCGCATCTCCTCGCTCCCGGCGATGATCCGGGAGACTTTCGCCTCCATATACTCCTTTGTATCCTCAAACCGGGGAATTTTTGCCCGGACATCCCGGTAACTGACGGTGATACCATCCTTTCCTTCAAAATAGCATGCAAGGGCGGGGTTCTCCTCGACCCTCGAGACCCCGCTTTTCTTGAGGAACCATCCAGCCGCTGCATCGAGCGAAGGGAGGCTCAGGCGCTGCCCGAACTCGTCGTAGCCGACGAACGGGTTTGCGCGAACTGCCTGGCAGACGGCATCCGGGATGCCGAGCGTCTTCTTGATCGCCCCCTCGCTCACGACCAGGGGACGCTTCACCTCGGTGCTCCCGCCGCTCCCGGCGCCGAAGAACTCCCGGTAGCGCGGGTGGAGGTCGTTGATGTCGAGAGCCTCGTTCCGGTTGAATATCTCCGCGGTGAGGAGGAGTTCCATGACGACGAGGACATCACGCGTACCCGTTTCGGTGGTCATGTCTATGAGCAGACATATTGGCGCGCGGTATCAATAAGCATAACTCACCGGGTGGTGACCTCGCATCCGTCGGCCGTGACGATCAGGGTATGTTCCGCCTGCGAGACGAAGGAGTCCGGGATATCGTGCAGCACAGGGAAGGGGTGAAGGATTCCGGTGCGTACGAGCGTCGCAAGCCCTATCTCGACTTTGTCGCCCGGGACCCAGCGGCGGGCGAAGGGGAGGCCGCGCCGCGGCCGTGCCACTTCAAGGATCCTCTTTGCCGACGGCAGGCGTGCGGGACGGGCTGCGATCTGCCGGTAGATCTCCACGCGCGCCGCCTCGCTGATCCTCCCCGATCCGGTGGTCGCGAAGGGCTCGATGGCAAAGACCATTCCTTCCTCGATGACGGCCCCGCCGCTCATCGCGACGTTCGGTATGGTGGGCCTGGCATGGAGGTTGTAGCGGTCGAGGCCGTGCCCGGTGAGGTTTGCCACCGGTCTGTAGCCGCGCTCCTCGATCGTCGCCTGGATGATCGCCCCGAGCTCCCCGGCGGTGACCCCCGGACGGACGGCAGCGATCGCCGCCTCGAGGGCTCCCGCGGAGGCCTCGACGAGGGGCGCGTGGTCGCCGAGGTCGACGGTCATGGCGGTGTCGGCGATGTAGCCGTCTATCAGGACACCAAGGTCGACCTTGATGAGGTCGCCCCGCGAGAAGACCCGCTCGTCACCGGGCATCGCGGTATCGTGGGCCGCGGCCTCGTTGAAGGAGACGTTGAGGGGGAAGGCAAGGAGCGCCCCCTCCTCCATCACCATAGCCTCTGTGGCTTCAACCATCTCAAGGAGGCCTGCCCCCTCCTTCACGAGCCCCGCGCCCTGGTGGAGCACCTTTCGTGCCAGCGCCCCGGCTTCGCGGTAGGCGTCGTAGACAACATCATCCATGATCATAAGGTGAGTTCCTCTTCGTATTGGGTGAACCGGTCGAAGTCGGTCTCCGTCACCGCGCCCATATCCTCCAGACGGACGCCGCCGGTGCCCGGGTAGTAGAGTCCGGGCTCGATGGTGACGACGTTTCCGACAGCGAGCGCTCCTCCCCGGGGCCCGAGCGACGGCTCTTCGTGCACCTCAAGGCCGACGCCGTGGCCGAGGCTGTGGATGAACCCGCGCGTATCGCTCTCGTAGCCGCGGTCGCGGAAGAACTCGACCACCGCGTTGTAGAGGTCCGCGCCGGCGGCCCCGGCCCGGACTTCTGCTGCGGCGAGGGTTTTAGCGTCGCGGACGGCGTCGTACATCTCCCGGATCTCGGGCGAGGGTTCGCCCTTCACGACCGTCCGGGTCATGTCGGCGTAGTAACCGGAGAGTTCGTCCCGGGGGAAGATGTCGATGACGATCGGTTCGTTCTCAAGGAGCGGGCCGGAGCCTGTGTTGTGCGGGAGGGCGGTCTCGGGGCCGCAGGAGACGATGGTGTCGACTCCCCGGCACCCGTGGGCGAGGAGGACGGTATGCATCGCCGTGCGGACGGCCTCAGACGTGAGGGGGGCGCCATCCCGGCAGAGGACGCCAGCCCGGGGAGCGGAGGAGCGGATGAGCGTGATTCCCCGGTCTATAGCGGCCTCGGCGGCCCGCTGGACGGAGCGGATGCGCTCGATCTCCTCCGGTGTCTTGACCGCTCGCATCCCCTCGACGGAGCCGGCACCGTCGAGGACGACCGGATGGAACGTCTCGAGTTCCCGGGCGAGGGCGAGCGGGAAGGTCGCCGGGACCAGGACGGGGCCGCCGGCAAGGTCCGCGATCACGTGGGCGGTCGCCCGCCAGCGCGATTCCCCGGCCTTGATGTACTCGAGGTAACCGGCATCGGCGCGGGTGGCGACCGCGGCAATCGATTCCCGGACCGCTCGCTCGTGCTCCATCTGGGGGACGACGATCATCCCCCGCTCGCCGGGCTTTGCCACGTAGATCACGGGGTCGGTCGTGCGGAACCGGGTCAGGTAGCGCACGTTGGCATCCGCCGACGAGCCGTAAGCCGCGTATGCTGCCGCCCCGGCATCCCGGATAACAGAATCCAGACCATTCATTCTCCCACCTCTTTCGTTGAAACCACAAGTACTTTTACCCCCGCGTTGAAGTATGAATGATGGATGAGGCAACCAAACAGGCCTTCAAGGGCAGGTTCGTCATGCTGACGGTCATGCTGAACATCGTCATCCTCTGTTTCGCCATGGCCGCCTTTGTCCTCCTCCGGTTTGCACCCGAGGGGACCCCCGGCCTCGTGATCGGGGTTATCCTCCTCGCCATCGGGGCGGCGTTCTCCGTATCGTTCTGGAAGCGCTACACCCTGACGAAGGCCTGGCTGCACGAGCAGCCGTAACATGCGCGAATGATGGTACATCGGCAGGCGGATATGCTGAAGAAGTTGAAATCTGAGATCGAACTTGCCTCACGGCACCTTGAGGTGATACGGGCGGTCGTGGAGCACCAGCCCATCGGCATCATGAAGCTCTCCGAGATCCTCGACCTCCCCTACCACCGGGTCCGCTATTCGCTGCGGATCCTCGAGCAGGAAGGATATATCCGGGCATCGCCGGCGGGCGCCGTGGCGACCGCGCTCGCGGCCGACCTCCTTTCCGGCCTCGATGCCGAGATCGGCGAACTGATCGGCCTTCTCGTGACCGTCCAGGAGGAGAATTCCCGTAATCTTTAATACGGTTCAGGCGAGACATTATAGAGCACTTATTCCAGTGCCGCCATAACTCAGTTGGTAGAGTGGCTGGCTGTTAACCAGCATGTCACAGGTTCGAGTCCTGTTGGCGGCGCTCTGTTATTTTCCGGTTATCTCCTCTGGTTTCTTATTCAGTAGACAGGCTGGTTGTTTGCCAGCATGTCACAGGTTCGAGTCCTGTCGTTGTATTGCATAACTCCGAACATTCAATCCAGAGAATGCCGGGTATCCCTCTCGCTCCCCCATACCCAAGAAAAGCATGAGAGGAATGCCCGTACCCCGATACTCGCTACTGAGTGCCCGGCCGGCCCCCTCTCCTCCCCCCTTTCTTCTCCAGGCGTGTCTGCCTAAGGAGAACCGCCGCCGGCCCGTACCCCCGCCCTTCTCGCCGGGCGAGTTCCGCCCCGGCGGGGACCAGAGTGCCGGAGAATGCCCGGGCGAGGATGGCCTGCCGCATCGTCCCGGTCTTCGCGCGTGCCGCAGCGAACCCGGCCTCGATCCGGACGGAAAGGGTGAACGGGCTGCCGGGGGTCGTCGTCCCGCCCGGTCTGGCGCCGGGATCAGCACCCGGGCCAGGAAGGGGCGATCACCTGCATCACCGGTTTATCTCGCGGGAGGCAGTGCCGACGTGGGGATCGAACGGGGAGAGGGGCGTTTCCCGGAGGCTCCCGGCAGGCGTACCGGGGTTCCCACTCTCCAGCAGTGCATGCCCTTTGCACCGCCACACCCGACCTCATGAAGAGAGATCGCTCGTAGTGCCGGGTTACCTGCTCCAGGGTGACTGACCGGAGACCAGGAACTTCTCCGAGTGGCGTCCCCTCCGGCCGGGGTCCTGCTCCCCTGCTGCCACCTGGCACTCAGCGCTGCAAAATCGCACGTTGCCGCGCGCGTCTTCCTGTTTCGGCGAGAATTCTTGCCCACAGTGTTCACAATAGATCGATTCAGGAATGATAGATCACCCGAAGGTGGAAAGGAGGTTCCAGGGGATAAATTTTTCCCCTGGTTCCAGAAGATACCCTCACAGACCCAGGACATCCTCCCCGATGTATCCGGGAGAGACATGCCCCTTAACAGGGAGGGTCAACCAGAAGACGCAGCATCCCGCAGGTACCCCATAGAGGGCTCGTGCAGCACTGGCGGGCATCAACACGGAAGCAAACCTTCCTAACCCTGCAGATCCAACCCCATGCATCGATGGGTGATCGATGTGCCGAAACTCGTACTGATCGATACAAAGACCGGGATGAGGGTCCGGCACCGGATCCGGAGCATCAAGCAGGCCGTAAAACAGCAGGAGTGGTACGAGGCGAAGCTCGGGCGGCGCATCCGGATCGAGAAGGTGTTTGACCCATAACGTCCCTCCGGGCGGAGCGGCTGAAGGGCTCACCCCCTTATCTCAGCCACCCGGGTCTGTAGAAGATCCACCCGACCACGAGCATCGATATGATGGTCCAGGCGGTCACCTCCCAGAGATAGAGAGTGAAGGGGGCGCTGAGTATGTTCGTCCCGAGCGTCTGCCCGATCAGGGTCGGGATCAGCACCAGCGCCGAGAGGACGGCGATCACCCGCATCGACCGACCGGGAAAGCATTTGGCCGTGCCGGGGATTGCCACCAGGGGCGGTTCGTGGATAGGAGGGGGTGCATTGCCTAATTACTCCCGGGAAGGGCGATGCCTGATCAAATTGTCCGGGTGGAGATACCGGGTCGCCACCACAGCCTTTTGCACAAAATTTATATTCCTTGCCTACAAACCAGGTGTCCAGTGAGTAAGTCCTTCCCGAAACGGATGAGGCTACCTTGAGGTAGGTGGGACAAAGTAGGGAAGGGTTCACCATTCTATTCCTGGCGACCCTTGAAAAAATCGAGTGCAACTGTCGTCCTGGGTTCGATGATGCTATAATAAGTCTCATCGTTTTCCCGATACCGCTGATGGATTGCACCTGCTGCAAAGTCTGCTGCCTGTATACACGGTTCCGTTCGAGAATCAACGTGCTCGATAACGAGATGGTCAAGTGATGTTACAAAGGGAACGCCGTTGTCGAACATACGGTATGTGAGATAATTGTCGAAATGGTCCCGTTCAAGGCTGTACATTGACTTATCCATGCGGATCTGAATGCACCCCTCGATCGCATACTGATTAACAATCCTGGATATGAGGGAGCCCGTGAGATAATTATAGATGATCTGCTGTTTATCTCTCAACCTGCCGTACACCTGATCTTTACGGAGCACTGCATACGCAATGTCGAGATCACAATCGGCTATACATTGCAAAATGCGGTTTTTTATCATTCCTTTTGTGTTATTATACTTGAACTCAGGCAGATCCCTGAGAGATTTCTTGAGTTTTCTCTGTCGAATCTTTTTGAAGCATCGTTGAACTGTTTGATCATCCCGGACTATAAGGGCTGCAAGAACGAAATATCGAGATGCGCCCGGTCCAAACCCAAGATCGCCGGATTCATCGACATATAATCTCACACAACAAATTATGAAGTGTGATGAGCGTAAAGGTTACGAAAAGTGAACTACCCCGCCCTTAAGGTGCGACAAGAAGCCGAAACATGGATTGCGTCATGCTATTCCCTCCGTTCGGGATATCCCTACCGCAGCATGCATTCCTGGTAACGGGAATGTGTGAAGCCTGCGGGACAACGTGGA
>ENA-UOUL01002996-UOUL01002996.1-bioreactor-metagenome-genome-assembly--contig:-NODE-2996-length-18277-cov-2.926099_pt1 | contig 18277 bp, 17 predicted proteins | sample MGYA00249838_ERZ747220 | MGnify/ENA primary metagenome ERZ747220 (study PRJEB28778, sample SAMN05720191) | bioreactor metagenome | isolation source: Anaerobic biogas reactor | place: USA:Washington...
GCTGAGCGGCCGGGACTTGGACTGGGAGCGACTCATGGAGGGCGCGGCTCCCGTGCCGTGCGTGACCGTGGATGCCACCGACCCTCTCTATATCCTGTACACGTCCGGCACGACAGGCAGACCGAAGGGCGTGGTGCGCGACAACGGCGGGCATGCCGTCGCCCTCATGTGGTCCATGAAGAACATCTACGACATCGACCCGGGGGACGTCTTCTGGGCCGCTTCCGATGTGGGCTGGGTGGTGGGTCACTCATACATCGTGTACGGGCCGCTGCTGGCCGGTGCGACCACCATCCTCTTCGAGGGCAAGCCGGTGGGGACGCCCAATGCAGGAGTGTTCTGGCGGGTTATACAAGAGCACAAGGTCAAAGCGCTCTTCACCGCTCCGACCGCCATCAGGGCCATCAAGAGGGAGGACCCCGCCGGAGAGCATCTCCGGAAGCACGACCTGGCCCACTTCAAGACCCTCTTCCTGGCCGGGGAGCGGCTGGACCCCGACACCTACCACTGGGCGAGCGGTCTCCTGGGCGTGCCTGTCATCGACCATTGGTGGCAGACCGAGACCGGTTGGGCCATCTGCGCCAACTGCATGGGCATCGAGCCGCTGCCGGTGAAGGCCGGGTCGCCCACCAAGCCGGCGCCGGGGTTCGACGTCAAGGTCCTCGACCACGACGGCAAGGAGCTGGCTCCTCCCGCCGAAGGTCTGTTGGCCGTCAGACTGCCGCTCCCGCCGGGCTGCTTTCCCACGCTCTGGCAGGACGATCAGGGCTTTCTCGACAGCTATCTCACGACCTATCCGGGCTACTACGCCACGGGCGACGGGGGATACGTGGACATGGACGGCTACGTCTTCGTGATGGGCCGCGTGGACGACGTGATCAACGTGGCCGGGCACCGGCTTTCCACCGGCCGCATGGAGGAAGTGATAGCCGGGCACCCGGACGTCGCGGAATGCGCGGTGGTGGGGATAGCCGACGAGCTCAAGGGCCAGGTGCCGATGGGGCTCGTAGTCCCCAAGTCCGGCATCACCAAAGACCCGGATGAGCTGGTGGACGAGGTGCGGCTCATGGTGCGCGAACAGATAGGAGCCGTAGCCTCGTTTCGCAAGGCGCTCGTGGTCACGCGTCTGCCCAAGACCCGCTCCGGCAAGATACTGAGACGCTGCATCAGCAAGATCGCCGATGGCGAGCCCTTCGCGGTGCCTTCCACCATAGACGACCCTGCCGTTCTGGACGAGCTGCGGGAGGCGATCCCGGCGCGCTCGAATATTTAAGATAGGTTAACCAAGTCCTTGACCGGCGCGCGCTCCGGTCGCTATAGTGCGGGAAGTAATACGAACACGGAGGTACAGATGACCGGCATGTTCGAAGGCAAGGTGGCGCTCGTGACCGGCGGGGCCACAGGCATCGGCAAGGTGACCGCGCAGTTCTTCGCTCGCCAGGGCGCCAAAGTGGTCGTCTCGACGGCGCGGAACGTGGCCGGCGGGAATGAGACGGTCAAATCCATCAGGGACCTGGGCGGAGACGCGCTTTTCGTGCAGTGCGACGTCTCCGATGAAGACCAGGTGCGCGCCATGGTGGACACATGCGTGGAGACCTATGACCGGCTGGACTACGCGTTCAACAATGCCGGCGTCGGCCCCGACGGGAAGCGGATCCCCCTGGTCAGCATCGCCGAGTGCCCGCAGGACATATGGAACCAGACGCTCGACACCAACCTGAAGGGTGTCTTTCTGTGCCTCAAGTATGAGATGAAGCAGATGATCAAGCAGGGCGAGGGCGGCGCGATAGTCAACACGTCCTCCGGAGCCGCGGTCAAGCCGGGCCCCGACTTCTGCGCCTACAACTCCAGCAAGGCGGGTCAGAACAATCTCACCCGGACCGCCGCTCTGGAAGGGGGGCCCCACAACATACGGGTGAACGCGGTCGCACCGGGGCCCATCCAGAACACCCTGCTTTGGGAATACCTCACCGGCACCACGCCGGGAGAGTCGGACAAGCTGGTGAGCCAGCTCCCGCTCAAGCGCCTCGGCTTCCCCGAGGACGTTGCGGAGGCGGTCATCTGGCTCTGCTCCAACAAGTCGTCGTTCATCACCGGCCAGTGCCTGGGCGTGGACGGAGGCCTGACCATCGGCTAGGACACAGGGCTAGGACACAGCGGGCGCAGGGGCCTGCCCGGGCGGGCCCCTGCGCCACGCGTGTGAAGTCGCCCGGCGGGCCGCCGGGGCAAGGGTTCCGGGAGGCCCACCGGCGGGTCGCCGAGGAAGCCGTCAGTTGTCCGACACGCCGGCCACGTCCACGATGATGGCTCCGCCGTCCACCACCAGCACGGCGCCCGTCATGAACGAGGAGTCTTCGCCGGCGAGGAACACGCACACGCCGGCCATCTCGGGCGGCGCGGAGACCCTCCTCAGAGGCACGGGCTTCGAGAACTGCTTGAGCAGGCTCTCGATGTCGGTACCCTTGGCCTGAGCCACCTTGCCGAGCGTGTCTTCGAACATCTCGGTGCGGGTCGCCCCCGGGCACACCACGTTGCATCGCACTCCGAAGGGGCCGTAGTCGAGAGCCACCGCTTTCGTGAGATGGATGAGGCCCGCCTTCGACGTGCCGTACGCCGGGCTGCCCGCCATGCAGCGTATCCCGCCGATGGAGGCCACGTTGATGATCGATCCGCCACCGTTCTTGATCATGTGAGGCAGAGCCTGCTTCATCAGCATGAAGGGGGCGTTCAGGTTGACGTTCATTACCTGCTGCCAATCCTCGAGCTCGAGGTCGGTGATGATGCCGTAGACGTCGGAGGCTGCGTTGTTGACGAGGATGTCTATGCGTCCGCCGAAGTCTACGGTGACCGCCACCATCCTCTTCAGGTCATCGTAGTCCGCCACGTCGCCGGGGCAGGCCAACACCGAACCCGGGGGACACGCGGCGACCTCTTGGTCCAGTCTCTCCCTGCGCCGGCCGGTGATGACGACCTTGGCTCCCTCCGCGACGAACCGCTCGGTGATGGCCGCGCCGATGCCGGTCCCTCCGCCGGTGACGAGCGCGGTCTTGCCCTCCAGCTTCATGCCAGTGTCTCCTCGGTCGAGTTCCAGCTGCTTCGTCCCTCCGCTCACGCGAGGTCGAACGCTTGATATGTTACTTAATTGTGTTTAAATTAGCCAGCAGGGTATCGCGCCGGAGGCGGGCGCCGAGGGGCTGCGGGATACCTACCTGCACCGGCCGCCAAGAACACACATGAGGGCTATATGGACAAACAGATCAGGAATGTGAGGCTGTCTGACGACCAGTTCTTCAAGATCCGTAGAGAAGAAGTGCTGCCCCAGTGGGAGACAGGCAAGCAGATCGAAGACCTGGACGAGTGCATCGCCGCCGCCAAGGAGCTGTCTGAGGGCAAGAACTACGCCCGCAAGTTCATGGAAGCCCGCGAGAAGGGCGTCCAGTTGCTCACGCCCCAGTTCGGACGGGCCCTTACCGAGTACATGATCGAGGGCCTGATCCATGTGGAGACCGAGGGCGGTCTCGCGCCGGACGGCATGTGGATCATCTTCTCCGACTCCTACACGCGCAAGCTCGACTTCGCCAAAGCCGCGGACGGTATAGAACGAAGCAGGCAAGAAGGCATGTCGATGCTGAACGGCTGGCCCATCGTCAACTTCGGCGTGGAGGAGGCGCGGAAGATCCGCCGGGCTTCACAGGTGCCCTTGACGCTCAACTCCACCGATGAAGACGGCCGGCTCTCATCCGAGATCGCCCTGGCCGCCGGCTGGAACGGCGCCAACACTCGCTCCATCCAGGAATGCATCTCTCACTGCCGGGACATCCCGCTCGAGGAAGAGATACGGATCAACCAGTATGAGAGTCGGCTGGCCGCCGTATACACTGAGCGCGGCGTGCCCATATGCACCCATAACTGCTGCAACTGCACCGGGTACGACACGCCCGGCTACCGCGCGTTCGTGGTCGTCTCCCAATCGCTCCTGGGAGCCGAGCAGGGGATCAAGTACATGTTCCTGGAGCACGGTCTGAACATGAGCCTCATCCAGGATGTCGCCCTGATCAAGACCACCGAACGGCTCTGCCGGGAATACTGCGCCCGCTTCGGGTACGGCGACGTGGATTTCTTCACCGGGGGATACCCGTACCTGGGAGCCTGGCCGCCCCGTCTCGAGGAAGCTCACGCGATGATTGCCTGGAACGCCGTCATCTCCATCCTGGCCGGGTGCACGACGGGCATCCTCAAGAGCGAGGACGAGGCCTTCGCCACCCCCACCAAGGAGGGCATGGCGAGCTCGGTGCGGTTGGCGCGCCATCTGCAGAAAGTGGCCTGGGGTCAGACACTCCCTGACTGCGAGGAGCTGAGGATGGAAGAGGCCATGATCGAGCTGGAGGTGCGGACCCTCATGGAGAAGTGCCTGGACGCCGGCGACGGCGACATGGCCGTGGGTCTCTGCCTGGGTGTCGAGGCCGGCTGGATCGACACCATGTTCAGTCCCTGGAGGCACAACAAGGGGCGGGTCCTCGTCATGCGCGACGCGCAGGGCGCGGTTCGCTACTGGGACCCGGGCGACGTGCCGCTGCCGCGCGAAGTCAAGGAATACCATCTGGAGAAGCTCCAGAGCCGCGCCAAGAAGGAGGGCCGGGACCTCGACTTCCAGATGGTGGTGGCCGACCTGCAGTTCGCCTCCATATTGCCGGAGATCAAAGCCTGATCCGATTGGCGGCGAAGCCGCCCGATCACCACCGGGAGGATGCACGTGAGCAAGAGACAGGTCAACAAGAGCGTCGTCATCGGGACGATCGGCGCGGATGCCCATATGATCGGCGGCTGGGTGCTCGAGAAGGCCTTCAAGGCGGCCGGGTTCACCGTGGCCTTCTTGGGCGCGGTGGTGCCGCAGCAGGAGTTCATCAACGCCGCTATCGAGATCGACGCGGACGCCATCCTGGTGTCGTCCATGTATGGGATGGGCGTGTTGGACTGTGAGGGGCTCCGTCAGAAATGCATAGAGGCTGGGCTGGACGACATCATCCTCTACGCGGGCGGCACGGTGGCCGCTCCCCTCGAGATCGAGAAGAACTGGCCCGAGGTCGAACGGCGCTTCAAGGAGCTGGGCTTCGACCGGGTGTTCCCCAACACCTGCACCGCGGAAGAGGCTGTCGCCACCCTGAAGGCCGATCTCGGCATCACCGACTGAGAGCCGCCCATGAGCGTCTACCTGCTGGTGGACTTCGGGTCCACCTACACCAAGATCCTCGCCGTCGACCTGGCTGAGGAGAGCATCCTGGGCCGGGCTCAATCGCCCACCACCATCGAGACCGACGTCACCATCGGGCTGAACAAGGCGCTCGCCGAGCTGGTGGACACCTGCGGCGTCGACCTGGACCGCGTGGAGGGCAAGTACGCGAGCAGCAGCGCCGCGGGCGGCCTCAAGATGGTGGCCATCGGCCTGGTGCCGGAGCTGACGCTGGAGGCGGCGCGCAGGGCCTGCCTGGGCGCGGGCGCCAAGCTCGTCAGCGGGTACGGCTTCGAGATCGACAAGGAGATCGTCGAGGCGATCGAGGCGGCCAGGTGCGACATCATCCTCCTGTGCGGCGGCACCGACGGCGGCGACAAGAAGACCATCACCCACAACGCTCGCATGCTCGCCCATTCGGCCGTCGACTGCCCCATCCTGGTGGCCGGCAACCGGGCGGCTGCTGACACGGTGAAGGAAGTACTGGAGAAGCACGGCAAGAAGGTCTACAAGGCGGGCAACGTGCTGCCCAGTCTCGAGACCGTGGAGGTGGAGCCGGCCCAGGAGCTGATCAGGGAGATCTTCATCGCCCACATCACCCATGCCAAGGGGCTGGACAAGGCGGCCGACTTCATCGGCGGCCCCATCATCCCCACCCCGAGGGCAAGTCTCCAGGCGGCGGCTCTGCTGGCCGACGGAACGGAGGGCGAGCAGGGCATAGGCAGCCTTCTGGTGGTGGAGGTGGGGGGGGCCACGACTAACATCCACTCCGTGATGGAGCAGTCGCTGGTCACTCCCCAGACCGTCCTGCGGGGCCTCCCCGAGTCGCGGGTCAAGCGGACCGTGGAGGGCGACCTGGGCATTCGATACAACGCGCCCACCATCTACGGCTTTGTGGGCAAGGACGCGTTCCTGCAGAGACTGCGTGAGCTCTACCCGGCGGTGGACGAGCAGGCGTTCGATCCCGACGCGCACATCGACCACCTCTCCAGGAACGTAGGGCACACGCCCACAGAGGAACTCGAGCTCGCCGCCGACATCGTGCTGGCGAGGTCCGCCGCCTCCATCGCCGTGGAACGTCACGCCGGCACGGTCAAACAGGAGTTCTCGGTGATGGGGGAGATACTCGTCCAGAGAGGCAAGAACCTACTCGATGCCGAGAACGTCATCGGCACGGGCGGCATATTCCGCTACGGTCTGCATCCGGAAACGGTGCTCCAAGCCGCGCTCTTCAGCCCGGAGACGCCCTGGAGCCTGAAGCCCCGCGCACCCAAGACCTTCATCGACAGAGACTACATGCTGTATGGCATCGGGCTGCTCGCGACCAACCACCCGGTCCAAGCCCTCCGGATCGCCAAGAGATACCTCAAGCCGAGCGAGATCGACAGCTAGAGAAGACTGGAGATAGGCCGTGAAGACCGAAGAACAGTTGGCCGCTTTCGTATGCGGCACCTCCTACCGCGACCTCCCGCCGGAAGTGGTGGCCATAGCCAAGGATCAGATACTCGCCGCTCTGGGGGGCGTGATCGCCGGGGCGTACGCAGCGGGCTGTGAGACCGTCGCGTCCATGGCTAAAGAGGCCGGGGGAAGCCCGGAGGCGACGATCCTCGTGCACGGCGGCAAGGTCCCCGTCCAGCAGGCGGCGTTCGTCAACGCCGTCATGGCCCGGGCCCTCGACATCTGCGACTCGGCTGCGCCCGGCCCGCACCCGGGTTCGGCGGTCATCCCGGCCGCTCTCGCGGCGGCCGAACTGGTGGGCGGCGTGCGCGACGCTGACTCTGTCAGCGGGGCCGACTACCTGACCGCCGTCTGCATAGGCACCGAGGTGGCGCTGCGGTTCAACCTGGGGGAGGCGGAGTACGACGGGTTCGACCCCACCGGCGTCTGCGTCCCCTTCGGGGCGGCGGCGGCGGTCGCCAAGATCCTGGGCCTCTCCGAGCCCGGGGTGCTGAACGCTCTGGCCCTGGCCTTCTGTCGTTGCGGGGCGAGCTTCCAGGCCCACGTCGATGGAGCCTTGGCGGTGCGGGTGGTCCAGGGATGGGTGGCGGAGACCGGGGTGGTCTGCGCCAGGCTTGCCGCGCGGGGGATAACGGGGCCGGCCAACTTCCTCGAAGGCGTCTACGGCTACCCGCACCTCTTCGGCAGAGACCGGGATACCGACGCTTGCCGGGCGCGCGCCGCATCGATCGTCTCCGGGCTGGGGACGCACTACCACGCGGGAAAGCTGGTGTTCAAGAGGTTCCCCAGTTGCGGCGCCACCCAGGCCGGCACCCAACTCGCCCTGGATCTGATGGCGGCGGAAGGACTCGATGCCGCTGACGTGGAGCACATCCAGATAACGGTCCCGCCGTATGTCTACAGACTGGTGGGCCACCCGTTCCAGATCGGCGACAACCCCAAAGTCAACGCCCAGTTCAGCATCCGCTATTGTGTGGCGAACGCCCTCATCCGCAAGGCTCCGGTGCTCGCCCACTTCGAGGAGGCCGCCATCAGGGACCCCGAGGTGCTGAGACTGGTGGAGCGGATCGACGTGGTCGAGGACGCCGCGCTGGACGCGCGGGGCCATACCGCGGTCGATATGCGTCTGCGGACCAAGGACTCCCGGGAATTCACGGGCAGCAGAGATGTCGCGCCGGGGTTCCCTCAGAGCCCGCTCACCAGGGAGCAGCACCTCTCGCGTTTCCGCGACTGCGTAGAGTTCGCCGCGAGACCCGCGGTGGCGGAGAAGGCCGACGTCGTCATCGCCGCGATCACCAATCTGGACGAGGCGCGGGACGTCGGCGACTTGGTGCATTTGCTCGTCGAGTGAGCTCCGGAGGTCGCGGGGCCCAGGTGCAGCGAGTACGGTCGAACGACTAGTCGCCCTCCGCGGGGGTGAGTTCCGGGTCCTCGTCTGCAGGCGCATGCGTGCCTACGACCTGCCTGAGCGCCGCCGCCGCCGCCGCCAGGATCGTCTGCCACTGGCGCAGCAGATCGGGACCGAGTGCGTCGGTCAAGCTCATGACACTGTCGCCCAGAGTCTGCTCGCTGATCTCGAAGAGCTGGGAAGTCTCCGGGGCCAGGCGGATGAGGATGGATCTGCGGTCGCTCTTGGAACGGGTGCGCTTGAGCATCTTCTTCTTCACCAAGAGTTCGACCATCACCGAGGCGGCGGCGGGCGTCACCTCGATCGCCTCCGCGAGCCTTTTGAGCGTGACTCCTTCGGGGCTGGTCTCGCATAGCTGCCTTATGGCGATGACCGTGTTCCCCTGGGCCCGTGTTACATCATCCACCCAGAGGACATCCGGCTTCTTCTGCTTCTGGACCTCACCGGTGGCCCGCGTGCGGAGCAGCTCGAGGACTTCCTCGGTGAGTCTCCAGATCGATTCGGAGACCTGTTCCATGGTCAGCGGAGCGTCGACGGGCACCGGCCCGGCTTCCTCGGGTTCGACCATCGCTACCTCGTCCAGTTTCACTTGCCTCCCGGCGGCCGTGGCGGACGACCATGGGACTCCCGCCATTATCTCAGGTTCGACTCTGGAACCTAAAATAGCAGATTGAGAGCATATTGTTGACGACTTAATTAGTATTAATTAAAGTGGGTTTACGTTCGAAGACTGGTGGGTAGGTCAAAGGGCCCCTCAGGGATCTTGGACCAGGAATCGAGGTGCAGCATGAAGGTAGGTTTCGTAGGTGTGGGGCAGATGGGCCGCCACATGGCCCGCAACGTCATGGACGCCGGGTTCGAGCTCGTGATACACGACGCGGACAAAGCCGCCGCGGCGCCGCTCCTGGAGAGGGGCGCCGAGTGGGCCGGGACGCCGGCCGCCGTGGCCGTGACCTGCCGGGTGGTCGTCACGTGTCTTCCCACCCCGCCGATCGTGCAGGGGGTGGTGCTCGGTCCCTTCGGCCTCAGGGAGGGTTGGCGGGCCGGCGACGTCTACATAGACATGACGACCGACTCGGTGTCGACCGTGCGTCTGATCGCCCAGGAAGCCGAGACGCTGGGCGTCAGCGTGCTCGACGCCCCGGTGAGCGGCGGCACCGCCGGCGCCGAAGCCGGCACCCTCACGATCATGGTGGGCGGCGACGCCGCGGTGCTCGAGAGGGTCCGCCCGGTGCTGGAGCCCATGGCGAACAAGATCTTTCACGTGGGCGGCGTGGGGTGTGGCAACGTGGCCAAACTGGTGAACAACATGATCGGCTTGGCCTGCAACTCCATCTGCGCGGAAGGCATGGTCCTCGGGGCCAAGGCCGGCATCGATCCCCAGGTGCTCCACGACCTCATGACCGTCAGCACGGCCGACAACTGGACTCTGCGGAACTACCAGCAAACCGTCTTCAGGCGGGACTTCACCCCGGGCTTCAAGATCAGCCTCGCGCACAAGGATATCGAACTGGCTCTGGGTCTCGGCGAGGAATACGGCGTGCCACTGCCGGTCGCGCGGGTGGTCGAGCAGGACCTGGCGGCCGCGATCGCGGCGGGTCTGGGCGACAGAGGAGTGGACGCCGTCATCCTCCCCTTGGAGGAGCGGACAGGAGTCACCGTCGGGCCGGGGGGGCAGTAGATCGACGGCGGCCGCTCGTTGAGACCACGGAACAGGAGGATGGCATGCTCGTCATAGAAGGAAGCACCACAAAGACCGCGCAGATGACACCGGAGAACGACCCCATAGTGAAGCAGGCTCCCGTGAGCGGGCGCCGGTTGCTGAACACGGCCGACACCGACGGCTGGGCGGCCTCGCTCACCACCTTCGGCATCGGGGGCAGGCTCGACTGGCACACCCACGATTCCGAGCAGTTCCTCTACATCACCGAGGGCCGCGGCATCGTCGCCACCAAAGAGAGGGAGTGCGTCGTCACCCCGGGCTGCATGGCCTACATCCCCGCGGGTGAGGTGCACTGGCACGGCGCCTGCGAGGACTCGTCCATGTCGCATCTCAACATCCAGAAGGCCGGCATCCACAAGGTCGAATAGGCCCGGCCGGCTCCCCGAAGGGACCCGGCCGGGGCAGAGGCTCGGCCTATACTAGAACTTGAAGGTGGTCGGCGCCGGTACCGGGGTGAACTCGCCGTCGTGGAACGCGCCGTTGTCCGTCAGGGCGATCACCAGCATGTAGTAGGGCCGGTCCACGCGCTTGAAGTACTGGGGATTGTGGAGCACCCGGCCGGGCACGTAGATGGCCGTGGGCTTGGTGAGGCTGTAGTCCTCGTCGCCCAGGTAGGACACGATCTCGCCGCCCAGGTCGAGGATGTCGTGCGGGTGGGTGGGGAGGTAGAGGAAGACCTCGTCGTAGCTCTGGTAGTGCTGCATCCCCTTGGTCCAATCCCAATACGACATGGCGTCGGCCTTGGCGATGTCGGCAAGCGTGGGCACGCCCACCCCGGTCCCGCCGGCGTAGGCGAAGAAGAACTCAGTCCAGAGAGGCGCCCGGAAGACTTTGTCGTCGAACATCAGGTTGGGCGTGCAGACGCGGCCCATCAGAAGGGAGATGTAGATGTCCTGGGAGAGGGTCAGCCTGTTCACGTACTTGGCGTACTTGCCCTTGCCCGGCTGCGGGACGCCGATGAGGTCCGAGTCGAACGCCGGGGGATACGGGTAGTTCTTCACCGCGTCCGCCGCCAGGCTGTACTTGTCGGTCAGGGAGACGCAGGTGATCATGATCGGCCTATCCGGGTCGTTCACTTTGGTGACTATCCAGGGATTGTGAGCCAGGCCCTTGGGCACGTAGACCGCGGTGGGGTCCTTCATGACGAACTTCTCGGCGTCCTTCCCGTGCCCCAGCCACATCTCCACCTGGCCGCCCAGACGGGTGTTGTCGGTGGGGTCGGTCCCGAAGAAGTAGTACACCTCGTCGAAGTCATTGTGAGAATGGCTCCCTACGCCCTTGCGTTCCTCCGCCGGTCTGCCGTCGATGATGGGAAGGAGGTCGCTTGGAGCGAAAGCGCCTGCTCCGGCAGCGTACGCGTAGAAGGTCTCCGTGCGGATGGGCGATTCCGGGGTGGTCTTCTGGTCGTGGATCAAGGCGAAGTCGGAGATCTTGCCGCGGAAAGAAGGATTGATCGACTCCGTCCCCAGCCGCAGGGGCTGAACGTACTTCGCGTATTGCCTCTCAGCCATCTTCGCATCCTTTCCGTCGGTGGATACCGGTCGTCCATGGGCTTGAGGACCGGGCCGGGCCTTGCCCAAGCGGCACTCACTCGGCGAGTCCCGCGCTCCTTCACGCTCACCTTACTTGAAGCCCGCTGCCCCTGTCAAGAATTTGGTTAAGCTTGATTAACTGTCGGCGGCGCATGCCCCGGATTGGATGATGCACCCTGCTTAATTAGGGTTAACGAAGTTCTTGACGAGGTCGCGCCGAGCACGTTATGGTGTGCGAATTAGGGCGAATTGACCCCGGGCAACCTGTAGACTGGGGCGGCGCGCTCTATCTCCGAGGAGGCACACATGGCGACGCTGGAAGAACTGCAGGCACGACTCACTCGTTTGGACGACATAAGGAAGATCGAGAATCTGCAGAGGATCTACGGCTACTACCAGGACTACGGTGAATGGCAGAAGATCGTGGACCTGTTCACCGATAACGATCCGAGCGTGGAGGAAGCCGACCGGGGCGTCTATCAGGGCAAGGCGAGCGTGAAGCGCTACTTCGTCGATCTGCTGGGAGGCGGCCCGGGCAGACCGCAAAGGCCGGGCTGGCTCAACATCATGTTCCAGCTGCAGGGGGTAGTCACCGTCGATCCCGGCGGCGCCACCGCCTCCGGCCGGTGGTACGGCATGGGGATGGAGGCCAAGCCCATCGTCTCCCTGCACGAAGGCGAACTGCGGCAGACCTGGATCCACGGCATCTACGAGAACACCTACGTCAAGGAAGACGGCGTCTGGAAGTTCAAGAAGCTCCACTTCAACCTGGTGTTCCGCACGCCCTTCGAGGACGGTTGGCTCAAGGTGCCCGTGGTGGGGCAGACCGGGCCGGACAGGAACATCCCGCCGGACGCCGAGCCCACCGCCTACCATCCCTACCCGTCCGGCTACCACCTGCCCATCTCGTTCAAGCACCCCATCACCGGTGAGTGAGGGCGGTGCATCATGACGATGACGCTGGAAGAGTTGGAGCGTGAAGTCACCCGCCTGGAGGACATCCAGGCCATCAAGGACCTGCAGTGCAGGTACGGCTACTACATGGACTCCCATCACCGGCAGGAGGTCTACGACCTCTTCTCCGACGACACCGAGTCGGTCGAGATCGAGAGCACCGGGCTCTTCTTGGGTAAGAAGGGCGTGGCCAAATTCTTCCTCGATAACGACCTGCTCGAGCCGGGCCAGACGGAGACGCCGGGCTGGATCAACATCCTCATCATCATGGACCAGCCCGTCATCGAGGTCGACCCGTCGGGCACCACCGCCACCGGCAGGTGGACCACCTGGCTGGCCGAGGCCATGAACGTGGGCGGCATACCCCGGCAGCAGTGGGTCCAGGGCTACTACGAGAACGAGTACGTGAAGGAGAACGGCAGGTGGCTGTTCAAGAAGCTCCACTGGAACGTGACCTTCTTCACCTCCTTTGAGAGAGGCTGGTTGAACGTGCCTCTGCTGGGACTGCTCAACAGGCCCGACATGGACGCGCCGGCTCCCCACTTCCATCCTTACCCCTCGGGATACCGGGTGCCTTACTCCTTCAGGCACCCCGTGACGGGGGTCTGAGCCAAGGCGGTTGATTGCATGAGCGGCAAAGGGATCGAATACAGGCGCACTCTGACGGCGTGCAACCTGGCTGGGTTCATCCAGAGCGCCACGATGAACCTCTCACCGTTCCTGTTCGTGCCGCTCATGCTCCTGTACGGCCTGAGCTACACCCAACTCGGCTTCCTGGTGCTGGTCAACTTCGTGGCGCAGTTCGCCGCCGACCTCTACTTCGGCTGGCCGGTCAACAAGTACGGCTACAAGCCCTTCTGCATCGGTTCGCAGGCGGCGATCGTCATCGGGCTGGCCCTGTTCGCGTGCGCTCCCTGGATAGCGCCCGGCCACGAGATGATCGTGCTTGCCATCGCCACGGTCATCTTCTCGGCCGCGGCAGGTCTGCTCGAGGTGCTGCTCTCTCCGATCACCAAGACCATCCCTGCCGAGAACAGCGAAGCCAACTTCATGATCATGCACAGCGCGTTCGCGGGGGGCATATTCGCGGCGGCCCTGGTGACGACGCTCCTGCTCCGCGCCCTGGGCAACGACATGTGGCAACTGGTGGTGCTGGCCTGGGCCCTGCTTCCCCTCTACAACACCTTCCAGTTCATCAGGGCGCCCATGCCGGAGATCGTGCCCGAGCGCGAGCGCATGAAGGCCGGCAAGATGCTCTCCAGCCCGGTTTTCATCGTCGCCTTTTTCGCCATCTTCTTCGGCGCGGCGACTGAGCTACTCATCGTGCAATGGGGCTCCACCTACCTGGAGGAGGGTCTCGGGCTCTCCAAGATCGTGGGCGATGTGCTGGGACTCTGCTTCTTCGCCGCCATGCTGGCGGCCGCCCGTCTGCTCTATGCCAAGAGGGGCGCCGGGCTCAACATGAACGACCTCATGATCTGGGGTTCGGTGGCCTGCATCGTGCTGTACGTGGTGGCGGCCTTCGCCCCCACGGTCTGGCTGGTGATCGTGGCCTTCGGCCTCATCGGCTTCTGCTCGTCGATGCTGTGGACCGGCACGCTGATCGTGGCCGCCGACAACCTGCCCCACACGGGAGCCCTGGTCTTCGCCCTGCTCGCGGGGGGCGGCGACCTGGGGATCGCGGTGGGCGGCCAGGTGGTGGGCTGGCTGTCGGACGTGTTCGCCACCCGGGCGCCGGCCGGCGAGGACGCCGCGCAGTATGGCCTGAAGATGGCCATGTTCGTGGCCATCGCCATCCCGGTCCTGTCTCTCTTCTGCCAGATCCCGCTGAAGAAGCTGGCCCCGCACCACGGCAGGCCGGCGACGGGGGCCGCGGAGCCCACCGGCGCCGCAGACTGATGGCGATCCTGGTTCCCCGGGCGCGGCAGATCATGGCCAGGGGGAAACAGAAGCGCTCGGCTATTGAGCGGTTCGGGGCGCCGTGAGACAGTGGGTGCAGATACGGACATCGCCCCGAGGAGGATCACCCGTGGCTGAGATCTGGCACGGCAAGTACGTCGTGACGCAACCCAAGCAGAACCTGGTTGTAGCTGATTGGGCAGGCAACCTACAGGCCGACACCAGTACCCGCGTGATGTACCTGGACGGTGAGGTCATCCCAGGCGCCTTCTATGTGGAGTGCGTCTGGTTCTGGCCCACCGACAAGGAAGACAAGGCCAGCCCCGAGCCTCACACACACAACTATGACGAGGTGATCGGCTTCTTCGGCACCGATCCCAACGATCTTAACGACCTGGGCGCTGAGATCGAGCTCTACATCGATGGCGAGCGCAACGTGATGAACCAGACCTTCCTGGCCTTCATCCCCGCCGGCGTGGTGCACTGTCCGCTGAACATCCTCAGCATCACCCGGCCGGTGTTCCACTTCGCCACCGGGCAGGGCAAGGACTACGTGGGGGAGTCGCAGCCGGTTTAGGGGGGACAAGAGAACACGCGGCAGACCGGGGGAGGTGTCAGTCAAGTTAGATCCCTTTGGCCCCCGCGACGTCCCAGAACCTCAGCTCGCTCGTGGCAGGAGGCCGACTCCAGGATCGCCCGTATTCCCGAGCAGCGTTCTGTGAGATCGTACTTGGATATCCGCTCCTTTTGTCCGGCGATGTTGTATGGGGAGATGTGGAGTACAGTACGCTCGGAACCGACGTGGTCGTGCTGTGGGGCGACCCGGGGACGCGGCAGAAGGAGATCCGGGCGAAAGTGGCGCGCTTCCCTTACCTGGATCAGGATCGGAACGAGAACCTGGATGTGAGCGCGATACCCTGTCGGGCGCCGAGGTACTGACTTCTGCCAAGGAGATTCTTAGTGGCAGCTACGAGCGGCGGCACATATCAGTTCAAGGTCGGTGAATTCGATTGCGTGGCTGTCAGTGACGGCTTCTTCACCTACGCTCCCCCCGCCTTCCCTTCCCCGCCTGAGATGCTGTTCGTCAACGCGCCCCCGGATCGTCTGGCCCGAGCGCTCGCCGCCCACGGCTTGGGGGCGGAGGCATGGAAGGCGTGGACGACCGCCTACACCTGCCTGCTCGTCACCACGGGGAGCAGCCGGGTGCTGATCGACACCGGCGACGTCTCGGTCATCCCGTAGCAGATCGTGACCTCGCTCATGTGCATGCGGTCGACGCACTGCTTCATCACCTCCACCGGGCACGGCGAGCCGGCCATCACACCGGTCCGCAGCGACGACAGGTCGAACGAGTCGAAGTCCGGGTGGGCGAGCTCGGCGATGAACATCGTCGGGACGCCGTAGAGCGCCGTGCAGCGTTCGTCCTGCACGGTCTCGAGCACGGAGCCCGGGTCGAAGGCGTCGTTCGGGATGACCATCGTGGCGCCGTGGCTGGTGCACCCGAGGTTGCCCATCACCATCCCGAAGCAGTGGTAGAAGGGCACCGGGATGCACAGCCGGTCGGCCGCCGTGAAGCCCTGCAGGCGGGCCGTGAAGTACCCGTTGTTCAAGATGTTGCGGTGGGTGAGCGTGGCGCCCTTCGGGAAGCCGGTCGTACCCGACGTGTACTGGATGTTGATCGGGTCGTCGGGGTGCAGCGAGCGGCGGCGGGCGTCGAGCTCGTCGTCGGTCACGACCTCGGAGCCGTCAGCGAGCTCGTTCCACTCCTCGGTCCAGAAGCACACGGCATGCTCGAGGTCCGGGCAGTCGTCGCTGACGTCGGCGATCATCTCGACGTAGTGCGACGACTTGAAGTCGGGCGCCGCGATCACCCATCTGCATCCCGACTGCTGGAGCGCGTACGCCAGTTCGTGGGTGCGGTACGACGGGTTGATGTTGACGAGGATCACGCCGATCTCGGCGGTGGCGTACTGCACGAGGGTCCATTCGGCGTAATTGGGGGACCACAAGCCGAGCCGATCGCCCTTCTCGAGCCCCGCCTCCATCAGGCTCTTGGCGAGATCGGTCACGCGCCGCCCGAACTCCTCGTAGGTCCAGCGGATGCCCTGATGCCGCGACACGAGCGCCTCGCGGTGGCCGTGGTCGGCGATCGTGTGAGCCAGGTTGACCGGGATCGTGTCGTCGAGCAGCGCCACCCCGGTCGGACCCCGCTCGAACGCTGGTGCCCCCATGGCGTCACAGTAGACGGCACCACTTCTCCCTCACGACGCCTACGCTCGGCTGGATGGGCACCACCACGCCCGGCCTGGTGTGCGCGCACCACCACCTCTATTCGACGCTCGCCCGCGGCATGCCCGCCCCGCCGCGACAGCCGACCGCGTTCGGTCAGATCCTCGAGCAGGTGTGGTGGCGGCTCGATGCGGCGCTCGACCTCGACATGATCCGGGCGAGCGCGCTGCTCGGCGCGACCGAGGCGCTGATGGCGGGCACGACCGCGATCGTCGACCACCACGAGAGCCCGAACGCGATCGAGGGCAGCCTCGACGTGATCGCCGACGCCTGCGCCGAGGTCGGGGTGCGGGTCGTGTGCGCCTACGGGGTCACGGACCGACACGGACCCGACGGCGCCCGGCGCGGGTTGGAGGAGAACGAGCGCTTCCTGCGCGCCGGCGGGCGCGGACTCGTCGGCGTCCACGCCGCGTTCACCTGTAGCGACGCGACGCTCGAGGCGGCGGCGTCGCTCGCCGCCGAGCTCGGGGTCGGCGTCCACATCCACGTCGCCGAAGGCCCGGAGGACCACTCCGCCGGCGAGCGGCTGGAGGCGCTCGCCGCCGACGACTGGCTGCTCGTGCACTGCGTCTCGCTCGACCGGGATCTGCCCGGCACGATCGCCCACAACCCGCGCAGCAACATGAACAACGCCGTCGGCTACGCGGCGCCGGCACGCCGGCCGAACCCGATCGTGCTCGGCACCGACGGGATCGGCGCCGACATGCTGGAGGAGTTCCGGCTGGCGTACGTCGCCCACCGCGCCGACGATCTGGGCGCCTCGCCCGTGACTGCGTGGGGTTGGTTGGAGGGTGGCTACGCGCTGGTGCCCGAGGCGCGCGCCGACACGGTCACGTGGTCGTACGACCACGCCGACTCGCCGTGGCACGTGGCCTTCACGCCGGGCATGCGAGCGATCCGGGTGGTGTCGGGCGACGGCGTGGTGTTGCTCGACGACGGGCTGCCGACGAGGGTCGACGTCGCTGAGGTGCGCGCCCACGCGGCCGAACAAGCGGCCCGCCTGCACGCCCTGCTGTAGCGAGTGGGAGCACGGGCGCCGGGGTTTCGACAGGCTCAACCGCCGGCGCGGGTGGCGCGGTTTCGACGGGGCTCAACCACCGGCACGGTTGGGTTTCGACAGGCTCAACCGCCGGCGTGGGTGGCGGGGTTTCGCCGGGGGTCAGTCGCCGGCGCTGATGGTGACCGGGAGTTGACCGGTGATCACCGGGAGCTGGCCGGTGGCGGGGCCGCGGGCCCACTCGATCTTGTGCATCGTGGCCTCGCGGGCCGACGTGTAGGCGGTGTCGACGGTGCGGTAGCCGCGGGCGACGGACGGGCCGATCAGGACCGCCACGATCACCGTGCCGAACCCGAGTGGGCCACCGAGCGCGGCCCCCAGTGCCAACCACGTCAGTTCGAACGCCAAGCGCACTCGCGGCTCGCGCTGGCGCACGCGCTGGGCCGTCGCGCTCGTGAGCAGCTCACTGGTGCCGGCGCCGAGGTTGGCGAACACGTTCATCCCGGCCCCGAGGCCGATCAGGGCCGTGGCGAAGATGTGGATGATGACCTTGGCGGCCATCGCATCCGGCGCGTCGACCTGCTCGAGCCGAACCAGGGTGAGTTCCATCAGTGGGCCGACCGACAGCATCGTGACGAGGTTCCCGAAGCCGGGCCGCCGACCGAGCAGCCAGGCCACCAGCAGCAGCGTGCCGGTGGTGAGCCACACGGCCAGCGTGAGCGGCAGGCCGGTGAGGTCGCGGATGCCGCCGATCACCACGTCGAGCGGGCCCGCACCGAAGTCGTTC
>ENA-UOUL01002998-UOUL01002998.1-bioreactor-metagenome-genome-assembly--contig:-NODE-2998-length-18275-cov-3.796022_pt1 | contig 18275 bp, 13 predicted proteins | sample MGYA00249838_ERZ747220 | MGnify/ENA primary metagenome ERZ747220 (study PRJEB28778, sample SAMN05720191) | bioreactor metagenome | isolation source: Anaerobic biogas reactor | place: USA:Washington...
GAGCCCAGCCGGTGATGCCCGGCTTAACGGCGTGGCGCGCGCGGTAGAACGGCAGGCTCTCGCTCAGGCGGGTGACGAACTCCGGGCGCTCCGGGCGCGGGCCGATCAGGCTCATCTCGCCGCGCAGCACGTTCACCAACTGCGGCAGCTCATCCAGACGGGTCTTGCGCAAAAAACGGCCGACTCGCGTGATGCGCGGATCGGAGTCGGCGGCCCAGGTGGGGCCGGTGATTTGCTCGGCGTGGTGGATCATCGAGCGCAGCTTGACGATCTGGAACACCTGACCCCCCTGGCCAATGCGCGCCTGCCGGAAGAAGACCGGCCCTGCCGAATCCAGCCGGATGGCGAGCGCGATGGCGGGCAGGGCCGGCAGGAACAGCGCCAGCCCGATCAGCGCCAGCGTCACGTCGATGAAGCGCTTGACAGCCGGATACGGGTCGAACAGCGCGTTGGTCTCGACGGGCAGCATGGCCGTCCAGGTGCGCTGGTCGACGTGCTCGACCGGCACGCGCCCGGTGATCTGCTCGTACAGCAGCGGCATGGGCACCACGCGGTAGCCGCGCTCGGTGCAGTCCATCAGCGCGCGGAACAGCGCGGCGGACAGATCGCCTTCCTGCGCCAGGATGATCTCGGTGATCTGCTCGCGTCCGGCGATTTCCGGCAGGTCGCTCGCACTGCCGATCACAGGGGCCAGGGGAAAGTCCGGCGCCAGCGACGTGCCCGGCTCGACGATCACGCCAGCCAGCGCGTAGTCGCCCGGCGCTTCGGCGCGCAGCGTCTCGATCAGGGTGCGGGCCGCGGGCCCGTTGCCGACAACCAGCGCCCGCCGCGCCGCGCCAGTCCGGCGCAGGGTGGGCGGTCCCACGGCGCGCCACGCGGCGATCAGCAGAAAGGACAGCGCGGCGTAGTACAGGATGAACAGGCGGGGCAGGGCGTCGCGCGGGGAGAGGAAGAAGATCACCAGGTAGACGATCACCAGTTGCAGCGTGACTTGTCCCAGCCGCAGCAGGCTGGCATCGAGCCGGGCCGAGAAGCGCCGGTTGTAGAAGTCGTTGGCGTGGGCCAGAGCCAGCCACAGCCCGGCCAGAATTGGGAACCAGTAGAGATGTTTGAGGATGAATGGCAGTCCCAGGCCGCGCCCGTCGACAATCACCCAGATACCCAGCGCCAGCACCACCGCCAGCAGAATCGCGGCCAGATCGCCGGCGACCAGGGCGAGGCGGCTCCCGGCGATCCGGGGCTGCCGTGGGGCGGGCTGCCGCAGCGGGGCGCTCATCGCCGCAGGATTCCCGCCACCACCTGGCGGCCGCACTCAACCCAGAAGCCCGCGCCCCACGCCAGGTGCATCGTGGCGAAGACCAGCGGCAGGCGCGGCAGGTGGCCCGGCTCGCTCCGGCGGGCCGCGTCCAGCGAGGCGACCGCGGAGGCCAGCCCGTAGGCGGCCAGCAGCACCCCCCACAGCCGCGTGGCCGTCCGGCTAAAGCGGGCCAGGGGCGCGCCGGGGATCAGCGCCGCGACGAACGCCGGAGCGACCAGGTGCCGGGGCCGGGCGCTGCGCGGGTACAGCAGCAGCATCTGGCACTTGCCGCGCCCGTAGCGGAAGAACTGACGCGCCAGCGCGCCCAGCGTCTGGCGGGGGATGTACTCCGCGCGGATGTCTGGCGCCAGGTACACGCGCCCGCCCGCCTGCCGGATGCGGTAGTTATGCTCGTAGTCCTCGTTGGCGACCAGGTCTGTGTTGAAGCCGCCCACCCGCGCGAAGACCGCGCGCGGCCACGCGCCCAGGTAGACCGTGTCCGCGAACCCGGCGCGGGCGCTGGTTGTGAAACGGCTCGGCACGCCAAACGGCGACCGGTAAGCCGCGGCGATGGCCCGGCCCAGCGGCGTATGCCCGGTGGCGCGCTGCGGCCCACCAACATGCTCCGCGCCGGTCGCATCCAGGTAATGCACGCACTGGCGCACGTAATCCGGCGCGACGATCGCGTGCCCGTCCACGCGGACGATGATCGTGCCCCGCGCGGCGGCGATGCCCAGGTTCAGCCCGTGGGCCTGCTGGCGGGCCGGGTTGTGGAGCACCCGGACGCGAGGATCGTCTCCGGCGATGGCGCGCACCCGGTCGAGCGTGCCGTCCGCCGAGCCGCCATCGACGACCAGCACCTCCAGGCGGTCGGGCGGGTAGTCCTGCGCTAGGACGGCGCCCAGGGCGCGGTCGATGGTCGCCGCCGCGTTGAACACCGGCATGATCACCGTCACGGTGGGGAGGGACTCAGCCATGCATCTCCTCCCGCTCGCTCCGCCGCCCTCGCGCCCAATCCCAGGCACCCAGCCCGATGGCCAGCGCCAGCGCGATCCCCGACAGGGCGACGCCCGTCCGCCAGTGCGTCAGGCTGTAGCTCAGCGTGACGGTGCTCTCGCCCGGCATGAGGGCCACCGCCATGAAGGCGAGATTGGCCCGGACCAGATCGACTGGCCCCCCCTCGCGCTCGGCGCGCCAGCCGGGATACCACGCCCGGCTGAGCACCAGGAAGCCCGCGCCGTCCGCCTTGACGCGATAGGTTAGCCGCGTCGGGGACTCGTCGATCAGCGATACGGTGCCCGTGGTCAGAGGGGCGCCCGGCGCATCATCGGGGGGATCGCCGCGCAGGACGGCGGTTTGCGCCGGGTCCCAGGCGGGGTCGCGCAGCGCGTCCTCGATGGCCGCATCCGTTCCCAGCCAGAGGGCTTCCGGGACCAGCCACGCCAGGGGCGGATCGTCTGGCGCGGTGGCCGGGTTGCTGCCCGCCCAGCCACCCGGCGCCGGGCCGTAGACCTGGCTCACCCCGCCCGCGCGCAGCAGCGATCCCGCCGCCGGGCCGCGTTCTTCGATCAGGGCGACATAGCGGCTGAAGCTCCCCGGCAGCAGCGGGTCGTTGTTGTTGAGCGTCGCCACGCCGTCGAGCATGGTCAGGTTAGGCAGCAGCGACGTCCGGACCGCGCGCCAGTTGTCCTGCGCGATCCGGTAATCGCCCAGGTTGAAATAGCCGGGCGGCGGGTTGGGAGCGTCCTCGTCGCCCCCGAAGGTGACGTCGTCTTCAGTGTCCTCGAACCAGTAGATCCGCCCCGCCGGGCGCGCGATGGCAACCTCGCCGGTGAAGTAATCGGGCGTGACGGTCGGATTGAGGCCCGCGCCGGCCCAGGCCAGGTCGAGCGCGACGAAAACCAGGACGGCAGCCCGCCACAGGCCCGGCGACGTGCCGGTGGCCGCGTCCGGCTTGACCAGCGTGAGCAGCGCCGCGACCGCGATCCAACAGCCCAACTCGGCCATGCTCCACGACAGCACGCGCAGCGTGTCCGACGTCGGATCGGTGAATGTGACAAAGCCCAAGGCCATGATCGCCAGCCCGGCGCCCCCGGCCCCGGCCAGCCGCGACCAGAAGACGATCCACTTGCCGCGCCCCCAATGCCCCGTCCCGATCCCGGCCAACACCGACAGGCCGAACACCGGAAGGATCAGCCAGCGCACTGGGTCGCGGAAGGCGTCGAAGGTGGGCACGAGGTCGACCAGCGCGCGGAACAGCGGGTTGTGTTTGCCCGCGGCGAAAAACAACCCCAGCAGCGCCAGACCCGCCCAGAACGGGATGGTGCGAAAGGCGGGATCGCGGGGCGCGGTCCGGCGCAGGCGCAGCCAGCCCCACACCGCCGCCCCCGCCGCGATGATCGGCAGAAAGCCGATATAAGCATGATCCTCGAAGAACGCGCCCTTGCCCTTGGTCAGGTACGATCCATCGACCGGCGAGCCGAAAAAGTTGGGGTTGAGCCACGTCACCAGCCGCAGGGGGTGATAGGACAGGTTGGTGAGCGTGCCGTAATCCAGCCCGCCGGAGCGCTGCGATTCGAGCAGGTATTCCGCCGTGGGGAGCAACTGGACCGCCGCGATCCCGGCGCCGAGCAGGGCCGCCAGCCCGGCCAGCGCCAGCGCGCGCGCCCGCTGCGGAGCCGACTCGCCGCGCCGGGGCCAGAGCGCGCTCCACAGGGCGAACAGGCCCACCGCCACGGCGCTGTACCAGGTGGTCTGGGCGTGCCCGGCCAGGAGCTGCAGGGCGAACGCCAGCGCCAGCCCGCTCCCGTCGCGCCAGCGCCCGCTGGCCATGACGCGCCACGCCAGCCAGAAGATCCACGGGATCCAGGCGGCGGCGTCAGCGGTGGGGAACGACCCGGCGCGCCCGATCAGGTAGCCGGAGAGCGCGTAAGCCAGCGTGCTGAACGCGCGCCCGAAGGCCGGCAAGCCGAGCACCCCGCTGAACAGCCACATCCCCAGCCCGGCCCACAGGACGTGCAGCACGGCGACGATCGACATGGCGTGCGCGTCCGGCAGCAGCAGGTGCAGCCAGTTGGGCGGGTAGAAAACCGCGGTCTGGTAGTTCGCCAGCAGCGGCGCGCCCGCGCCAACCAGCGGATTCCAGGTCGGTAGGTGCCCGGCGGCGATCTGCTCGAAGGCGAATTCGCGCCACGGGTAAAACTGGAGCGACGGCAGCCCCCAGAACAGCACCTCGCCCGCCAGCACGCCGGGAAACAGCGCGACCACGGCCAGGATCAACAGGGCGAACGGCAGCCAGTTAGGGATGTCGCGCTCAGTCATGCGGCACCTCGTAGACGACGTAGGGATCATCCGGCGCGAAACCCGGCAGGAGGCGCAGCCCGGCGGCCCAGTCCAGCGAGCGCGCCCCGCCTTCGGGGATTTCGAGCGGCCCGTAGAAGACAACATCGACCGCGTCCAGCAGAGCGCGGCGCTCGTCCGCGGCGAGCGTTCCGGCGAAAAAGTCCTCCGCTTGACGTTCTTTCCGGCCTGAGTCGATCGTCTCTGGCCCGTGGCCGACGTAGGCGATCAGGTCGGTGTAGGCGGGCAGCACGTTGCCGGTTTCCTTCGAGCTGAGCACGACGGCATCCTGCGGCGCGACGGCGCCCAGCCGGTCCAGCGCGGCGATCTCGGCGCGCGGGCGGAACAGCGGGCGATCCGGGTTGAGGGCGCTCACCAGCCCGCCCAGCCACAGCAGCAGCGCCGTCGGCAGCGCGAGGGCCAGCACGACGTTCCGCGCCAGGGCGCGCCGCCCCCGTTGGCAGCTCATCAGGCGCAGCCCGGCCACCGCCAGGATGGCCAGCGGCACGATCACGCCTTCGGCCAGGCGGCGCTGCACATTCACCGGAAGATAGGCCAGGACCGGCGCGAGGATCACCCATGAGGCCAGCAAGAGATAGCGGAGATCGGCGGTGCGCGCGCCCCTGCGCCACGCCCAGCGAAGGCCCCACAGGGCCGGGATCGCCAGCACCACATAGCCAAAGATGGCGTGCAGCACGTGCGGCGACGGCAGCAGGTTCTGGCCCGACCACTCGGCCAGCACGTCGTTCGTGGCGAAGACCAGCGCGCTGTAGAGCAGCACCGGCAGGGCGACCGCCGCGCCGATCCCAGCCCGCCAGAACAACGCCCACGGGAAGCGCCGCAGCTTGATCCAGGCTGCCAATCCCCAGCCGCCCAACAGCGCGTACAGCACGGCCACGTAAAACGGCACGCACAGCCCCATCACAGCCCAGCACAGCCCGGCCAGCGCGGCACGCGGCAGCCAGCGGCGCGGCTCCGGCTCGCGCAGCGCGGCGAACAGCAGCACGAATCCACCCAGCAGGCCGCTCCGGGCCAGGGCCAGATGCGGCAGGCCGAACAGGATCAGAAAGCTATAGCCTTCGGGGATGTAGAAATCGACCGGCAGCGATCCGAACAGGTGCCCCTGCCCGGCGAGCGCCAGCAGCCAGCCTAACCCGCCGCCCAGCGCGATCAGGACCAGCGCCAGCCGCCGCGTGTGGGGCCGGCGCAGGAACTCCGCGGCGAAGCGGTAGGCGACCAGCAGCAACCCAAAGCCGCAGACGATCCGCGCCACGTGGAACGTCACCGCCAGCGCGGGCGTCAGGTCCGCGCCCTGGGAAGCGACGACCAGCCCGGTCAGGTGGCCGAGCAGAACATACGGCAGAAACAGCAGCGCGCCGTCGTGCGGCTCGGACGTATAGCGGACGGTGAACAGCCAGTCGCCGCGCGCGCCGAGGCGCATCTTCGCCAGGTAACTGTAACCGTCGTCCGCGCCGAACAGCGATCCGCCGAACTGCCAGTCGTCGTCCTGCGCGATCCACCCGGCCAGGTAGGGGATCGTCGTGACGATCATCACGGCGGCGGCGAACAGGATCGCCCAGCGCCATTCCCGCGCTGAGATCGCGGCCCGCTCAGGCATGGCGCACCACCCACCAGCCCGCCAGTGCGGCGGCGCACAGCCCGCCGCCCGCCGCCAGCCCGAGCCAGACTTCGGACGGATCGTAGCGATAGGTCCATTCCCGCGCCGGAGCGTCGACCGGGCCGGGCAGGCCGGGAGACTCGCCGCCCGAATCCTGCCAGCGCCCGTTCGCCACCGCGTAGAGCGTCCCGGCCAGCGGCGCGGCGGCGCGGACCGTCACCCGGTTGGGGCCATCCCAGGCCAGGGTCACGTCCGGCGCGAAGGTGTTGCGGTAGATGGTGGCATCGCCGATCTGCGCGGCAAGAACCAGCCCTTCGGTCTCGATCGGGAAGGCCGCGACGACGTGCGTCACCAGCCACCCGCCGAGCAGTTCCGCGTCGAGGGGCGCGTCGCGGTTGGCACGGGCGAGGACCGCCGCTTCGTTGTCGCTGTCCTCGTTCGCTCCCGGCCCATCCGCAAGATCGTAGGCGGGCAGTGTGACGCTGTAGCCCTGCGCGGCGACCCCGGTGGCGGCCTCGAACGCGTCGACGTACGCCGCCAGTTGGAAGGGGTCCACGCCGCCGAACTGCGCGATCGACCAGTGAGCGGCGGCTTGCTGCGGCAGGCTGTAGCTCGGCGAATAGACGCGAACCGCGCCATCCGCCTCCAGAAATTCGGCCAGTTCCTGGTACGGGTCGAGCCACGCGTCACGTGGGCGCCCGTCGATCAGCGTCCGGTCGATCCACAGCATATCGCCCGCGACCACCAACGCGAACAGCGCCATGATCGCGCGCGGCGGCAGCGCCCGCCGGATCGCCAGCAGCAGCACCAGCGCGGCGGCGGGCAGCGCGAAGGTGCCGAGCAGGGCGGTCCGTTCCAGCGACCCGGCCAGCGTCAGACTGCTGAAGATCCCGCAGACCAGCCCGCCGCCCAGCAGCCCGGCGACGCCCAGCCGGGCGGCTTTGCGATCCGGGGGATGCTCGGCCAGAAGCTGCGCGCCCCAGCCTGCCAGGTAGGGCAGCGCCAGCGCGGCGATGAACCAGGCGCGCGGCGGCACGCGCCACCAGCGCAGCGGCGGGATCAGCCGATTGAGCGCGATCCACAGGGGGGAATGCTCGCCCATGGCGTACAGCATGACCGCCGCCAGTGCGAGTCCCCAGAACGCCAGCGCCCGCGGGCGCAGCATCAGCGCGGCGAGCGCCAGCAGCAGTGTGCTGACGCCCATGTAGACCAGCGACTCCCACCCGCCGCCGTGATCGCCGATCAGCAGCCCGATCCACTGGCCGGGACTCAGGCTGTGCAGCGCGGCCTCGTCGAGCGTGATGTCCGTTCGCGACAGGTCGGCGCGGTAGAGCAGCAGAGGGATCCACTGGACGGCGCTCAGCCCGGCGGCCAGCAGGGCGGCCAGCGCGGCGCGCGTTCCGTGGCGGCGGAGCGTCAGGCCGGGCGTCGCGTGCCAGCGCCAGGCCAGGTAGGCCGCCGCGAAGACGAAAAAGTAGGCGCTGAGCCGCACGTCAGCCAGGAAGCACAGCGCGGCGATGATGCCCAGCCCGGCAACCGATCCGCGGGCGGGGACGGGACGCGCCAGCCGGTCGACCGCCCACAGCAGCCACGGGAACCACGCCGCGGCGTACACCAGATCGAGATGGCCCGCGCCCACCGCCGCCATGATGCGCGGCGCGAACGCGTATCCCGCGCCGGTCAGGGTAGCGGGCCACGGCCCCAGGCCAGCGCCTCGGCTCCACAGCCACGCCCCGGTCCCGCCGGCGACGAGGTGCAGCCAGGTGAGCAGGTTCAAGTGCAGGATGGGCGGGACGATCAGCACGAGCCACTGCGGCGGGTACCAGACCTTGTTCAGCGGGTTGGCCGCGAACGGGCTGCCGCTCATGATCAGCGGGCGCCACAGCGGCCAGGCGCCGTTCTCGCGCACGGAGTCGCGCAGGAAGGCGGCGCTCGGCCAGTGGCTGGTGACGGCATCGGAGAAGTCGGAGCGGGGCGGAAACGGCAGGCTGTCCGGCCCCAGGCCGGCGCCGAACAAAAAAGCCGCCAGTCCCAACGCCAAGGCGGCAATCCAGGCCAGGACCGCTCCCTTAGTTGGAACCGGCCAGGACGTAGAGGGTGACATCACCGTGAATCACTTCCTCTGCGATGCGGCTCGCGGGGATCTGCTCGAAACACTTGCCGGTGTCGGGATACAGCAGGAGGCTGGCGTCATCGTCGTCGTTATCGTCGGCGTCTTCGTAGCCGAGATCGCGCTCCTGGGGGCCCCACAGGATGTAACGCACCTCGAACGGCAGGCCGTCGCCGAGCAGCGTGTCGCAGTCCGTGCCCCGGTACCAGTCCTCGACCTGTCGGAGGCGCTCGGCTTTGGGCACCGTCTCGTACTCGTGCCCATAGACCACGCGCTGCCGGGTGTAAGCCGGGATCCACAGGCTGATGGTCGGCGCGGCGAGTACCACGGCGTCATTCTCGCCGTTTGCGTCCAGCCATTGGAGCTGCTCCCAGTAGTCGTCGTCGATCAACAGTCCCGCGTCCAGGCCGCGCTCCGGGCTGGCGACGGCGCCCACCAGCGGGATTGCCAGCACGATCACGTTGCTGGGCACGACGAACACGATCAGCGCGATGATGGCCGGGGCGCGCCAGTTCTTGGGCACGATGTAGAACCAGTAGTCTTCGAGCGCGCGCACGGCGAAGTACACGATCGGGATGACCAGCCCCAGGGCCAGGCGGCGCTGCAGGTTGAACGGCGCGTACAGGCCGATCACGTTGACCACGAACCACAGCAGCATGAGCTGGTCGCCGTCGCGCTCGAAGCGGCGGACGGCCCGCACCAGGCCCGGGATGGCGACGATCAGCAGCAGCCCGTAACCGAACACGTATAGGAGCGGCTCGGGCGATGGCGTCTGGTTCTGCCGGTTGAACTCGCCCATGATGTCGTTGAAGTGGAAGACGGCGAAGTCGTACACGGCGAAGGGGATCGCCGGCAGCCACAGCATGGCCGACCAGCGCAGCTCGTGGTTCGGGAATTCTTTCGTCAGGTACCAGCGGGCCAGCACGTACAGCCCCAGCGCCGCGCCGATGGACACCAGCGCCGTCGGCTGGACAAGCGACAACGCCATCGCGAGCAGCATCAACCCCAGCCCGCCGTTGTCCACGCTAGGCGGGGCGGTGAACCCGCGCCGGAAGACGATGATGTACAGCGCCGCGATCAGCGCCAGGCTGGCGATGCTCAGCGGAAAATGGGGGTTGGTGTAAGCGGCGTAGAACGGGAACGCTTCGGGGATGTTCATGTCGGCGGCGAGCTCGCCGGGATCGAGCAGCAGCAGCAGCCAGCCCAGCCCCGAGCCGACCGACAGCAGCGTGAAAAACAGCCGCCGCGGGCGCAGCCGGATCCAGATCGTGGCGCCGAGCTGGTAGATCGAGATGTACATGAGCAGGCTGGTGGCCACGCGCGCGATGTGGAAAATGAGCCGGCTCGACAGCCCGGTGAGGCGCGCGATGTGGCCCAGGAAAATGTAAAAGGTGTGGAAGCCGGCCCCGTTGTGGCTTTCGGGTGTATGGCGCAGCTCGAACAGCCAGGCTCCCCGGCGTCCCTGCTCGATCTTGGAGAGGTAGGTCGCGCCGTCTTTCGGATTGGACAGCATGCCCATGAACTGCCACCCGTCCGCGGTTTCGTTGGTAGCCAGTGCCCAGGCATAGGGAACCAGCGTCAGCGCCACCAGCAGGCCGCTGATCACGATGACCCAGCGCCATTCGGCGGTCGAAACGTATACGGAACGCAGTGTCTGCATTGGCGGCCTCGCTGGTTGACGGTCGAGTAGAGCCAGACCAGGCTGACAGGTTTGCCGTGTAATTCTGGTGTAGTATAATGCGCCTTGTCAATTTATGCTTTAGCGACGTTAACGCTATGCTCATTGTACATCGGCCCGCCGGTTCCGCCAGCCCGCGAGGACACCCATGAGTCAGATCAAAGCTTTATACCGTTTGCAGAAAATCGACCTCGAGCTGGACGCCCAGCGCCGGCGCATGCGCGAGATCAACGCCGTGCTCGAGGGGAATGGCGGCCTGGGCGACGTGCGGGCTGAGGTGGCAGCGCTCCAGGACGCGCTGCACAAGCAGGAAGCGCGCTCGGCGGATCTGAACCTGGAGATCAAGTCGATCGCCAGCCAGACGGCGCAGTTGAACGACCGGATGTATGGCGGGCACGTCAGCAACCCGAAAGAACTCCAGGACATGGAAGGCAAGATCGCCGAGCTGAAGCGCCGCCGGGCCGACCGCGAGAACGCCCTCCTGGAATCCATGATCGCCATCGACGAGCTGCAAGCCGCGCTCGCCGCCGCCTCCGAGCGCCTCGGCCAGCTCGAATCAACCCGCGCGGCGGAAGTCGACACACTCACCGCAGAAAAAGACAGCCTCAAGCACACGATCAAAAAGCTGAAAACGAAGCACGAGGCGGCTGTTCAGGGCGTCTCGGAGGCCAATCTCCAGCTCTACGACACGCTGCGCGCCACCAAGCGCGGCCATGCCGTGGCCGTGTTGGAAGGCGAGTCGTGTTTGTCCTGCGGCGTGCGGGCGACGGCCAACATCGTCAAGCAGGTGCGCCAGGGCGACGAGCTGGTGCCATGTCCAAGCTGCGGGCGACTCCTGATCGCACTCTAGAGAGGTGCCACTATGCGCGTCGATCTCTTCTCTTTTTCGGTCGGCTTTCTTTCGGCGGCGGGACTGTCGCTGGTGATGTGGCGTCTGCGCTCGCGGCTGGCCCGGATGCAGGAGTCCGCCGGATCGCAGATCGAAGGCACGCGGCAGTTCGTGGGACGGTCCGCGGCGGCTCGCTACCAGCGCGATCTGCTCCGTTATTTGAAGACGCGCCACGTGGCCGGGCGGCTGGTTAACCTGACCGACGTGCTGGTCGAGCCGCGCCTGATTCCCGCCGTCCGCCCGATCACGCTGCCCGGCGACGAGTCCGAGCGACGCGGCGTGTACGACGTCGTGCCGCTGGTTCACGACTTGCCTCAGGGCTACGCCAATTTCAACATCGAGACCATCTCGCTGGCCGACCTGGGAGCCGGGGACCGGCATGTGGCGATCCTGGGCCAGCCGGGCATGGGCACCAGCACGGCGCTGACGGCGCTCGCCCTGATGGCGCTCGGCGAAGTGTCATTCGAGCCGCGCGAAGATCAGACCGAGCGCGCCCTGCTGGAACAGGAACAGCACCTGTCCGCCGAGGAACGCCGCCAGCGCGCGGGCGAGCGCGCCCAGATCCAGGCGCGGGCGCTGGAACAGCTTCACAACGTGCGCGCCGAGCGCGGCCAGGCCGAGGGCGCGCCCTCGGCGGCTGACCAACCCGCCCTCGATCTGCGCGATTTGATGCCGGTGCTGGCGCACCTGAACGATTTCGAGTTCGATCCCGCGGCCTATGGCAAGAGCGAGGCGCTCGACCCGGCAGAGCCGCTGGTACGCGCCGTCCAGCGCCACATGACCGCCGTCACGGCCCAGGTGATCGGCAGCGTGGTGTATCCGGTGCTGGAACAGGGCCGGGCGCTGGTCTTGATCGACGGGTTCGACGAGCTGTCACCTGCCGCGCGCGAGATGGCCCTGCCCTGGCTGAGGGCGTTCATGGCGCAGTACGGGCACAATATGATCGTCGCCGCGGGGAGCGTCGACGGCTTCGATCCGCTGGCAAGTCTCGGGTTCACGGCGACGTATTTGCGCGCCTGGCATGACGACCATTACGACGAGCTGGTCCAGCGCTGGAGCGCCGCCTGGACGCTCGGCACCGGTGGCAAGCGCAAAGCAGGCCCGCCTGACGAGCAGGTGCTGCGGCGCATCGCGGTGGGCAATCGCGGGCTGAGCGTGCTCGACGTGACGTTGAAGATCTGGACCGGCCTGGCGAACGACGCGCATATTGCCGGGCGGGCGGGGTGGTACGATGCCTGGATCGCCCGGCACCTGTCGCGGCCCGATCTGCGCGACCGCCTGCCCGATCTGGCGGTGCGCTGCGTGGAAGCTGGGCGGCCGGTTCCGCGCGCGGAGTTGGCGGGGGTGCTGTCCGCCGCGCGCGCCGTGGAGGGCAAAAAGGCGCCGGACAGCGCGCCGCTGGTGGCGGCGCTGGAGGAAGATGGCCTGCTGGTGGCCTGCGCGGGCGATACGGTCAGCCTGCCGCACGTCCAGTTCGCCAATTTCCTGGCGGGCGAGTGGCTGGCCGAAGCCGGCAGCGAGCGGGCCGCCGAGTTGGCGCTCGAGCCGGCCTGGGACGGTGCGTTTACGTTTGCGGCGGCGCGGCTCAACCTGCTCCCGGCCATCTACCGCCGGCTGAGCGTGCCGCCCGATCTGCTGTACACGAACCTGTTCGGACTGGCGCGCTGGCTGCCGGACGCGCCGCCGGATGTGCCCTGGCGCGGCGACGTGTTCAAGCGGCTGGCGGCGGCCTTGATGGCGCCCGAGCAGTATCCTGCCGTGCGCGATCGAGCGCTGGCGGCCTTGATCGCGTCCCGCGACAGCAGCGTGGCGTACGTGCTGCGCCAGGCGCTGCGCGCCACGAACCTGGACGTGCGGCGGCTGGCGTGCATCGGCCTGGGCGCCCTGGGCGATCCCGAAACGGTCAAGGACCTGGCCCCGCTGCTCGACGACGGTCACCGCGAGATCCAGCTTGCGGCGGCGGTCGCGTTGGGCGCCATCGGCAGCGAGCGCGCGTTGGAAACGATGGTTCACGGGCTGCTGGAAGGCTCGGAGGACCTGCGCCGGGCGATTGCCGAAGCGTTGGCTGCCATCCCCGGCGAGGGACACGCCATCCTGCGCGACGGGATCGCCGCCGACGATATGATGATCCGCCGGGCGGCGGTCTACGGCTTGAGCCGGGTTGGGACCGGCTGGGCCGTCGTGGCGCTATACCGGGCCATGCTCGAAGACGAGCAGTGGTACGTCCGGGCGGCGGCGGAAGAGGCGTTCGCGGCGGCGCAGTCGCCGGAGCGCAGCGGTCCGCGCGCGGTGCCGGAGGCTGACGCGCAGACATGGCTGATCCAGTGGGCCGCCGAGCGCGGCGAGGGCGTGCCCGCCGGGCCGAACGCGCGCCAGGTGCTGATCCGTGTACTGCAAGAGGGCCAGCCCGTCTACAAAGCCCTGGCCGCCCGCACGCTCGGCTACCTGGGGCATGTGGCCGCGCTCAAGCCGCTGTATGCCGCCCTGCGCGACCGCGATCCGGACGTGCGCAGCGCCGCGTATGCGGCCCTGGCCGATCTGCAATTACGATTGGGCGAGCCGCTGCCGGGCCTGACGTAGCCAGGGGCGCGTTACGAAAAGCGACGATCGCGGGCTGGTTTCGACCGGCCCGCTTGCGTTCAGGGAGCGGGTTCGGGTGTGGCCACCAGCGGGCGCAGCAAGCCGGGCAGAATTTCCTCGTCCGGCGCGCAGCGAACCACGTGGCGGATGCTGGTGTGGTAGATGATCGCCTCCTCGCCGGCGCGGAAGGCGATCCGGAAGCCCGGCTCGGTCTGTTCTTCATACTCCCCGTTGGGTTTGGGACAGCCAATACTCGCGTCGGGCCACGTGACGGCCATCAGGCTGGCGAGCGCGAGCTGGCTCGTCGGGACGTCGAGTTGGCGGGCGGCATCGCGCGCGGCCAGCTCGACCATCGACTCGGCGATCGGGTCGGGCGGCAGCGGCTCGCCCTGCCAGTCGATCCAGTCCGCGTCCTCGCACAGCAGCACGGTCTCGCCCCGGTCGGCGTGGTAGGTGTACAGCTCGCGCCCGGCGCTGAACAGCAGCCGGTAACCGTGCACGTTCCCCGGGTGGCCGTCGCGCGCCGAGGCGCAGCCCAACGACGTGTCCGGCCAGGTGATCGCTTCCAGGCTGATCAGGCGAATGTCCGCCGGGTTGATGTCCTCGCGCGCGGACAGGTCCGCCAGCGCTCCAGCCAGGATCGCCCGCGCGTCCGCGGGGAGCGGGCCTTCGGCGCTTTCGGTGGCGGCTGGCTCCAGCGCGGAGGGCGCGGGGAGATCGGTGGGCGTGATGGTCGGCGTGAAGGGGAGCGCGGTCGGTGTGGGGGTGGGCGGAACCAGCGTGCGCGTAGCGGCGGACTGGCGCGAATCCGCATCCGAGTCGGATCCGCAGGCCGCCAGCAGCAGGACGCCCAGCGCCAGCAGGGCCCAACGCCGGATCGCGCGGCTCATTCCGTGGGGACCGTGTGTGCTCAGCATGGCGCTGCCGTGTGGCCGGTTAGCGAAGGCGCGCCAGGCGCTGCTCGACCCAGCCCGGCGACACACCTTCGACGCTGATGATCTTGTTGGACTTGTCCTCGCCGGCCACGATCGCGATCTGGCCGGGAGCCACCTCCAGCATGCCGGCCAGAAACTCGATCAACTGGGCGTTGGCGCGGCCTTCGCCGGGCGACTCGGTCAGGCGGATCTTCAGCGAGCCGTCGTCCTGAAGCCCCACGATCTCGACACGGTCCGCGCGCGTGATCACGCGGACGGTGAAGGCCGCCCCGTGTTTCGCGTCGGTGATCCGGAATTCGCGTGTCATGGATGGCATCCTTTCCTAGTGCCGGTCAGCCCTCGACAGGGTGGGCGCCGTCAGCCGCCCAACACGCTGACCAGAAGCTGCCCCAGGAACTGAAGAAGGATGATAGCGATGATGGGGCTGAAGTCAAGCCCGCCCGCGGGCGGGAGCGCGTTCCGGATTGGCTGCAGCACCGGCTCGGTCAGGTCAAAGATGGTGCGCGCCAGCGGGCTGTACGGGTCGATATTCACCCAGCTCATCAGCACGCGGGCCAGGATCACAAACGAATACAACTGGATGAACAGCGCAATCAGGGCGCCAAAAGCAGACGTGTTCAACGGTCTATCTCCTACTCACAGGTCGTCAGGCGGGTCCACGCCCGGTCAAGTCGTCACGCGCGGGCCGAAAACGGCGCGGCCAATGCGGACCAGCGTAGCCCCTTCTTCAATCGCCACCGGATAATCGTCGGTCATGCCCATGCTCAGGTGATCCCAGGCCGCCGCCGGGAAGTCGTTCGCCAGTGCGTCGCGCAGCGCCCGCAGCGCCGCAAATACCGGGCGGGCCTCTTCGGGATCGTCCACGATGGGCGCCATGGTCATCAGGCCGCGCACCGCCACACCCGGCAGGGTCAGGATCCGGGCGACGTCGTCCCACAGGACGCGCCGCGCCGCCGCACGTGCCTGCCAACTGTACGCATCCCAGCCGTGTTTGGTTTCCTCGCCGGATACGTTCACTTCCAGCAGCACGTCGAGCGCGCCAGCGCGCTCGGCCAGGGCCCGGCTCAGGCGCTCAGCGAGCCGGACACTGTCCAGCGAATGCAGCAGCGCGAAGCCCGCCGTCACGTGGCGCGCCTTGCGGCTCTGCACGTGGCCGATCATGTGCCAGGTTACCGGCTCGTTCACCAACCCGGCGACCGCCGCCATCTTGGGCAGCGCCTCCTCGACGCGATTCTCGCCGAACTGGCGCACTCCGGCGCGGACCGCTGTCGCGATGTCCTCCGGCGGGTGCGTCTTGCTGACCGCGACCAGCGTCACCGAGTCCGGCGCGCGCCCGGCGCGGAAGCAGGCACGCTCGATCTCGGCCCGCACTTCCGCGATCCGTTCGGCTATCGGCACGGATGTCGTATCCATCGTCTATCCTGTCAGGGCGATCACCGCGCCGAAGCGTCCGGTGCGGCCCTGTTCGGCGCGGTGAGAGAAAAACTCGTCGGTGCGGGTCGCCGTGCAGATGCCCGCCGTTTCGATCTGCGCCACGCCCGCGCGTTCCAGCGCAAGCCGGTTGGCAGCCCACAGGTCGAGATAGGCGCTGCCATCGTCCGCGCGACGGATCACGCCGTCGAGAGTCCCGAAGGCATCCCGCACCGCGTCGACGACCTCCTCGCCGACCTGGTAGCGCTCCGGCCCGATGCTGGGGCCGATGCCCACCTGCACGTCCTGCGGCCGCGTCCCATAGGCGGCTTGCAGGGCGTTCAGCGCGCTCACCGCCGCGCCCAGCACGGTGCCGCGCCAGCCGGCGTGCGCGATCCCGGCGACGTGGCGCACGGGGTCGTAGAGCACGATCGGCGTGCAGTCCGCGAAGCGCATGGTCAGCGGCAGGTTAGGCCGGTCGGTGACCATGCCATCGGCGCGGGCTAGCCAGCGGCGGTTGGGTACGTGTCCCTGCACGATCACCGTGTCGGCGCTGTGAACCTGCCACACGGTGCACGTCTGCGCGCTGTCAAGACCCAGCGCGGCGAGCATCCGGCGGTGATTCTCCTGCACGGCGGCGGGCGCGTCACCCACCGTGCCGCCCACGTTGAGCGATGCCCACGGCGCAGGACTCACGCCACCCAGCCGGGTGAAGATCGCGTGGATCAACCCCCCGGTGCCAGCCCACTGGTCAAACTGGTAATACACCAGCCCGTTGTGTTCGATGCGTTGCACGATTCATCCTGGTGGCGCGGTTCCGTCTCGAAGACGATTATACCGCACACGATCCCGCCGCGTCGACCGGCACCGGGCAGCTCACCGGCATTGCGAGCGCCTTGTCAACCCTGTACAATACGTGGTATGAGCGACTTACTTGGCAAGTTCAACGTGCTGGTCCGATCCAGCATCAGCAGCGTGTTCGGTGACGATCCCCGGCGGCGGCGCGGCGCTCTGCCCGACGTCGAACGCCTGGGCGAGGACATCGACCAGGAGATCGCCGCCCTGCGCGAGCGGATCAACCGGGCGCTGGACGACGAAGACGAGCAGACGCAGGCCATCGACGCGCTGCGCCGCGAGGTGGCGAACTGGGATCAGCAGGCCGATCGCGCCCTGGAGCGGGGGGACGAGGTAGCGGCGCGCCATGCGATCCGGCAGATGCAGTTGACAGGCCAGCGCCAGGCGATGGCCGAATCCGATCTCGACCAGCACCGCCGCGCGACGTCTGAGCTGATTCAGCGCGTCAACGAGCTGGAAGCCCTGGTCGCCGAGGCGCGCGCCCAACACGCCCCGGCGCCTGTCGAGCCCGCTGCCAAGGCCAGCCCGGTTGAGGTCCTGTCATCGCGTCTGCGCAAGGCTCGCCTGTTCCTTGAGACGCAGGAACTGGAAGCGCTCGAGCCGGATGCCCCGCCGGAAGACGTGGAAGACGGGGCCATTGACGACGATCTGGCGCAGCGCCGCGCGCGCCTCAGCCAGTAGCGCCCACTTTACATTTTCGTTCCTTCCGTTGTACAACTAAGCCAACTTCCGGGTGGGTTTTTCTGTTGGTGCCAGCAAATCATGAGCTATTTGCCCGATTTCGACGCAATACGCCTGCTGGTGGTCGAGGGCGATCCCGGTACCATGGACCGCCTGTCAGGGATTCTGGAGACGGCGGGTTACAACGTTCACCGGGCGTACAACGCGGACGACGCGCTGTACCTGCTGGATCATGGCCGGTTCGACCTGGCGCTGATCGATGCGCGCATGGGCGACTCGCACAACCGTGCGCTGGTCGATCTGCTGGCCGATTTCCCGTGGGTCCGGTGGATCGCGCTGGTTGACGACCGCTACGCCCGCCCCGAGTCGCTAGTGGAGCGCGGCGCGGTGGCCTGGCTGCCGCAGACGGCCAAACCAGCGCTGCTGCTGCGCCAGGTGGAGGCCGCGATGGATGGCGAGCCGGTGCCTCCCGCGGGTGCAGCCGCGTCGCCGGACGACCGGGCGCGCGACGAATTCAGTGCCCTGCTGGAACGCCGCCTGATCGAGCAGCAGACCCTGTCGAACCTGGCCCGCTCGCTGAGCGCCGTGCTGGACCTGGACGTGCTGCTGACCCAGGTGGTGGATGCGGCGGTCCGGCTGAGCAACGCCGAAGAGGGCTTGCTGCTGCTGCCGGACGACGAGGGTAAGGCGCTGTGGGTGCGCGCGGTCAAGGGCATCGACAGCGAGACGGCGCGCAATTTCCGCATCAAGACGCGCGATACGCTGGCGGGACAGGTCTTCCGGCAGGGCCAGCCGATCCTGATAGGCGACCAGGGGCCACAGAAGTTGAAGACCGAATACCTGGTCAAGTCGCTGCTGTACGTGCCGCTGTCGATCAAGGGTG
>ENA-UOUL01002999-UOUL01002999.1-bioreactor-metagenome-genome-assembly--contig:-NODE-2999-length-18268-cov-6.558683_pt1 | contig 18268 bp, 10 predicted proteins | sample MGYA00249838_ERZ747220 | MGnify/ENA primary metagenome ERZ747220 (study PRJEB28778, sample SAMN05720191) | bioreactor metagenome | isolation source: Anaerobic biogas reactor | place: USA:Washington...
ATATCGGCGTACATCACCTCGCAATCGGGGAACGCCGACGCGTATCCGGGCCCATCTGTCAGCGCCAACACGAACGGATCAATGTCAAATACATTGATCACCCCATCGCAGTTGAGATCGCCGGGCAGGCCGGGACCCTCGCACGCGCGGTCGTAAACCCAGAGCGCATCAACGCCCGCCTCGGTGACCGAGTTGTTCGGGTTGTCCGACACCGAGAACCTGATCTGGAATTGCCCCGTCACAGGCACGAAATCGCGCACCCGAATGTCGCGCTGCTCCCAGCCGCCGTTGCCGGAATAGTGCTCCGCCGGAACCCACGTCCCGCCACCATCGGCGGACAACTCAACATCGAGGAAGTCCTTGGCCGGCGCGACCGTGTCGTCGCAGTACATCCAGCTCGCATAGCGGACATACGGGTTGGACAGCCCGGTCAAATCGTAAACGGGTGAGGTCAGGATGGTCGGCCCGCCGTCCACGTCGAAATTCGGCGTGCGATTGTCGGTCACGAAGCACTTGCCCGAGCCGTCAAAATCGGCCGTTGGCGCGCCGGTCGCACCAGTACTGACGGGTACGGCGCGCTGCCAGGCCCCGCTTGTCAGGCTGGAATCACTCCACACCGTCCAACCCTCATCGGTCTCGAAATCATCAAGGGCAATCGACGTGATCACCGCCACAGTCGCCGTGTAAACATCCGACGGCGCCTCCTCCGGCAGGTACACCGTCGTGCCCTGATCGCCCTGCGCACTGAAGTAGAAGCGCGGAGACGCACCGCAGCCCGGCGCCGGCAGGGTGGCCACGAACAAATCGCCGCCTATGGCGGTCATGGGAGCCGTCAAATATTCGCCGCCGTCGTACGAATAATGCAGCAAAGCCGAACCGGGAACGTACCCCTCGCCGGCCCGCGTGATGCGCACCCTGATCTGCGTCGGCGTGTCGGGCGGAATGAACTCGTCCACCTCGTCCGGCAAGCCAATGTCCAGAGCCCGCAACGGCAGCCGTAACGCCGGGTCGCCGAGAAGAACAAACTCCTCGAAAATGTTGATCGTGTAGCTACTGTACGGGCCGAAGTCGGGATCGTTATACAGACGCCCCAGCGCGGCGTCCCAGGCCGGTCTGACCTCGCAGATATTGTCCACCAGGCAGGACTGGAAGAAGTAATTTTCCATACGGCGCGAGCACTCCCAGTCGGCGGAGCTGCTCCACCAGATGAAACCGGAAGCTGACAGATATGCGGCCGCACCGCGATTGGCGACGCGCAACCAGGTCTCACCGAAGCACTCGGAGTATTCATACTGGGAGGTGTGGCAGGACCAACCCATGGCCAGTCCGTACAGCCCATTGTTCGTCAGGCTCTGCACGTTGGAGCGGTTGAAGCCCGGAGACCACCAGCCGGTGTCGTCGCTGTGGCCGATATAGACAGTGAACAGCACGCCCGCGTTCACCGCCGCCGCGACTTGGGCGGTACTGCCGCCCAGGTCGGCGTAAACGCGCGTGCCCGTGAAGCCGGCCGGCGTGAGGTATGTGTTAATTATGTGGTTCTGCTGCGCGTCGGCCCCGATGGTTGGGTCGTCGTTGGCCAGCAGAACGGCGCGGCGAATATAGTCGGGGTCGGAGAAACCACCCGTCTCAACCCGTATCGTCTTGTCCACCACGTGCTGCAGCGTGGTTATGTCGCGCACCGAAAACCGCCCATGGTAAATATCCGGATACCAGCTCACCGGATCAGCGTCCATGCAAGCGTATGGCAGGTCGGTCGCGCCGTGGCGGCTGCCCTCGCCAATCCAATGCGGAATCGTGTTGTTGCCTGAAGTCGACGAGCTGTCCGTATCGCCGACGATCAGCAGATATTTGGGCTGATCGGCCGTACCCCACAGGCTTTGGATGTAAGCCTTGATGGCCTCCTTGGTCGTACCGGCCGGGGGAGAGTAAACCGGCAGCACATTGAAGCCGCAATCAACGCGGTGAGCGATGAATTCGTTGAGCGGGGCGCTATTCACATACAGCGGAGCGGAAACTATCAGGTAGTTTCCGCCGCGTTGCTCGGCAACCGCGTTGGACAAGAGCACGCAACCACACAGCAAAACCGTCAGCCAAGAACTCGTACGGAGCATCTTGCCTTCCTCCAGTGTACGGGCTAAATGCCGGCCTTCGGACCGCCCGAACAAGTCCGATTATACGGAATTCTAGTCCCGGCCGGAAACAATTTCGCCGGGCCGCGACGCACCCGTTTTTTTTAACCGGGTGCCAAAGCGCACCTGGCATGTGCTGATAACCGATAACTGACAAGCTGAAGCTGCCGACTGAGAGCTGACTCCAGGCTAGTGCCCACTTCGCCGCCCAGCCCTTTTCCGTTATGCTGCCCGGCTGGACGCAGTTCCGGACGCCCGACCGCCAGGAGGAGGCGCCAATGGCCCACACCGATGCACTCGGAGAAAGGTTCTACATCGCCAGCGAAACGCGCACCCTGAGTATGTTGGACTTGCTCAAGCTCTTCAAACGCCAGGGCACCGCACGCGTCACCGACCTGCACCTCAAGGTAGGCAAAGGCCCCTGCTTCCGCGTCGACGGGGAACTCAAAATTACCGGCGGCAACCCTCTGACGCATGAGATTATCGAACGCATGGCCCGCACCCTGCTCGACGACACGCAGCTCGAGACCCTCCGCAAGCTGCGCTCCGTCAACGCCTCGCGCCTCATTGAAGGCCTGCGCTACCGCATCAATGCCTACCACGACCATCGCGGCCTGGCCATGGCCATCCGCGCCCTGGACACCAGCACGCCCAGCATTGACTTCATCGGCTTTCCCAACCGGGTCTGGCAGGACATCGTCGGGCTTACCCAGGGCCTGATCCTGGTCACCGGCACGACCGGCGCCGGCAAGTCCACCACCATCGCGGCCTTGATCAACGAAATCGCCCGCACCCGCCCCTGCCACATCATCACGCTCGAGGACCCGATCGAATACGAGTTCCACAGCGACATCGCCATGATCTCGCAGCGCGCCATCGGCCGCGACGTGCCCAACTGGGAACGCGGCCTGCGCGACTGCCTGCGCGAAGACCCCGACGTGATCTTCGTCGGCGAAATGACAGACGTGGAGTCCGCCACCTGGACCCTCACCGCGGCCGAAACCGGGCACCTGGTCTTCTCCGGCATCCACACGCGCGACGCCACCGGCACGATCACGCGCGTGCTCGACATGTACCCGCCCAATCGCATCGAAGAAGTCGCGCAGCAGCTCGCCCTCGGCCTGCGCTACATCCTGTCGCAGAAGCTCATCCAGCGCTGCGACAAGCCGGGCCGCATCGTCGCCATGGAGATCCTCAACAACACCGGCGCCGTGGGCAACCTGATCCGCCAGGTCAAACCGGAGCACATTTACTCGCTGCTCCAGACTAACACCCGCGACGAGCCCGGCCATCGGATGCGCACGCTGGAACGTTCCCTGGCCGAGCTCGTAAGCCAAGGCAAAATCGCGCGCCACGAAGCCGAACGGGCCGCTAACAAGCCTGCGTCTTTCGAAGACGAAATGAAGCGCCTGACATGATGGTCCGCCACAGCACGCGAAAGCGGCGCGACTGCGCCGGCGCGGCCGCGGCCCCTCAAGTCACGACGCCCGCCTCAATCTCCAGCTCAAAGAGCAGGTCATCGCGACAAACGGTGGCCGCCACCGGTACCACGTGAATCGGCGGTATGCCCCTCGGCCGCATGAACTTCTCCAGTGCTGGAATATCTTCTGCCCGACGGATGTACGCGACGCCGTGCAGTACGTCCGCCCAGCCCATCCCGCGCGATTCAAGTAGCCAGCCGACTACGCCAAACGTCTTCGCCATCTGCGGGTGAAACCTTCTGGGGTGTAGCGTCGCGCCGCGCTCGTCGATGCTGGCAGTGCCGGAAATCAGCAAGCGCCGGTGGTCGGGCGCGGTTATCTCAATGGCGCGGCTGAAAGCGCTGCCGTAGTCCTGCGCCGGGCCCTGTTGCGGCGACGGCACGGCGGCCACTTGCACGGGTGAGTCGGGCTTCACGGGCTTTAGCGCCAGCAGACCCGCGGAGAGAGCCGCGTCTCCCGGGGGCAGGGTCCCAACCGCCGTGCTGGCGGGCAAGTTCTGCCGGTCGAGCTGCTGCTCGGCGTAGAACGCGTTGCGCACCGCATTGAAGTCGTCGTACCACTCGAGAATGTGTCGCAGGTGAAACCAGGTCCGGACCACGTTGTGGAAACTCATGCCGCAGCTTCGCAAGAGCGCGTCCATACGCTCAAAGAGCTCCCGGGCCTGGTCCGCCCGAGGCTTCGCCTTATCCGTCGGACTCAAATTGGCGTGAAGGTAGTAGGCATGTCCATCACTGAAACTGTTGGCGACGATATCGTCCCGCTCCGCCAGGCTTGTCACCTTGACGCCGGCAACGGCCCATAAGTATGCGACCAGGTCTGGCACGGTGCCGAGGGTCAGGTTTAACTCCAGCGGCTGGCCTCTGCTCACGTGCAATCCCCTGCTCACCAGCTTCGCTGAGTGACGCTCGGCGACACGCTCCAGCCGGGCGATTACGGTGCCGGCCGGTGTGTCCCACGGCGCCGTAGCGCTGGCGAAAACTTCGGTGCAGCCTGCGCGGGCGAACGTGCGAACCCGGACGTTATCCCCTACTGCCGCCATTCCCTGCTTCCTTATGACTGACTGCCCGTCTTCTCATTTCCCCTCCTGCGGCGATTGGGGCGGATAATAAGGCTGGCCCCGCTCATACAAATCCAGCCGCGCCTTGATCATCCCCGCCACCTCTGCGTGCCCCGCCGCCTGGGCCAGCTTGAGAGCCTCTTGGGCCGCCCAGATGGCATCTGCAAAGCGCTCCGACGCCGCCAGGCACACGCCTAACAGGTCAAGCGGCTCGACCGCCTGGAAATGCGTCTGTTCGCATGCCCGCCGCGCCAGGTGCACCGCCTGTTGCGGATCACGCAGCTTCTCATCCGGCACCGTCACCAACACCCACGCCAGATCATTACTGAGCTGCACGCTGTCCGGCCGCAGCCGCACCGCCGCGGTCAAATGTTGTATCGACTCGGCGTGGCGGTTCAGGTGCGCCAGCCGCTTCCCCAGCAGGTAGTGCGAGTCAGTATCCTGGGGATCGAGGGCCACGGCCTGCTGCCAGTGCGCGATGGCCTGCTCAACGTCACCCTGTGCATCGAGCGCCTTGCCGAGCGCGTAATGCGCCGCCGCATCGTCCGGATTGATCCGCAGCGCCGCTTCCAGGTGCGCCTTGCCTTCTTCCAAGTCTCCGCGCTGACAAAGCAGCCCGCCCAGTACCCGTTGCGCGCCGGCAATGTCCGGATCGCCGCGGACGGTGGCCGAAAGGTGCTCGATGGCGCCCTCGGCGTCACCCTGACGGAACCGGAGCATTCCCAGGTTGTAGTGAGCGCTCGGGTTCTCCGGATCGAGCCGCAGCGCTTCTTCCAGGTGCGCCACGCCTTCGCCCACCTGGCCCTGCGTTACGAGCAAACCGCCCAAGTTGCTGCGCGCCACGGCGTTGGCCGGATTGAGCTGCACTGCCTGGCGGTAACGGGCGATCGCCCCGATCGGATCGTTGTCAGCGGCCAGAAAGGCGTCGCCAGCCCGAACGTAAGAGAAGTCGTCCAGGAACTTCTCGCGAATCTGGCGTATGGCCGCCGGCCCCGCGTTGACGAATTCGGGAATATTCGCGGCCCGGTCTGGGCTGGTGAACTGCTCCAGCAGCACCGGCGGGCTGGCGTGGCCGTCGTCATCAATGTGGGTCAGGAACAGTTGCGTGTAGGCCGTGTTCGCCTTCGAAGAGAACACCAGCCATTTTCCGTTTGGCGACCAACTGTGCCACGAGTTCATCCGCCCGGTGTTGCAGTCCAGACGCCGCGCCTCGCCCCCCTCGGCCGGAATAATGTACAGCTCGCTATCCGACTGGAGCAGCATGAAGCTCTTGGCGCGGCAGAACACGATCCAGCGTCCATCCGGGGAGTAACGCGCGAAGAAATTGCTCATCCCGTTCTGCGAGGCGCCGGCCAGCGGCTCAGCTTCGCCGCCGGCCCCGTCGTTGAACGGCACGCGATACAGGTCAAACAGAAAGGTCTGCTCCCCGTCCAGAAACTCGCGGCACTCGTCGTGCTCCAGCAGAACTTCACCCCGGTCGCGCTTCAGGTGGTACGCCCGGCTGCGGGCGAATACCACGTACCGGCCGTCCGGCGACCAGGTCGGATTACTCTGCACGTACTGCGGATCATCAGCCCCGGGCAGCGCGGAAAATGTCTTATTCTCCCGGCCGTAGTACGCCAAAATCCCGCGAATCGGGAAGAATAGCTGCGAGAATGTCAGATCGGGCGTCGCTACGAAGACCGAACGGTCCTTCACGGTGCTAAGGACGTAGCGGCCGTTCGGCGAAACCTGCGACAGCAGGCCAAAGGTGAACTGACCGTCTTCGGGGCGGAAGTCGCACCACGAGATGACGTCCGCCTTGGAGAGCGGCATGTCCTCTTTGACCGCCGTCAGCACGTACGAGCCCTTGTCGTTACCGTAGTCCACGTCCATGCCGAGCGTCGTACCGTCGGCGGAGAAGGAGTGGCAATTGCCGCAGACCGGGAGATTCGTAAGCACCACCGGCGGCTGCGCCTCGGAGATCCGCCCGAAGCGCCAGCGGATCTGCGACGGGTCTTTGACCGCCTCGATGAAGGGCAAATTCACTTCGCGGTAGAAGATCGGCGCGCCGACCTCGTCCGGTGAGGTGCTGATCGAAATCTGCGCTGCCGCCAGAATGTCCTCCGGCGCCGTTTTCTGGGCGCTTATTACCGCCACGCGCGCCGGCGCCTCGCGCGAGCGCGCCTTGATGGTCTCCCATTCCGCTGCGGCCGGCGTCCATTGCGGGCGCTCGGCGAGGTAACTCAGCCGGCCGCCATCGCCGAACGTGAACGCGATTACCCAAAGGTCGCCGCCGCTTGCATCTTCCCAGAGGAAAACCGGCGGGATGATCTCCGGCGGGAAGACGGTCTGGTCGGAGGGATACCGGATTGTCAGTGCCGCGTAGGTGCCGTCCTCGCGATATGCACCCAGCATGCGCTCCGCCGGGGACGGCCCCCGGGCGCAGCCAAGCAGCGCGCCGGCGCTTAGCCCGGCCGTGATGATCAGCGAGAACGCCGCACGGCTCGGCAAGCGCGACCCGCGGGTGACCCTCATACCTACTCCAGCGACAGCAGGCTCGAGTCGCTGTCGTCTCTGCATTGTAAACGATCACGCCCCACATGCGACCGCCCCTCGGGTGCCATGCCCAAGCTGTAAGCGCGGGCATGCCCCACACCAGGTGCTCCCGACTCGTGCCGAACGCTAAAGCGCCGCCATGCCGCTAGTTAGAGGACTAAGCTCGGCCACACAACTTTCCGCGCACGCCGCGCGGTTTTCGAGTATTCTACCGGTTTCCGCTCGGCCGCCGCCGCTGGAAGGCGGCAGCCGGCCGCGGCGGCAACCGGCGGTGCGGCATTGGACGCCGCGCCCCGACGCGAACCGACTACGCGAACTGCAATGGAGATCGCATGCTCAAGACCCCGCTGAATGAGTTCCATCGCCAGCATGGCGGCCGAATGGTTAATTTTGCAGGCTGGGAAATGCCGGTGGTCTTCACCGGGATCCTCGAAGAGCACCAATACACCCGCCAGCACTGGACCATGTTCGACGTTTCGCACATGGGCCGCGTGGAGTTTCGCGGGCCCGGGGCGGCGGCTTTGCTACAGAAACTCGTGACACGCAACGTCGATAAGCTCGCCGTCGGCCAGTGCGGCTACAGCCACATTTGCCGCGAGGACGGCGGCATTCTCGACGACCTGATCGTCTCACGCTACGACGATTACTTTCTAGTGGTTTGCAACGCTTCGAATCGCGAGAAACTGCTGGGCTGGTTCGATCGCCAGCGGGCCGGCTTCGACGTGCAGATCAAGGACCGCACCTTCGAGACGGCAATGGTCGCGCTCCAGGGCCCGGACACTTTTGACGCCCTGGCCAAGCTCCTGCCGGTCTCGCTCGAGGGGCTGAAGCGCTATCACTTCCGCTGCGGCACGGTCATGGGTGTTGAGGCCTCGATCGCCCGCAGCGGCTACACCGGTGAGGAAGGCGTCGAGATCACCATGCCCGCCAATCTCGCCATGATGGCAGTCAACGTATTGTTCGAACGCGCCGAGCAGATGGGCCGCCCGCTCAAGCCGGCCGGACTCGGGGCGCGCGACACGCTCCGTCTGGAGGCCGCCATGCCCCTGTACGGGCACGAGCTGACCGAAGACTGGGACCCGATCACGGCCGGTCAGACGTGGTGCGTCGATCTGACTAAAAACTTCATCGGCCAGCCGGCGCTCAAGCGCATCGCCGAGGAAGGCCCCAAGCGTCAGATCGTGGGCTTCGAGGTTTCGGGCCCGCGCATCGCGCGCCAGGGTTACCCGGTCCTCGCGGAGGGCAGGCCGGTTGGATTCGTAACCAGCGGCGTACAGGCGCCCAGCGTGCAGAAGAACATCGCGATGGGCATGGTGGATGCCGCACACGCGGCCCCCGGCACGACGGTCGAAATCGACCTGCGCGGCACGAAGACCGAGGCCAAGATCGTTCCGCTCCCGTTCTACAAGCGCCCCGCAAAGAAGTAGCAGAGCCGGGGGCGTGCCGCACTGGGATCGAGCTGGCGCCCGCGATGACGCGATAAAGTGATAAAAGTGGTAGGGTGATAAGGGACGATCCACGAAGCCCCACCCTATCACTTTATCACCGGGCGATCATCGGGCGGATTCACATCACGCCACGTGCAATGCCTCGATCACATTCGTCCGCGATGCGTGTCGCGCCGGCAGGATGCCCGCCAGCAGGCACAGGCTGATTGTCAGGGCGACCGCCAGACCCACGAACGCCCACGGAATTTCCAGCGGGCCGATGAAGCCGGAAAAGCGCAGCGTCATCTGCTGCACGTTCTTGGCCAGGTGCAGGCCCAGCGCCAGCCCCAGTGCGCTGCCGATCGCTGCCAGAACCAGCGCTTCACCCACCACCATCCGCAGAATCTGCCCGCGCGTGGCGCCGACCGCGCGCAGAATCGCGAGCTGCTTGCTGCGGCTGGCGACGTTGGCCGTCATCAGGTTCGCCACGCCGATCGCGGCCACCAGCAGCGCGACCGCCGGGATGGCGGTCAAAAGGTACGTGACGCGGGTCAACTCGGCGTCAATGTGGTCCTTCAGCTCACTGGCCGTACCGACGTAAGCGCTGTGCGCATCGAGTGCATTGCGCAACTCCAGCAGCAGCTCGTGTTCCCGGGCGCGCTGCCAGCGGACCGCCAACGGTACGTCATCGTCGTACCACCACTTTCTGTCGGTGTTGAGCGACGCGCGCAGCTCGGGGCCGGCCTGCTCCGGCGGCGGCGGCCAGTTCGGCGGCGGCGGCTCCGGCGGCAAGTCGAAGTTCAGCAGAACCAACTTGATCGTGTCTATATTGAAGAAGCGCTTCAGATCGGCGTTGCTGCCGATCATCGAGCCCATGGCCGCCACGCGGGCCTCGCTCTCGGCCTGAAAGAAGCTGGCCGCTATGTCGAGCGCCGGCGAATCGATCACGCCGGCTATCTTGAAGGTGCGGGCCCCGAGATCGGAGAACCAGACCCGCACGGTGTTGCTGATACCCCGCGCCTCGTCGGGGACCAGGCCCTTATGGCGGCTGCGGGCGAAGTCGATGGAAACCAGCACGTGCCCGCCTTGCCGCAGCAACTCGCGGGCCGTTTCCTCGTCCCCCTCGATGAACTCGAACTTCACCATGTCGAGGAACGTGTCCGGGTCACAGCCCAAAAACCAGGTGGCCGAGTGGAAAATCTGGGCCCGCGGCCCCTGCATCTGCCGCTCTTCGACCGCCATATTCAGCGCGTTGGCCAGGGCGAAGTTCTTCACGCCCGCGAATTGCTCGATGCGGCGCGCGGCTTCCTCCGGGGTGATGCCGAATTGCTCGTAGCTCCAGATGTAGGCCTCGGGGAACTGCTTGGGAAACTGCCAGCCGGCGCGGAAGCTGCGATTGAGCACCACCAGGGCGACGATGAGCGACAGCCCGACCATCAGCCCGCAAACAATGCCGGCCGAACGCCACACGGCGTGCCCGACCTGGTCTTGCAGCAGACGGGCGCGCACGCCCACCAGACGCGCAATCAGCAGGACGGCCGGCGAGCCCAGCAGCCAGACCATCAGCGGCGCCGCCAGGGCATAGACGCAATACAGCAGTACGACGGACGCCGCCGACCAGCGCACGAACTCGAAATTGCGGCCGATCTTGAAGGCCATAATCGCCACTTGCGCCACAAGCAGCCCAACGCCTAGCAACGTGGCGGCGATGAGCGGCGCGCGGCGCGGGCGGCGGGCGCGCGGACGTGACGCCTCCAGCGGAGAGACGCTGATGGCCGCCATAGCCGGCAACGTCGCCGCGATCAGCGTCGTGGCAAACCCGGCGATGGCCGCCAGGCCGATGCCGTCCCAACTGATGGCGAAGCGGCCGACGTACTCGGGCACCGCTTTGACTGTGAGCCCGGTCAAGCCCAGGCCCAAAGGAATGCCCAGCGCGATCCCCAACAATCCGAGCGGCAAAACTTCCAGGTAAACCAGGCCCGCGAGCTGGCTGGCCGTCACGCCCACGCAGCGCAACAGCCCGAGCTGCGAGATGCGCTCGAGCATGCCCATGCTGAGGGTGCTCAGGATGATGAACAGCGCGGTGAGCATCGCCACGCAACTCAGCAGCGCCAGAACCACTTCCTGCTGCTGCTGCGCCAGCTCGACCTGCTTGAGACGCGCCTCCGCACTGCGCACGTGCGCGCCGGCATTGTTGGCCAGCGTTATGCGGCGAATCTTGGCGGTCGCCTGCGCCAATGCCGTGCGACCGCCATCGTGCAGAACTACGTCGAGCGAGGTTATAAAGCCGTACTTGTTGTCAATCTGCTGCAGGACCGGCAAACGCAGCAACGCCAGCGGCGGCTGAAACCGGGCGATGCGGCGGCGCTCGGTCAGGCCGACGATTTCAAGCTTCTGGTGAGTGTCGCCGGATTCGTTCCAGATGATCAGATAGTCGCCCGGGCCGACGCCCTCCTCCCGAGCGTAGCTGGCTTCAAGCACGACCGCATAATGGTCGGCGGCCGTCAGGCCGCGCCCGGCGACTATGGGGTGGTCACGGACCAGCGGCTCGCTATCGAGGTCGATGCCGGTGAAGTCGATTTCGGGTGAGCTCCAGGGGTCGTACTTGGTACCTTCGACGAAGTCGGCGCGGCGCACGGCCTTGCCGCGCAGACGTTCGACCAGCAGCGGCGTGACCGATTTCACTTCCGGCAAATCGGCCACCTCCGCTACCCGCCGCTGCGCGAATTGGCTGAACTTGCCGAACGGCGATTCAATGTTGATGTGGCTGCGGCCGACGTATCCGGAGGCCCAGCCCATGACGGTCTCGCGGACCGACTCGTAACAGCACGTGACCCACACCACGGCCCCCACGCCCAGCGCGATCGCCAGCAGCGCGCCAAGCGTGCGGACGCGCTTGACGTGCCAATTCCTGACGCCCAGTTGCCACCAGTGCCTAATCAAGCTTTTTGATTCTAACGAGATCTCGAAGGCGGTACACGATTCGGCCGGTTGGCGACACTCGCCAATGTGGATGTCCGGCCCAAAGGCGTAGCGTCGGCCCCCCGTGGCCGACGTCGATGTCCAACCCGCACGCATAACATCGGCCCCCGTGGCCGGCGTGTCCTGCCCCGCGCGGCGGCGTCCGTTCATCGGCGTTCCGCTATTCCTATGTTTGCGGCTGGCAAGGATTTTGGGCCCCGTCCGGGGCGACACGCCTGGGCTCGGCTCTTAGGATGTACCGGGGCGGTCTGCGGCGCCGCGTGTCGCATGGAGGCGAGCGGAATTGGATCAGCCGGCGAATTCAACAGCGCGCACCAGCGGTAGGAAGTCGCCGCGACGGGAGTACGTTTGCACACCCGCCTTCCTGCGCTCGCTGGACGGCTTTCGCGTGTACCAGAACGTAGAGCTCGGGCTGTCCGCCAGAACGATCGAGGCCTACCGGCGCGACTTGTGCCGGCTGGGGGATTTTCTGCGGCGGTCCGGAATTGACGATTGGGAGCAAATCACTCCCCAGGCGCTGCAGCCGTACCTCATCGAGTTGGCGGATGCCAACTACCGCGAAACCACCATCGCCCGGCACGTCGTGGCGATTCGCATGTGGCTGCGCTGGTTGGTCATCAGCCGGCAGGTGAGCACGGACCGAACGAGCCTGGTAGAACTGCCGAAGCGCTGGCAACGATTACCGAAGACGCTCAATCTGGAGCGTATGGCCGAACTGGTCGTGTCGCCGGACCTGGAAGAAGAACTCGGGTTGCGCGACCGGGCCATGCTCGAGCTGTTCTACGCCTGCGGATTGCGCGTGAGCGAGCTGTGCGGGCTGAGGGAGCGGGATGTGGACTTGTCGGCCGGATACGCGCGCTGCATGGGCAAGGGGCGGCGCGAGCGCGTCGTGCCAGTTGGGCGAGAAGCGCGTGCCGCCGTGCGCGAGTATCTGGAGAAGCTTCGGCCGCGACTGCTGGCGCGCGGCGTGGAGCGGGGACGTTTCAAGACGCCGCTGACGCGCGCGGTCGCCGCGGCCATTCCCCTGTTTTTAAGCCGTACCGGCGGGCCGATCGAGCGTACGGCCGTCTGGCGGCTGGTGCGGCGCGAGGCGAAGCGCTGCGGGATTGAAAAGCAGGTCAGCCCCCATACCTTGCGACATACCTTCGCCACGCACCTGCTCGAGGGTGGCGCGGATTTGCGTGTTGTTCAGGAACTGCTCGGCCACGCCAGCATCAGCACGACCGAGATATACACACACGTGCAGGTCAAGCATCTGAAGGACGTGCATGCGCGCTGTCATCCGCACGGCGCGCTACAGGAGGAGGAGCGCAAGGAAGACCGCAGACGCGGCTCGTCGGCGAAACCCGGCGCGGCGACGCCTTAGTGCGGACCGCGCCCGCATGCCGTCTGCACGTGCAGTTAGCGGTCAGACGGGCTGCCGGTCCGCAACTTTAATTCAGCGTCTAACCAGTCCAAGCCGGCTTCGCCTGCTTTTAGCGGCGGCCGCCCTCTACTGCCACAACCGAGCGCCGGCCGTGATGGCTTGGCGATGAAACTTCTGCACGACGTTCGCCAGCCGCTCCAAAACGAGCCGCCCGTCCACGTTCAGTTCGAGCCCGATAAACTGCAGCGCCGCGCCCGTGTGACTGGCCTCGTCGTGCCGTAAGCCGCGAAAATACGAGTCCAGTTGCGCCGGGCCTTGCCGGTCGCCGAGCTGAACTTCGAGCCCCAGCAGTTCGCCCTCAACCCAGTCGATCGCCGTCGGCTGGTTCAACCGAACCAACGCGCCGCCGCACGATATATTGGCCAGCGTGCCGGAAACGAGTTGGCTGCCGCTCTGCACGGCCGTGCGCGCCGCCAGTCCGCCGCGCCACATGGTGGCCGCCAAAACCACGCCCGCCGGGACCGGCGTGCGATAGTACGCCCGCCGTTGAAGCTCGGTGATCGCCTGCGGCCAGCGGTAGCGCACGGCCGGCACGCTGCCGCTTTCGAGCATATAGTGCCCGCGCGCCTCAACCACCGTTGCGAACATCACCTTGCGGTTGCGGCTACGGAAGCTGATGCCCACACATTGTCCCGGCCACAACTCGGGCAGCGGTTGCTCGTTTACCGGCTGGTAGTCGAGCACGAAGAAAGCCTGGTTGTTGTCACACTCCAGGAAGCGCGACTTGAACATGCGCCAGTCGGATCCGCACTGTACGGAAAGCACTGCCAGAGCGCGCTCGCGCACTGCGTCCCCGAATACCTGGGCCGCCGATTCCTGGGTTAACCGCCGCCTTAGGTTCATGGCTCATCCTCTGCTGTGTCGTGCCCCTCGTGTCCCTCGGTGCAGCGTCCCATGTATTCCTGGGCCAGCGCCTGCCGCAGCCGCCCCAGCGCCCCGCTGCCCGAAATATCCGGGCAAAACTCGAGGCCCACGATCAGGTCGTCGCGCTGCTGCGACGCGTTTTTGAGACAGACGCACGCTGACAGCTCGTAGGTTTCGTCCCCGCCCGGAAGCTCAAACCGCAGGCGTACAACTTCGTCTATCAGCAGTTCCTCGTCCGCCGCCCCCGGCAGCAGGCAGGCCAGGCCGCCCAGCCCTATCTCGCTTATGGTCCCAACCAGCGCCCCCGGTTGGTTCTGCGTGAAGACCTGAATAACCGGCGCCTCGGGGCACGAGCGGCGATCGTAGCGCCGGCGATTGCAGACCTGCACCACCGCCGGGGCCGATAGGATCACGCGCTGTGCCGCCCCGGCCGCCTCGGCCGTCAGGATGCAACTCGAAAAGCGGTACATCTGCCCGTCCAGAAGCATGCCGACTTCGCAAAGGGCGCCGGCCAGCGGCGTCAGCGGCCAGTCGCGGCCGCGGTCGTGCAGGTCGACCCGCAGCAGGTCGCCTTCGCGGCCGGCCAGATAGCCGCTGATCGACCAGTCTCCCGCACTGGGTTCGATTTCGACTCGGGCTCGCGTGCGGAGTGCCTGCTCGAGCACGCGAACCGCCTGCCGATGCGTCAGGTCGAGTAAGCCCTGCATACGCCAAGTCTCCTCTGCGTGCCTTGCTCACCGCCTACAAACCGCGGCTTGAGCCGCGCGCTGTGCCCACGCTGTACGACTGTCCCGGCGGTACTAGCGGACTACTGGTCTTCAACTTCTTCTCGCGCCGCATAAGTTCTCTCCCGCACCCGCAACAACTCCTCTTTCTTTCTTGGCGTCCTTGGCGCTCTTGGCGTCTTGGCGGTTGCCCTAGCGTCTTGGCGGTTGCGTTGCCGTCTTGGCGGTTGCCCGGCGCCTGGGCGGTTGCCTTGCGCCGTGCGCATCTTCGTCTCGACGCGCGGTTTACTTGACTGGCATTGGCTGGCGTCCTGGGCCCGAATCGCCCTCCGCGCCGTGTTAATTGAAGCCGCGCCAGGCCCCCAACAGGGCTATGGGAACTAGCGGGTTCAGTCCCGGAACATGGCGACTACGCCGTGGATTCGCATGTCGCGGCCGCGCGATATCGGCCGCCCAAGCCGGATTTCCCGTAAATTTCGCAGGTCCGCCGGAGGCTAATTTGGCGCGCCGCCCACCCAAGCACCGCGGAAAAAACGCGGGCCACCGGCCGCCCGGCCCTCCCACCGCTGATAATCGCTGGTTGATGCCGCATCGACCCGCCCCCAGACGCCGCACTTGGATTCATCTATGCACTCTTGCAGTGGCGGCGTGCGCGCCAAGTGCGCAGCAAGGCGGCAGGGCCGGAACACCAGGGTCGGCCGGGAGCGCACGAGGAGAGCGAGAAATGCAGTACCGTGTGAGATGTTGCGAATTAGTGCGAAATGGACAAAGAGGTTTGTAAATCTTGGCGACTGGCAGCGGCGTACGAGGCCAGATGCTGCGGCTTCGAGACCGAAGTCACGTCCTGGCAGCGTACTCCTGAACCGATCCGCCGGAGATGGCGAAAAAGTGCTTGCGGGTCAGCTTTGGTGAAACGGCCGTTGCTCTCGGCGATATTGGTTGCATTGGCCGGCGTGGCGGAGGCGCTGCCGTCTGTGTAACGAACGTTTTATACAGAAGACACGATGCTACTGCGCCCGAGGCCGCCCCAAGACAGTCACGATTTGCGCTGATCCAGTCCGTTGATCAATCCGCTCAGCATCTTGGCGATAATTTCGAGTCGCTCCCGTAGCGCGAGCGAAGCGGCCTCTTGAATTAACCCGCGACGGCGCGCGATTTCAATCAAGGGGACACACTCTTGCGTAGAACCTCGCGCGATCGTGAAGAAGTTGCGGCGATCGGGCACGGTAAAGCGACCGTTGCTTCCGCGAGATTTGTCGCGATCGACAGTGCGGCCCGGTTGAGTTGATCAACCAGAAACCCGTACCCGCGTGGGAAGCCTTCGGTCAGCGAGGCAATCTCATCCGCCAAGTCGACGGCCTTCTGGTAGACCTGAAGCTTCTCGAACATGAAAGCCACGACGCGCCCTCGGATCTGAACAGGAGAAAGGGTGAGCAGGCGAAAAGGCGACTGCAGATTCTCCTGCTCACCTGATCCTGTGCTCCCCTGCTTTATTGCGGAGCAGGTGAACAGTTGAGCAGGTGACCGCAGGAGAGCGGAAGTCCTCTTGGCAAACCGGAGCAGCACCCACGGGCAGCTCCTCTCCCCTGCTCACCTGATCCTGTGCTCTCCTGCTCTATTGCGGCGTACGCCGCAATCGAAGTCCCTCACAAGGTATAGAACAAATCATGCGTCGTTTCCTCGCCTCGGCGGCGTTCGACGATCAGGATTTGCCCGCTTTGGCCAGCATGTAGTGGCCCGTCTTCGACGGGCCGACGAACTCGATGCGGCCGTCGGCCTTTAGCACGTCGACCTCGCGTTTGGCCGTGGTGTACGAACATCGCAGCTTTTCGGCGAAGCCCGGCACGCGGAGGCGTTCGCCGCCACGGATCAACGCCATGATCTGGTTCTGCCGCTCGATTGCTGGGTCCTCTGAACCAGCATTCACTGGGTCATGGCTGCCGTTTGCTCGACTATCCGCCTTCGGGCGTGACCCAGTATTTCGCATGTCCTTCACGACGATCCGGGCGTTGAGGCGGTAGCCCGCCTTCGACGTCTCGATCACGTCGTGGGGCTCGACCTTCTGCCCAAGCTCGCGCCCCATCTGCTCGGCCACGTTCCGCCGGAAGTCCCGAATGCTGCCCGCGACGCTGTTCTGCCCGCTCTTGTTGCCCAGCGCGCTGCCGGGGAATGCCTTGTACCGCTTCTCGTCGAGCCGCTGCTTGAGCGCGTCGAGGATGCCCCACATCTGGCACGACTTGCCGCTAGCGACCACGGTGACGCCGCACAGTTCGATCCGATCCTCGTAGAAGGTCAGTTCGCCGCCGGAGAACGGTTTCTCCGGCTTGAGGTTCTTCGTGGTCCGCTCGCGTTTGCGGTACGTCCGATCCAGCACCGACTGGATGACCGATGCCAGGGTCCGGCCCGTGGTCGGGAACGGCTTGTTGATACAGTCCACGACGCCGTGCTCGAAGAGCCGCCCGGCGATGCCGAAGCCGTCGGCCCCGTAGGCGGTCATGGCAATGATCGGGATGCTCTGCATGGACGGGCTCTGGTGAATCTCCGCTGCCAGGTGCTCGCCGTACTCGATGGAGGGCAGGCCCCGGCCGAAATGCATCGGAATCTGCAGGTCCAGCAGGACGTAGGTGAACCCACCGTCCGAAAGGTGCTGGCGGGCTTCCTCCTGCGACTTGACCCATACGTGGTCATGGCCGAGGGAGTCCACGCGCTCGATGACCGATTCGGCGATGTCGGCGTCATCCTCAATGATCAAGGCGCGGTGCTTCATTCACAAACCTCATGCAATCGGCAGGACCAGCGTCACGGTCGTGCCCTCGTTCTCTTTGCTGTCGATCCGCAGACTGCCGCCGTGGGCCTCGACGAACCGCCTGGCGTTGCACAGGCCGAACCCCGTGCCCACGTGGCGGCGACTGGTGCGGCCGGGCAGGCACTGCCGCACCTCGTCGAGACTGGCGGCGGGGATGCCCTGGCCGGAGTCCTGGACCGTGACGTGCGCCTGCTTGCCCTTCGCGGCGGCGCGAACCTGAATCTCGCCGCGAGGCCCTTCGCCGTCGGCGGGCAGGAAGTCGTAGGCGTTCTTCAGCACGTTGACGATGGCCGTGACAACGTGGACACGCGATACCTTGACCGCCAGGTCCGGCGGTGCGGCCACGGAGAGCTTCACGTTCCGCGAGCTGATGTTCCGGGCCTTGAGGTTCTCCGAAACGATGCTTCGGGCCTCGGTCAGTAGGTCGGCCACGGCCACGGCAGCGCGTTCGTCAGAAACCGGCTGGGCGTAGTTCCGCATGTCCTCGACCAGCCGCTCCATGAAGGCCAGGCGGTCGGCGATCTTCAGCGACTTGCGGCGAAGGAAGCCGGGGTCGAGCTGGTCGGCCTCCTGCCGCTCGATGATCCGGGCGTTGTCTTCCTTCAGGGCGGTCAGCACGCTGCGCATCTCGTGGACGGTCGCGCCGATCAACGTGTCGTACAGTTGCTCGGCCAGACGCCGGGCCTTGTCGGCGGCGTCCTTGCCGTGCTGATCTTCGAGTTCCTGGTACAGCGCCAGCACCAGGTCCACGCCGCGCTTACGCTTCTGGGCCTCGCGGGCCAGCTTGCGGCGGCGTTCGATGGTCTGCTTGGCGGCGCGGCGGACGTAGGCGT
>ENA-UOUL01003004-UOUL01003004.1-bioreactor-metagenome-genome-assembly--contig:-NODE-3004-length-18260-cov-11.024583_pt1 | contig 18260 bp, 19 predicted proteins | sample MGYA00249838_ERZ747220 | MGnify/ENA primary metagenome ERZ747220 (study PRJEB28778, sample SAMN05720191) | bioreactor metagenome | isolation source: Anaerobic biogas reactor | place: USA:Washington...
TTGAGGAGCTTAATGAGGAGTATATCGTCATAAACGAACAACTTGCTCTTTCCAACCAACAACTAACAGAGGCAAAAGAGAAAATAGAGAAAAGTGAAGAAAGACTCAGACTTATTATTAAAAACTCAAATGATATAATCCTTCTTATTGGGCAGGATACTAAAATTAAGTTTATCAGCGATGTTGCAACATCGCTGACCGGTTATAGTACCGAAGAAATCAGATCATCAATAGTCAGTTTGGTTCATCCCGAAGACCTAGATAGCCTGTCTGCATTTTGGAGAACACTGAATGTCAAGGAACTGAGCATTGCTTCAGTACAGTTTCGACTCAAACATAAGAATGAGGATTACAGATGGTTTGAAGCTGTAGCCCAGAACTTTGTGGACAACCCTGCATTAGGAGCCATCTTTTCCAACATCAGAGACATTGATGTTCAAAAGAAAGTTGGAGATTACTTTTGACGTCCAATGGATTTGATAAACCAACTAAATGACACCTTATGAAAAAACAACTACTATTAATTCTATTTGCCCTGGGTACCATCTTTAATGCAAGTGCAATAAGTGATATTGATTTAGTACGAAATAGAATCGGCTTATTCCAAAACAAATACTACAAGGATAACGTGTGGGATGTACAACGCTCCCCCTCATATCCGACAACTGATGGTATATGGAAGCTAACTTACTTTAGTGACCCATATGATGTATTAACAAATAGCGATATTGACTGGGGAAGAAACGGAGACCGCTACCTGATGTTCAACATAGTTGAGGCTGACGACTTTGATCCAATTAGGTATAAAAGATACGAAGACGACATTTACAGAACCGGTGACTACCTCCTTGTTTTAAACCTGTATGAATCCGACGGAAGTTTTTCCTGAAGTCGAAGCATTCACCAGGGTATGGACATATACTGGCAATACCATCTTTAGGGACAACCAACAGATGCGTATTAAATATATGCTAGCCGATTCCTCCTTCTTTACCATGTTCTCATTTAAACTACTAGAGGGTAATCCTACAGAAGTATTTAAAACAAAAAACAGTGCAGTCTTATCAAAAAGTCTTGCCTACAAAATTTTCGGTAATGAGAGTCCCCAGGGTGAGAGCTTTTCTATCAATGGCAGAACACTAAATATCACGGAAATAATAGAGGACATGCCAGCTAATACTCACTTTAATAGTTGTGATGCAATTATTCCATTTGAAATGCTGGCTGAATTTTGGTCTAATCCAGAGTTACTTACGACTGATTCGAATAGTTCATTCGGACTTTACTTCTTAGCTAAAGAAGGTACAGAGCTTCAATGGGCATCTTTGCAATGTCCATCTATTACCTTCAACATAAGAAAAAAGAAATAGGTATTAGAAAAGTCAACGGAGCCACAATCCCTGAAATTACGAACCTTATCAACCGAGATTTCTTCTCTTGGATAACGATTGCGTTCTTGTTAGCAATTCCAATTTCCTGGATTATTATGGATAAATGGCTGCAAAACTTCGCATACAGGATCAATCTAAGCTGGTGGATCTTTGCTGTCACCATTGTGATCCAGCTGACAATTGCCTTCATCACCATATGCTTACAAAGCCAAAAGGCTGCCAGAGAAAACCCTATTAATGTATTAAAATCTGAGTGATGCCAATAAAAGTCAAGCCTGTCTGTAGCTCTCTCTATCCGGGGAGAACTACTGGCTTACCTTCTGTATATCAATGCATAAAAACTTTATTATAAAAAGGCTTTCCTTATATTGGAAAAAGGATTAGCTTTGCAATGTATTTGGTTTTTGTGAGGTTTGCACCTCACAAAACAAAAAGGGAATCCGGTGATTCCGCAAGGAAAAGTCCGGAGCTGTACCCGCAGCTGTAAGTTCCATCGAAAGGTTTTGACAATACCTCCGCCACTGTTTTTTAACGGGAAGGCAGTCAAAACTGGAACAAGCCAGAAGACCTGCCAGATACAAGCAATGAATAATAACAAAGCTTCGGGACTAAAGCTTGTGAAACCGTTTTACACCTTTCACACATAGCACCCTTAGCTCATTTTTTGAGTTAAAATGCGTTTGTCTTTTATCTTATTCTTATTTGTGACAGCCAATGTGCTGGCAAATACCGACGTATCTGCCGTGATGGATAGCATTACACTTGACGATGTCACTGTGGTCAGTGACTACCGTAAGTTTCAGGCAGGAGCAAAAATCGACCGCATCCGCAGCGAAAAGCTGCAGCACATGCCCGAAGCCGGTCTCGACCAGGCACTCATGCGCCTCTCGCCCATTTATGTAAAGGGCAATGCGGGGGGACTGGCAACCATTCGTTTTCGGGGTACGGCGGCCAATCATACGGCCATCAAACTGGGGGGACTCAACATCAACTCACTCACGCTGGGACATGCCAACGCTTCCAACATTCCTACCTACCTTTTCGACGACATCCATTTGCAATACGGCGGGGCATCGGCCATCAATGGCTCGGGCTCCATTGGGGGCACCGTCTATTTGGAGCAGAAAAGCATGTGGACAAAGGGGCAGCGTATGAATTTCAGCAGTACCGTCGGTTCCTTCGGCGAGCAATTTTACGGCAGCAAAATATACCTGGGCAACGGCCACTGGGAATCGGTCACCAAAGCCTACTTGTTTAGGCGGGAAAACGATTTCTATTTCAACAATCCTTACCACGAGAACTATTACACCAACCCTCAGCCCGTTAGGGAAAAGCAGCAGGGCGCGGCCATCGAGAACAAGGGCCTGATGCAGCAGTTTAATTATCGCTTCGACCCTGCCGCGACCCTTCAAAGCACCTTTTGGTATGAGGACAGCTGGCACGAGGTGCAGCCCAATATGCAATCGAACAGTCCGACAGTCCCCGAACTGCACAACAAAAACTTCCGCTCCTGGGTGGGCTACGACAACAAAAAAAATCCCGTAAGCTTTAAGCTGGGGGCAGGCTACGTGCACGATGAGCAGTTGTACCAGAAAAACGAGGACCAGCTGATCGTTACCGACCGCCTGGTCGCGGAAGCTGCTGCCGGCTACAAGCTGGCGCCCGACAAGGAGTTGAAGGCAGGCGTCCTGTACAAGTACATTGTACCGGAGGTGTACGCCTATTCCAAAGACGTGATCGACTACGAGCAACAACTGGACCTCTACCTGTCGTACTACTTTGAGCCGGTGGAAAACCTCAAAGCCACCGTAAACGTTCGGCAAATGCTGGTGACCAATTTCAAGGCCCCCTTCACCCCTGCCTTGCTGCTTGAATACAAGGCGGCGGGCACATCAAAGCAACAGCTTTCGGTGACGGGTGGACTCTCACGCAGCTACCGCATCCCGACTTTTAACGACCGCTACTGGGGCGTGCAGGGCAATCCCAATTTGAAGGCCGAGGAGGGATTGAATGCCGAAGCGGGGTTCAGCTACCTGCGTCAGATGGGGCACAACCACCTTAAGGCCAAGGTCAATCTCTTTTACATGGATGTGGACAACTGGATTCAATGGAGCCCGGGCTCCATTGACTGGGAAGCCCGGAACATCAACCGGGTGGTCAGTAAGGGATTGGAACTGCAGTTGCAGAGCCTCTTTCACCTGGGTCCGCTCGAGACAGAGTGGGGCGGAAACTATTCCTTTAATCCGGTACACGACAAGGATCAAAACGACAAACAACTAATTTATGCCCCCAGGCATAGCGGCAATTTTTACGGCGACCTAAAGTGGAAAGCGGCCGGACTGTCGGTCGACGCCAGCTACACCGGCGAACGCCTGCACAACAAAGTGGGCGATTCACTTCCTGCCCATTTCCTGACCAACCTATCGATCTGGTACCGTTTCAATTACCGCCAACAAAGTCTGCGCCTCAGCGCACAGGTGCTCAACCTTGGCGACGTCGACTACCAAAATGAAGCCTACTACGCCATGCCGGGCCGCAGTTTCAAACTCAGCATCAGTCTGGATTTACACAACAACAAATAACCATTAATACCAACAATCATGTACGCAAAAAACAGCATTTTTCATTTCAGCAGCAAAGCACTTTGGAGTCTGGCCCTGGTGGCCGCTCTGGGCTTCAGTGCCTGTTCCGACGACAACGACGACCAGCCCCAACAGGAAGTCAACGAAGAAATCTCCGGGGCCTATTTCCTGAACTACGGCAGCTACGGCAACGGTGGCGCCAGCATTACCCGCTACAACTTCCGCAAGGATGCGCTCACCAACAAATATTTTGAGGCGCAAAACCCAGGAATGACCATCAACTCGAACATTCAGTACGGCGCCGCTTACAAGGACACCATTTACCTGATGGGCAACTCGGCCGACGAACTCATATCGCTGGACCTGCACTTCAAGCCTACCGGCAATGCCGTACGCGAAGGCATTGAGAAGCCGCGCTTCTTTGTGGGGCAAGGCGACTACCTCTACATTTCGTGCTGGGGGGCCAATCCCGACTGGAGCGAAATGCCGGACTCCTACATTGCCGTTTACAATACCAAAACCCGTAAAGTGGAGAACAAGATTGCCTTGCCGGGGGGACCGGAAGGTCTGGCCCTTGCCAAGGGCAAATTGTATGCGGCGCTCAACTATAGACCGCAGGTGGCGGTGATCGACCTTAACTCCGAAGCCATCGCTTATATCGATCTGCCTGCAGTCAGCTCCTATTTCGTAAGCGCTCCCAATGAAAATCTGTACCTGGCTCTGGTCAGCACCTATGGCGACCCCAGTGATGCGGCGGGGCTGGCCTACATCAACACCACAACCGATGAGCTGGAGGACAATTACGTGCTCCAGGGAGTCAGCACTTCTTACGCGAGCATACTATCCGCCAACAACGACGCCAGCACCCTTTACCTGACCGCAGAGGCGTGGGAAGATGCAGGAGACGGCAACTGGGTGCAGAAAGGCGCCATCTACAGTTTCGACACCGAAAGCGGGGTCTTTGAGGAATTTGTCACCGGTCTCACCGGCGCCCAGGGGGCAGCTGTAAATCCGATAAACAACGATGTTTACATTTTACTGAGCGCCTCCGCCACCGAAGCAGGCAGCGTAAGTATTTACAACGCAGAGGGCGTTCACCAAAAGGACCTGAGCGTGGGCATCTCGCCCTACTGGACCTTGTTCCTCGACTAAATCAAGGATTTGATTATCTGTCCGATAAGTCCCGGGTGCCGTGCAACGGCACAGTTCCCGGGATTTTCTTAAAACCACAAACCTATGGCAGTCACCTTTATCAGCGGGGGACAACGTTCCGGCAAGAGTTCCTACGCCCAACAACTGGCCGAAGCAAGCAGCAAGCAGCCGGTGTATCTGGCCACGGCCCGGCACTGGGACGAGGACTTTAGCCAACGCATCGAGCGCCACCAACGCGACCGGGGTCCACAATGGACCACCGTGGAGGAGGAAAAGCACCTGGGACGCGTCGCCCTGGAAAAGCGCACCGTGCTGCTCGACTGCATTACCCTCTGGCTTACGAATATTTTTCACGACAACAGCTGCGATGTGGAGGCCTCCCTGCAGGTGGCCAAAAACGAATGGGAACTCTTACTGAAGAAAAACAACGAGCTGATTGTCGTCAGCAACGAATTGGGTATGGGCATCCATGCCCGGGACGAAGTCTCCCGAAAATTCACCGACCTGCAGGGCTGGATGAACCAGCACATTGCCCGTCGGGCCGACCGCGTAATACTTATGGTTTCCGGTCTGCCCTTAATCATTAAATAAACGCAGTCAAAACACTACAAGCTAAATCTTTCAAAATCATCAATTTCCATCCCATGACCACCCAAAACATACAACAAGCGCTGCAACACAAAATTGACAACAAGACCAAACCCCACGGGGCCTTGGGCGAACTGGAAGCTTTGGCCTTTAAGGTAGGCTGCATCCAAAACAGCCTCTCGCCCCAACTGCGCCAACCCACCATGCTGGTCTTCGCAGCCGACCACGGATTGGCCGACGAAAAAATCAGTCCCTACCCCAAAGACGTTACCTGGCAAATGGCCATGAACTTTGTAGCCGGAGGCGCAGCCATCAGCGTTTTCTGTCGACAAAACGGCATTGCGCTGAAGGTCATCGACGCCGGCGTCGATTACGACTTTCCGACCGACAGCCCCATCGTGCCTTCAAAAATTGCGCGCGGCTCACGCAACATGCGTAAAGAACCGGCCATGACCACCGACGAGTGCGAAAAAGCACTGGCTGCCGGTCGCGCCTTTGTGCGTGCCGAAGCAGAGGCCGGATGCAACACTATTGGTTTTGGCGAAATGGGCATCGGCAACACCTCGCCCTCTTCGCTTTTGATGCACCGCTTTTTGGGGCTGCCCATAGAAACCTGCACGGGAGCAGGTGCCGGCATGCGGGGCGAGCAGCTGAGCTACAAGCAACAGGTACTCAAAGAGATTTCTGAAAAATACGACCCGCAAACGCCCCTGGAGACGCTGGCGACTTTTGGGGGACTGGAAATTGCGATGATGGTGGGGGCCTACCTGGAGGCGCGTGAACAAGGCATGGTCATACTGGCCGATGGCTTTATTTCTACCGTCAGTCTGCTGACGGCCTGTCAATTCAACCCGAAAGTAAGCGAGAATGTGGTCTTTTGCCACCAAAGCGATGAGCAGGGACACAGCCTCTTACTGCAGCACTTTGGCGCCCGTCCCATCCTGCAGCTGGGCATGCGTGTAGGCGAAGGCACCGGCGTTGCAGTTGCCCTGCCCGTGCTCCAAAGCGCTGTAAAATTCCTCAACGAAATGGCCAGCTTTGAAGATGCCGGCGTTTCCAACAAGTAAATAGACCCTGCAGTCCTACAAAATTACCCACCCAAAACCAAAACAGCGACATGCACATCTTTTTCACCGCACTGATGTTTTTCACGCGCATTCCCGTGCCGGCCTCGCTGCCCTATTCACCGGGACTGCTGAATAAAGCGCTGCGCTTCTTCCCACTGGTAGGGGCACTGGTCGGTGCCCTGGGTGCCGGAGCCCTTTGGCTGGCCCTGCTTGTGCTGCCCCTGCCTTTGGCCCTCTTGTTGAGCATCCTGGCGACCATTTTCATCACCGGGGCTTTTCATGAGGACGGTTTCGCCGATTTTTGCGACGGTTACGGGGGCGGTATGACGACCGAACGCATTCTCGACATCATGAAGGAGAGTCGCCTGGGCACCTACGGAACGGTGGGACTCCTGGCCATACTGGCGACCAAATACACGGCCCTGCTGCACCTCCCCCCTTCCGAAATATTTGGACTGCTGATAGCGGGCCACACCCTGAGTCGCCTCCTTCCGGTGCTGCTGGTACGCACCACCCCCTACATCCGCGAGGATGCCCTCAGCAAGGCCAAGCCCATTGGCAATGAGGTCAACACCGTCTCCCTCTGGATAGCGAGTCTGACTGCCCTCCCCTTTCTACTGCTCCTGCCCCTTCAACTTACGGTCCTGCTGCTTCCCGCAGCTCTGCTCGTTTACTGGCGCTTTCGCCACTACATCATGAAGCGTACCGGAGGCTACAGCGGCGATGTACTCGGCGCCCTGCAGCAACTTGTTGAAGTCACCCTGTACGTAGTCGCAGTTATTTATTACAACCATTTTTAAGCCATGCAACTCACGCTCTTACGTCACATCCAGACCCAGGCCCCGGAGGGACTCTGTTACGGACAAAGCGAACCGCCGCTGCCGGACGATTTCGAAAAGCAGCACCGCCAGCTGGCCCGGGCCCTGCAGAAGAAGAAATTCCACGCCATCTATTCCAGTCCCCTTAGCCGTTGCGCCCTGCTGGCCAGCGCCATTGCCGGCGACCAGCAGGTGGCCTTCGACGAGCGCCTGATGGAACTCAATTTTGGCGACTGGGAGGGCTTGCATTGGAGCGAAATTGAGCAAAAGCCCGAAGCGCAGGCCTTCTTCGACGACTACCTGCGCTGCGCGCCGCCCGGAGGAGAGTCTTTCGAGGATCTCATTGTCCGCATCGAAGCCTTTTTAAGAGACCTCAAAAAGAAACATCCCCGTCAGCAAATCCTCGTAGTGAGTCACGGCGGTCCCATCCGCGTGGTACACGGATTGGCCGAAAATTTATCGCCGGAGCACTATTTCAACCGTCAGGTGGCCTACGGACACCTGGCACAAATCTGCCTTTAATGACCAAACAAGAAACTTTGCGTCCCCTGATGTTTGTCGGTACCGGCTCCGATGTGGGCAAATCGGTGCTTACGGCCGCTTTTGGTCGACTGCTGCTGCAGGAAGGCTACCGACCGGCCCCCTTCAAGGCCCAAAATATGTCGCTCAACAGCGGAGCCAGTCCCGAAGGCCTGGAAATGGGCCGCGCTCAAGTGGTGCAGGCCGAGGCCTGCGGAATCAGTCCCTCCGTCCACATGAACCCCATCCTCCTCAAACCCACCGGCGATAAAGTGAGCCAGCTCGTACTCCTGGGCAAGCCGGCCGGGGACCAAAGCGCGCAGGAATATTTTAACCGGGGCGACCGCGACGCCCTCTTCGAAGTGGCCATGCAGTCGTGTCGCAGACTGATGGAGCGCTACAGTCCCCTGCTGATTGAAGGCGCCGGATCCATTTCGGAAGTGAATTTGTGGGACCGCGACATCACCAACCTGCGGGTGGCTGAGGCGGTGGATGCGGCGGTGATTCTGGTGGCCGACATCGACCGGGGCGGGGTCTTTGGCTCGGTGTATGGCTCCATTCAACTGCTGCCACCCAAGTACCGGCGCTTGATCAAGGGCATCCTCATAAACAAGTTTCGGGGCGATGCCGAACTTTTCGAAGATGGCCGAAGCATGCTGGAAGAACTGACCGGCGTGCCGGTGATTGGCGTAGTGCCCTACTTCCGCGATATTTTTATTGAACAGGAAGATTCGGTGGTGCTCGACCACATGAAGCAGGGACCTCAGGAAGGAAAAATTAATGTTGGTGTGGTGGCCCTGCCCCACATGTCCAACTTCACCGACTTCGATACCCTGCAGCAAGTGGAGGAAGTGCAAGTCTTTTACCTGCGGGAGGCTAAGGCGGTAAAGGACGCAGACATCGTACTGCTCCCCGGCTCAAAAAGCACCATCGCCGACCTGCTTTATCTGCGCCAAAACGGCATGGAAGCCGCCATTCTACAGCACCACCAGTCCAACAAGCCGCTCTACGGCATTTGCGGCGGCTTTCAGATGATGGGCCAAAGCATTGCCGATCCGCAGGGTGTGGAGGGTGCGGTCAAAGAAGTGCGGGGCATGGGTATTTTGCCGGTAAAAACGGTATTGGGGACGGACAAGAAGACCGAGGTCTGCCGGTTCCACTTTCTGGACCAGCCGACCGTGAGCGGTCGCGGTTACGAAATTCACATGGGCAGGACTACCGGCGGTGACGCACTTTGTCGCCTGGACGACGGCAGCAAAGATGGCGCTCGTCTGAACGCGCGCTGCTGGGGCACCTACATCCATGGGATTCTCGACAACGAAGCCGTCCTTCAGGAAATCCTCCAAATTGTGCGTCCCGGCATCCGGGTCAGGGCCGATTATGCGGCCCTGAAGGAAAAGGGCTTCGACCAGCTGGCCGACTTGCTGCGCAGGCACATCGACCTGCCCTATATTTACCAACTTCTTCAAAAATAAGTCACCATGTTGCAGGGCCACGGCAATAACCGCAATGCGTTTCCCGGAAAAATAAGCTGCGATTTCAGCTCCAATGTGCTGCCGGCAGCTCTGCCGGGCGACTTGCTGGAGCATTTGAAAGGGCGACTCGAAACGTTGAGCGACTACCCCGAGGTGGATGCCGCAAGTGCCGCCCGCTGTCTGCAAACCCAACACGCCGCCAGCGGAGCAGGGGTCCTGGTGACCAACGGCAGTACCGAGGCCTTTTACCTCCTGGCCCACCTGTTCCGTGGTGCCCGCTCGGGCATTGTGCTTCCCTCCTTTGCCGAATACGAAGACGCCGCCCGCTGCTACCGGCATCAAATCAGTTTCCTAAAGGCAGAAGCGGTGAATGTAAAGAACTGCCGGCAACTGGACCTCCTATGGCTGGGGCAGCCGAACAATCCCGACGGTCGCTGCTGGTCGCCCCACTTCCTGCGCGAATTGGCGCAGTCCCTGCCGCAGACCACCCTCCTGATCGACGAAGCCTACCAGGAACTCTGCTCAGACGCTGAGGGTCTGACCACCCAAGTCCTGCCCCCCAATATGGTGGTGGTACGCTCCCTCACCAAGATCTATGGTCTGGCGGGACTCCGGGCCGGCTATCTGCTGGCTCAGGGAAAGCTGCTGGAAAAGCTGCAGCCCCTGCGCATGCCCTGGAGCGTGAACAGCCTGGCCCTGGCGGCCATCACCTGGCTGCATGCCCATCCGACCGACCATAAGCCACAAATCAACGAAACGCTGTCCGAAGCCCGGAAGCTGCAAAAAGCCCTGCGCCAAAGGCCGGAGCTGGAGGTAACGCCCTCTGCCTGCAACTTTTTTCTGACACGTACCCGGGTGGGCACGGCGGCGGACCTACAGCGCTATTTGGTGGCGGAGCACGGACTCCTAATCAGAAATGCCGATAATTTCCGGGGACTGGGTCCGGGTCATTTTCGGGTGGCGGCGCAGACGCCCGCCGCCAATCTGCAACTGCAAAAGGCCATAGTAGAATGGTTGAATCAGCAATACTAAGCGAATTGCTGCCCTGGCTGCTGCCACTGTTGGTGGGCTATGGGGCCGACTTGCTGCTGGGCGATCCGCGGCACTGGCCGCACCCGGTAAAGGGCTTTGGGCATGCCATCGGCAAGGCAGAAAGACTGCTGAACCGCGGTTCGCAGCGCCTGCTGAAGGGCCTGCTTCTGGTGCTGGTACTGGTAACGACCGTTTTTATCGCCCTGAAGTATTGCACGGCCCTGCTTACCCTGAGTCCCTGGCTCTACTACCCCGCTGCCAGTCTGCTCGTATTTTGGGGACTGGCCAACCGCAACCTCATCGATGAAGTGAAGGCGGTAGACAAAGCCTTAACCAATGGGGGACTCCCCGCCGGTCGCCGCCAACTCTCCATGATTGTGGGTCGCGATACAAGTTGCCTCGACGAAAACCAAATCCGGACAGCCGCCCTGGAAACCCTGTCCGAAAATCTGAGTGATGGCGTTATTGCCCCGCTGATTTACTACCTGGTGGGTGGACTCCCCCTCATGTGGAGCTACAAAATGGTGAACACCCTCGATTCGATGTTGGGCTACAAAAGCGATCGCTACCGCCTCTTTGGGCGCGCCGCCGCCCGTCTCGACGATGTGGCCAACTTTGTCCCCGCCCGCCTCACCGCCCTGCTGATGGTAGTGGTCGGCGGCTCGCCCCGCGCCCTGCGCTTCCTCTTTCGCTACGGACACCGCCACACCAGTCCCAATGCCGGCTACCCCGAAGCCGCCCTGGCGGGCATCCTGGACCTACGCTTTGGAGGGCCCGCCACCTACCACGGACGGGTCCATAAAAAACCCTGGATCGGGGAACGATCCAGGGTCGTTTCGCAAAAAGATTTGCTTCGTGCCTGCGCCATCAATCAACGCAGCACCCTGGTGATGGTGGTCTTAGTCGTGACCGTGCTGTTGTTGCAGGGTGGCGTTCTCCTCCCTTAACTTGTCCTCCGGCATCAATATCAAACGCAGCGAAGTGTTTTTGGTCAGGTACAACCAGGCCCAGTTGATGAAGATGACCAGGCGGTTGCGCACACTCAAAATCAACATCAGGTGCAAGAACATCCACACCAGCCAGGCGGTGCAGCCCTTGAAACGGAAAAAAGGCAAATCAACCACCGCCTTATTGCGGCCAATGGTGGCCATGGAGCCCAAGTCGCGGTACTCGTAGGACTTCTGTGCCTGCCCCTTCTCCACCCTTGCAAAATTGCGCGCCAAATTCCTTGCCTGATTAATGGCCACATTGGCCACCTGAGGATGCCCCTTGGGATACTTTGGGGTCTCCATATAGGCTATGTCTCCTACCGCAAATACATCCTCAAGACCAACAACCTTATTATAGCGATCAACCCTGATACGATTGCCTGGACCTTCAGCCTCCCTGGGCAGTCCTTCAATCTTATTACCTGTTACCCCGGCAGCCCAGATCACCGTCTTGGCCTCAAGACTGGTGCCGTTGCTCAGTTGCAGAGTACGCCCGTCGTAATCCTTCACAAAAGTTGAAGTCAGCAGTTTTACCCCCATTTTTTCGAGGTAGCGGCGACTGGCCTCCCGGGAGGCCGCGCTCATGTTGTTGAGCGTATGGGCACTGCCCTCTACCAGATAAATGGTAAACTTGGAAAAATCGATGCGGGGATAGTCCTTAGGCAGTACGTTTTTACGAATCTCGGCAAAAGCACCGGCCAGCTCAACGCCGGTGGGCCCCGCACCCACTATCACCAGGGTTTGGTAAAAGGCTTTTTGATCGGCCGGAGCGGTGATGGTGCGTTCAAAGGTCATCAAAATGTGGTTGCGGATGTGGATGGCATCTACCGACGATTTGAGGGTAAACACATGTTTGGCGATGTTGTTGTTCCCAAAAAAGTTGGTCTTACAACCCGCTGCAATCACCAGGTAGTCGTAGGCAAAGGACCCGATACCCGTATGTACCTTTTTCTGTTCGGTATCGATGCGATCGACCACCGTCAGGCGAATTTGCACACTCATGTTGCCGTGAAAAATGTTGCGCAAGGGAAAGGAAATACTCGCCGGCTCTATCTGCGAAGTGGCCACCTGATAAAACAAGGGCTGAAACTGGTGATGGTTCACCTTATCGATGAGCAATACGTCAAAATTTCTTTTATCCAGTTGACGCACAAACTGGATGCCGGCGAAACCTCCTCCAATCACCACAACACGTGGTTTCCTGCTTGGTGTCATGTCCCCTATTTTAATTATATATAATAACCTATGATTAACAATAGTGCAAGTTTTTAGTTGCCCCTGCCAATGGTATAATTTCCTAATTAAGGTTTACCACTGTTAACCTTGAATTACCTACGCTACAAATATGAATATAATTGTGGATATTTTTGTCTTTTATTCTTTAAATTCTGTACCTTTAACATTCAAGCAAATCAATACGAAATGAAAAAAATTGGCTTAATCGGTGGTCTGGGTCCCGAAGCAACGGTCGACTATTATAAGGCCATCATCGATTCATTTAAGGAAGGCAACAGCGGAGATCTCAACTATCCCGAGATGCTGATATACAGTGTTAATATGGAACACTTTATCGGTTTTGTAAGAAGGGGCAACCACAAAGCAGCTACAGACTACCTGATTGAGGCAACTAATGCGCTTGCAAAAACAGGAATAGACTTTATAGCTCTTACAGCCAACACTCCACACCTCTTTTTTGATGAGATACAAAAAGCCACAGCAGTTCCTATGCTCAGCATAGTAGAAGCCACAGCTCGTAAGGCTAAGGCTTTGGGTTTAAGACGGACCGGACTGATAGGCACGTCATTCACTATGCGTTCCGGTTTCTACAGTGAGGTGTTTAACAAATACGGGATTGAAATTGAAATACCTGACAAAGACGACATTAAATACATCAACGATAAACTGTTTAGCGAAATAGAACTGGGCATCTTCAAAGAGGAGACCCGGGAGGGGCTAATAGAAATCATCGGGAAGATGAAAAGCCAGCAAAATATCGAAGGAGTAATTCTGGGTTGTACAGAACTCCCATTGATACTGACCCAACCGGAATACCATGGCATTCCCTCTCTCAACACTACAGCAATTCACGTCAGGGAAATTGTTGAATACTGCAGAAAGTAATAATAGTTTGAGTTAAAAACCTGGTGCTATGAAAACAACACATTCTCCAAAGGATTACACACCGATGGATCCCGATTACTTTGACACAGTACAACTGCTAATTGGGCTTCACTGCAAGGCACATTATTTTGACACCGGAAACAAAGTAATGGATGCTACAGGGGTTGTAACGGGTTTGTTCAGCCCGGATGGCTTTTCTCGCTATGTTGTGTTGGACAATGAGATGGCAATCAGAGCCGACCGTATCATAACTCTAAACGGTAGACCGGGACCTGCATTTGATGAATATGATCTCTATGCTTTGCAGTGCCTCACCTGTATGGGAGGTATGTAGCACAACATCTGTGATGCAATTACAATTACATTGCTTAAATTTATAGTCGGTAACGTAGCACCGAAAGCTGTAAACATTTAACATCCATAGGTTTCCGGTGGTGTAAAGCAATAGTAATTCAATGACACAGGTCAACATCAATCCCCATATCGAAGAAAGCTGGAAACAAGCCCTTTCGGGCGAGTTTCAGAGTCCCTATTTTGCACAGTTAAAAGAGTTTCTGATTGAGGAGCGAAAAAGCCAGATAGTCTTTCCTCCGGCACCAAAGATTTTTGCTGCATTCGACACCACCCCTCTTGAGAAGGTGAAGGTTGTAATCCTTGGACAAGACCCCTATCATGGTCCTGGGCAGGCTCATGGTCTTGCATTTTCTGTTCCTGAAGGTATTGCTCTACCACCATCTCTTCAAAATATATTCAAAGAAATATCTGATGACCTCGGCATTAGAATGTCTGGTAAAGGCAATCTGGAACCCTGGGCCAGACAGGGAGTGCTGCTACTCAACGCGACTCTGACTGTAAGGGCGCATCAGGCCGGATCACACCAGAAGCGTGGATGGGAACTCTTTACAGATGCGGCAATTAAGGCGGTGTCAGAAAAGTGCGAAGGGGTAGTCTTCCTTCTCTGGGGAGCCTATGCTCAGGCAAAAGAGGGACTAATCGACAAGTCTAAACACTATATCCTCAAAGCACCTCATCCCTCTCCCCTATCTGCTCACAGAGGATTCATGGGCTGCAGGCATTTTTCTAAAACAAATGAGATACTTGTAAGCCAGAACAAGGAACCAATCAACTGGGCACTATAAGGTTCATAACATCACTCTGTTATTGACATATAACGGCCATGTAAAAACCTCAACTCAAAATACCTTTATTATAGTCTGAAGATTCTATTCCAGATTATAGTGTTTATATTTATCCTATGTAAGCAAAATAGAAACGCTCTCAGGAGTTTCAGATAAGTACTGCCCTATGGAATTGAAAGCTCTTCAGGACAAGGATATCCAACTGGTGGGCAACTGGATTAGCAAGCCTCATGTGTTCAAATGGCTGTGCCCCGGTGGGGCACAGGTTAAAGAGGACTGGCTTGACGAGTTAAAGGGGAGAAGCACTTCCCACAGACATTTCAGACATTTTCTTGCATATGTTGGCGACAGACCTATTGGTTTTTGCATGTATTACGACAGTTTCTTCGAAAAGGAATACATACTTTCACACTATGGGCTTGAAGTGGATAAGCCGGGACAAGTCTTCGAAATAGGGTATCTTATCGGAGAGGAGAAGTACCTTAATAAGGGTTATGGCAAAAGGATGATAGTTCTTATTGAGGAACTGATCAAAGCGGAAGGAGGCATGCTGATACTAGCGGATCCATCCGAAGAAAACGGTGCATCCGTCAGAGTCCTCCTTGCTGCAGGTTTTCAAAAATACAAGGATGAAGACTACAGGAAATACATGATTACTTAAACCAAAAGACAACTCCATGAGAGCATACAGCACAGTGGAGATCTACTACTTCACACGTACAGGAAATGCAGCCCGGATCTGTGTATTCTACCATTAAGCCTAGGATACTATATGTTTGGAAGATTTGCCTATGTATCTGTAATATTCCTTGTCCTGCTAAACCCCCTTTATAAGCTTCAACATTACCTGCTCAGGTACAAAATCCTTGCTTCCATTATCCGAAACTTATCCCTCACCAGCTTCAGTTGGTGGGGCAGGTACTCCCCTCCCGGTCCCCATTGCAGGGGGGAAAAACTGATAGACTGAAACTTTGCTTGCATTTTTCAGATCAAATCAGGACCTTTGATTCAGAATACTCAAACTGCTTTATGTTTAAGAAGGATCGTGTGTAATTAGAAAGTAGGGCCGGAGTGTGCTTTATTATTCTCTCTATTATTATCATTCAGATGCATGAACGGTTCCGCAGAACCTTCATCGTCTTAAACATTAAAGCAATGAGTACAGAACAAAATACAATCCACGAGTTCGATTTCAACCTTATCTGCGAATACTTCTCAATGTTTGAGCGTCAGGGTCCCGGCAGTCCGGAAGCAACTCTCAAGGCTCTTAGTTTTGTCGAAGGACTAACTGCAGACTCCTCTGCAGCCGATTTAGGCTGTGGCACAGGAGGACAGACTATGACTCTTGCAGGCAAACTGCCATGCAGGATTACGGGACTGGATCTATTCCCTGGTTTCATTGAGCGATTTAAACAAAACTCAGTCCGTCTTGGATTCCAGGACAGAGTAAAGGGGATAGTCGGGTCTTTTGCCGACCCTCTGCCATTTGAAAAGGAAAGTCTTGACCTTATATGGTCGGAGGGAGCAATCTACCACATAGGTTTCCGCAAAGGTATTGAAACATGGCGACCCTACCTCAAAACGGGAGGCTATATAGCCCTGACCGAGGCATCATGGCTCACCAATAACCGACCAGATGAGATCCGGAATTTCTGGATGGAGGCCTATAATGAGATTGACACCATCCCGACTAAGATTAAACAGATTCAGGATGCAGGTTATCTACCCGTGGCTTCCTTTGTCCTTCCAGACTACTGCTGGATTGAAAACTTCTATCTACCCCAGCTACAGGTCCAGGAAGAGTTCCTAAAAAAGTATCCGGGAAACAGCACTGTGGAAAGATTCATCGAGATGGAAAGGCATGAACAGGACCTATTTATGAAGTATAGAGAGTACTACGGTTACGTCTTTTATATCGGAAGAAAGCTTTAAATCAACCAAGGGGGAAGACCTGCCTGGGCAGGTCTTCCCTCACTATCAGATGAAATATGACTCTCAACAATTATGAAATAAGAGAAATTCAGGCAAGCGAACTGCCCTGTCTTGAGGAGCTGGTTTACGAGGCTATTTTCAATCCGGATCCCTCCAATCCTTATCCTCAGGAAACAATTTATGAACCTAATGTTATAATCTATTGGGATAAATGGGGATCAGGAAAAATGGACAGATGTCTTGTTGCATTGGAAGGGGACAAGGTTATTGGTGCAGTTTGGTGCCGACTGTTAAATGGCAACCCCAAAGGTTATGGATATGTAAACGATGGGTCACCTGAGCTTACTATAGCTCTTTATCCGGAGTACAGAGGACAAGGCATAGGGACTATGTTGTTAAGAAAGCTGGTGCAGCAGGCTACCCTCGATGGTTTTAAAGGGCTGTCAATTAGCGTTACCAAGGGAAACCATGCTCTTAGACTCTACGTACGGGAAGGATTCTCAATTGTTGATGATAACGAATATGACTTTATCCTCTACAAATCCCTTCAAAGCTGACGGCTTCGTTCACATAAGCACAGTAATCTGACACTGCTCTGCTGAGCAACAACAATTTACAGTGTCAATGCCTTTTATTCCAGGCATGATACATCAGTTAACCAAAACAAGAAGCCGCAAGTCTTTCTCGGAAAGACTTGCGGCTTCTTGTGGTCCCGACGGGAGTCGAACCCATATCGCTGGAACCGGAATCCAGTATTCTATCCATTGAACTACGGGACCGGATAGAGAGTGCGAAAATAGCAATTTTTATTCTTTCACTACAATAATTCAGCGCATTTTACCTTAGGCTACACTAAGCTAATCCAACATGATTCAAAAACTTTTCATAAATTCGCAAATTCGTATTCTTGTTAAATTACAGACATTTCAAACATATAGCGGTCATGGATTACGATTTCAGAAAAATTGAGAAAAAGTGGCAACAGAATTGGATTGAAAACAAGACTTATAAAGTTGACATTGATCTATCAAGGCCTAAGTTTTACGTCCTTGATATGTTTCCTTATCCCTCAGGTGCAGGCCTGCACGTTGGACACCCACTGGGATATATAGCATCAGACATTTACAGCCGCTATAAGAGACTTAACGGGTTCAACGTACTGCACCCAATGGGCTACGATGCCTATGGTCTGCCAGCTGAGCAGTATGCTATCCAGACTGGACAACATCCTGCAGTAACAACCGAACAAAATATCAAAAGGTATCGCGAACAGCTTGACAAAATAGGCTTCTCATACGACTGGGACCGTGAGGTCAGGACCTGTGAACCCGAATACTATCACTGGACTCAATGGGCCTTCAAGAAGATGTTCGAGCATTACTACGACAATGACGCCGACAAGGCTCTTCCGATAAGCCAACTTGTAGAAAGGTTTGAAAAACAGGGTACAGTTGG
>ENA-UOUL01003007-UOUL01003007.1-bioreactor-metagenome-genome-assembly--contig:-NODE-3007-length-18236-cov-29.885181_pt1 | contig 18236 bp, 35 predicted proteins | sample MGYA00249838_ERZ747220 | MGnify/ENA primary metagenome ERZ747220 (study PRJEB28778, sample SAMN05720191) | bioreactor metagenome | isolation source: Anaerobic biogas reactor | place: USA:Washington...
CGTCGTCCGTCTCACAGACAATGATGATTCGTTCGTCTCCGTTCGGTCCGTCGCGTTCTTCATCATCTTCAATTGAAATGCTGACCAGTTGCGGCGCACACGTCGATACCGTATATTCTCGTTCGTCCGAAGGGTCTTGCTCCCACATCTCCACAAAAAACACGATATCGTCGTCGTTCTTCAGATCCAGTTCGTAGGTTTCCTTGCGTTTGACGTCGTAGAAAAACGTCGTGAGCACTTTTGCCATGGTATCACGTCGCGATGACCGATTTGTATGATTTCTTCAGGTATCAATTTTTCGCCTCGCCAGATGTCGCTACATACGTCACCCCTCACTCAGGCAGGAGGCCCCCTGCGTTAGCGGGGGGTAGTTGACTCTGTCTTCACAAATTTTTTCAGCAGTGTAGGATACCGGCGCATGAGCCGGTCGACTTCAATGTCCGACAGGTTCACCAGCCCGTCGTCGCCCAGAAACGATTCCAATGTTTCGTCAGAGACATACGGCACGCTCTCTTCCTCGTCCCAGACTACCAGTTTACCATCTGAACCCAGATCGAGGATCTCGTTATCGTCCGGCAATACCGTGACGGTTGTATCTACGGTAACGATGTCGCCATCATTGACCGTTTTCCAGTAAAGCCACCCGTGTTTCAGACTGATGCGTTCGGGGATACAGGTAACGATATCACAAATATCGCAAACGCCACCGCACAAGGCCGTATATTTCATGCCGTCTTCGGTCTGCACAAACTCGGCCGTTGCTTCGCGGATTGCCATGATCAGGTCAATATCCGTGAAATGGTTCGCGGCCAACACGACGTCAACCGAATATGTTTCGGCGTCGTCATCAATACTGACAAGGGTCATTTCTTTCATGATGTCACTTCTTTTGTCATACATGCGTTTTTGATCTGTGCATACCGGGCATCTTCGTTCCCCCAGGATTCTTTTACCAGTTCGTTCACCACGATGTTATCCTGTGTATAACACCGGAGACAGGTGGCGCATGAACCGCTGCAATTGATCTCTCTGGCGTGTTCTAATATATAATCGACGGTATACACGTTGAACACACCGGAGAATCTGGTTGGGATCCGGGTCGCGATCTCCTCGGACGGATTGACCGGCATCGTGGAGTACATCAACCGCATGTTGTCCGGCACCAGATCAATGAGGGGTTCGACGATGTCGAGCCGTTTGGTCCACATCGTTGCTTTGATGTCGGGATACAGTTCGGCGATCTTGCAGAAGTTTTTGAACGACAGGTCGTTGATCAACTCGCCGTAGGCGAGGAACCGGACGAACTGGCCGGCTTTAAACGCACTCTTCTTGAAATCACGTTCCGTCACCTCTCGGGTCGACATGATCCGGGCGTTCTGGGTATATGGGGGAACCGTGTTCTGCCGGAACGTCGATGCGTATCGACGGGCGTAACAGATGCTGCACGTCGTCCGGTCGACCTTCGACCATTCGTTACAGAATTCGTTGCTGAGCGGGTTGAACGAGATCGCTGAGATCCGGGCCATCTTGCCCGACATGTTTTCACTGACACAGATGTTGGCTTTCATGATACGTCACCGGTAACGTGCTTGATCAATTGCAGACGGGTTGAAGAATTTCTTGGTCAACTTGAGTTTCGCGGCGACTTGCACAATCAGATCGCGTTCTTCACGCGCGATTTTATTAAAATCAATCGTTGATAGGAGCGCATCGATCGACGACGATCCCCGATGTTCGCGATATGAACATGCGAGAGCACGGGCAATGACATCGATCTCGTCCTGAGTTAACGTGAACATGTGGTCCATCAATCCTCCTCCACATCGCTCACTTCATCGAGTTCGTACTCCATCGACCACCGGTCGATATCCAGATCGCCGTCGTGAAGGGCGTTGTTGGCTGCATTCTCGATAAGATCTGTATGATTCTGACCGAGGTAGTCGATCAGATCGTCGGCGTTCTCCGGGTCGAGCAGATACCGGGGGACCTCGACGTCTTCGAGCGTGACATACCCTTCGCACCGGAGGCCCATGGTGAGTTTGAGGGTGGCGGTTACGAGATCGTCTTCTTTCTGCAGTTCCCGATTATCTTCGATGAACGTGACCAAATACTCGATGTGGTTGCTGGTGACGATGCGTCCAGGATTGTGGAGGATCTCGGCGAGGTTGTCGAGTCCCTGATCGTTTCTGCCGACGAGCGCGAGATGATACACGTCAATGTCGTCGGCGACGGCGTGAATGACACTGATGTCGTGCCAGACTTTGCATATATCGAGACGAGCCGGGTATGTCAGGAGGTTGGTGATCCCGGTTACCAGACGTTCGACCGTGGTCGGGTCAATATCTCGGACGACAAAACTCCGGGCGAGTTCGACGTCATGAGACTGTTCGAACTCCGCTGTGTAGCGGTCACAATACTCGTCCAGCGAATACGTTTTGACATTGATGTTCAGGTTCAGTGCGGTTTTGACTTCGTTCAGAATCGTGGTAATATCGGTTGACATGTTACTCCTCCAAGAAATCATTGTTAACAAATGAACGGTTTTGATCGATGTTGACAACATACTCTTCCTGCACTTGCGGAACAACCAGATACCCATGCTTGATGGTAATTTCCGATGGGATCATGATTGCATCGCCGTAGTTGAAATGATTGTTCTCCCCACGCAGATATCTTCCTCCTTCAGGCGTTGCGAGAAATTCTCGAACTGCGTTTTCGATTGCAACTTCAAGATCGACACCTTTCTGGACGTACACAATATTCGAATACGCAAAATTGTCGACATCGTGCCTCACCAACACAACAACATCTGATTGCTGGTTGAACGCTTCGATGCGATCCGGTTCCGTGGTGCGTGTCACGACATGCTTTTTGATCAGTTCCAACGTTGCAACCAGATCTTCTAACGCATGGATGTATCCGGCATACTCGCCGTTCGCATACGCGTCGTTCCGGGGTCGGGTGATGGTCTCATACCGTTCGGTTTTTGCCGCCATTTCCATGGTGCAGAGGGCGACAACGTAATTGACTCCTTCGACGTCGATCATAGTTGATCACGCTCCATCTCTCGTTCGAGATCATTGATTGCCTCGGTATATGCATCCCGCACCCCACGGAGGTAATCAATGTTATACCCGCCACCGAACTCAATTTTTCTTACAGCATCATCACGCCGCTGTTGAAAGATAACAATCAACTCTCTGATCCGGTCCCGGAACTCCTGTTCAGTCCGCATCAATCACCTCGTTTGTGGACATTCGTTCATCTTGCCAACGGCCTGTATCCAGATTGCTCCACATGCCGTGCAGCGGAAGAACGCTTCGAGCATATTACTCTGGCTGTGTTCAGCCATCAGCATGAACTCAAACGCATGGTCGCATACGCCGCTGCAATCTTCGTCCGGCAGATAAATCTCATAACATGTTTTGTAGCCGGCCGCTGACCGGCATTGCACGGTTGCGTCGTCAACCAGTTCTTCGTCGCCGGCAAATGCGGGGGCGGGAGCGTTCAGAACACCATTGTGCCGGGACACCACCATATTGCATTTCGTGCACTGATAGTATCCTTCACAGACCCCCTGTTGTTTGGTTTTGAGCGTATAGGATGCGCCGAGCCAGATCCAGGTATGGTCACAATCGACCGGCATACCGGCCCGAACAACGGTAAACGGGATGTCGTTGGCATCCCGCACCGTGCTGCCGATCGCGGGACGGAACATCAGTCCTCCCGTTTCACAATCGTCACCGTAACCGGGACCAGATACGTCCATCCGTCATCATCGTTGTTTTCGGCCGGGTGAACGGTAATTGTCACCCGTCGTCCGGTGAACTTCTCCGTCAACGCATGCTGCAGTTTGGTAACAACCGATCTGGCGATGGTCGGCTGATTCGTCATCACCGTCGCCTTGAACGTCGACGGTTCAACGAGATCAAACTGGTGTGCGGCGATGACCGTATACGCGTCGGGCACATGCTTCCGGAACAGGTCCTGGATCGCCTGATGATACCACGCCAACTCTTCGTCCCGATCAACCTGTCGTTCGAACGCTGACATATCAAACCTGGCAATCTCCGCCAGCGGCACCGTTTTGATCAGTTGACAGTTGAAATAGCCACTGTTACCGGTCGCAACCGGGGTGTAATACCGGTTCCACTGCGGCGTTTTCTGGAATCCCCGATAGATCTCCAGCACGTTGGTATCGAGATTGATCACGTATCCCCATTCGCAGAACAGGCTGTCCTGCAGAAACGAAACGTTGTCGATCATATACCGCAACCCGCCTTTGTACGCGTTCAGGTTCCCCTGCGCTTCGCGCAGCAGGTTATACCAGTTGTCGGGTCGTTGAGTGTTGACCGATAGATTGGTGAACGATTTACATGCCTCGATCTGTTCCGGAGTCGGCGGCTGAGTTTCGTTCACCATGATGATGCGATCGAAGATCGCCATCATTTCGTCGACCGGCGTTATCATTAAAAAGTCTTTCACCCGCTTGCCCAGATCGGACGGATAACTGTCAAAATGGTTGTAGGTAATTTTGTCAATCCCGTTCCGGTGAAATCCTACTACACCACGCGTTCCCATAATTATTCATCTCCATGAACATCAAGTTTTGTCGTCAACAGATCGATACACGCCGCCGCTTCCTCCGTCGTCAGGTTGACGCCGGGAGTGGTGATCAGAGTGCGCCAGTTCCGGAACAGGTCGACATACGACCCGATAAACTGGTTGCATCCGACATCACCGTCCAACCGGGCCAGCACCATCTGGTCAGAGGTCACGCACATCTCGACGATCACGGGGTTTGCATACGCTTCGTCCAGCAGGTAGCCGACGATCGCCGCCATCTTTCCCGACATGTTCGGGAACCGCCGCGGGTTCAGTTTTGTGCGGATCGCATTCATCATCTCATCATTCATGGATATTACCTCACTTTGTTTTCCTGCAGATAGTTGTTGAACGTTTCATAATTGTTGAACCGCCGTTTCACGGCGGCAATCACATCGTTCCGCGACATCCGGGTGGACGCCGTGAAATAGTTGATGAGATCCGAGTCGGTGATCACCTCAAGGTTGCAGATAGGACAGTATTCTGGCGGCAGACTCTCCCGGATCTCCCACCTTTCAACGGTGTAATCGAGGTCGTCCAGCAACACATCGATCTGGTGCAATGCCGGGTTACTGGATTCGCTGTAGAGCGATCCCCGCAACTGGTTAAACGTCGATAGGTCAACGGCCCGGATCAGCCGGATCAGTTCCTGTTTACTGTCATCCGGCAACGATTCCGACCGGGCAACATAGGCACTGACGATCTCTTTCGAGAAAAGTGCATGCTTCAGATGGTATACGCAGAACGTATGCTGCCGTTCACAGGTCACCATATCATCGTCTTCACCCACGTCGCCGCAGATCTCGCAGACATACGAACTGCTCGAACTGTTCGAGACGAACCCGGTGCGGATCTTCATCGTCCACCCCGATCCGCAATGATCTGGTGTGCCGCCAGACTGATCAGGCGGTTCAGTTTTTCCATATCGTCGTGACTGAACATACACCGGCCGGCGTTCGTAAACAGGTTGTAGTGAATGCTGTTCAGTTCGTTGTACAATGCCGATGCCGTATACGGCATCGTCTTCTCCACGCCGTCCGGCAGGTTGTGAAGGGTGAACGATTCAGCGTCACATTCATAGTTCAGTGCCACCGCGATCTGGTTCGCCAGATACAGACGGTTGACCCAGGCACCGATCATCGTCGTGCGTGCGTTCACGTACCGACGCTCAAACTCTGTCGAGTCGGTGCCCATCCAGAGCGACCGGAACGATGCTTCTTCATGATGATCAAAAATGCACCGGCCATACTCGTTCGCCCGATGGGCCGAGAGCAGAGTTGTCAGGATTTTGCCGAACACTTCCGGTTCAATCTCCATAACGCTCATGGTGACTCCTCCGGCCGGCGACGATCACCATGAACGAGGTGATGCACCGCCCACTCTTCAAACGTATTGAGCGCCTTCCAATACTCGACCTTGTCCCATCCAGTCAGGTCCATGTGGTCCTCCATAAACTCATACGCAAGGTTTTTGATCCATCGCACGTAATCGTCATACGAATCACACAACGGCATATATTTTGCAAGATCTCGCGCCAGCAGGATCACCGTCTCGATGTCAAGGTTGTTGTTGACCTTTGCCCAGGGCGGTAATTTTGCCGTTACCAGTTCCCAATCCGGTTCGTCAAGCAGATCAATCTCCGTTGTAACCCCGCTGGGGTCGGTCATGGCAAAAACCGTCGCCATGCTTTCCTGATCGCGCTGAATGGCAAACGCTCGTTCGGCGGCCTGTTTCGGCGTTGCCGCCTCGATATCAATTTCCCATACTACTCGAAATTCAGTCATGATATCACGTTTTGACGATGTTCACGGTATAATCGAAATCCACAACCCCACCATAGATTAGATCCTTGAGGTATTCTTCCGCCACCTCATTGAGTTCGGCACGACTCAGTTCGGCAAGGGTTTTTGCCGCAAACTGTTCAAACCATTCCTCATTGTACTGATGCTGTAACCGGCTGTTGAGAATCTCTTCAACCGTCATCGTGATGTCAAATTCATGATCAATCTTAAACTTGAAAATAATGCTGTTTTTTGTCATACGATCACCTTACCGCAAAAACTCGGAGAACCGCCACGCAAACCGTTTTGATTCTCCACCATCCCGAAGGATGTAGTCATAGATCTCGCCGATCAGGTCGCCATCCGCATCACCGAAGATACATTCGTTCTCGCCCGGTTGGAGTATCAGGGAACGGTGTCGTGCCGAACTGACAACCTTCTTGAACGAATGGTGTTCGGCAAACGAGTTGTTGAATTCGTCAATGAGATGTTTGTTCTCGATGACGAACTCAACGAGGTTGACCGGCTGGGCAGTCTTGTTCGTGATGATAAAACTGGTCGAACTTGAGTTACTGACAAACCCTGTCCGTGTTTTCATCCCCGTCGCCTCCGCACGGCAAGACTTTTCTTTGTATACGGTTCCCGCCACACGCTATACCCCGGCAGCACGGCAGGGATCGGCGTGGTGTCATCGGGGATACCGGGGAGCACGATGTGAGCATCGTGGCGGTCGCTTAACGTGGCGATATACGCATTTGCTTCTGCTCTGGTGGCGAACCCCTGCACAAACGCATACAGAAATCCGTTCCGCCGGGTATAGATCTTATCATGGTAATGATAGTATCCAACGCCGACCCGTTTGACGCTGGTGATGACCCGTTGTGCATACTCCCCAACATACCGGTCAGGGTTCGTCAGGTAGACGGTGACCAGATCCCGCATCTTGCTGATCACCTGTCCCCGGACCACAATTCCGTCACGCCGATGCACATATTCGACAACATCTCCCAGACCAACATGGGGTTCACACTCTGTTGTTACTGCTTCTGCCATGGTATCACGGTCAGGAGTAGGTGTGGCAGTCGTCGGACGGTCGAATAGCCGAAACAATCATGATGTAACCCTGTATCTCCACCTCATAATTCTGCTGTTTCAGGAACATGACAAGTTCGTCATAAGTCTCGAATGTTACCGTTTCAAGCCGACGTTTGAGAATCTCTTCTTCGTCAGACCGAACCAATATGGTAACGGTATACTGCCATTCACTGCGCGGCAATACATCGCGAAAGACATACCGAAGCATACTGTAGGGAATCCGTTGTGTCAGTTTCATCACAATCACCATCAGTTCGGGTTGAACGTAATTTTCTGCCGGGTGACTTCAATCACGTCCGGGTATCCGTCGTGCTCAATCAACGTCTCACGAACATACCGGGCGTCACAGCCCCGGTCATAGAACACGGTATCCAACCGGCGGAACACCGGCCCTTCACGATCCTCGTTGGGAACGTAGACGTTCCACGCAACCATATCAGTCATGCGTTCCCCCGGTATGCCAGATCGATGCCGTTCAGAATGGCCTTTAACGTTACTGCGTTCCAGTTATACAGTGATGCGTCCATATGGGCGTTCGCCTTCTGCTCATAGATGGTAATGGTGTCCGGCATACTCATCAGAAAGTTTTCAACCGCAACTGATTTAACGTTTCTCCGGTTCGCCAGTTTGTCGATTTCCGCATTGGTCAGTTTCCGCATGGTTTCACTCCGTATACTTCTCATAATTTACGCCTAACTGTATCAGCATGGTCTCGACGATGAACATACACCGGCAGCACGCCCAGATGATCATCGGATGGTCGCCCCGGACGACGAAACAGTATGGGCCGTCGTCCCAATGGTTCCCGCATACATCGCAGATACAGTTCTGCCATTTGCTGAAAGGGACGGTCGACGGCCACCGCAGCATCGCGTCGTGGTTCGACCCGATCCAGCGCATTGCTGGTTTCCCGGCCCCCTGCTCTTCCTCAATCACCGGTCACACGATCTCCGTCTCATCTTCCGTCGCCTGCATCTGAGCCAGCATTCGACTCCGTCGCGCCTGAAGATCGTCGATCCGCTGCCGCAGATCGGCAATCGTCTGGAACGATCTCACTTCAGATACCGCGTCTGGTAACCCGTCTCGCACAAACCGGCCGTTCTTCCCGTAATTCTGCTCATTATAGCCGAACCGGTCTTCATACTCGGCAGCGAGCCGGTCAAGTTCTGTCTGCATCGCCGGGAGGTTGTCGGTATACGTTGCCATAAAATCCCGCACGAAATCGAAACTCCGATGGAACCCGAACACCTCGTTGTCCAGCACGCCCCGCCGCAGGTCGGCAACCGTCTCAAGATAGTCGCGAACGATCTGCTCGATCACGTCGCCCGATATATCACTGTCGTTGAACAACGAATCGCCGGGTATCGAAATCAGGGCACCGAAGGTGTCGGCGTTGCGATACCGCTGAAGGTCGAATGGTTTCGGGTCGACGCCATAGGCGTCGTGCAGAAACGTCTGGATGCAACTGAGCGGAATGATATGCGTTGTGTGGCGATGATCAACTGGTTGCTGACCCGGTTTATGGGCCACCATCTTGATCCCCCGGTTCCCGAACGCCGGTTGCGCTTCAACCACGAACTGGATTGTGGTATCCGGACAGTTCAGGTAATCAAGACTGACTGTGGTGACGAGCCGGGCGAACGCTTCTTCGGTCTTATTGACGAACATCACCTGTTCGACGTCCCGGTCGACCGGCATCATCTCGTATCCACGTGATGTCAGCACTCCATATTCAGTTCGTTCTGTCACGACCCGATGCACCACGAAATACTCGTCGTTAAACCCCATCCGGGCAATCAGCGCCCAGATCGCATGAACGAACTCGGCGCGGTGTGCTTCATACGCAGCCCACCAGTTCTCACGGTCGTCACAAGTAATAGTCAACACGGCCCGGTCAAAAGTATCGGGTAGATTGGTATCAGTTTTCATACCTTTTTCCTCCTAAAAAAGGTTATATTACGGTATGCACTTTACAATTCGCCCACGTTTTGACGAACGGCAGCAGAGTATCGGGCATCATCGTCACGTCGTTCGCCTCATACGGCTTGTAGGTCCACGTCTCGAACGGTTCCGACTCCCACACCAATTTCGGGCGTTTCAGGTTGCTGGACGAACTCAGTGGCACCTGCACTTCGTGCAGGCGGTAGATAGCATACTTGCCGTTGCGGTCGGTGATCTTGACCGCGCCGTGCGTCTTGTTTGGAGCATAGACGGTTGCCATGTGTCACTCTGCTATCTCATCCTGGTCGATAGATGTTCCGAACACTTCGTGTTCGGTCTTCATCTTTGCATCGACGACCGCATCCTGCAGACTGTCGATCAGGTGCAGAATTCCGGTGAGCGATTCCCGATGCATTGTGTCCGGTGCATCGAGCAGTGTAAGTATATCACGCTTTTGTTCGCGTAGCAAGTCCCAGTCTGTCGCCTGAACAATCTGATAGAACGTTCCATTTAACGCACGACCAATTCGTTCAAGTTTGATCAGTCGCCATTTCCAATAGCGTTGTTCGTCAAACCGTTGCGCGGCTTCGGCGAAACTGGCGGCGACAATGTAGACCGTATGTTCACTGATATCCATGTCGCCGGAGCGATAGGTGCATGCAAAGCATGCACAATTCATTATCGGGGGTTCTGAGGTTGCCATGTTAGCCCGTCCTACTGGTCTGCCGGGGGATCACGTCCATGTCCTGCAACGAGACTTCGGCGTCCCGCAGTTTTCGTTTCCGTTCTTCCACCATGGTAACGAGTTCGGTTAATTCCTTAACAACATCCTGTTTTGCAGTAACGAACGCCTCGCGATACGTTGATGCATGAAAATGGTTTGTCATTATTCTGCACTCAACCGTCGCATCACGAACCATGAACTCATCGGTAAATTCGCCCCAGTTGTTGTTGAGATACCGATACCAGATACTGCATCGGGTCCCAAACCGATACCGGGGGTTGAGCATGAAGTCGTCATCGATTGGCAGCGCAATCGTTGCTTTCACCCGCACGTTGTCGCCATGATCCGGCGCCAGTTGGCCGTCTGTTTCCAGTTTGACCACGATGCCGTCAAGCCCTAGAAAATTCTCAAAAATGAATTCTTTCTGCATCAGTATTCACTCTTCAGCATGATGACAAAATCGTTCACCCGTTCGACGTACCCCTGGACCGCCCAGAACTCGAATGTACCGACCGGAAAATCGGTATACTCGATCGTCTGGTCGTGGAGAAGGGGTTCCCCACTGTCTTCCCGCATGGTTAACCGTGCCGTGTTGTCGGGCCGGACGTCAAGCGACCAGACCTGGAACGGAGCGGTTTTGTACTTCCCTTTGATCAGGATACTGACGTCGCTGAACAGCCAGTAGGCACTGGCCCGGTCGGCGACGTATTTGATCCCATCCGTCAGATAGACGCCGGGTGGAAAACTTTTGTAGTAGTTGACGGTTCCGGTAAACCCGCCGAGTTCCTTGGTCAGTTCGTCGACGGTTGTAACTTTTGTTGGATCAGTCATCGTATCTCTCCTTAATTTTCGCCGTTGTTGTAGAAGAGAGTCAGGTCGTAATCCCCGTTGTAGATCGGCAGGAATCCGTTCTGGATCATATACTGGTCACAGAGGGTTAGCATTTTGTCGAACGTTGATTCATACGTATTCCGGTCTACATCCTCTTCGTTGACGATCTCCCCGATGTTCCGAAGCGCGGCCCGGTGTTTGTCCGTGAACGGCAACAGGGTGAGGTTCAGGTACACCTGAGTGAAGACGTTGCCCCCTTCTTTCATCAGTTCGACATCATCATACCGGGCATCGATCATTTTCAGGGTGATGATCCGTTGCGTGTGGATAGCATTGTTGTTGAGCGTCGTCGACACCGGATTGGTTTCTCCGGCATATTCTGCAAGCGATACGATCTTCTGGTTGCACTGGAGAAGGTCCTGTGCACAAGCAGAACAGAGGGGGAATTTTGTGCGTTCGACAACGTGCGACGCATACTCTCCGCATACCACACAGCGAATTGCTCGACCGTCGTTTCCGCCATAAATCGTCTTCTCTTCCGTGATAATAATGCCGTTCATGTTCATTCACCTTGAAAATTCGAGTTCAACCGTTTCGACTTCAACGCCTTCTTTGCTGTTCCAGAACTGTTCGTAGAACAGATGTTCTGCGACCATCTTTAGATCATCGAACATCAGTTCGCGCACCTGTTTGTTCCCGATCTCCTCCGCCGTCTCGTCGTCGAGCGAACTGAACGACGCTCCTAACAGGTCTTTGACAATGCTGGATTTGGGCATGACGATCGGCACATGACAGATCGCAACGATGGTATCGTTGGGGATTGCTGTGTCAGGTCGTTTCTCCGAGATGAGTGGTTGGATGTCTCCTGAATCAGGACCCGTAACCTCATCGAAGAGATCGTCAAAAAATTGTTCCCGGATCTCGTCGTCGGTCAACTCATCATCATACTCGAACTCGAATTCAATCGATGCAAGTTTTGCCATGACTACCACCATCCCACCAATGTTGCTCCGACGTCACCATATTCGGTGAACATCCGGTAAAGGTCATGGACCTCATCAAATGTTATCTCGTACGCTTTCAGGTCTGCATCTGTGGGCGTATACGTGGCGAGTGCCGTGGCGATTCTCCGCACGTCGCCATTCTCCATCTCTTCCTGATACAGGCTGACGCCACTGACATATTCGATGAAATCGTTGTACACTTTGCCCCGGAACGATCCCTGCCCGAACCCGGAGAAGAGTCCGCCACAGAGGTTCATATTCGGTTCAAACACCGGGTGATCCTGTTCGTCCGGCATCTTCCAGATACTGTCGAGTCCCATTATGTCACCTTCGTTACGATTTGTCCTTCCCGTTCCAACTGATCGACCACAAGATGGGTCAACCGGAGGTTGAGGTTGAGGGCGTGTGCGATATCCGAGAGATACGCTGCACCGTGCTTCTTATAGTAAGCGAACACCTCCTTTTTTAACTCGTCGATCCGCATCAGGCAGATCGCGTTGATGGCGTCCGGCGCGATCTGCGTCTTGCCGAGCATGTTGAGGATCGTCTCAACGATGCTCCCCTCAAACCCGGCGGTGGCGATGGCGAGATCGTGGCCGTTGATCACGATATGAAGCATCGGATATGGCGGAACATTGGAGAGCCAGATGTCTTCAACCGTCGGCGTCCACATGATGCTGCATTTCTGCATACGGTCAATATAGGCAACTGCTGCTGCCGGATCACGTATCTGAATGGTCGTCATGGATACCTTCCTGTACAACTGCAATCAACTGTTCGATAGTGGTGAGAATCCGTGACTCTCCCGACTCTCTTGTCCGGTATTTCTTCTGCTTCGTGTCAAAGAGCGTTAACAAATTGTGTTCGAGCGCGATGGTAATAATGCGCTTTCCCCGTTCTGGCTGAACCTGCATGACCTGGACCAATTCGTCTTCGGTATAGACGATCCCGTGTCGGGGTGCAATAAACTCGATCAACCGGATCTCCGGTGACGTTCCCAGTAATTCGGTAAGTAGAGGCATTTTCCTTCTGTTAGAAAAAGTATGGTTCGCCACACATATGTGTGGCGCAAGGCATTCGCATGGCAACGAAATGCAACAACTCGATGAGCGGTACACGGGAATATTCTCGCCCCGATATTCTTCCCGAATCCCTGTCCGGCAGACCGGGTATTTGTCTGCACGGCCGTCCGTATTGTGATACCCTGAACGGAGTGCGCAGGGACGATGATAATTAGAGATCAACCAATTCGTCGAAGAAGAACCGGTGACAGCGAATCCGGTGTCGCTCGAAGAACTCGATCAACCCATCGATCTCATAGAGGTCAAGATACTCATCATCAGAAAGTAGATCGTCGTTGATAACCTTCTCACGAAGGCGGAACGCTTGCTCAGCATCGTGTTTGCTCTCAAACGCGATGTCGCCGAGAACGTCGTCGAGCCGGGTAATGTGAACGACGTACATTGTTACTCCTCTGAGAGGTAAGTATTTATCCGGTCACGGATCTCGGCAAACGTATATTCTTTCAGCAACTCCCCGTTCCGGAAGACCGGAACCAACAGATCTGCTGATGCATACGCATGGTCATAGATTGCCGGATCAACCTGCACGGTCTTGAATTTGCCAGACGAATTCTGAATCAATTTCAGCATTCCGCGTTTCGACTGTTTGCCGTTGTCATGTTCGTCGACATAAATGCGTTCAACGATACATCCTTCTAATTTTTCCATCTCTTTCTTTGAATTCGGCAAAGGTCATAACCTGTTTCGGCATATTAGGTCCTCCTCAAATATTTCCGTCAATAAAGATCCGCTGATACTCGGCGTCCACCAGAATATCGTTGTAATTGAACGCACGTTTCTCGCCCCACTCCATCAGGGCATCACGTTTCGTGATCGCGCCGGTGTTCACCTGTTTTCGAAGGATGTACAGCCGTTCGGCCAGCAACACCGCCTCCATCTCCGTCGCAAACTCCGGACGTTCCCGATACCTCCGGACGAAATGACAGAGGTGTTTCCGGCCGACCGGGATCTTGCACGCAACCGGGTTCCCTTGTTCCGCGAACCGATGGTTCGCCGCACACGTTGCACAAATATGTTGGATCTCCAATACTTCAATGTTGAGGTAGGCGTCGCCCCCCTCATTCGTAATACTATATTCTGGAGTGTCCATAATTACCACGTTGTATCCGAATCGCCATAGTTACACACCGGACAGACGACGGTCCACGCATGGTACCCGGTGGTGTACAGCAGATGGTTGCCGCAGATCGGACAGACCGACTCGGTCGCTGACCATCGGTTATTGTCACGATACTTGATGCCCAGATGCGAGTCCAAACACCCATCGTAGCCGATGAACGGCGGCTGGTCGTCGAACTGCTTGTAATCGTCCGGAAGACAGGCATAGATCTTCTCAACCAACGCCTGTGCTTCTCCCGCCGGATCAATGTTTCGCGGATTGGCTATCGACCACGGCCGCGGTATTGTAATCCGGAGCGTCACTTCGACGGGGTCGGTGGGGATATCGTCGATCGTCTGGTTCTTGTTCAGGTATCCGTGTTGTCGCCACAACTCGGTCATCCGGTGTTTGACATGCCGGAAGTACTCGGCGTAATACAATTCCCGGTTCTCCCACCCCATCTCTAGCAGTTCGGCCAGATGCCGGTGCAGGAACCGATAGTAGGTATACCAATCGCTGAGATCAAACGTCGCAACATTGATCCCCATGCAATCCGGGCAGCAGATCGGCGCCCACTCCCAGGTATACTCGTCGATCAAGCGATCGCGATAAAAGGCGACCCCGGACCCAAAACAGGTTGTGCAAAAACAGTTATTCATACGTCTCTCCAAAAAAAAAATTAGTATAATCCGTTCCACACGCCGAACGGATCGTCGATGATGTCATCCGGATCGATGACCGGCTCGATGTTTTTTGACCGCCCCCGCCGTCCATACTGGTTGTACTGGCGTTCGATCTGACCGAACTGCGAGAACTGGTTGTAGTAAACCGTTTGTTCGACTTCAATCTGCTGTTCGAGCATGTCGGTGGCGATCTGCACAGTCCGCTCGCGTTCAGTTCGGATGGCCGGACGAATCAACATCTTGACCATCTCATCGACCATAACGCTGATGGTCGAATCAGTGAACTTGCCGTCACAGAACAGGATGCTTGCCGGGAAATGGAAGTTGAGGTTGCTCATATCCCCGGAACTGAACTTCGTCATCCCCATCGGATGGCTGTGGATAACGGTGTTCCACCCCTCCAGCTTGAGCCGCTGCAGCTCGTCCGGCTGGTAGTAGACCGATGCCGAACCCACCTTCTGTTTCGGGATGACATAATCGGCGCCGACAGACCAGCCGCGAGCATCCCATTTGCCTTTGCACAGAATGGAGAACTCGTTCCCCCGATACTTCGCCTGGATGAACTCGCAGACATCGACGATTTTCTCCGGGATGATGATGATCGGGGTATCGATGGTGATCAGGTCGCTCCGAAACACTTCGCCCCCGCCGTCGCCATACGCGGAGATCGGGGCCTGGACCGGACACGGTTCGACGACGGGGTTCCGCGCCTCAAGCCGGTCGGGCAGTTTGGTGGTCCGGTTCGTGGTAAAAATGTGGGGCGAGACCTGTGACTCCCGCGCTGCGATTTCAGCCGGTTCAACGAGCCGAACATTATTTTCCGTCAATCCACACTTCCATGCAGGTTTGTTGCAATTGTTTATCATTAGACTCACACTCCGTAGATAACACCGTTCGAGCCCTGCAACAGGATCTCATTCAACTTGGTCAGATCGATATTCATGACCCATTCCTGTGAGGGGTCGTGGACATGGTTGTCGATACCGTTACACAGATGGTTCGCCATGAACAGCCCGATCAGGGCCGCCGGGACGACGTATGACGGCGTAATCCGGTATTGCACGAACTGGGAGTCGGCGAAGATATCGTTCAGCCGCGGGTTTACCGAGAGCGTAATACACCGGCCGTCGTATCCGCCGTTCACCGGGGTCTCGGCGTATCCGGTGAGCGGCGAGATCTCGTCCCGACAATCGAGCACCACATGGGAGGTCCACTGGTTCCGGATCATATCCGGGATATTGTCCGACCGCATCGGATACGTCTCCACCGTAAGGGTCGGCCGAATATCGAGCAACAGTTCGTGGAGCGCGTCGACTTTCCGCATCCCCACGTGGTAGGGACGGAAGAGCGTCCGGTTCAGGTTATGCATCTCCACCAGATCACTGTCGATCAGGACGACGTTCTTGGTGCCGGCCAGGGCGAGGAAGATCGCGGCCCAGGTCCCGACTCCGCCGCACCCGACAATGATTACCTGTTCAGGAGGCGTTACCGTCAGCGAGTGCTGCCGTGCATATATCTGGTCAATTGGTTCGTCATTCATGGTGTTCACACCCGGAATATTTCGCCGCTCTCGGCGACATCAGTGTTCGCGATCTGGTTTGTTATGTTATTATAACACGTTGTGCCGCAGACTGTCATAATCTCCCGCACATACGCGTTATCGTTGTTTGCAATCCCTTCACTAGTATAGTACCCGCCCGACATATGGCCGATCAGGCAGTTGATGGCTGCTGCTGCCGCATTATCGAACATCGAGTGAACATTGATCGTCTTCAGGTTCCCGACGAGATCGAGAATCCGTTCAAACCGCGCCCCTCCCAGATCACCGATACAGACGTATGACTGATTGCGTCCCATCGTCCGTTCTACGTGGGGGAAGAACCCTCGGCCGACAACATCATGAATATAAGTGTCTAACGGGACGAATAAATCCTCGACAAAGAACTTCTCCTGGAGTTCGGCGGGAAGCGGATACAGTCTCCCGCTATACAGCACATGCTCGGCGTAGATCCGGCCCGGATACGTGATCCCGTTTCCAGCATCGGTGAGCCGCCACCCCTGCTCGTAGAGCCGGCTGATGAATTTCATCGACGACGTATATTTCTGTGCCCGTTCCGTGTCAAGGTCGTTCTGCAGTTTGGCGATCTGTCTATCGTAGTTCCGGGCCAGTGTCCGGATCTTGACATCGTATTCGGCTTTGATCTGGTCGCGGACAATGCTGATTGCGCTGTGTTCGTCTGCCGTCACCGCTGCATCAACGGTGGTATCTGCGGTAAACCGATATTGGTTGGCGCCGTCGGCACTGGCGATCATGAGGCCGACCGACGAGATGGTTTTGAGGAGATTGAGAATCTGGTAACCGTTCTCAACCGAAACGATCGGGAAGATCGAGGTCGCGTAATCTTTCACCGAATGGTCGAGCGTCGCGAGAATATACATGGATTTCCGGATGTTCATGAACATCGTGAACAGTCCGACATGGTCGGCGATGACCGTGAGGGCGTCGTGGTCGACGATCAACCGGTTACTTCCTTCACATTCCGTTTCCGACAACAGATACTGCGAATACACGGTATCATGTTCGTGCATCATTGTGTCGTAGCCGAACGCCGTGTTGATCAGGAACGGGTCGGCATCGTCGGCCGGGTTCTCTTGATCGGCATAGGAGAGGCCGGCGTTGATGTACCGGTCTGCCGGTAACACATGGTCACGAACGAGCGTGTTGATGAAGTCCATGACATCGCCGTTTTTGATCGACAGCATATCGACCCATGCGCCATAATCACCGTTATACAGGAACTTTTCGTGTTCCTGTGCTCCCCCCACTCCTTTCACCAGATTTTCAAAGATCGGCCGGTTCAGCGATACCACAATTCGGTTGATCGCACCGTCCGAGTTCCTAAACACTTCAGTTGAATACATGGGTTACCTCATCGTAAAAAATAGGGTTAATTGTTCGATTCCTCTTCACGCAGCACGACACTGCCCTTGAACGGAAACTCGTTTGCCGTAAGTGCCCGCATGGGTCCCGTCGTCTCGCTCTGGGCGAACACGGAGAAGGTCGTGATGTTATACCGGGCGGCAACTGCTTTCAGTGCCTGGATACTGATTTCGTTCTCCACCTGTTCCATGGCAGCACGTTTGTTGCCGGCAACGATAATCGTATACCGTTCCGGGACGGAGGAGAACACAAACTGTTTGTCGGCGGAGAAGACCTGTTCTCTGACCGGAACGGCGGGTTCCTCTTCGTCCTCTTCCTCTTCGTCCTCTTCCTCTTCGTCCTCTTCCTCTTCGTCCTCTTCCTCTTCGTCCTCTTCCTCTTCGTCCTCTTCCTCTTCGTCCTCTTCCTCTTCGTCCTCTTCCTCTTCGTCCTCTTCCTCTTCGTCCTCTT
>ENA-UOUL01003012-UOUL01003012.1-bioreactor-metagenome-genome-assembly--contig:-NODE-3012-length-18228-cov-4.045948_pt1 | contig 18228 bp, 26 predicted proteins | sample MGYA00249838_ERZ747220 | MGnify/ENA primary metagenome ERZ747220 (study PRJEB28778, sample SAMN05720191) | bioreactor metagenome | isolation source: Anaerobic biogas reactor | place: USA:Washington...
ATGTTCCCAGACCCCGTTACAGAACTAGAAGCTAAAGTAGCGGCGTTGTCGCAATTATTAGTGACGAAAAGCGTCATTACTCAAACCGAAAAAGATGCAGTCATACTAAATCCAATCAAGGATATTAAACCCATAGAAGATGTTAAAGTAATTTAAACTATCGGACAAGCGAATGTTCAATAAGACCACCCTTCGGGGTGGTTTTTTAATGGGGTGATGTAATGGCGCTACAAATCAAGACGCCACCGACCAGGGAGCCGGTCAGCCTGGCATTGGCTAAAAGCCATCTTAGGGTGGATATAACGGACGATGACAACCTAATATCCGGACTAATATCATCTGCCCGGCGCTGGTGTGAGAATTATCAGAACCGCGCTTACCTAGAGCAAACGTGGCATTTGTGGCTCGATGAGTTTCCGCCGAACGATTACATTGAGATCCCACTGCCGCCACTGCAATCGATCACCAGTATAAAGTATTACGATACAACCGACACCGAAGCGACCATGGCTGCCAGCGATTATATCGTTGATACTACTGGTTTTGTTGGACGGGTAGTTTTAGCTGATGGTAAGAGCTGGCCGAGCACATCACTGAGACCGGCCAAGGGCATTTGTATCGAGTTTGTCTGTGGCTATACAACCTATTCGGCTACGGTCAATACTGCGGATGCCATTGTAGCATTATATGTTGTAAACGGGGGTTCTGGATATAGTGTTGATGATATCCTGACAATAGTTCAGAGCGGCGGATCTGGAGGGACTGCTAAGGTATTAACTGTAGATGAATCGGGGGCCATAGAAACCGTTCAGTTAGTAACGGGAGGTCAAGGATATGTCTCGGCAAGTGGCTTGTCAACTACTGTGAGTCCTGCAGGTGGTTCCTTAGCAACCGTTGCGATTGTGGCTGATCATAAGATATCCAAAACTGCCGGTGATGATTTTGTGACCAGCTGGCCGGAAGGCAAACTGGTGACCATTAATGCAGTCACTTATAGGGTGTCGTCTGTGGCAGATGTTGGGGCTTTAGTAGTTGCAACAACTGCAGGGAATCAACTCGGAGCAGTATTCCAAGCCGATGACCTGCCGGAAGAGATCAGGGCAGCCATATTGCTGATGATCGGACATCTGTATGAGAACCGCGAGGCCGGGACCGAGCGGGCTTTACAAGAGATACCATTCGGCGTTAAGTCACTCCTTGACATGAATAGGGTGGTGCCGATATGAGAGCGGGGGAGTTAAGACACCGGATCACGGTACAGTACCCGGTTGAAAATCAGGATAGTGCTGGTCAGCCGATTCCGACCTGGACCACATTGTTTTCGGCCTGGGCAGCCATTGAGCCATTATCAGCCCGGGAGTACCTATCTGCCCAGCAAGCCAATTCGGATATATCAATCCGGATCAGGATTCGGGCCCGGCCCGCAAGTGAGACAAGAGTATCAGCCAAGATGCGGGTGCTGTTCGGGAGTCGAATGCTGGAGATAGTGGCCCCGCCCATTGAGGTACAGGAGCGTAACCGGGAAGTGCAACTGCTCTGCCGGGAGGTGTTCTAGGTGGCCAAGACCTCCAAGTCCAAGATAAAGGTGTTCGGGGCCGATGAACTCAAGCGGGCTATGGATTTGTTCGGGAACGAGATGAAGCAGGCAGTAGACGAGGCGATCAAAGACACGGCTGAATCCATCAAAGATAACGCTCAGTCAAGGGCTCCGGTAAAAACCGGGGCCCTAAAGCGTGGCATCATCGTTAAGAAATTTCGGGCCCGCAAAGACACGCTGGCTGTCTATGACATCGGCATGGACCCAAGCATGAATGAAATATTTAGAGGAACCATTAAAAATCCCAAAGGCAAACGGAAGGATTACTATTACCCGACAGTTATTGAATATGGTACTCCGCACACACCGGCCCAGCCTTTTCTAAGGCCGGCATTGAAGGGACACCGGACCAGGGCTAAAAAGGCGGTAATCGAACGAGTTAGGATGGTGATTAACCGTGACTATTGAGGAAGCCTTAAAAACATATCTGCAGTCGGTTGCGGCGGTCTCCGCTTTAATCTCTACCCGGATATACCCGGAGACGTTGCCGCAGGAACCGACCCTGCCAGCGATCAAGTATGACATCATCAGCATCGAGCGCCAGCACCTGATAGACTTCGCCACCGTGTACATCCAGTACACAAGTGTGGCAACCACCCATCTGGGAGCCAGGGCATTGTCCGACGCAGTGCGGAAGGCACTGCAAAGGGAGAAACGAGTTATATCGGGTATAGAGGTCACGCAGATATCGGTGGATGATGAGCAGGGCGTGGTCTTTGATAAGGACTATGGCGAGTATTACATCCAAACCACTTACAAAGTGAATTATAGGGAGGAATAACAAATGGCACAAACAATCGTACAGGATTCAACCACTATCAGATTTGGATCAGGCAAACTGGAAGTCGGGGACGCCGTTGGCGGCCTGGTCAACCTGGGGGCCATGCGGGCTGTAAAGTTTACCGAGGAATTTGACAAGATATCGATCATGTCCGACAACGCCGGGGAAATTTATGCCGGCATACGCAACCATAAAGCCATCGTCGAAGGCGAACTGATGGAAATCAACCTAACCAACCTGAACAACATCAGGGGTGGGATTGATACCTATGCAACTGTAGTAGGCGACGCGGTGACAGGGCACTCCGAAGTAATAGCAGTAGGATGGAAATACGACAAATTCATTGAATTGCCGCATCAGAATGCCACCCTGGCCAAACCGACAATCACTAGCGTAACTGGCTCAACCAATGACGCCCTGGTGGCTAATACTGATTACTTTATCGTTCAGGACGCTGGGACCAGTATGTGGGGCATCGTGGTAATTGACAGCAATACAGTTACGACTGAAAACCAAACATTGACTATTGTTTATAACTACACCCCGGCGGCGGCCAAGACCCTGACTACTGGCGGCAAGCTTACCATCAGTCCGAAAGTAGTACGGATAACCAACACCGACGCTAACGGCAAGATATTTAGGATCACAGTCTACAAAGCCACTAATGCTCAGGGCATAACACTGGAGCTGGTTGCGGATGATTCTGAGGACCCGAACGTAATCCCGATCAAGTTAGAAGGCGTTCTGGATGTGAGCCGGAACGCGGGCGATCAACTGTTTGAGATCTATGACACTCAGAACGTATAGGAGGTATTATGGCTAGAACAATTAAAGATTTTAACCGATTGATACCTGAGACCCGGATAGCCAAGCTGGGCGGGAAAGAGATAGACGTCACCCGGATACCATCCCGGGTGACTTTGCAATTGGCCCAGTACGCCGACGATGTGGCCGAAGGCAAGTTGACACCAAAAGAACAATTTGTCAACGCCCTGGAGCCGGTAGCGGCCGTGTGCAAACTGACCGACCCCGACGTCACGGTTGACTGGCTGTTGGATAATACCGACTTCGCCCAGCTGTCCGAGTTTACGAAGTTCGTGCTGGAACCCATTATGCAGCAGGCCGGAGGGCAGGAACCGGGAAAAAAGCGGGGATAGAGATCTGCAGGGTGTATTCCAGGGTGGCCATGCTGTATGGTTACACCCTGGATTATCTTTTAGACCACATGACACTGGAGCACATCATTATGCTGTTCGAGTACGCCATGGAATGGAACGGGGCCGATATTGAGAAGTACAACCCCAAGCCAGACAAAGAGAAGTTTTATGAGCACTACGGGGATAAGATCAAGCGCCCGGAGGGGGTGAAGTAGATGGGATTAATCGGCACAATGGCCGTGGCCATAATTGGGGATATCAGCGGGCTGGACTCAAGTCTAAAACAGGCCAAAAAAGACCTAAATAACTTTAATAAAGACGTGGACAAGATAGCTGGCGGCATCAGCAATATTGGCAGTAAGTTGACTACTGGACTCACCCTCCCGATAGTGGGCGCCGGTGCGGCCGCTTTTAAGATGGCCGCCGACATGCAGGACGCCATGGGGGCCACCGACCAGATATTCAAGTCCTCTGCCAGTACCATGAAAGACTGGGCGGATAACCTGCCGACCTACTATGGCGTTGCCGAGGGCGAGGCATTGGAGTACGCCAATATGATGGGCTCGATGTTGCAGAACATCGGCGGAATGTCTGAGGAGGCGGCGGCCAAACAAGCCCAGACGCTGGTAGCGCTGGCCGGTGACCTTACTGCCATGTACGGAGGCACCACCGAGAGCGCCGTACAGGCATTGACCGGGGCATTAAAGGGTAATAACACCATGCTGGACAACTACGGCATGGCGGTCAATGACGCAATGATTAAAACCAAGGCGTTCGAGATGGGGATATACTCAGGCAAAGGCGAAATGGACCTGGCCACCAAGCAGGCGGCTACGCTCGCTCTGATCATGGAGCAAACCGGGGCGGCTCAAGGACAGGCTGCCAGAGAGGCCCAAGGAGCATCCGGGTCGATGAGGGCCATGGTGACCGAGTTAAAGAACATTGGTACGACAGTCGGCAATATCCTACTGCCAGTGATCACTCCCTTTTTGGCCAGGATAAACGAGATGCTTCAGAGCTTTAAGGAGTTATCTCCTACCACGCTGGACTTAGCCGTTAAGTTCGCCCTGATCGCGGCTGCTGTCGGGCCGGTATTGATGGTGCTGGGTCCGCTGATTTCATTGATTGGCGGCGTTGTCAGTACGTTTGGAGCCATGGGGATTGCCATCAAAGCCGGAGCTACCGGCATGGCCATATTCAGTGCTGGATTCCCCACGTTAGGCGCGGCGATCGGGTTATTGACAGGCCCAGTGGGGTTAATAGTGGCGGCCATAGTTGGGCTGGGCTTGGTGATCGTAAATCTATGGAAAACCAATGAGGACTTCCGCAGTGGCGTTTTGAAAATATGGGATGATATCCGGGGCAGCTTTGCCGCCTTCGGGGAATTCGTGACAGGCATTTGGGATAAGTGGGGTAAGTATTTTATCACCTACGGGACCGCAGTCTGGGAGTCCGTGAAAATAATCATATCGACTGCACTGCAGATCATCGGCGAGATAATTGCTTTAGCCATGAATATCATAACCCTGGACTTCGACGGTGCCTGGCAGAATATCAAAAACATATTCGTGCTGGGGACAACCGCAGTAAAGAATGTGGTATCCACCATGGCGGGCGCTATCAAAGATATCTTTTCGGGATTGATAAGAGAAGCCCTGGATTGGGGCAGCAATCTCATCAGTTCGTTTATTCGGGGATTCAAGAACGGTTTTGGAGAATTACGGGACGCGGTTTCAGATGCCGCCGAGACTGTTGCCGACTTTTTAGGCTTTAGCTCGCCTACCAAGAAGGGGCCGGGTCGCTTTGTTGAAGATTGGGGCGTCAACATGCTCAGTGCTTTTGCTGAGGGCATGGATAAATACCTGCTGTCCTTCCAATCCTCCCTGGGAGATGTTGCAGCAGGTCTTAATCCTGCCCTGGCTGGCGCGGGCAATACCAATAACACCTACGGCGGGACCAGTATTCAGATGACTGTCTATGCCAGCAACTGGTCCGACATCGAGCGCGAACTCAACCGTCGGGGGGTGCGGATATGAGCTATACCCTGACTGTCGGGGGAACTGAGAAATACGTCCAGCAGGACACTCTGGAAATAGTGAAAGCCCTTACCTACCAGGTGGATACCTGCAGATGCACAATAGTATCAAGCACCCGGCCCAGCGAGGGGGATGAGGTTATAATAACCGACTCCACGCTGGGTGTTTTATTTGGTGGGATAATCGTCAACGTCAAGCTGAAGGATAAAGACGCTGACACCTGGCAGATAGACTGCAACGACTACACGGAGCTGGTTGACCGTAAGCTGGTGACTGAGACTTACGAGAACGAGTCGGCCAGCGCCATTGTCAAAGACATCATCGCCAAGTATACCGTCGGTCTGTTGGACAGCGTGACCACCGGTGCACCGCTGGTTGAGTATATCCCGTTCAACTATGTCCGGCCCAGCGATTGCTTCAAGCAGTTATGTGATTATGTCGGCTGGCAGTGGTACATCGATGAGACCAAGCATGTCCGGTTCTTTGACGCGGCATCGCTCCTGACCCCGACTCCAATCAATCTGGTGGACGGTACCCGGAGTCAATGGGGCGACTTCAAGTTCAGCATCGACATGCAGAATCTGCGCAATCGGGTGTATGTCCTGGGCGGGTCCATGTATTCAGACCCCGCTACCTTCGAGTTTGTGGCCGATGGCAGCCAGACGCTATTTAATCTGGGGCACAAGCCGCATAACCTGAGCATGACTGTCAATGCGGTTGCAGTCACCGTAGGGATTGAGAATATCAACGAGGATGACGGCACTTACGACTACCTGATGAACTATCAGGAGAAGTATGTCCGGTGCGGATCCGGGACCAGTGCTCCGGCAAACGGTACCACCATATCTGTGACTTACCAGTACGATATCCCGGTTATAACCTTCTACGAGGACAAGGACAGCCAGGACGCATTAAAAGCCGTTCAGGGCGGCGATGGCGTTTATGAACATATGATCAACGATGATTCCATTGTCACACTGGAGGCCGCCCAGGCTTTGGCCGTGAGGGATATGCGCGATAATGCCAACCCCAAGGTCAAAGGGTCCTTTATCACCCTGGAGCCCGGATGGGAACCGGGGCAGATACTGACCGTAACATTGGCAGATAGAGGGATTGACAACAGTTATATGGTCCAGTCGGTGCGTATCCATTACGCGGCGGACTGGTTCTGGACTGTCGAGTTCGGCGGCCGGCTCATGGGGATAGCGGATTTCCTGCAAGCCTTGATATCAAAGCAACAGAAGGCCGACCAGAACACGGCTATTATAAACAAGATCAAGAGTAATACAGAGACTGTATCCGCAGCAGATACTACCACGACCACAATCAACTCTGACGCCTATGAGTACGATGAGGCTGACGCCCTGTTCGACTTTGCGGTGTTCGGTTAGGGGTGATTATATGAATGAGTCTATCCAGGTCACAGGTACCTGGAATTTTATTTGGTCAGACAAAGATGGTAAAGAAATCCGCCGCCGGACTGAAAAGAATCTGGTGGTAGCATCGGGTCTGGCCGCATATGCCGCCATATTGGCAGATGAATTGGCCCAGGACTGCGCTATCTATGTCGCCTTGGGTACCGGTACCACTGCTGCGGCCAACGGTGATACCAAACTGGAGACCGAGACAGTCAGGAAGATAGTCACCACACTGACCCGTAACTCAGCCACTATCATCTACCGGTTCTACTTCCTGACCGGGGAGGCCGTTGGCGACTTTACCGAGTGGGGAGTGTTCCTGGAGGCAACAGCCTCAGCAGATAGCGGCCGATTATTAAATAGATTGGTGCCGGTTGGCGGGGTATCAAAGGCCAGTAATGAACAGTTGACCGTAGAAGTGCAGATTGCTTTTGCGGCGGCGTAGGGGGGTGAGGTTTTGGCATTAAATGCGAAGGTAGCCGGTGATGCAATTACAGCGGCTGGTATCAATGAACTGCAGGCGCAGCAGTCTTTCAAATTGATATATGAAGGTACGGCCATCGATAGCAAGACCGGCAGTGGGACCACAGAGAACAATGTATTTGACAATTATTATGTCATCCGGTTCACGGCTACCGAGGTGACCACCATGATGCGGGCTGAGTTGACTATAGCGGCCGATGGTACCGGGCAGGACTTAACCGTCTATGTATTGGACTCTGACTTTGCTACGGATGGATCGGCGGAGGGGACCATATTAAAGACAATCACTATCCCCAAAGAGCACCTGCCCGCCAGTGCCGGGACAGTATATATCCCGCTCAACGTCACCGGACTATCAGCGGAGACTAACTACTGGCTCAAGATCGGCAAGGTGGGCGATGTGACAAACCACTTCCATCTGATCGGCGAAGCATCCCAGGACGCGGCCCATCCCTGCTATAACCGGGCGGGAACGTCAGGAGCATGGTCATTGAACAATGCAATCCACTTTGCTGTCTATACTGGCAATACAGGCGACTTAATCCATGGTATATTCGGCACCAATTTACAGGAGACATATATCTATGATACTGGCGAACTGGATAAGGTTTACCGCTATCTGCCGCCCAGCGGAACGGCAGCCGGGGGAATCCGAGACATTATCACAATCACCTTTGATGGCGATTATCTGACAGACGGGACGGTGACTTAGTATGTGGGGGCCTATATTAGCCTGGATAAGACGTCAAATTGGGCAGCGGACTGATTCAGCCAGCGCGACCGGGAGCCTGCACGCCAAGCAGGCACAGCTTCGCAGTGACTTTTTAGCTGGTTTTGTCCCTGGCGGGTTTACGGCATCTGCGAACCTAAAATACTCTGACGATACTGAAGAGACTTATACTGTCGCACAGGGCGGAACCTATTACAAAAAAAGGGGCCTAAGGATATTTCGGAATGGCACTGTCCGGGTGGCCTTTGATGCTGTCCGGGTGGCTACCTATGGCTTCAAATGCAGGATTTATGTTGATGGCGTGGCCGTGGGGACAGAACGAAGCGTGGGAGCTGCCTACGAGACTTTCAGCGAGGATATTACAGTGGCTGCCAATTCCACAATAGATATTTATGTCAAAAATGATGCAGGATCGCCCGGCGACATGAAAATCAAAAACTTCCGATTATATTTTGACGTCACAACAACCGAGGCTGTCGGAGCCGGAAAAATCTACTAGGGGGTGGTCCATGGCTTGCCGAGACTGTGACTTCACCAAATTTTATATGGAGCCGTGGTTTAGACTGCGGCTCGTAGCTTTTATCGTTTTCATGGCCCGCTCCGGCGGGCCTACCTTTTTTGTAATCGCGGCCCGGCCGCTTGAGATACATAGCAACACTGGAGAGGGGCGTGGGAGATGCCTGAGACGGATGTAGCGCGCATCCAGGAGCAGATCAAGACGCTGTTCGGGGATGTCGCTGAGGTCAAGTGTGATATTAAGGAGATAAGGGACAACCTAGCCAACAGGCTGCCCTTGTGGGCTACGATGTTAATCTCGATGCTGGTTGGTGTTTGCGGCTGGCTGGTTGGGAGGTGAGGAGGTGACAAGCTACATTGTACTGGGCGGGGCAGGCGGTCTGCTCCTGGTGGGGCTGGTGGTCATGATCATATGGGCCTTAGGAAAACTGAAAAAAACCCAATTTTCGAAAGCTATCGTCACGGTGGTGGTCCTTTTTAATGTGGGTTTTACCATTGCGGTTCTGTTCGTGTTTCTGCGTACCGGTTCCGAGCCTACCGCACTGATCGCGGCCTGGTTCGCGTTTACGACCGCTGAGCTATGGTCTTTGGCCAGTATCACTAAAAAGAAAGAAGAAATCCGGGGATACAGGGAAGGAGGAACTTATGAAGATTATCGAAACGAACCTCAAGTTTAACGGTACGCCGCGAAAGCGATCTGCAACCAGAAGGTATATCCTCCACCACTCAGCCAGTTCTGATGTCTCGGCCGCAACTATTCACGGCTGGCACTTGGCAAGGAAAGACAACGGTGTGCCATGGCTTGGAATAGGCTATCACTTTGTAATCCGGCAGGACGGTACTATTGAGCGCGGACGCCCAGAGAACAGCATCGGCGCTCATGCTGGGGCTGGAGCCAACGGGGACAGTATTGGTGTTTGTTTCACTGGAAATTTTGAGGAGGGCAGACCTACCGAAGCACAGTTAAATGCTTTTATTGGGTTAGAGAAGCTTCTCCGACCTAAGTATGGAAAAATAAACATACAAGGACATAGCGACGTAATGGCTACTGCTTGCCCTGGTAAAAACTTCCCGTGGGCATATCTCCTTGCCAAGATCAATGACGCTCCGGCCCCTGCTCCGGTAAATCCCACTATAGAGGCAATAGCCCAGCTACAAAAGGCGGGCGTGATAAATACATCTGACTACTGGTTGGGCGTAGTGAACACGGGCCAATCCGCCAAAGCTGAGTATGTTGCCGCGTTGCTGCAAAACATGGCTAGTTATCTGAAAGGGAGGTAAGTAACAATGAGACCTTGGATGGACAGGCTGAAAAGCCGCAAGTTTCTGATGGCGTTGGCCACCGCATTGCTGATGATACTCAATGAGGGATTGGCGTTGGGCATTCCTGCCGACGTATATGGCTGGATTGTGGGCGTGGTCATCGCGTGGATACTGGGCGAGAGCTATGTGGACGGCCGGGCAGCCGGAGGCGGTGAGTAGCCTTGGAGCGCTTGGGGCGATCATACCTTTGGTGCTGCTCATGGCGGCTATCATAGTGATGCTGGTACCAATGGGTTAGAGAAGCCGGGGTTATGCCCCGGCTAACTCATCTAAACTTTTGTTGAGCGCCTTTGCCATCTTCTTGAGGTTTTCCACGCCGATGGTTATCTCGTTCCGCTCCCACCGCCCTATCTGGCGGTAATCTATACCGGTCTTGGCTGCCAGTTCCTTTTGCGTCAGTTTTGCATCTAACCTTGCTGCCTTTAAATGATCACCCATCATTTCGCTCTCACCTTCCACCTCTGTGTTGCCATCCTTACCATCTTTATGCAATCGTACTGTCTATATATAGCCTTAACCTTTTTAGTATGCTCCGTCTGATTGGTGTCTCCCTGCGCCGCCAGAATAGATGTTATTGCCCTGGATATATCTGTCCCCAATCCGACAAATCGGATGACGTTGACCATACCTGTGCTAGCCTCTATGCCTAGGACTGTTAATCCTAGTCCCATGCCATCCTCGATATTGTCTGGTATGGCCGGCCTAGTGCGGTATAACCCGAGATGTAATGGTGCGTCAGACCAATCTAGTACCCCTGGTATATTGACCAGTAGGAATAATATTCCCTCCTGCTCGAACACGCCCAGGTCCATGTCCCCGCTGCGGATCTTATTGATCTCACTCTTTGATATACCATCAAGGATAACGGACAGTTGGGGCCCGGACTCCGAGTAGTCTAACCGACATCCCTCCGTCATCCGCCGTGGTTGGCCGAAGAAGTATTTGCCTACTTCAATGTTTTGCATATGTCATCCCTCCATCTGATATTTTTTCTAACAATACCGCCAAGCGCTTGGGATTTAACTCTGTACCAACAAACCGCTTGCCGTTTTTATGAGCATTCAAGCCTACCAAACCCAGCCCCATACATAAGTCTCCTATGCACTCATAATCCTCGTTGGCACAGATCCATGCGATGATGTCCTCCTCATCCATGTATTCCAGCGGTACTTTTTTGCGTTTGTTGCTAGCCCGAATCACGTAACAAATGTTATCCCGCTTGTGGTAATAGGATGAGTTATAAAATGTCACCTGCTTGTACAGCTTGCGGGCCTCCGTGACAAACTCAGGGAGGTATTGCTTGCCTACCTCGATGTAGCAGGTGCGCGGATTGATCTCCTCGATGCAGACAAACAGGCGCTTATAAAACCTCTCGAAGCTATCCTGATGATCCTGCCGGTCGGCCTTGGTATAGAACGAATTGAGGTTGCCTAAATTCCAGGGCGGGTCCACAAATATCAGGTCGGCCTCCCGCATAAAGTCAGGGAGCGGATCAAAGATGTCATGGACTTGTAGTTTGCTGCCATCCTCAAAGGTTACTATCTTGCCCGGCTCTATAGTGTGCCGCTTATAAGCCTCTCCGTACTCCCATTTAGACATTATCTGGCACCTCCTGCATTTCCCACGATTTTGAATACATCTGGTTTTTGAACAGCTCTGCTATACCGGTAATCTGCTTGAGTCTAAATACCTCCTCAATCTCCATGCCCAGCTTTTGCGCTATGTCCTCATCCGGTACGCCCTGCTCCACCAGGGCTTGTACTAAGTCGCCCATGAGCTCCACCTGATGAACGCCCCGGGCACGGTTAAACTGGACAGTAGCCTCCATGCGCTGGGCTATGTCATGTTCCAAGCAGATAATCGGGATCTCCGTGGCCTGCAACCGGTCCCGGAATATCTGGTACCGGTGGAACCCGTCCACGATTATATATTTCTCTATGTCTGGATCCCATACGGTCACAACCGCGAAGCAGAATCCATTGGACAGTATTGATTCCTCCAGCAATTCCATGTTGTTAGATGCTACTGCGTTAGGATTATAGTTGTTGGCCTGTACCTGATTGATCGGCACGACCTGGACCTGCAGGCAGGGGAGTTTGATCTCACCTTTTTTTGTTTTAATCATCATAACAATTTCCTCCATTTCTCAATTGTTGCCTCTCGCGGATCTGGCTTGTTGTCCACCGGCAAATTGTTTTCATAATCATTCAGCACGAGCTGCCGGCACTGCTGCCGGGCTACATAACTATTATTTAGCTGCCTGTTAAAACGCTTAACAAAAATAAACCTCTTTTCCTCATCGGGGTAGGTGGCCAGCAGGAAGTCGCGGTATTCCTGCCAGGATTTATAGTTCTTGGGCAATTTCTGTGCTTTCAACATAGCCCGATCTTTACCGTACAGATTGCCGATACTAATACCTTTGACCCGCTTCAATAGTCGGTCATAAGTCTTGGGTTCAAACTCCGGCAGCTCCACCAGGGCTTTAAATGATTTTTCGTGGATGAGGCTGGATACTCGTATCTCCTGCATGCCCATGCCTTTTTTGTACATATAATCGTATATCCGGCTATACTGCAGTTTTTGATCATATATGTACTTCCAGATATCATGGAAATTCCAATCATAAAGGGGGTACATGCTGACATTACCTTGTTTCATTTTTGTACACCAAAAGACATCTTTATAGCCGGGGTTTTTAGATACGGCCCGCCAGCGGTTCGGGCTTTCCGTGGCCCTTAGCCCCACCAAAAAAGCCGTATTCTCTCGTGAGTTCTGAAAGTTTTCCAGGGCGTCATAAAACCCAAATCCCTTGTTTTTGTCTCTGACGGTCTCTTTCTCTCGGTCCCATGGCGGGTGCTGAATCGAGTCGGGGCGCTTGGGCCTCATCCATATCTTGTGTTTACCTGCCTCCCAGCAGATTAATTGTCCTTCGGTTAGACTGGATGCATTAGTGAGTTTAAATTCAAGTTGTAGCCACAGTCGGTTGGTATTATCAGGGTACATGGACATGAGATAATCCACCTGCTTTACCGTACTGTCATAGACCACTTCTTCGTCCAAAAAGAATATCCCGACTTTCCGGTCTCGCTTATGGGCCTCAGCTAATGCCAGGTGAGCCAGAACGGTGCTGTCTTTGCCACCACTAACACTAACAATGATGTTTTCAAACTCATCGAATACAAAGGCCATGCGCTCCTTGGCCGCCGTCACAACGTCTTTATTTATATATACTTGCTTGAGCATAGATGGCATCCAACCTCGCTTTCCACTCTGAAAACTCGTTGATAATTACGTTGTCAATTGGCAGGGTAGTGGCTAAATATCTAATGCTAGTCATACCGGTTATTTTAAGAAAATCGTTCATGCTCAACCTCCGGTAATGCATATCTATAATTGCATAGTTTCCCTTGTTAGTGATCTCAGTATATGATTTGACATTGTCCATCTTAAAGCGCTGATTACGGGCTACATAGTGGTCTGCGGGATTGATCCACTTCTTTTTTATGTCCCCGGCCAGCAGTTGCAGGGTGCGGGGAATAGTGTCGGGATCTTTTTCGCCCAGGTTGTCGAAAAGTTGGTCCCGTTTTTTCTCATATCGCTGCCGATCCGTGTCGTTAGTCTCGATCGGGATGATTATAAGATTAATCCGGTGCGGCTTTACCTTGATATCCTCATCATGCAAAAAAGTATAATCAAAAGATTTGCCTTTATATCGACCTTTATTTTGCAAGTCCAGTAAAATCATAAAATCGTTTTTATCTTCGATGATGGGGAAATGCTCGAAAATGATCTTATGAGGTGTCTGGTTGCAGTAATGGTGAGCGCAGTTATATGTTAGGTCACTTCGCTTTTGAGTACGCAGACACTCATTGAATATCAGGAGGGTCTTGTCATCTATCTCCTCTAATAGGCGGTAAAAAAACTTATACATGATGATGTCGGCATACTCAATATATTCCACCGGGATGGTCGTTTTAATAACCAGTGGGAATTTTTTAAAATAGAAAACCTTGATTTTGTTGATCTCATTTTCGGATAGGTATGTCTCAAACACTCGCTGCTTATCTAGTTGATTAAGTCCAACCCTAATCATGCTATAACCTCCTAACAAACTCTTTGAGCTTATCTTTGTTGCCTTGGACCGCATCAATCTCGGACTGGAAACTATGCAGTGTGTCCTCCTTATCACTGATGGCCGACATGATCCGCTCATCAATACTATTGGAGCAGACAATATCGATATAATGCACCTTCTTGTCCTGCCCGATGCGGTGACAACGGTCTTCGGCCTGAATCCTCTCTGCATACTTAAAACTGTTGTCGTAGAAGATTACGGTGCCGGCCTCGTTGAGGGTCAGGCCATGGCCCCCGCTGCTTGGTGTGGCAATGAAAAACTGAGCATCGCCGGCCTTAAATGACTGTTTAGCCAACTCCTTTTGCTTTTCGTTTTGTTTGCCGGTGTATAAGGCATAGGTACGATCCCCCAACACCTGCACAATCTGATTGATATCATACATATACTTGGCCCAGATAATTACCTGCTCATCGTCTGGGATCTCAGATATGATTTCAGCTAGTAGGTCAGGGCGGTTATTGTCGTACTCATGCATCGTCCATTCCCTTTTTTTACGTTGCCGATAGTACCCGGACACCACCTGCTGGAGGCTGGAGAACAATTTAAAAAGCTGATAGCTATTCCAGTCATCAGGATCAACATAGTCTAAAAACTCATTTTTAACATGCTCGTAAGCCCAGGACTGCTCCATGGTCATATAGCACCAGCGGGTGCTGTACCACTTGGCCGGCAGGTCGATACAGTCCTGCTTGCGCACCTGGTACACATAAGGGTTAATCTTGGCGGCCAGCCACTCGGTATTATGGGCCCGGACGATCTTGCCCGGGAACCGGTCGCTGTACTCCAGATGGTTAGCAGCAAAACTGTAAAAACTGTTGTATCCTAGTATATTGGGTGATAAAAACCGCATCTGAGCAAACAGGTCAACCACTCCCTGGCTCAGTGGTGTACCGGTCAGGATCAGCCGGTATTTTGCTTTAGAACAGATATAGGTGAGTCGTTCAGTCCGCTTGGAGTTATGCCCCTTGATATAGCTGGACTCATCCAGTATAACCATGGTCCGCTCAGTGACCAGCTTGTTGACGGCCGACACCACCCGGTTGCTGGAGCTCATGGACTCAATGCCCACTACATACCATCGTACCTTGGGTAAGTTTGCCGACTTTGTTTTGTCATCAAAAACATAAATGTCAGTACAGTCAGTATGCTTACGGATTTCCTCGGCCACTGATAACTTAAGACTGACCGGGGCGAACCAAACCACCTTGTCAACCTTGGTATGGCGCAGAGCGGCCAGCTCGATGCTGGTACGGGTCTTGCCGGTGCCCATGTCCATAAAAAGCGCACCAACGCGAGAGGGCAGTACCTTGGCTACAGCATCCCGCTGGTGGGCCATCAGGCTAGTTGTCGTCGCGAAGATCTGCATGTATTCCACCTGTCTCTCTCTCCAGCTTAGGGGGCACGTCACCGGGCTGGGGCAGCTGCTCTTTGATTTTAGGATTCACATGCAGCAGCATGGCCTCGGCAAACGCTTGCTCAGCCTCTTGGACAAGCGTTTGAGCACCGGGGCTGAGGTTAAATTTGTAGCGGTCGGCAAAGTCTTGGACCTCGCGGAAAGACTCTTTGGGAATCCTCATCCCCCGGCCCTTTTCCCACTGAGCCCCAGGAATCCGTTTTGATGCCGGATAAAAATCATCGTCACTGCGGTCCCAGGTAATACAGAATGCATTTTTATCAGTCATATGGACTATCCACCGGCCCGTCTCCAGTTGATAATCGCCAGCCTGGATTTTAGACCTAACTTCATCGTTATAGACCCGGACGGGATAGCCGGCGGCCAAGAGCTTAACGCCTAGTTCGGCGGCTCGATCGACGGCGGCCCCGGTCTTGAGGTTGATAGCTTTTTGCCATCTGCCTTCGCTCCATTTATATCCCATGGACTTGACGATCTCGCGGAATTTTTCGTCCTTTTCCGGCAGCTTGGCCGATACGGCAGTATCTTTAATGGTGATATCGGTTACCAGGGAGGTTGTTGGTGTTTCGGGGCGCATGGTTAATTCCTCTTTAGCTTTGGCCTCTACTTCTGCCGGAACCGCTTGGAGGGCTTCGGACTGGTCTTCCTGTTGGATTTTTTCGGCCCATAAGGTTAGCGTATTTTCGACATTTCGTTCACGGTTGTCTATCCAGTACCGAGCGGTAGTTTGCTGAGTTATGATGGTATTGATGGTCCTTTGCAGGAGAGCTATCTTTCCCTCAGCCTCACCTTTCCGTTCCGGATGCCGATTTATAACGGGTGTCCAGATATTTATCTGTCTGGCTAGAATCTCATTAGCGATTGCCAGCCAGTTATCCCGTAGGCAGATTGCCCAGTTGATCTGCTTTTCAGTTCCGGTCAGCTCCGGCAGTTCCATCTCCTGAGCCGCCTCCTTGGCCTGAGCGGTCGCTTCCTCGCGTTTGCGGGCTTCTTCGGCTTTCCAGCAATCGGAGCATAGCTGACCCTCCAACCAACTAATTGTGTTCTCTCGGTCCCTGGTCTTGCCATACAGCTGACGGGTCTCGACATGTCCGCAGCTAAACTTAATATCGTACTTTGCCATTACGTTTTGCTCCTTTCCTTGTTGGGGAGCCGTCTGGTATACTGTAGGTGACGGCTCCGGTCGTTGTCTCTGGACGGTAGTTTCATTTTGCGGTGGACTACCGTCCTATCTATATGTATACCATACTACATATCTGTAGTATTTACAAGGGATTTATAAGAAATAATCAAAAAAAATAACCGGGGTTATGCCCCGGCCCATTGTTCTTTTATGGCAACAATATCCAGCACCTTCACCGGGATGCTATTGGCTTACAAGAAATTACTCAAAATCTGTCATGTGAAATTATCAAAAATATTTAAAAATAACCGTTGCAAAATAAAACATATTGATATATCATGTAATAAATTATCAAATATATGAATATTGAGGGGTGGTCAAAAATGACGTTAAAAATAAAATTTTTGAGGGAAAAAGCAGGATTAAAACAAGGTGAGTTAGCAAAGTTATTACACATTGGACAATCAACGGTTGCTATGTGGGAGTCAGGCAAGGCCAATCCCACTGTAGATAAATTACCAGAACTGGCGCGCATTTTTGGATGCTCTATTGGCGATTTGTTTAGCAACAAAACAAAAAATTAGAGGGGAGGTGAACCAATGAAAGGCCCATGGAAAGTGACATCACAAATGATAGGGGATACCAAGAAGTATGCGGTCTATCGCCTGATAGACGTCAATGAAGTCGACCACTCCGGGAACCGGGAGTTTGCGGGCAAATACGTAGAGGACAAGAAAATAGCTCTATTCGTGGCCCAGGAGCTGAACAAAAAAGAAAGCCCGCACGAAGCGGACTAACAAGTAATACACCCTCATTATAGTCTAATTTTTTTTACCCATCAAGATTACCAAAATATTCCTCAATTATGAATCCACAGGTAAGGCAGGGAAATTAATCATGGATTATCAGGAATACCTACAAAACAAACGAATCACCCACAAATCAACAGGTATAAACATCGACCGCAATAGTCTAAACCCATTATTATTTGATTTTCAAAAAGACCTGGTATGGTGGAGCCTCAAAAAGGGGCGGGCGGCACTATTCGCCAGTACCGGATTGGGTAAAACCTTTATGCAGGTTGAATGGGCACAAAAGGTCCATGAGCACACCGGCGGCAACGTCTTAATATTGGCACCGCTGGCGGTATCGACGCAGACAGTTCGGGAGGCTGCCAAGTTGGGCGTCACGGTTAATGCCTGCCGTAAACAATCCGACGTAAAGACAGGAGTGAACATAACCAATTACGAGATGCTCGGGCACTTCGATGCGGAGTCATTTGGAGGCGTGGTTATTGATGAATCATCAATACTTAAATCCTTTGATGGTAAGCTCCGCCAACAGATCACGGAATCCTTCTCTAATACTCCTTTCAGGTTATCGGCCACAGCAACCCCGGCCCCCAATGACTATATGGAGCTTGGGACACAAGCAGAATTTCTCGGGGTAATGAAACGGCCAGAGATGCTGGCCATGTTCTTTACCCATGACGGCAGCGACACCAGTAAATGGCGG
>ENA-UOUL01003016-UOUL01003016.1-bioreactor-metagenome-genome-assembly--contig:-NODE-3016-length-18211-cov-4.207014_pt1 | contig 18211 bp, 15 predicted proteins | sample MGYA00249838_ERZ747220 | MGnify/ENA primary metagenome ERZ747220 (study PRJEB28778, sample SAMN05720191) | bioreactor metagenome | isolation source: Anaerobic biogas reactor | place: USA:Washington...
TTCAAATAAGCGCGTCTTGCTGCTGCCGCAAAGTGGACAAAGCGCCTGCCCTGTTTCCTTGCGCGTAGGATTATTGGGTTGACTATGTTCAGAGTCAGCCTGCTCTTGGGCACGTTGGTCGGTATCATAGAGGTTTTTGTGCTTGATTTCCGCCACCTCTTCTTGCCATTTGGGATGCTTTTCGTTTTGCTCAAGCAGTTCCTGCAGGTTGAAATCATCCCGACCGCCAAAAGCGGCGTAGACTTCATTTGCCAGTTGGAGATCCTGGGGAGTATCAACTGTGAAGCGTAAATGCCCCATGTCAGGCTGATGGTCAACCAGAACCACTTTGAATCTGCCTTCCTTTTCGTAAAGGTAGGGCATGACATGTTCGCGCTGATAGGGCTGGTCAGCTTCCCTCCAGGCTCTTTCCAGCGCGGCCATTGAACACACTTCCGTATCCATGCCGATTGGAGTGGTTCGTTTGAACGGCGGTGGCAGGCGGTTGGCCGCAAAATCAGCCTCATTATCCAGAAAAGCCTGAATGACCCGATCAATCTCAGCCGGGTCGATCATGGGGCAATCGGCCGTGATCCTGACCACCACATCCGCTTCTGTCAATTTTGCCGCCTGGTAAAAGCGGTCCAGGACGTCATAGAGGCTTCCACGGTAGCAAGCTACGCCGCGCTCCTGGCAAAATTGCTCAATTGCATCATCGATCGCATCGCCAGTCGTAGCGACAATAGTTTCATCAATGAGCCGTGCCTGGCTCACCCTTTTGAGCACTCGCGCGAGCATTGGCTTACCTTCAATGGGTAAGAGTACCTTCCCCGGGAGGCGGCTGGAGCTCAATCTGGCTTGAATGATGGCAACTATCTTCAACTTGTTCCTTTTCTATTCAGCCGGCAGAGGGTCGACCGACATGGAAGCAATGCTGGTGTCAAAATCGCTTAAATTTACCGCCATGTTGGCTGGTGTGGTGACAAAAACTGACAACCAGAGCTGATCCTCTGCTTTGAAGAGGTAGGCAGCCCAGGCATTGTCTTCCTTGGAATAGGTGAAACGAGTCACGTCACGTCCACCCAGGGACAAAGAATCCTGGTCCACCTGGGTGCTATCGCCCTCCATGAGCTTTTCAAGGGCAATGGCGATAGCGCTAATAGGCAGGTTTGCCAAGGTCTTATTCCTGATCACGATCAATCGGGTGGGATAAACCGCCGGAGAGCCGCTGTCATATCCGTACCAGGCGATATTGTCTTCGAGATTATGCACCAAATCGCCGGCAAAACCTTCAGATGAACCAATCAGGTTCGTGATCGTTTCAATAATGTTTGGGAGCTCCTCTTTGACATCTTCGGCCACATAGGTGGGCGGCAGCATGATGCGCATGCCAATGCCATAATAGAGCTGCATGCTGTTGTCAGGTGTGGCGGTTGCCTCTGGCGTGTCAGTTTTCTTTGAAAAAGGCAGCGTGCATGACAGCGAAACCAACACAAGGGTCATTAAAATCAGAATCAGTTTTTTATTCATGCTTTTTTCCTTACTAAGGCAGCATCTGCTGATAACATTCCAGCAGGATCTGTTTGTTTTTTTGCCAGTCGGCTTTGTTTACAGCCATTTTCCTGGCCTCGCTAGCCATCTCCGCAAGGGAGTGGTAGGAAATCGTTAAAATCGTATCAGCCAAAGCCTGGATGTCATCATCCGGGAAAATCCAGCCGTTTTCTCCATGCCTTACCCATTCCAGGTTGGCCGGGATATCCGAAGTGATGGTGGGCAGGCCGCATGCCAAAGCTTCCATCAAAGAGACTGAAGAGCCGTCCACGTGGCTGGGGGTGACATAAACATCAGCGGCACCATAGCAGGTGATCAATTCTTGATTGGGCACCCTGCCTCCAATATACACTTTATCTTTTAGTGTTTCTGCTTCAAGCAGCTCCATAAAGGTCTCGTGCAGGCTGCCATCACCCAAGAGGATCAATCTCAACTCAGGGTCTTGCTGAACCGCTCTCTCAAAGGCGTGTAAGAGGACATCCACACCGTAATTTGGTTCCCAGCTGCGCAAGCAGAGCAGGACTTTTTTATCCGTCCACCCTGCTTTCTCGCGCCATTCCAGGCCTGTTTCACGCGCATTTTCGGGTGAAAAGTGTTCCAAATCGACCCCCCAGGGAAAAATGCAAATCTTTTCTCTGGGGAAACCAAGCTCAACCGCCTTATCAGCCGAGCACTGGGCGTCAACGATCAAAGCTTTGGAGCGTGCCAGGGCAAAGCGTGCCCGATGTTCATCCAGTTTGCTGACCTGTACATCTTTCATCAGGTCAAAACCCCAGCTCATGCTGAGGATGTTTTGGAAGCCTGTTTTGGCAGCCAGAAACGCCAGGTCCTGAAGCGGACCGGCGTGGATCAGGTCGGGTTGCAACTCTTTCACGGTCTTTTCAATTTGTTTTTCCGCGAAGGGCAAGTTCCAGGCCTGCAAACCACCTTCCAATCCCGCCCAATCCACAGTTGTCACCCCTTCAGGGGTAGGATAGTCCCCGGGAAGAAGGCGCAGCACAAAAGCTTCATGCTCGCTTTCAGCCAGCGTTCGCATAAAACGCTGGTCGTGCACGGAATCAGAGCGGGTCAAATATAAAATGCGCATAGTTTATTCGCCTAAGCTTGTCCAGCGCAGTTCCTGCCCTGCTTCAAGGTCCTGCCTGGCTTTTAAGCCAATCACCTTTTCAATATCATAAGGCATAATCGCGCCCGAAGTTGCCGGCCTCAAAACTGTGATTATATCCCTGGTCAGGGTCTGGCCAGCCTTGATCGCCCGCCCAGCCCTCAGGCAGCGGCGCTGCACGATAACAGTGTCCTGCTCATTTTGAGTTACAAATTTCTTCCCGGAGCCAAGCGCGCGTTCCAACTGCCTTGTGTTTCTGACCATTTCCGCCCAGCTTTGCGGGTTCATGGCAAAAGCGTGGTCCGGACCTTCGCGCCCATTATCGTCAGTGAAATGTTTTTCAACCACTCTAGCCTCCAAAGCAACCGCACCAAGCACGGTGGCGTGGCCGTGAGTGTGGTCGCTGAGCCCTAAAACAAGTTCCGGCCAGATCTGGTGATAGGTTTTGAGCACATTCAAATGGATGTTGTCGAAGTTGCCATCCGCGGCGGTGTAGTTGGTGTTGCACTGCATCAGGACCAATTGTGGATTCACGGCCAAAATTGCGTCAACAGCCCGCTGGACATCTCCGATATCCGACGCACCGGTGGCCAACAGGACTGGCTTGCCCTTTTTCGCCATTCGTAAACAAGCTTCGATCCAGGTGATATCCCCTGAACCGATTTTGTAAGCGGGGACGAAGGGATCGAGCATATCCGTGGCTTCAAAGTCATAGGGAGACGAAAAGTAGTCAATGCCCGCTTTTTCACAGGCTTCTTTCAGGATCGGTGTCCATTCAAAGGGGATCGAGGCGTCATCATAAACCTGGGTGACACTCTTTTTCCACTTAGCCTGGTGGGAGACCTGAGCGTTCATGTGGCTGAAGCCGTAGTCAGAGACGATCTCAGGACCGCGGAAGTTTTGGAATTTGGCGGCATTCGCGCCGGCTTCTGCTGAAAGTTGGATCAGTTTCAGCGCGCGGTCCAAATCGCCATCGTGGTTGGCGGCTATGTCAGCGATAAAATAGGTGGGATGGTCTTGGCCAATCAATGTGTTACCAATTTTCAGTTCCATTGTCTCTCCAATCAGGCAAGATAGCTTGCCAATTGCTCTCTTAAACCAAAGCGGTAGTCCTGGTATAGCTTTTCGATCCCCTGGTGAACCTCAGGCAGGTCGTGACCAAGGGCTTTTTGCAATTTTTCCGTACTGATAGCCAGATTTAACGGTCGGCGGGTGCTCAGATCGCCCGCGGAGGTGCTGACAGGCTCGATCAAGGAAGAATCAAAACCGAACTGCCGCGCCAAAGCCACACCAAAGTCGTATTTGCTGATCGAGTTTTGGGAGAACACATGCCAGATTCCAGTAAGCTCTTTCTGCAGGCTTTCGAGTAGCAAATCAGCCAAATCCTTCACATACAAGGGGCTGAAGATTGCATCAGTGAAGCCTTTGACAGGTCGACCCTGGCTCAGGTTGTTGTAAAAGAATTCCGCCAGGCTGCGCTTGCCGCTGATGGACCAACCATAAAAAACCACCCGCGCAATCATAGCTCGGGGGTTAGCCAGGCTGACAGCCTGCTCCCCCTCTAACTTCGACTGCGCGTAGATGTTTTGTGGGTTGGGCTGATCTTCTTCGCTGTAAACGCCCTTCTGCCCATCAAAGATGGAGTCAGTCGAAATGTGGATCAGGGGAATATCCAGTTTTGAAGCGGTTTCCGCAAAAACACCTGGAGCCTCAGCGTTAATGCGCGTGGCCAGGTCTGGCTGCTGCTGGGCAAAATCCAGGTTGGCGATCGCGGCACAGTGGATAATTGCGTCTGGTCTGGACTGTTCGACCCAGGCAGTAATACTGTTCAACTGCCCCAGGTCGTGGCTTTCCTGGTCAAAAGGCAGGTTCTTAAGTTCGCGGCTGTTACTCCAACCGACCACCTCATAACCTCTTTGGGCAGCAAGCAAGGCCAGGTTAATCCCCAGCAGTCCGCTCACACCAGTAATCAACAAACGGGTCATGTTACTTCCCGGCTTTTGCCAAGTCTTCTTCAATAGGCTGAATAATTTTCATGATCCCAGCCACATCCAGCCATTCTGAATTGTTTTCGCTGGTGTAGGAGAATCCTTCAGACAGAGCTTTGCCTTTCTCAGCCCAAGCGCGCTCAAACCAAAGATCAGCGCCAGCCGGCTGGACCACAAACATATCTTCCAATTCAACAGTCGTACGGGCTTCATCCTCAGAGATGAGGCTTTCATGCAGTTTTTCTCCTGGTCGGATGCCGATGATCTTGATCTCAGCTTCGGGCGCCATCGCTCGGGCCAGGTCGGTCATTTTCATGCTGGGGATCTTGGGTACAAAGACTTCGCCACCCTGCATTTCTTCGATGCAGCGGATGACAAAGCGCACACCCTGTTCCAGGGAGATCCAAAAACGGGTCATGCGGTCGTCAGTGATGGTCAGAACACCTGTCGGGCGCTGACTGAAAAAGAGGGGCACAACCGAACCGCGCGATCCGACGACATTGCCATAGCGGGTGCAGGCGATGCGGGTCTTGCGGCCGCCGGCGTAGGCGTTGCTTTGCACCATCAATTTTTCAGCGGCAAGCTTGGTTGCACCGTAAAGATTGATAGGATTGACCGCCTTATCAGTTGAAAGCGCTAAAACCTTTTCAACGCCGCTCTCAATAGCGGCATCGATCACATTTGCAGAGCCGAGGATGTTGGTTTTGATCGCTTCCATCGGGTTGTATTCACAAGCCGGAACCTGCTTGAGGGCTGCAGAGTGAACCACGATGTTCACACCGTACATAGCCCGGGTCAGGCGTTCTTTATCGCGCACGTCGCCAATAAAATAGCGAATGCGAGGGTCGTTGAAACCGCCAGTGGCCCGCATTTCGTGCTGTTTGAGCTCATCACGGCTGTAAACAATCACTTTGGATGGATTGTATTCATCCAGGAGGATGCGAATAAACTTTTTTCCAAAAGAACCGGTGCCCCCAGTGACCAAGACTACTTTGTTTTGCCAATCCATATTCACTCCTTGGAGCTACTTAAGCTCTTTTTTTTAATGATAATAAGTGGATACTGCCCATTTTCTCCAAAATAACGCGGGAACCACTCTTCCAAGCGATACAAAACCTTTAACCAGAAGCGTCCGCCCCATTCAGGTTGAATTACAGAGCGCAAAAATTTCACGGAAACACTGCGCCAAACGCGGATCTGGTATGGGAACTTGCCCTTCATCACACTGTGAAACCATTTTGCCGAGGTTTTGAGCACATAAGTGCCAACCGGGGTTTTGGCATGCGCGTTTGAGGGTGTTGAATTTTGATCAGCCGGCACATCCGTGGGCATTTTTGGGGCTTCTTTGCCCGTCCAGCGTCTGAGACGGTTGGCAACCCGCATAAAGAAATTCATAGCTCCTGCCAGAGGTACATCCGCCCAGCCGTCCACTGTGACCATCGTCCGGCCTGGTTTGAGGCAGCGATAGAGCCCCTGGTAGACGCGTACCTTTTCCTCGATGGGGACATGGTGAATGGTGTGCAGGGAGACGATGCCATCAAACACATCCGATCGGAAGGGCAGGTTGGCAATGTCAGCATTGATATAAATGCCCTTTTCTCCCAGGCGTTTGCGGGCTTCCTGCAGGGCTACCAACGAGAGATCCATGCAGACGCGATAGCGATAGTCTTCGGAATAGGTCAGGTATTCATCGTATTGGACTGGGCCGGAGCCCCCGTCCAGCAAATAATCGCCTGCAGCTGCCAAATGATCTTTGACACGCATATGGCAGTTGTGAATATACTCCGCTGAAACCGGACGCAAGTCTTCATAGCGGGCGTTCTGATAGAAACCCTCCTGTTCAAGCTGCCATCCGACCTGGTCATAGAATTGACCGATCTCGTGTTTTACAGAATCCTGACTCATTGAGAGGTCTCCTCTGTTAGTTCAAGGCTTTCCAACCTTGCCAGACCGCGTTCAGCCCAATCCAAGGGTTCGCCAACCAGGTAGGCAAAAGTATGGCCATATTTCTGCTGACCCTCTTCAGAGAGCACGTAGCTGATGGGACGCTGTTTGAAATCGTCTTTGAGCCAAAGAATATGCCAGGGGAAAGGCAGGGAAAATTCAAAGAAGAACAAGTAGGCATATAACCAGGCTTGTTCCATTTGGGAGTCTGAAAGGCGCGCGGCTTTGGGGTCAGCCAAGACTGTATCCAACATGTCCTCGTATTCCGACCAGGTTGAGGGATCGAGCGTGAAGCCCTTTTCAGCATAATGTGTTTTCCCGGTCACGATCACCGGCAGACCGGACATGGCCATTTCCATCCCAACCGTGGTTGTGTAAACCAGACCCAGGTCAGCGATTTCCATCAGGTCATAGGTGTTGGTTTTATCTTCAGGTCGAATGATATGGATGTTTTCTGGCAAGCTTGGATAGGCGCTTTCAAGCACCTCAACCATGGAAGTACCATGCGTTTTCAATTCACCCGGGTGTACGCGCACAAGCAGCTGCGCCTCAGGGTGCTGGATGAAATAATCCACTGTTTTGACGATCATCTCAGCCATGGTTTCACTAATGCGCTGCCTGCCAAGTGTGAGACTATCACCTAAAACGTTGGTCGCTAAAAGCGCGAGCGGTCGCTCGTCCAATTTTAAGCTTTCGCGAACGCTGGCGCCCCCTTGAATTGGAGTTTGCTGCCACTGGCGGGCAAAGCTACCCCAGAGACGGGCATTCTTTCGAGCCCCAAAAAGCTCCATTAAGGCATGTTTGGCCTTCTCAGGCAGGGCTTGGTATCCCAAGCCGCGCCAAAGGTCGCGGGTGTTGTGGCTCATGATCTCATCATTTTGGGCCAGCCAGATGCGTTCCTGTTGATCAGCGAACTCAAAGGTGACCGTATCGATAGCCAAAACTTTAGCGATTTTGTAAGCAACGCCCATTTCTAAAATCGTGCCGTTTGGGACGATCAGCAAATCCGGTTTCTCGGCTCTCAGCCAGTCATAAAGCGCTGAGGCAGCCTGAGCGTTGCGGGAAAGACGCAGCTGGTAAAGCGGGCTGGAGGTATCGGTCTCTTCGATCTGAAGCGTGTATTGAGTGTCGTAATCTGAAACCTGTTCAACGATTTGCTGTAATTCCGGAGTAAGGCGAGGGGATTTCCCTGCAGCCAAACTTGCCTTCAGCAAGCTATCTACGCGCATTACTTCAGTGGCTGGTTTCAAGACATCCCGGGTATACAAATCCTGTTTGCGCAAATCGAACAGGTTGATCTCTTTGTCCCATTCGGCATAGGGCAGCCAGGCAAGGGTCACATCATGCCCCTGACCCGCCAAAGCCAAAGCCACCAATACAGATTGCTCGTTCCAGTAATGCAGGGTCGCAAAGATGCAGACCTTTTTCGGCTTTTCTGCTTTGCGTTGATATGCTTGAACTTCAGCCACCGCTTTTGGCAGCACGAATTTTATCCCGTCCAACTCATAGTGAGAAAGCCAGGTCTTTTGCCGGCCCAGCAAGTTCCAATAGATTTCAGCGCTGATTGGGAATTGACCAAGGTAAGTTTTGATCTTATCGCTCATGCTTTCCCTCGCTCTTCAATGGTCCAGTCCAGCCTTGGTCTGACAGCACCAGGGCGGGGTTCCGGCCAATGTGTTCCGGGGGCGCCGCTGGCGTCAACCGAAAAACTTAGAGCCTGGTCGTCCTGGAAATAGCGTTTGATGCGGTAAGAACTGGCATTGATGCCCAAAACAAAGCGGCCTTCGTTGAGCGTAAAGGCAGGAATAACACATCTGCTGGTGTATCGGCCTTGCGGTCGGTAGGCATATTCCCGGAAGAGTTCTTCTGAATCGGTATCAAAGCTGGTGAAAACAGCTTCTCCCCTGGTTGTAAAGAGGTAATAACCTACGCGCAAGCCGGTGATGTCCTCGCTTAACTCGTATTCGATCTCGATCGTGATCGGATCAACTGAGCGGACAGAATCAGATACTTGTCCGCTTTTATCGACGATTCGGATTGCCAGAGGTTTAAAGGGACTGCTGTTGGCTGGAATTTCATCCTCTTCCCAGAAACGCTCGCCCATTTTTGACAGTCCGCGGTTCAGGTAAAAATCAACGGCTTCTGCACTGGGCGCGCGCATCAGCACTTTGCCCTTATCCAGCACGATCGATTCCTGCGTCAGGCGCAAAATGGCCGACATATTGTGGCTGACGAACAAAACGGTACGGCCGGAGTTGGCCACGTCCCCCATTTTGCCAAGACATTTGCGTTGAAAATCGGCATCCCCGACTGCCAAAACCTCGTCCACAACCAAAATTTCCGGTTCCAGGTGGGCTGCCACCGCAAAAGCCAGGCGCAAGTACATGCCGGAAGAATAGCGTTTCACCGGCGTGTCAATAAATTTATCCACTTCAGAAAACGCCACGATCTCGTCAAAACGAGCCGCGATTTCTTTTTTCTGCATCCCTAAAATCGCCCCATTGAGGAAAATGTTTTCTCGGCCAGTCAATTCAGGATGAAAACCGGTGCCAACTTCCAGCAAAGAGCCAACTCTGCCGCGCAGCTCGCCGTAGCCCTCGGTCGGGTCAGTCACGCGAGACAATATTTTCAGCAAGGTGCTCTTCCCGGCGCCATTGCGCCCGATGATGCCCAGCGCCTGACCTTGCTTGACCTCAAAACTCACGTCTCGCAAAGCCCAGATATTCTCATAACGGCGGGCTGGGGCGCCACCCTTGAACCAATTTCCCACTTTGGAAGCCTGATTCACAATAAGATCGCGCAGGGTGTCCTGGCGTTCCTGGAAAGCGCCGATTTTGTAGCGTTTTCCTATGCCATTGACAATGATGGAAGTGTCTTTTTCCATGCTACACCACGTCCGCGAAAGTCTTTTCCATGCGTCGGAAGAAGAACAGCCCGCTCACCAAGAGCACAATAACGGCCACGGCTGAAACCAGCAGGGTCATATCCGGCGGTGCTCCTCCGAACAATGCCCAACGGAAGCCCTGCACCACGCCCACCATCGGGTTGAGGCTGTAAATATAGCGGATGGTGCCCTCAGGTATGATGGTGATGGGGTAGACGATTGGCGTGGCGTACATCCAGATTTGCAGCAGGAAAGGCACGATCTGCTGCACATCCCGGTACTGCACGTTCAAGGCCGAGAGCCACAAACCCACTGCCAAAGCGGCAATCACCGTAAGCAGTGTCAAAGGGAGCAGCCATAAAACGTTCAGCGTTAACGGAATTTTGTAAATTGCCATGGCAACAAAAAGTAAAATCACGGAAATGCCAAAATCCACCAGAACCGCTAAAACGGAGGATAGGGGGATGATCACCCTTGGGAAATAGATTTTTGTGATCAGGTTGGCATTGCCAACGAGGCTGATGCTGCTTTTTTGGAGCGAAAGCTGGAATAAATGCCAGGGCAGCAAAGCCGCCAGGGTGAAAACAGGGTAAGGCAGGTTGCCGGAATCGACTTTGAGCAGGTAACCAAAGACGATCGAAGTAATGGCCGTCGTCAACACGGGTTGAAGAATCGCCCAGGTGATACCCAGCGCGGCTTGTTTGTAGCGCACCTTGATATCCCGCCAGGTCAAAAAGTAAATCAGCTCGCGGTAGTGCCAGAGCTCTTTCAGGTCGATGCCCAGCCAACCTTTGGCCGGCTTGAGGGTGACTACCTGAGCGTTGGCGACTGCTTTAGCCTCTGCCATTCGCCCTTTCATTAGCGTACCATTCGATGGTACGGCGCAGACCATCTTCAAAGTTTGTTTTCGCTTCGAAACCGAAGCGTTCTTTGGCGCGGGTGGTGTCCAGCTTGCGGCGGGGCTGCCCATTGGGTTTGCTGGGATCCCAACGAATTTCGCCTTCAAAGCCAGTCAGCCGGGCAATGAGTTCGGTCAGATCTTTGATCGAAATTTCAAAACTTGAGCCAATATTAACCGGTTCAGAGCTGTTGTAGCGCATGGTTGCCAGGGTGATTCCCTCCGCGGCGTCTTCCACGTAGATAAATTCCCGTGTCGGAGAACCATCACCCCAGGCAATGATTTCTTTGGCGTTCTGTTCTTTGGCTTCCAAGCACTTGCGGATCAAAGCCGGGATGACATGGGAACTGGCTGGGTTGAAGTTGTCTCCCGGACCGTATAAGTTGACCGGCAGCAGGAAAATGGAGTTGTAACCATATTGTTCCCGATAAGCTTGCGATTGAACCAAGAGCATCTTTTTGGCCAGACCATAAGGCGCGTTGGTCTCTTCTGGGTAACCATTCCAGAGATCCTCTTCTTTGAAAGGTACTGGCGTGAACTTTGGGTAAGCGCAAATTGTGCCGATGGCGACGAATTTTTCAACGCCCATCTGCCAGGCATGATGGATCAACTGCACGCCCATCATCAGGTTGTCATAAAAGAATTCGCCGGGTCTCTCGCGGTTGGCACCAATGCCGCCAACTTTCGCCGCCAGATGAATGATCACATCCGGCTTGGCCTCCTCGATCATGCGGACGATATCTTCGCTTTTGACCAGGTCAAACTGGGGATATTCAGGCACAAAAATCTGCTTTGCTCCGTGTTCCTTGAGCTTTTTGATCAGGTGCGTGCCCAAAAAGCCGGCACCACCCGTGACGCAAACGCGTTGATTGGACAGGTCTAATTCCTTATCCATGTTCACCTCGAATTTCATCATTAACTAAGACGGCAGGGTCTTGTGCCGCTTTTGGTAATTGCAGTGCAAGTTTAATGCCCTCGATGCGGATGGTTGGGGCATTAATTTGATCTGTAAGCGTTATTCCCTGCTCCATGCAGGTAAGGCGCACAACCTCAGCCACTTCATCTTCACCGAGGACCCGGACGTATTCATACTCATGCTGGCGTAATTGCTCCAGGCATGCGTTCGTTCGTTCGCGCACAAGGCGGTAAAGATCAAAAGAGTTTTTAATATAATCAACCGTTAGAGCCGCCCGGAGAGCGATCCCTTCCGGCGTGATGATATAGCGCAATTTCTTGCGCTGCGCCCGTTTGACCTTGACGTAGCCCTTGGCGATCATGCGTTTCAGGTGCCAGTTGATAGTGCCAACAGCCACACCCAACTCATCTGCCAGGGTAACCTGGTTGATGTCCGGATTAGCCTCGATATGCGTCAGCATCTCCAGCTCGCGGTTGTTTACTTCACTGCTAAGTTCGTTTTCCATATAATTCAGTTTTTGAATTATAAACCCTTCACAGCAAGCGTCAAGTTGAGCTTAGACAGGCTTTTTGGTTCAAAGTCCTAAGGGTTGGATGCTGTCTACGGTAGGATAGCTTGTTATCAAATATTGAAAAGCCGGATTCACCTCGCATTTAAACACACGGGGCGGAAGCGAGATCCTGTCAACGGTGGGATTGCTTGATTGCTAGGTAATGAAAAACTGGATTCAAGGACGGAATCCAGCCTACAAAGGAAAACTACAACGGCATTATTGGTTTATTCATTTTCAAAATGCCGGATTCAAGTGCGGAATCCGGCCTACAAAAGATCGTTGGTATTTTCAGTTTTTGGTCAGGTTCTTGCCCATTTCGAAGGCTTTTTGGTTCAATTCAACAAACTTTGGCTTGACGTTTTCGGCAATAATGCGCTTCCAGTCGATGTTTTCCAGTCCCAGCTCTCGGATCAGCACGCCCAAGAGGATAATGTTCATCACGCGCGGGTTCCCAAGTTCACGCGCAAGTGTCTGGGCATCCAAAGCGATTAGTTTTCCAGCGCGGGCTCTGATCAATTCTTCCCCGTTGAGCGGATATTTTTCCTTTCCGTTCTGCACCCCCATCGGGCTAACGCGTACGCGGTTGAAAATTACAATGCCCTGGCCATCCCTGCGTAGGTATTCCAGGTTACGCAAGACTTCCAACTCCTCAAAACCCATGATCACATCGGCTTTACCCTTTTCAACAATGGGAGAAAAGACTTTCTCGCCAAAACGAACATGGGTCAGCACAGGACCTTCGCGCTGAGACATGCCGTGCACTTCGCTCATCTTGACGTCATATCCCTGTTCAATCAGCCCCAGGGTGAGCAGTTTGCTGGCTAAAATCGTGCCCTGTCCGCCTACGCCAGTCAGAAGTATGTTGGTTGTGCTCATCTATGCCTCCACCTTTTGAATCGCGTGCACCGGGCAAACCTGAGCGCAAACGCTGCAGCCCACACATTTATCGGGGTCAATGGACGATTTTTTGATCTCAAACTGGAATACAACCGCCGGACAGCCAGTGCGGGTACACTTGCGGCAGCCGATGCAGACCTCCTGATCGACAAAATAGGTCTCCGTGAAAGCGCCGGGAAACTCCTCAACATCCCAGGGCGCAAATTTCTTGAGTGCGCAAGGCCAGCGGGTGATGATGACGGAGGCTTCATCCATGCCAAGAGCCCAATCCAGCGTTTCTTTGACCTGATCAAGCTGGTTGGGGTTGATGGTTCGCACGTGTTGGAAGCCCATCGCATGTACCAATGCCTCAATATTGACCGCTTCGGTCACATCCTTTTGAATGGTGTAACCTGAGCCCGGGTTCTGCTGTTGACCGGTCATAGCCGTGATGCGGTTATCCAAAACTACCGTGATGACCTTACTGCGGTTATAAGCCACGTCCAAAAGCGAGTTGAGGCCGGTATGGAAGAAGGTTGAATCGCCGATGACAGAGACAACCCGGGGAGTTTGACCCTCGATGGTGTCGAAAACTTGCTGAGCCCCATGACCCAGGCTTATGCTGGCACCCATGCACACGGTGGTCTCCATGGCATGATACGGGGCTCCGGAAGCCAGGGTATAGCAGCCGATGTCACCGGAAACCATGACGTTTTTGCGTTTGCCAAGCTCATAGAAGAATCCGCGGTGCGGGCAACCCGCGCATAGGGTTGGCGGCCGACCAACCACAGCCGCCTGAACCTCCTCGTCCAGAGCTTGTTCCTCCCCAAAAATGACCCTTCGGATCACCTCAGGTGTCATTTCTCCGTTGAGAGGAAATAGGTTTTTGCCGTCACAGTCGATCCCCAGCGCGCGCACATGCTGCTCGATATAGGGATCATTTTCCTCAATAATGTAAAGTTTTTCCACCTTGGAGGCAAAATCTTTGATCATCTGGTCTGGCAGTGGATTGGTGAAACCCAGTTTCAGGTAAGAGGCACTCTCGCCAAAGACCTCGCGGGCATAGAGATAGCAATCGCCTGAACAGATGATGCCAGTTTTTGTCTCCCCCAATTCGATCCGATTCCAAAGGCAGTTATTGCTGTATTCTTTCAACAACTCGCGGTTTTGCTGGATCTTGACCTTCATGGGGCGGGCGTTAGCCGGCACGGCCACGTACTTCTTGATGTCCTTGGTGTAAGGTCTGATCGGAATTTCGCGCCTTTCACCCAGCTCGACCATGCTTTTTGAGTGGCAAACCCGGGTGGTCATGCGAAACAGGACCGGTATGTCGTGCTTTTCGCTGATTTCAAAAGCCTCAATCAGCATATCCCTGCATTCCTGGCTGTCAGAAGGCTCAAACATGGGCGTCATGGCTGCTTTAGCGTAGTTGCGGTTGTCCTGCTCGTTTTGGGAGGAGAACTGCCCCGGCTCGTCAGCCGTGATCACCACCGCCCCAGCGTTTACGCCAATATAGGCAAAGGTAAAAAAGGGATCCGCGGCCACGTTGAGACCAACATGTTTCATGGCCGCCAGGGCTCGAGCGCCGGCGACAGAGGCACCGATGACCGATTCCAGGGCAACCTTCTCGTTAGGCGCCCATTCCGCATGGATTTCTGGGTATGTAGCAATATTTTCAAGGATTTCGGTGCTGGGAGTGCCGGGATAGGCAGCGGCAAAGCGCACGCCAGCTTCCCAGGCACCTCGGGCGATAGCCTCATCGCCTGTGATGAGTTCTTTCAAAGCTTCCTCCTTTTCCGTCCGAATAATCGTGTGAGTGACGGTAAGCTTGCCCATTCAGTATAAACGACATCGTTAAAAAGGTCAGCGTTAAATTTTCTTTCTTTATGGAGGGAGCAGGAAGGGAAGGGTTGACCTACTTCAAAAGAGCCGGTTTCGCTGCCGCAAAAATTGAGTAGACAATGGTCGATCCATCTGAGCTGAGCTGGAAAGACCAAAAGCCTTTACCCTCGGCTTTTAAGCTATACGCATTATCGTTAACGTTATCTTGCGAAATGAACAAATAGCAGCGTAAACAACTGTGTGTAAGTTTAGTAAAGCTATAGCTACGCGCAACGCGCTGTACAGATAAGCGGCTTTGCTCATGGGCGCGTTTGGTATTTAATCCAGCGCTCTCCTCCCAGTCTGTTCTCACAGCGGTGCTCTATTACGTGAGTTCATTCGAAGCGATTCAAACCTTTTCAATGCCTGCCCATATAACTAATCACTGCCCCCTATTTGCTCTAGCAGATCAATTTTAATAATTAGTGAAAAGGTGCCATGTAGACCTCTGGTTTTACCGCCCGGTCACGCCGCCCCGGCAGTCGCTCTGTTGGGAGCAGGCTCATTTTCCCTTGACCGGAAGAAAAATCGGGGTTAGAATGACTGTCCTTAGCAAGACGTCCTCGTAGCTTAATGGATAGAGCACCTGCTTGCGGAGCAGACGGTTGCGCGTTCGACTCGCGCCGAGGACATCTTTTTTATTTAATCCCAACCAGAGCCTAAACAAAGCACCAAAACCAAGCTCTGCTTGATTTTTTACCCACAGGCCGAAGGCTTTATTTCAATTCTATAAAACAAGCAGTACCAATAAACACAGAATGTAAGTACAAGCCATTTTTGCTGGGTGACAGGCTTCAGAAAAAAGGCTGCCTCACCAGGAAACACAAGATCAAACAATTTTCCGATGGAGCTGCTTCCTTTCGAATTTCTGCTTACTTCTGTTGGCAAAACGAATTGAAAGGATCTAAAGCTCTCCCACCACAAAACGTTGGAATTTTTGAAATAAATCTCTTGCTTTTATCTGAACTGGCGCGTTCTTCAAAGGGTATTTGGACCTTCCTCACATCTGCGGTCGCGCAATCCAACCCGCCGCCCTCAAACACAAGCAGGCCAAATCTCAAAAGATGCTTTTTGCGAATAAAATCGGACGTTTTTTCCCGGACAGAAAGGATTGACATTGTTTGAACCCTTGACCGGCGTTCTCTATACTCAACCAAGCCCAAATCCAGGCTTCATCTCTGCTCTTTTATCGATTGATAAATGGAAAATCTACCGGAAAAAGGGTTTTTATTAATATTCTTGCTTCGCTATTATTTATTCGACTCCTAAACATATCAAACCTGTTACAAGTGTCGACTTTTCACTTAACGCTATTGAAAATCATTAAATATCTCGATAATAATCAATTATCGCCGCGTTCACCCTCAACGTTTCACGTGAAACCTTTCTTTTCCAGTGACGTGATCCTGGATGGAATGACAATACCGCACAAGTCTCCTTGTTTCATTTTCGTATGTTTCACGTGAAACATTTCGTATTATCGAGGGAGAGATAAAAGAGCGTTTATAATTTGGGCATGGTTTGTGCACCGGTAATGATGCCAATTCCGCAAGAAAGGAGCCGAATGAATAAGCGAATATTTTTAGTAATTTTAATGCTCAGCTTTATGCTTTCAGGCTGTGTCCAACCAACCCTAACGCCAACGCAATCGCCTACCGATACAGAGCAGCCGTTGCCTGATGAGACAGAGCAAACCGCGGCCTCTAAAACGGAGCAATCTTCGCCTGAGGAGACAGTAGTTTCAGTTCCGGTTGTACTCGAACCTTCTCCTCTCTACAAAACAAGCATTTTTGAGGATGGTGGTGGTTGGGCCATTCCATTCGACCATAGCGCGGTTTATAACACCACCGACTTTGGGGTCCATTGGGCTGAAGTCTCCCCATCTGATCTGAAGTCAAGCAATGAATTTGGTCCAATGTATAGTGAATTTCTGGATGGCGAGCATGGGTGGATTTGCCAAACTACAGGCGAAGCTTCCTCAAACCTATTTACCACTTCGGATAAAGGTTCAACCTGGACGCAAGCAAGTTTCGATTATTTTCCCTGTGGTCAACTATCCTTTGCCAATGAAGCGGAAGGCGGTATGCTATCAGACCTGGGCGTGGCAGCAGGCTCCCAATATGTAAGCGTTTCGATAACCAACGACGGCGGGCAGACCTGGCAGCAAACCTTCACACACGAGCCGGCAAGCCTTGATGATCGTGGGTTGCCGAGCTCAGGGATTAAAAGTGACTTCGTTCTTCTGAACAATAATATTGCTTTAGTTGGCGGAAGTGTTCCTATTTCCGGCTCACTTTATTTATATCGTACGCAAACCAAGGGTGATTCCTGGTCCCAGGCAGGCTGTAGCGGCTTGCCAGACGCGGACGAATTTGAATTAACGGTTGTGGACCTCGACCGGGTTGGAGTGCCTGATGTGATCGTCTCAGTGCGCTCTTACCCCTTTGACGGGGAACCAATTAACACAAATTTCTGTCTGACCACAGACGCGGGCGCGACCTGGAAATACCTTTCATCTCTGCCGGATATCGAATTTTCTGATTTTGGCAGCCTTACTACCGGTTTAGCTTACGGAAACGGCAAGTTTTATCTGACCCAGGACGGCGCGAAAAGTTGGCAAGAAATAGACCCTGGGCTCGACTCCACTGAGACAGCTGTCTGGTTGAATGTGGTGAATGACGATTTGGTCTATCTCACAACCACACTTGATCCGGTAACACTCGAGCAAAACCTGCTTTACAAGTCAGAAAACGCAGGAATTGATTGGGAGATCGTTCCGGCAAGCATTGATGAGTAGACAATAATTAAAGCGATTTTGTGTTTAGATGTAAAATTGATCGTAGTATGAGGATAAAAGCGTTCTTTTGTTTTCTGTTGCTTGGTATGCTTGTGCTCGGCCTGAGTGCAATACCAAACCAGGCCGTCTCAGCCCAAATGCCTGTCGGGGGGCAGTATGACCTGACAGCTTTATCTGACCTGACCTCAGTTTGGTTCGATATGCCGGCTGAGGAGATCGCGCAAGCAAACCGGGAATTGACACAGACCGAAAAATCCGTTTATCTTACCTTTGACGACGGACCTGATCCCACCTGGACACCCCAAATTTTGTCTATTCTCGACCGCTACGGTGCCGGGGCTACTTTTTACATGATCGGCAAAAACGCCAACACATTCCCCGAGTTAGTAAGAAGCATAGCTGAACATCAACAGACGATCGCTGTTCATGGCTACAATCATATGGATCTTTCTACCGTCGATTACAACACTTTTTATCGCGAAGTTTATGATACAGAAGCAGCTATACTTGAAGCGCTCAAGCAAGAACCTTCCCTTGAGTCTCAGTTTGGGCACTGTTTGCGACCTCCCTATGGGAAAGTAAGTGAAACTTTGACCCAGAACGCGATAAATATGAAATACGCCATATCGATGTGGAATATTGATACCAAAGACTGGCAGCAGCCTGATCCTGAAGAAATGTTGGCGGAGGTCGTGAAAAGGCTTGAACCAGAAAAGGTGATTTTGATGCACGATGGCGGAGAAGAGCGCGCACAGACCGTGAAAGCGCTGCAGCTGATCTTGCACGAACTGGTCATGCGAGGCTACGAAGTTCTGCCATATTGTACAAGTGAGGGTCAG
>ENA-UOUL01003021-UOUL01003021.1-bioreactor-metagenome-genome-assembly--contig:-NODE-3021-length-18171-cov-8.682491_pt1 | contig 18171 bp, 15 predicted proteins | sample MGYA00249838_ERZ747220 | MGnify/ENA primary metagenome ERZ747220 (study PRJEB28778, sample SAMN05720191) | bioreactor metagenome | isolation source: Anaerobic biogas reactor | place: USA:Washington...
AGGGCTGATCACGGTGGAGACTGTAACCCAGCCACCGTAGCTGACCAACTGCCGAAACAGCTCAGCGCCTGGCCGAATAGGCGAGGTTCCTCTTCTCAACCAGCGCCTACCAAGGCTCGCATACGCCAACAGGGCACCCAGCCTGGTGATGACGAGTAGGCCGACCACCTGAGGAAGGTTCAGTCCGAGCAGGAGAGTCGCCGCGGGCCACAGGTAGTTCAGAGTGCTCGCCGGGACCTTGACCAGGTTGACCAGGTCGAACCTCTGCTCCGCCTCCAGGAGCCCTCGAAAGGTGGCGGTCATCAGCACCACCGGGGAGCAAGCTGCCATCAGGTAGAACGTTATCTGAGCGTCCCTCGCGAGCGCCTCCGGGATTCTGAGCACTGACCCTACGAGCCAGGGCGTCAGAACCGTCAGAAGCACGCCTCCGGCCACACCCATCGCCAGCTGCGAAACGGAGGCAGTCCAGACAATGGCGGGTACACTAGCATCATCACCGCGTCCTCTAGCTTCGGCGACAAACTTCGTTGTCGCGGCGCCAAGACCTAGATCGAAGACGCTTACGTAGCCCAGAGTCATCCAGGCCAGCGATAGCACGCCGAATGCGTCTACCCCTAGACCCCGGATGGCCACGGGAACCGATACCACCGCGACCAAGAGCGGAAGGGCCTGTCCGACGAGGTTCAGTATTGTGTTGCGCGCCAGCATGGCGCCGCGCGAGCCCGTCGCGGCGGGCCCGGGGACGGAGTCGCCCGGATCGGCCGTCACCGCCCCACCCTCACATCTCCCGCCGATCCACCACCCGCTTCGCCTTCCCCGTGCTCCGTTCTATCCTCCCCGGCTCCACCAGCCGCACCCGCGCCTTCAGGCCCAGGACCTCGGCCAACTCCCCTTCCGCCTTCTCCTGGAGACTGGCCAGCTGCCCATACTCATCCGTGAACACTTCCGGCAGGACCTCCACCCAGATCTCCAGCTCGTCCATCGCCCCCTTCTCCCGGTCCACCAGGATCAGGTAGTGCGGGCGCAAGCCCTTGATCTCCAGCAGCACCGTCTCCACCTGCGAGGGGAACACATTCACCCCGCGGACGATGAGCATATCATCCGTCCGACCGGTGACTCTGTCCATCCTAGCCAGAGTCCGGCCACAAGAGCAAGGTTCGACGTTCAGGCTGGTGATGTCGCCCGTCCGGTAGCGCAGGGCCGGCAGCGCTTCCTTGCTCAGCGTCGTCAGCACCAGCTCGCCCTTCGCGCCGGCGGGCAGCGGCTCCTCCGTCTCCGGGTCGATCACCTCCACCAGGAAGTGATCCTCGTTCACGTGCATCCCGCAGCGAGCCTCACACTCCGCCGAGACGCCGGGACCCACCACCTCGCTCAGGCCGTAGGTATCGTACGAGCGCAAGCCCAAGCGTTCCTCGATCTCGCGCCGCATCCCTTCCGACCACGGCTCCGAGCCCTGGATGCCCACCCGCAGGCTGAACGAGCGCAAATCCACCCCCAGCTCGGCTGCCTGCTCCGCCAAGTATACGGCGTAACTGGGCGTACAGACCAAGACCGTCGTGCCCAGGTCTTCCATCAGCATCAGCTGGCGGCGCGTGTTGCCTGAGGACACCGGCACCACCGCCGCCCCCACGCACTCACAAGCGTCGTGCCAGCCCAGCGCCCCCGTGAACAGCCCATAGCCCATCGAGATCTGCACCAGGTCCTCGTCGGTGACGCCGGCCGCCACCAGCTCCCGGGCGCACATCTCCCCCCAGTTGCGCAGGTCCTCGGCCGTGTAGGCCACCACCGTCGGCTTCCCAGTCGTGCCGCTGGAGGCATGAATGCGCGCCACCTCCTTGCGCGGGACGGCAAACAGCCCGTAGGGGTACTGGTCGCGGAAGTCCGCCTTGCGGGTGAAGGGCAGGCGCCGCAGATCCCCCAGCGAGCCGATGTCATCGGGCGACAGGCTGCGGCCTTCCAGCGCCTGCCGGTAGTAGGGGACCCGGTCATAGGCGCGCCGGACCTGGTGCTGCAGCCTCTCCAGCTGCAGGGCCTCCAGGTTGCTGCGAGACATGCACTCCCGGTCGCTGTTCCAGATCACGTCATCCCTCCGCCAGGCCCCTCCCCACCCTCTCGGTGGGCCGGGCCCGCCTCTATCGCCACCCCGGTGCCCTCGCCACAGCGGCTCCGCACCCAGGTACCACTCTAGGCGCCGCCTTTGATACGCAGCTGGGCGGCGCATGCCCTCGCTCTCCCCTGCCGGCTACAGGCACACCCGTCCGAGGGAAGAGCGGCCCGCGAGGCGATCGCCGGCCGAAGCAGATTGTCGCGTACCCGCACGCTTCCTGCCAACTGGGGGTTCCTCGCCCCTCCGGGCTGGGAGTTGACAGCGCGCGCACGATCGGGAATCATGCCCACTCATCCACGAGGGCCGGGCCACCGAGCAGCGCTGTTCGGCGGCCGCCGCAACGCTTGCCTCGCTCGGCGGAACAGGAACCACGCACACCCCACGGCATGTCATCCAGGGGCCCGCGGGCCCCACTTCACTGATTGCCGCAAGGGTCGGGAGTAGCCGAAGATGATCTGGGATCACGAACACGAGACGATGCCCCGGGCGGACCTGGAGCGCCTTCAGGCCGCGCGCCTGCGCGAACTGGTTGCCCGTGTCTACTCACGAGTTCCGTTTTATCGCCGCGCCCTCCAGGCCCGCGGCCTTGGTCCGGGCGATATCCGCGGCCTCGCGGACCTGTCCGCCCTGCCCTTCACTGTTAAGAGCGACTTCCGAGACAACTACCCCCTCGGGCTGGCGGCGGTGCCCACCGAAGACATCGTGCGCATCCACGGCTCCAGCGGCACCACCGGCAGGCCCACCGTGGTGGCGTATAGCGCGCGCGACGTCGATCTGTGGTCCGAGATGATGGCCCGCGCCCTTACAGCCGCTGGTGTCACCAGCCGCGACATCGTGCAGAACGCTTACGGTTACGGCCTCTTCACCGGCGGCCTCGGCCTGCACTACGGCGCCGAGCGCATCGGCGCCACCGTCATCCCCGTCTCCGGCGGCCAGACTCGCCGCCAGATCATGTTGGCCCAGGACCTGGGCAGCACCGTTCTCACCTGCACCCCCTCCTACGCCCTCTACGTGGCCGAGACGGCCGAGGAAATGGGCACCAGCCTGCGGGAGACGAAGCTGCGCGTGGGCATCTTCGGGGCCGAGCCCTGGTCGGAGCGAATGCGGCAGGAGATTCAGGCCAAGACCGGCCTGCTGGCCCTCGACGTCTACGGCCTAAGCGAGATCATCGGACCCGGCGTCTCCATCGAGTGCGAGCACCAGGCCGGCCTGCACATCTTCGAGGACCACTTCCTGCCCGAGATTGTGGACCCGGCCACCGGTGACCCGCTGCCCTACGGCGCCAAGGGCGAGTTGGTCGTCACCACACTCACCAAAGACGCCATGCCGGTGATCCGCTACCGCACCGGCGACATCACCTCGCTCAACCCGGAGGCGTGCGCCTGCGGGCGGACCATGGTACGGATGGACAAGATCAGCGGCCGCACCGACGACATGATCATCGTTCGCGGCATCAACGTGTTCCCCTCCCAGGTGGAGGCGGTGCTGTTGCAGGTGAAGGGTGTTCAGCCCCACTATCAGATCATCGTGGACCGCCAGAAGACGCTGGACGACCTGGAAGTGTGGGTCGAGGTATCTGAAGAGGCCTTCGCGGACGAAGTGCGGCAACTGGAAGCGCTGGAGGCCCGCCTGCGCCACGAGATCCACGAAGTGCTCGGGATCAACGCCCGCGTTAAGCTGGTGGAGCCGCGCTCCATCCAGAGGAGTGAGGGCAAGGCCAAGCGGGTGATCGACCGCCGCGACGTCTACCAGAGCTAGGCGGCCGGAGATCCGCCGCCACTACCGAAGCCCCTCAGGGAAGAGGAGTCGAGATGATGAAGGTAACTCAGATCTCAGTCTTTCTCGAGAACCGACCGGGCCGGCTGCTTCAGTTGCTCCAGGTCTTCGCCGACGCGGGCGTGAACTTGCAGGCCCTCTCCGTCGCGGATACGGCAGACTTCGGGATCGCGCGCGCCATCGTCGCCGATGTGGATGAGGCCATCGCCGCCATCCAGGACGCCGGCCTGACCGCCGCCACCACCGACGTGCTGCGCGTGGAACTGCCCGACGAGCCCGGCGCCCTCGCCAACCGCGTGGTGCAGCCCCTCGCCGACGCCGGCATCAACGTCGGTTACGTGTACGCCTACAGTCAGCGGGTCGGAGACAAGGCCGTGGTGGTCCTCAAGACCGACGACGTTGACCGCGCGGTCGACGTACTCAGGGATCTCTAGTCCCCCAGACAAGTGGAAAGGTAATGCCATGCTGACCGATTCGGCGGGCCGTATGGGCCCGTCCTTCTTGCGCCCCTATGGAGGCGGCCTATGAAGCGCCTCCTTCTCGGCAACGAGGCCCTGGCCCTGGGAGCCCGCGCTGCCGGCGTGACCATCGCTACCGGCTACCCGGGCACGCCCAGCACCGAGATCCTGGAGCATTTCGCTCGCTACCCGGGCGTCTCCGCCGAGTGGTCAGTCAACGAGAAGGTAGCCCTGGAGGTGGGCGCGGGGGCGGCGCTGGGCGGCGCGCGCACCATGGTTACCATGAAGCACGTCGGCCTCAACGTGGCCGCCGACCCCTTCTTCGCCGCCGCCTACACCGGCACCAACGCCGGGCTGGTGCTCATCTGCGCCGACGACCCGGGCATGGACTCTTCCCAGGGCGAACAAGACAACCGCAACTACGCCAAGTTCGCCAAGGTCCCCCTGCTCGAGCCCTCCGACAGCCAGGAGTGCTTCGACATGGTGGCCGTCGCCCTCCAGCTCAGCGAGGAGTTCGACACACCGGTCGTCCTGCGCACCACCGGCCGCGTCTCCCATTCCCAGTCGGTGGTGGAGATGGCCGAGGACGCCTTCGAGGTCAGTGAGCCAGGCAGCGCCCGTCGCTTCGTGCCCGATCCGACCAAGTACGTGATGCTCCCCGCCAACGCCCGCCGGCGACGCCTGGCCCTGGAGGAGCGGCTCGGGCGGCTGCGCGAGTATGCCGAGTCCAGCCCAATCAACCACGTCCTCTGGCAGGACCGCCGCCTGGGGATCGTCGCCGACGGAGTGGCCTACCAGTACGCGCGGGAGGCCTTCCCCGAGGCGTCCATTCTCAAGCTCGGCATGCCCTATCCCTTCCCCAACCGTCTGGTGACGGAGTTCGCCGCGGGCGTAGAGATGCTGTTGGTGGTGGAGGAACTGGATCCGTTCCTGGAGGAGCAGATCCGCGCTCTGCCTCCGCTGGCCGGAAAGCGCATCCACGGCAAGGACGTCTTGCCCAACATCGGCGAGTTGAGCGCGGCCGTCGTGCGGGCGCGCGCCGTCGAGCACGGCCTGGTCCCCGGGCCGGCCCCCGCTCCGGTTGCGCCGGCACCGCTTCCCCTGCCGCCGCGCCCGCCGGTGCTCTGCGCCGGCTGTCCCCACCGGACGACCTTCCATGCCCTGTCGCGTATGTACGTGCCCCCGGATCTGGCCGCTGCCCCGGAGGGCACCCGCATCCCTCGGGAGCGGGTCATTGTTACCGGCGACATCGGCTGCTACACCCTGGGCGCCCTGCCGCCCCTCAGTGCCATGGACACCTGCACCTGCATGGGGGCCAGCATCGGCACCGCCCTGGGCATGGAGATGGCGGGTTACAGGGGACGCGTGGTCGCCGTCATCGGCGATGGCACCTTCTACCACTCCGGCATCACCGGGCTGGTGGACGTGGTCGCCGCCGGCGCCGCCACCACCGTGGTCATCATGGACAACAACACCACCGCCATGACCGGGGGCAACGTCAACCCCGGGAGCGGCCTCCATCTGGACGGAACGCCCGCCCCCCGCGTGGACCTGGAGTCGGTGTGTCGCGGCGTGGGCGTGCGGGACGTGGTGGTGATTGACGCCTATGACCTGGCGACCGTCCGCGCCGAGATCGAGCGGGCTTTGGGCACCGACGAGCCCACCGTCTTGATAGTGCGCGGCCCCTGCCAACTGAGGGTGCGCGGCCCTTCGGCCGAGGTGGCCCTGGTCGAACCGGCAACGTGCAATGGCTGCGAGAACTGCCTGCGCATCGGCTGCCCCGCCCTGATCCGCTCCGAGGGCAAGGTGGTAGTGCTGCCGGACATGTGCACCGGCTGCAACCTCTGCGTGCAGGTGTGCCCACAGAACGCCATCAGCCTGCGGGCGCGGGAAAGGAGCCAATCGTGAAGGCGCTCGACTTCCTTCTGGCGGGCGTGGGCGGGCAGGGCATCCTGCTGGCCAGCGACGTGCTCTGCCAAATGGGACTGGCGGCGGGTTACGACGTCAAGAAGACGGACGCCCACGGCATGTCCCAGCGGGGCGGCAGCGTGGTCAGCCACGTCCGCTTCGGCGAGCGGGTGCTCTCGCCCGTGATCCCCACGGGCAGCGCCGACTTCCTGCTGGCGCTGGAGCGGCTGGAAGCGGCCCGCTGGGTGGGCCACCTGGCCCCGGCGGGGACGGCGGTGGTGAGCGACGAGGCTATCCCCACCCTGGCTGCCCTTTCCGCTTCCCCGAGGCGGCCTGATCGCGGCGGACCGGCCTATCCGTCGCTGGACGCCATAACCGGTCTGCTCGCCGAGCGAGCGGGCCGCCTGCTGCTGGTGTCCGCGGGGCGGCTGGCGACGGAACTGGGCAACCATCGCGTCGCCAACGTGGTCCTGCTCGGCGCCCTCTCCACCGTGCTCGACATCCCGGTTGAGGCCTGGCAGACAGCGCTGGAGGCGAGGGTTCCCCCCCGCTTCCTCGATCTAAACCAGCGGGCTTTCGCAGTCGGCCGCGAGGCGGGCCAGCAGAGGGAGAGCCGGGGAGAGGAGTAGTGGCGGAACCGAAGCTAGAGACGATCCTCGATCCGCCCGACGAGGTCACTCGGGCCATCCGCGATGGCCTGGGGGCCTACAACGCCCGCATCTTGGGCGACCAGGACTGGTGCCGGGTGGCCATCGTCGTCCGCAGCGACGAAGGACAGGTCCTCGGCGGCCTGCTGGGGTCGGTGTCGTGGGACTGGCTGCACGTCAGCCACCTCTGGCTGGACGAGTCCGTGCGGGGGCGCGACATCGGCTCCGAACTGCTCCGGCGCGCCGAGGCACTGGCCGTAGCGCGCGGTGTCACCCACGCCTACCTGGAGACCACCAGCTTCCAAGCCTTGGAGTTCTACCTCAAGAACGGTTACAAGGTCTTCGGCCGGCTGGAGGGCAGGCCCCGCGGCCACACCTACTACTACCTTAAGAAGGAAGAGCTCACCGCAACCGAGTGACGGCGGGGCAACAGGAAGCCCACCTCCCGCCGCTCGGAACAGTCGCCGACGCCGGGCTAGTCGTCTGCCGTAAGCCGGTCAGCCAAGGCCTCCGCCCAGGCGCGGATGGCGTCCCAGTCGCGCGCGTCACTGGCCGGCCTCTGGTAGAGCGGGCTGGCGGGCAGTTTGGTCAGCAGGTTGTCCAGGAAGCCGAGGGTGGCGGGATCGAACTTGCCGCCGAAGACGCCGGTGGCCACCGGCCTGAGCTGCGGGTACTTGGCCAGCTCCTTGTCGAACTGCTCCCGTGCTCCCTGAGCCTCCTCTTGCGGGGCGAGGGGGCCGAGCGACAGGACTGCCACCGGCAGCCGGGCCAAATCCTCGGCATGACCTGAGAGAAACCTCTGTCCATCCTTGAGCCAACGTCCGATGTAGAGCGGTACACCCAGCACCACCGCGTCCACGCCCTCTATCGAGGTAACTTCCTTCGCGGGACGCACGCTCACCTCGAAGCCGCGCTCGCGCAGCCGCTCGCCAACGACCTCCATCGTCTCCTTGGTTGAGCCGTACCGGGTGGCATAGGCTGCCAGAACCTTGCGCGCCATCTTCGCCTCCTTGCTCTCCGGCTGTCATGTGCGAACCACATCATTACCATGATTCCTGGCCGGTGTCACATGCATAGAGCGGCACGGGCGTAGACGGTAATGGGACGGGTCCAGAGGGCTCGTCCCATTCGTGCGTTCACTGAAATGTCGCCGATGACCGGCCGGGCGTCACTTACGCAGGCGGCGCATCCGGTCGGCAGCTTCCTGGAGGGTGTCCTCGCGCTTGGCGAAGTTGAACCGCAGCCGGCTGTGTCCCAGCCGCCGCCCCTCGTAGAAGCTGGACCCGGGCACCACCGCCACTCCGATCTCCCGCGCCATGAAGTCGGCGTAGGCGCGGTCCGCCGTCCAGCCCGGTCGCATGTACTTCGCCCGGTCCCACTCCACCTCGGTGAAGTCGGCCATGACGTAGTAGGCGCCCTCGGGCTCCATGCAGGTCATCCCCGACTGGCGGATGCCGCCGATGAGCACCTCTTTGCGGGCCGCGAACTGCTCCCGCATCTCGGCGTAGTAGCTGTTGGGCAGGCCGAGCGCCACCGTGCCCGCCGCCTGGAAGGGGGCCGGGGCGCAAACGGTCAGGTAGTCATGGACGCGCCGGATGGGCGTGGTCAGTCGCTCATCGGCCACCGCCCAGCCCACCCGCCAGCCGGTCACCGAGTAGCTCTTGCCCAGGCCGCTGATGGTGACGGTGCGGTCCTCCATGCCCTCGAGGCTACCCAGGCTTAGGTGTTCCTGCCCCTCGAAGTAGAGATGCTCGTAGATCTCGTCTACCAGGGCGATGCAGTCGAACTCGATGCACAGGTCGGCAATGGTGCGCAGTTCCGCGCGCGTGAACATGCGGCCGGTGGGGTTGTGAGGCGTGTTCACTAGGATGAAGCGCGTGTGCTCGTTGAAGGCGGCCCGTAGCTCGTCCGGATCGAAGGTGTACTCCGGCTCGCGCATGGGCACGAAGCGCGGCGTTACCCCGGCCAGAATGCAGTCGGGCACGTAGATCTCGAACCAAGGCTCGAGCAGGATCATTTCGTCCCCCGGCTCCGCCAGGCCGAGCAGCGCCGAGATGATGGCCTCGCTCACGCCGCAAGTCACCGTGACCTCGGTGGCCGGGTCGCACGGAATGCGGTTGTACTCCGCCGACTTCTTGGCGATGGCGGCCCGAAACTCGGGCGTACCGAAGGAGAAGGTGTACTGGTTGTGCGGCCCACGGATGGCGGCTACGGCGGCCTCCATCACCTCGGGCGGCGAGTCGAAGTCCGGCACGCCTTGGGACAAGTTGATGGCCCCGACCTCGTATGACAGCCGGGTCATCTCACGGATCACCGACTCCACGAAGGGATCGGTGCGCGTTCCTATGCGGGGCATAACGGACGTGCTGGACGTAGTCACGACAGGCTCACCTCCCGGTCGACAAGCCGGACCTACGCGGCCGGCGTCTTGCCCTTCCACCCCTCCCGGCAGCGTCGACTGGAGGTTCTGCGGCGGGCTGGAGCCCATATTATGGCCGCAAGCGACCTCCTGGCCAAGAACGCCTGCCCAATCGCCGCGCCACCGTGCCTCGGTCCTACCGAAGACCCTTCCAGCTAGTGTCGCGCCCGCGAACCGACATCAGAGCCACCCCAGTGTCACTCTGAGGCTCGACGAGCCGAGGAATCTACCGGGCGCTGAGGGCAGATTCCTCTCCTCGTTCACGGCTTCGCCGATTACTCGCTCGGAACGGCAAGGGACGGTCCGGCGGTGCATGGCGGGTCCGGTGTTCTGTCGGGCTCTCCCATGCCTGTGGACCTGCTTGGCCCGGCCTTGGTCGGCTGAGTGTAGTCGCCAGGAGGCCAACGGCCCGTCTCACCGGCTTACCATGGCGATGGCCTGGGTGGGGCACATCTCGACGCAGAGCCCACAGCCGTCGCAGCGGTCGTTGATGACGTAGGTCCCGGTTGCCGGTACGGCCGCGTCGTATATGCAGACGCGCCGGCAGATGCCGCACTCGTTGCAGAGCGCCGGGTCAATGCGGGCGCGCAGCACGTGCTCGCGGAAGACGTCCTCCATGCCCACGATGCGATCGCACACGGCCCCGCGGAACTCGGCCAGGGAAGCGTACTCCTTCTCCTCCATCCAGCGGCGCAGCCCTTCGTTCATGCGGGTGATCTCCCCGTACCCACCCATCACCACCGCCGTCACCGTCTGGGTCACGGTGGCGCCCGCCAGAATAGCCTTGACGACATCCTGCCAGCCGGCCAGGCCGCCGCTCATGGATAGGGGCACGGTCACGGCAGGGTAGATGGCGGCCAGCCAGCGCAGGGTGTACAGCAACGACCAGGGACCGCCGTGCCCGGCGTAGCCCCCGTGCATGACCGGCCGCTCCGTCTCGATGTCAATGTCCAGCCCGGTGAAGCGGTTGAAGGTGACGATGGCGTCCGCCCCCGCCCGCTCCAGAGCCACCGCCACACCGGGCGGGTTGTTGAGCTGAGGCGTCATCTTGGGGATGACCGGAATGCGCCGCGCCTCTTTGACCAGGCGCGTCATCTCGATCATCTCCCGGGTGACGTCGTGGCCCTCCATGAGATGGGGGCCGTGGGGGCAGGAGAGGTTGAGCTCAACCGCATCAGCGCCGGCCTGCTCCATTAGCGCCGAGTAGTCGAGCCACTGCTCCGGCGTCAGGCAGTTGATGCTAGGAATGATGGGGATGCTCAGCGCCTCCTTGGCTGCTCGCACCTCTTCGGCGTAGCGGTCCGGCCCCCACTCGCTGGCCTGCTCGTAGGAGTAGAGGGCGAAGCTACGGTCTCGACCGCGGCCCTGGCGCAGCACCCGGAAGCGGGGCGTCGGGGCGACGCGGCACACCTCTTTGGCGAAGAGGCTCTTCATGACGATGGCGCCGGCGCCGGCGTCCTCCGCCCGCCGCATGCCTTCCACCGTGCCGGTGATGCCCGCCGAGCCGGCGATCACCGGCGTTCGTAGGCGGAGTCCCGCGAAGTCCACCGCCAGGTCGGCGGCTTGCTCGGATCCGGTAGGTACCCGCATGCTCTCTCCCCTCCTGCTCTGCGAACGCCTCCGCCGGCGCGATCGTCTCCGATGGCCCCGTTTGGTCCAGTCAGAGCGTCTACTGTAGCATCGATGGGTTAGGAGGACGACCTCCCCCACCTCGGGAAGCATGCCCAGGACGGCCTGGCTCCGCGGGAGTGAAGACCCCATGGCCTGGATCTACCTAGTAGTTGCCGGCATCCTCGAAGTCGTTTGGGCCTACTCGATGAAGCAGTCCCAGGGCTTCAGCCGGCTGATTCCGTCGGTCGTCACCCTGGTCGCGATGCTGGGCAGCTTCGGACTCCTCTCCGTCGCCATGAAGTCCATTCCACTCGGCACCGCCTACACCATCTGGACGGGCATAGGCGCGGTGGGAGCCTTCGCCGTGGGGATCATCGTCCTCTCCGAACCGGCCACCGCCGCCAGGATTCTCGCGCTGGTGCTCATCGCCGTCGGGCTCGTGCTACTGAAGGTATCCAGCCCCCAGGCTTAGGTACCGCGGCACGGAGTCTTCTGCCGTTGCCCGCATGTGCAGGCTACCCTCGGTGAGATGGCGAGCGGGGCAGACGGGTCTCGGCCCAGATAGCGTCCGTCCGCACCCATTGCGCACGCCAATGTAGGCGTCCGGGCCTCCCGGAGTCACCCCTGGGCCCGCCGAGCGATTGGGTAAGGCGCCTGGACGGCAATGAGGCAACCGCGATGGCACCCGGCGGAAAGGAGCCGCGTGCAGGGTCCCGCCACGTTAGTTCAGGGGAGCGCGCCCGGCGAGGAAGGTGCTCAACACCTGGGTGAGGTGATCCTCGCAGTAGATGCCGCCGCTCTGTTCGTCGACAAGAGCGTGGCGGAGGAAGTCACCCGGGCTGGTAATGGGGCGCATGGCGCAGATGGCCTCGTCGTCGTGCCGGTGGGGTTCCAGCCCCAGGGCCAAGCCGATACCATGCAGGCTGAGCCGCTTGAGCACCAGGCGCTGGCTCACCGGACCCTCAAACCCGCGCACCCAGTCGCTGGAGATGACGGCGGCGATGCCCGGCCGAGCCGCCAAGGGCAGCGCCTCCGGCGAGCCGTCACGCCGCAGAGGGCGCCGGATCAGCGAGAAGTCGAAGTGGTGAGCATCCTGCTGCCAGGGCTCACCCTCGACCAAGTTGAGGAATCGGTCCACGTCCACCGCGTCCGATCCGGGGATCATGGACGTTTCCACGTACCAGTCGAAGCTGGAGTAGGGGGACCCCTCCGGCAGTGCCGGAATGACCCAGTTGCCGAAGGGACGCAAGCCCACGATGGGCGAGATAAGCCCCCAGGGCCAGCGGGTGTAGTAGAGTGAGGTGATCAGCCCAACGATGGCCGCCAGACTCTGCACTGCGTCGTCGTCCACCACTTCCGACGACCAGGATACCGAAATGCTCTTCAAAAAGGACCGCCCACTGCGAGATTCTCGCCAACAGTCATTGGCAGAGGATACACTGGGGCAAATCCGGTGGTCAAGCAACCCCGCTGCCCGGCCATCCTCCCCTATCAAGCGTCACGCACGAGGCCAAGCATATGCCGTCTGTAGCCATAGTCACCTTGGGGTGCCCCAAGAACCAAGTGGACAGCGAGTCCCTTGCCGCGGATTTGTCCCGGCGCGGGTACCGCCTCACCGGCGACACCCAGCGGGCCGATGTCATCATCGTGAACACCTGTGGCTTCATAGCCCCCGCGCGCGAGGAGTCCCTGGGCGAACTCCGCGAGTTGGCGGCCGCCAAGCGCCCGCGCCAGCTGCTGGTGGCCGCCGGTTGCCTGGCCGAGCTCAACCCCGGGCTGATCCAAGACAGCGTTCCCGGAGTGGACGGCCTCCTGAGCACCCGGCGCTGGCACGAGGCGGGCGCCTTCCTCGACCAAATACGCCGGCGCCACGATCATCCGGTCTGGATCGGCAACAGCGATGCCCCGTTCCCCAACGTGCGCCGGACCCCGGTGGGCGTGTCCGCTTATGTCAAGATATCCGAGGGCTGCTCCGGGCCGTGTGCCTTCTGCACCATCCCTCGCATCAAGGGGCCGCTACGCAGCCGCCCCCTCCAGGACGTCGTCGCCGAGGTGACCGACCTGGTGGACCGGGGCTACCTGGAGGTCATCCTCGTCGCCCAGGATACGACCGCCTATGGGCGGGACCGCGGCGAGAGGGAAGGAACCGTCGGGTTGGTGGAAGCCATACTGGCGGCAGCACCTAGGTTGCGCTGGCTGCGCCTGATGTACACGTACCCGCAACACATCTCCGAGCGCCTCATCGAGCTCATGGCGAGCGACGAGCGCGTCTGCCGCTACGTCGACCTGCCTCTGCAACACGCCCATCCCGAGGTGCTGCGGCGAATGCGCCGCCCCACCGACGTCGACGCGGTAAAGCGCCTGCTCGAGCGCCTCCGCTCCGCCATGCCCGATGTCGCCATCCGCACCGCCTTCATCGTCGGCTACCCGGGCGAGAGCGAGGCCCAGTTCGAGGCTCTGCTGCAGTTCGTGCGCGAGATGCGCCTCGACCACGTGGGCGCCTTCACCTACTCCCCCGAGCCGGGCACCCCCGCCTACGCCCTTACCCCGGCCGTCCCGGAGGCGGTCAAGGAGGAGCGTCGCGGGCTACTGATGGAGGCGCAGCAGGCGATCTCGCTGGCGATTCACCAGTCGTTGGTGGGACGGGAGATGGAGGTGCTGGTGGAAGGCCTCGGCGACGGCGTCACCGTGGGGCGCACTTACCGCGACGCCCCCGAGGTGGACGGGCTGGCCCTTCTTCGGGGCGAGCACCCGGTGGGCCGCATCCTGCGGGCGAGAGTCGTGGAGGGACTTGAGTACGATCTGATGATGGAGGCGGTGGAGCCTAACCTAACCCCCTGACCCCCTTCGCTACTCAAGGAAGGGCGAACCAGAGAGTCCCCAAACTTCCCGCTCCCCTTCCTTCTCAGGGAAGGGGCCGGGGGTTAGGTGCTCTGGGAAGGGACTCCGCAGTCAGGGGAGTGCAGGCGTGTCTCGTTGCGCCCTACAGGCCGTGGCCGACCGGGTAGAGCCCCGGCAGGTCCACCGGTAGGCGACCGGTCGGCGCCACCTCTCCGCAGAGGACACGAGCAGCTCCGCGCAGCGAAGGGGCCGTCTCCCCGTAGGCGGCCACGAACACACCCACCTCCGGAAAGGCTGTCAAGTCGTACGGGGCCCCCACCGCTAGGACCGCCAACGGCCGGTCCGCCAGCGAGCGCACCAGTTCCACCTGCGCCGGGTGCCGCCAGGCGTCCTTCGTGGCCAGCAGGACGGCTCCGGCGGCCTGAGCCGCCCCGACCGCCGCGGCGATCTCCTCTGCCGTGGGGTCGGCTCCCACTGTCAAGCCAGTCGCCTGCGGCCGGTAGGCCTGCACCTGACCCACCAGTGCCTGGGCGGACTGGGGCGCGATGACCAGCAGCGCCCCCTCAGTCGTCAAGGGCAGCAACCCCGCGTCGTCGCGCACCACGGTGATGGCCTCTTCCGCGACCGTGTCCGCCACGGCTAGGTGTTCCGTGGTGCCCACCCTGGTTGCAGAATCGTCTACCACCGCCGGAGCCCAGTCCAGCAATCCATAGTCGGCCTTGAGCTGCAGAATGCGACGGACGGAGTCGTCGAGGCGGTCATCGCCGAACACGCCTTGCCGGTAGGCCTCCAACATCTCGGCGTAGGCGTCCTTCTGCTCCGCCGGCATATGGCCGGAATCGGCCCCAAAGGCGAGGACATCGGCTCCCGCAAGGAAGGCGGCCAGCGCCGCCTCGCCGATGCTGTAGCGCTCCATCAGGGCGCCCATACCCAGGGAGTCGGTCATGATGACCCCGTCGAAGCCCAGTTCCTCGCGCAGCAGACCCTGCAGCACCGGCGCCGACAGCGTCGCGGGCAAGCCCTCCGTCGCGTCCACGGCGGAAACCTCCACGTGCGCCGTCATGATCGCCCCCACGCCTTCGGCGATGGCGGCGCGGAAGGGGTACAGCTCCACCGCATCCAGGCGCGCTCGGTCGTGGGCGACCACCGGCAGCCCGAAGTGGGAGTCCACCTCGGTGTCGCCATGCCCGGGGAAATGCTTGGCGGTGGCGATTACGCCCTCATCCCGGTAGGCTCGGATCACCTCGGCCCCCAGATCGGCCACCGCCTCCGGCGAGGAGCCGAAGGAGCGCACTCCGATGACCGGGTTGGCCGGGTTGCTGTTCACGTCCAAAACAGGGGCGAGATTGCAGTTCACCCCCACCGCCCGCATCTCCGCCGCCGTCACCCGGCCCATCTGGTAGGCCCGGTCCGGCGAGCCTGTCGCCCCGATCGCCATGTTCCCCGGCGACACCGTGAAGCCATCGCGCAAGCGGACCACCGTGCCGCCCTCCTGATCGGCGGCCACCAACAACGGTATGCCGCCAGACGCCAGCGCCGCTTCCTGCGCCGCGTTGGTGAGGGCAGCCAGCTGGGCCGGGTCCACGACGTTGCCGGCGGCGCTAAAGAGCACCAGACCGCCCACGTGGTAGGCCTCGATCATCTCCCGGAGGGCATCGGAGAGATGCGGTCCCTCGAAGAAGGTGAGGAAGAGCTGGCCCAGCTTCTGCTCCGGCGAGAGACGGCCCAACAGGTCATCCACCCGCGCCTCGGCGGGGGCCGGCAGCACAGGGGCGGTCGCGGTCGGAGGGGCTGGTGGCGGCGCGGTGGCGGTTGGGGAGGCGGAAGGCTCCGCTACGGGCGGTGTGGTGCCGGTCGGTGTGGCGGCGCGAGAGGGCCCGGCCGTCTCCAGAGGCGAGCCGGGTGCGGAAGGCGTAGCTGGCGGGCGAGGAGAGCCGCATCCCGCGACGCCGGCCGCGGCCAGGCACAACAAGAGCCGGCGCCGCTGCGAGAACGATCCCACTCGTGAGTATCTCACTCTCGCAGAGACGCCGGCGCGAACCAGCGATTCTGTCTCAGACTACAGGACGCGGTACTCACCGTCAATGACCTCAGCACCGTCCCCGGGCCCCCCAGGGGACTTGCCGGTCACGCGGGCCCAGTGTTCAGCCACTACCGACCGCGGAGCCCAGGACTCGAAGAGCTTCAGGGCCAGCACGACGATCAGCACGTCGTCGACCTGACCCAGAACCGGAATGAGGTCGTAGAGGAAGTCCATGGGCCAGAGGAAATAGGCGAGGGCAAGCCCGGGCACAGCCAGCTTGAGCAGGAGGGGCACCCGACGATCGCGCAGCAGGCGCCACCACAGCCGCAGGTGCTGCAGCAACTCGCGCAGTACGACCGGACTAGCGGAGGTCGTTTTCAGAGTCACACCCTCGAGGCCGAACCATAACAGCATATTAGCGCACGTCGGCGTGGGCTGCAAGCGCCAAAGCGGTGTTTCGGCCCGACGCCTCCGGCCCCCGATGCCGTTGACAGCCCCGCCGGCGGCGTGCTACGTTCTCTCGAGATGCGAATGGTGTGCCGGAACTCCTGCCGACAGGGGCGGCAAAGGAGGCACGCCTGGTGGTCCCAATGGAGGATGCCTTGGCAGTCATGTGGCTTATTCGCCTGCTTGGCATGCTAGGCTTTGGTGTGCTGGGCTGGCACCTGGGAATCCTGCTGGCCGGCAGCTTCGATGCCGCTCCCCGAGACGTCGCGGCCCTTTCCCTACTCCTATCCGGCTTCGGCCTGATCGTCAGCCCCTGGCTCACCATTCACCCCTATCGCTACCTGCGCGACAACCTTCGCTCCATGCCCGCCGAGGACCTCGCCGCCGCCACGGTAGGCCTGGTGACCGGTCTGGTGGTGGCGGCTCTCTTGTCCATACCCATGTCACTGCTTCCCTCACCCCTGCGGGAGGGCGCCGCCCTAGTCTTCACCATCGCCCTCTGCTACAGCGGTGTCGCCATCATGCTGATGCGCCGCCGGGAACTGGGCTGCATCCTCGGCATCGCCCGGCATCGGGGCGGCCTCGAGAGCGGCGAACCCGCCGCCGGCGCCGAGTCCCGCGAACAGTGTGTCCTGCTCGACACCAGCGCCATCATCGACGGCCGCATCGCCGACATCACCCGCACCGGCTTCATCCTCGGCCACATCGTCGTACCCCGCTTCGTCCTCAACGAACTGCAGCACATCGCCGACTCGTCCGAACCCCTGCGGCGGAATCGTGGTCGCCGCGGGCTGGACATGCTCAGCCGGCTGCAGAAGGAATCGGTTACGCCGGTGCGCATCGTCGACTACGAGGCCAACGGGCAAGAGAACGTGGACGAGCAGTTGGTGAGCCTGGCGAAAGCGAACCGCTGGCCGGTGATCACCAACGACATCAATCTGAACCGGGTGGCCCAGCTTCAGGGGGTAACCGTTCTCAACATCAACGAACTGGCTAACGCCGTCAAGACGGTCCTCATCCCTGGCGAGACGGTGCGGGTGCGCGTCATCCAGGAGGGCAAGGAAGCCGGCCAAGGCGTCGGCTACCTAGACGACGGGACCATGGTGGTCATCGAGAACGGCCGCCGTCACCTCGACCACGAGCTGGACACCGTTGTCACTAAGGTGCTGCAGACGGCCGCCGGCCGAATGATCTTCGCCCAGATACCCTGACCGCAGCCCCGGGCCCGGAGCCGGCGCCGTACCGCCCCACCGCCGCGCGCCTTTTCGCCTCGTTGTGAACACGTCCCTCTCTGTGATATTCTGTAGTGCTACTAACGGCACCTAACCGCCGCTTCGGCGGGCGCAAAGAGGGGACAACCATGGCACTGCACGTCTTCAACAGCCTGGGGCGCAAGCGGGAGGAGTTCCAGCCTCTACACGAGGGTTTCGTGGGTATGTACGTCTGCGGACCGACCGTGTATGACCACGCCCACATCGGCCACGCCAAGTCCTATGTCTCCTTCGACGTCATCGTCCGCTACCTGCGCTATCTTGGCTACCAGGTGCGTTACGTTCAGAACATCACCGATGTCGGCCACCTCACCGACGACGCCGACGAGGGTGAGGACAAGATCGTGCGCCGGGCCAGCACCCAGCGCCTCGAGCCCATGGAGTTGGTGGAGACCTACACCCGCAGCTACTTCGAGGACATGGACGCCCTCGGCAATGTCCGGCCGGATATCTCGCCCCGCGCCAGTGGCCACATACCGGAGCAGATCGAACTCATCAAGGAGTTGATCGACAAGGGGTTCGCCTACGAGGTCAACGGGTCGGTGTACTTCTCCGTGGAGAAGTTCCCCGAGTACGGCATGCTCTCCGGCCGCCGCATCGAGGAACTGGTCGAGGGTGCTCGTGTCGAGGTCAACCCGGAGAAGCGCAACCCGGCCGACTTCG
>ENA-UOUL01003025-UOUL01003025.1-bioreactor-metagenome-genome-assembly--contig:-NODE-3025-length-18153-cov-6.837187_pt1 | contig 18153 bp, 16 predicted proteins | sample MGYA00249838_ERZ747220 | MGnify/ENA primary metagenome ERZ747220 (study PRJEB28778, sample SAMN05720191) | bioreactor metagenome | isolation source: Anaerobic biogas reactor | place: USA:Washington...
GGTACGCTGGACCAGTCGTGGATCGCCAGTATGACCGCGACGCTGGCGGCCGCACGCAAGCACGGCAAGCCCGTGGTCTTCGACCCGGTCGGCGCCGGGGCCACTCGCCTGCGGACGCAGACCGCCCAGCGCATGGTGGAAGCGGGGGGCGTGTCGGTCGTTCGCGGCAATGCGTCGGAGATCGCGGCTCTGGCGGGGGCGGCCGGACGGACCAAGGGCGTCGATAGCCTGGACGAATCGCTCAAGGTCGCCGAAGCCGCGGCGGGGCTATTGCCGCTTTGCGACGTTGTCGTCATCAGCGGCGAGAAGGACGTGGTCGTCGGCCGCGACCGGCGATGCGTGCTGGCCAACGGCTGTGCGCTGATGACCCGCGTCACCGGCATGGGCTGCACCGCGACGGCCCTGGTCGGAGCGTTCCTGGCAGTCCAGCCCGATCCTTTCCTCGCATCGGCCCACGCGATGGCGGTGATGGGCATCGCCGGCGAGCTGGCGCGGGACGCCGGCGCCGGGCCGGGCAGCCTGCGGATGCACTTTCTCGATGCGCTGCACAACCTCGACGAGCAGACGATCGCCGCCCGGCTGCGAATAGACCGATGAGCCGACCGTTCGATCCGTTCCTGTACCTCGTTACCGATCGCGCGCTGGCGGGGCTGCGCGGCGTCACCGAGACCGTGCGCCTGGCCCTCGAAGGCGGCGTGACGCTCGTGCAACTGCGCGAGAAGATGCTGGCCCATGAGCCGTTCGTCGAGGAAGCCCGCCGGCTAAAGGATATCTGCCACGCGCGGGGCGTTCCATTGATCGTCAACGACGACGTCGCCGTGGCGCGCGAGGCGGGCGCCGACGGCGTTCACCTGGGCCAATCGGACGCGTCCGTCGCAAAGGCCCGCGAAACGCTGGGGCCCGACGCCATCATCGGCTTGTCCGTCGAGAGCGTCGAACAGGCGCGGGCCGCTGCGGTTTTGGATATCGACTACATGGCGGCCAGTCCGGTCTTTGCGACGCCGACCAAGGCCGATACGGCGTCGCCGCTGGGCCTCGAAGGTGTGCGGGCGATCCGCCGACTCACCGACAAACCTCTCGTGGCGATCGGAGGGATCAACCTGGACAATGCGGCGGAAGTCCTGCAGGTCGGCGCCGACGGCTTAGCCGTGATCTCGGCGATCGTCGCCGCCCCCGATCCGCGCCAGGCCGCAAGAGAATTCCACCGCTTCCGTTCGGCTTCATGAGCCTGAACGTTGGCCTAACCGTGTTCCACGCGGGCGAGAATGTTCTCGGCGCTGAGATATCAGCCGGTCGCGGTCTTCGGCAAAGTGGTTTCTGTTGCGTCGGGCGACGCGGAGGGTGTACCCTGTTCAGCAGGGTCCCGATGTCCATTGGGATTGGATGGTGTCGATTCGTACCACGATGGAAGGGCCTTCCCATGCATCAGAGCAGATCACGCGTCGGACGCATCGCACTCGGTCTCGTAGCCGGATGGCTCTTTGGCATCTCTGCGGCCCAGACGCAAGGAGGGGCCGACGACATGGTGCAGTTGCCCGCTCGAACGGTCTATCCCGCGAAGGACTGGAGGCAGGCGACGCCGCAGTCACAGGGCGTGGACGCCGCGAAGCTCGACGAGGCCATCGAGTACCTCCGCGCCAATTCCGGGCCCGACGGCGTGAACCAGGTATTGATCGTTCGCAATGGCTACGTCATCTGGCAAGGCTCCCAGATCGACAGAGTACATGGCATATGGTCATGTACGAAATCGTTCACCAGCACCGTACTCGGCCTGCTGATCGACGATGGGAAGGTGGCGTTGGATACGCCGGTCGCCGACTACGTGACCGAGATGGCTTCGGCGTATCCCGAGGTGACGCTGAGGCATTTCACGACGATGACCAGCGGCTATCGTGCGGTGGGTGATGAACCTCGCGGCACGTACCGGCACGGTCCAAGTCCGACGCCGTTCGATCCGTGCGATGCGCCGCTGTTCGCACCCGGCACGCAATATGCCTATTGGGATTCGGCGATGAATCAATTCGCCAACGTTCTGACCCGCATTGCCGGTGAGCCGATCGAAGATCTGTTCCGTCGGCGGATCGCTGAGCCTGTGGGGATGGACCCGAAGGAATGGCGATGGGGCCGCTTCGATCCGATCGACGGCATCGTCGTCAACGGCGGTTCGGGCAACGCGAACAGGCATATTTTCATCTCCGCGCGGCAGATGGCCCGACTGGGCTTGCTGTTCCTCAACGAAGGGAACTGGAACGGCCGACAGTTGATCGGCACCGAATGGGTGCGGATGGCGACCCGCCCGCAGGTCTCCACGACGATTCCGCTCTGGCCGGACAGCGCCGCCGACGGCCGGGGTGTTTATGGCTTCAATTGGTGGACGAACGGAGTCCGGGCCGATGGAACCCGTAAGTGGCCCGGTGTGCCGGCCGGCGCCTACTCAGCCAGCGGCTACAACAACAATGAGATGTTCGTCGTTCCGACATGGAACATGGTGATCGTTCGCCTGGGGCTTGACCAGAACCAGCTCCACCTGACCGATGGTGTTTACGCAGAGTTTCTCCGAAAAATCGGGGCGGCCCTCAAGGAAGGGGCGGGCGACGAGCGATGAAGGGTGCAGGAGGGCGGGGGAGTTTTGTGTTTGGGCTGATGACAACCCTCTGTTAGCATAGCGGCTGATGTCGGTCTTTTGCAGAAGTCCAATCAGAAGAAGGAGCGGACCATGAGAGTGTTGTGGGTGGTATCCATGGCGGCCCTGTTGGCGGTCGCGGGCTGTTCGAGTGCGGAGAAGTCCGTGTCGAAGGCGGACGCGGCGATCGAGGCGAAGGTCCGCCGGATGGTGGCGAAGATGACACTGGAGGAGAAGGTCGGGCAGATGACGCAGCTCACGCTGGAGGCGTTCGCCCAGTCGGACAAGGACGGCTACCTGACGCTCGATCCCGAGAAGCTGCGCAACGGCATCGTCAACCATCACATCGGCTCGATCCTCAACTGCGGCGGCCAGGCCCGCACGCCGGAGAACTGGCAGGAGATGATCGCCCAGATGCAGGAGATCGCGGCCAGGGAAACGCGGCTCGGCATCCCGATCCTCTACGGCATCGACTCGATCCACGGGGCCAACTACGTCCTCGGCGCGACGATCTTCCCGCAGAACATCGCGATGGCCGCCGCCGGCAACGTGGCGCTGGTGGAGAAGGCCGCCGAGATCACGGCGATGGAGACGCGGGCGGTGGGCATCCCGTGGAACTTCAACCCCGTTCTGGATTTGGCCCGCCAGCCGATGTGGCCGCGCGTTTTCGAGACGTTCGGCGAGGACGCGTACGTGGCGTCGGTCATGGGCGCCGCCTACATCCGCGCCCAGCAGGGCGACGACCTTTCGCGCAGCGACAAGGTGGCGACCTGCATGAAGCACTATCTGGGCTACAGTCTTCCGCGTTCGGGCCGGGACCGCACGCCGGCCTACATCCCCGAGCGAGAGCTGCGGCAGCATTACCTCAAGCCGTTCGCCGCCGCCGTCCGCGCCGGCACCGTCACCTGCATGGTCAACTCCTCCGAAATTAACGGCGTGCCTGTGCATTCAAGCGATTTCTATCTGACCGAGCTGCTGCGCGGCGAGCTGGGCTTCGACGGATTCGTTGTCAGCGACTGGGCCGACATCGAGAACCTCTACACCCGTGAGAAGGTCGCCAAAGACCGGCGCGAGGCGGTGAAGATGGCGGTGATGGCGGGCATCGACATGAGCATGGTCCCGTACGACTACAGCTTCTACGACACGCTGATCGAGCTGGTCCGCGACGGCGAGGTGCCGATGTCGCGGATCGACGAGGCGGTGGCCGACATTCTCCGCATCAAGTTCAAGCTGGGCCTGTTCGACAAGCCGTATCCGAACAAGAACCTTCTCGGCTACGTCGGCCAGGAGTCCAGCCGCAAGGTGAACCTGCAGGCCGCACAGGAAGCGATCACGCTGCTGAAGAACGAGCCGAAGACCCTGCCGCTGGCCAGGGACCGGAAGGTGCTCGTCACCGGCCCGACGGCCAACCTGCTTTCGGTGCTCAACAGCGGATGGACGATCACGTGGCAGGGCGACAACGAGGCGCTGTATCCACAGGAGAAGTACACCATTCTCGAAGCGATCCGCGCCAAGATCGGCGAGGACAACGTCACCTACGTCAACGCCGTGATGTTCGACGAAGAGAAGGACATTCCCGGCGCGGTGGCGGCGGCGCAGAACGTCGATGTCATCGTCGCCTGCCTCGGCGAGCCGGCATATTGTGAGACGCCGGGCAACATCGACGACCTGACGATGAGCGAGCCGCAGGTCAAGCTTGTCAAGGAGCTGGCCGCGACGGGCAAGCCCATCGTGCTGGTGCTGGTCCAGGGCCGGCCGCGCGTGATCCGCACGATCGTCGATGACGCGGCCGCGATCCTGACGGCGTATTGTCCCGGCATGGAAGGGGGCCAGGCGGTGGCCGACGTGCTGTTCGGCGACGTCAATCCGAGCGGCAGGCTGCCATACACCTATCCCCGCTTCGCCTCCGGCTTCACGACGTATGACCACAAGCCCAGCGAGAACACCGCCGAGAACAAGTTCCATCCGCAGTGGCCGTTCGGCCACGGCCTGTCGTATACGTCGCTGAGCTATCGTGCGTTGCAGGCCGACAAGAGCGAGATGACGCCGGGCCAGACGGTGCGTGTCACCGTCGAGGTGACCAATACCGGCGACGTGGCGGCCAGGGAGATCGTGCAGTTGTATCTGTCGGACCTGGTCGCTTCGGTGACTCCGGCGGTCCGGCAGCTCAAGGGTTTCCAGAAGGTGGATGTCCGGCCCGGACAGACGCAGACCGTTCGGTTCGAGCTGGGCTGGGACGACCTGGCCTTCATCGGCCGCGACAACAAGCCGATTGTCGAGCCGGGCCAGTTCAAGATCAGCGTCGGCGAACTGTCGGTCATGCTCACCGTGCCGAAACCCGCGAAGTGAAATGTATCCGGCCGATTGGGCGAAGTGCTCTTCATCCGTCCCGTTGGTCCGTTGAGTCCCTTAGGTCCTTTGACTGTGGTGCTATGAAGACATATTTCGACTGTATTCCCTGTGCGATCCGCCAGGTTCTCGATTCGATTCGCATGACCACCGACGACGAGGCGATGCACGAGAAGGTGCTGCGCGAGGCGCTGGGGCTCTGGCACGACATGGACATGCGCGAGAGCCCGCCGGCGATGGCCCGCAGAGTCCACCGCATGCTCCGCGAGATGACGGGCGTGGCCGATCCCTATCTGGATGTCAAGCAGCGATACAACCGTCTGGCGATGGAGATGGTCGGCGATCTGGAGGAGACGGTGGCCGGCTCGGCCGACCGCTTCGAAACGGCGGTGCGCCTGGCCATCGCGGGCAACGTCATCGATTTCGGCGTCAACTCGACCGTCGATGAGAGCGTCGTCGAGGGCGTCATCGCCCGCTCGCTGACCGACCCGCTCGATCTCGACGCCCTGGTCGAATTCAAAGTGGCGATCGCCGAGGCGACGGACATCCTCTACCTGGGCGACAACGCCGGCGAGATCGTCTTCGACCGGCTGCTCATCGAGCAGATGCCGCGACAGAAGGTGACGTTCGTCGTGCGCGGCGGGCCCATCCTCAACGATGCGCTGATGGCCGATGCCGAGATGGTGGGCATGACCGATCTCGTCGAGGTCATCGACAACGGCGCCGACGCGCCGGGTACGATCGTCGAGATCTGCTCGAAGGCCTTCCGCAAGCGGTTCGAGAAGGCCGACCTGATCGTCTCCAAGGGCCAAGGCAACTTCGAGACGCTCAACGACTGCGAGCGCGACATCTTCTTCCTGCTGCGCCCGAAGTGTACGGTTCTGGCCCGGCACCTCGACTGCGAATTGGGCCGCCAGGTCCTGATGCGCAGCGGTATCCCCTTGTCGAACGAATCGTGAAAGAGAGAGAATAGACCTATGCCGATCTTCGAATACCGATGCGAACAGTGCGGGCACGTGATGGAAGTGCTCCAGAAGAGCCGCAAAGCGGCAAAGCAGATCTGCGCCAACTGCGGTAGTAACGACATGAAGAAGCTCCTGTCCGGCTTTGCCGTCGGGCAGGGCAAGGCGTCCGGCGGCTCGACATGTGATTCGTGCGAAGCCGGTCCCGCCTGCGGCGCCGGTGTGTGTCCCGGCGGCATGTGTCCTATGTCGTAAGACGGCGCCGTAGCGCCGAGCGATGCGATCCGTTTGGCAAGTATGTGGAGGATACGATCATGTCCCGTGCGATGTCCTTGCCCCGTGGCGTCTGGACTGTTGTCTTGGCGTTTCTTCTTCTTATCGTGTCCTCGGCCATGACGTCGGCGGCGTCGAGCGATGCGCCGTCGCGGCCTGCGATGGCGCCGTTGAATCGCTTCCCGCACATGGTGCAGGAGTATTTCGTCGCTCAGGTCCGGCAGATCGAGCGGCGGAACGACTACCGGCACGCCGCACTGGAGAGCCGACAGGACGCCGAGGCGTTCGTCCGCGACGTCCGCCGGCGAATCGACCTCTGCTTCGGACCCTGGCCCGAGAAGACGCCGCTGAACCCGCGCGTCACAGGTGTGGTCGAACGCGACGCCTACACGATTGAGAACGTCATCTTCGAGAGCCGCCCGGATTTCCTCGTCACGGCCAACCTCTACATCCCCCAAGGTCGGGCCTTCCCGCTGCCCGGCGTCGTCGGCACCTGCGGCCACTCCACCACGGGCAAGGCGGCGGAGGCGTATCAGGCCTTTGCGCAGGGTCTGGCCCGCCAGGGCTACGTCGTGCTGATCTTCGATCCGCTCGGCCAGGGCGAGCGGCTACAGTACCCCGATGCGAATCTCACGAGCGAGATCGGCGTCGGCGTTCGCGAGCATCTCTACGCAGGCAACCAGCAGTTCCTCGTCGGGGAGTTTCTCGGATCCTGGCGCGCGTGGGACGGCATCCGCGCGCTCGACTACCTGCTGACGCGAAAGGAAGTCGATCCACAGCGGATCGGCGTGACGGGCAACAGCGGCGGCGGCACGATGACGACGTGGCTGTGCGGCGTCGAGCGGCGCTGGACGATGGCGGCGCCTGCCTGCTTTGTCACGACGTTTCGACGCAATCTGGAGAACGAGCTTCCCGCCGACACCGAGCAGTGTCCGCCGCGGGCGCTGGCCTACGGGCTGGACCACCAGGACTTCCTGGCGGCGATGGCCCCCAAGCCCGTCATCATCCTCGCCAAAGAGCAGGACTTCTTCGACGTGCGCGGCGCCGAGGCGGCCTACGCGAGCCTGCGGCGTCTGTATCGCCTCCTCGACGCCGAGGACAACATCGGCCTGTTCACCGGGCCGACCGGTCACGGCTTCTCGCAGGAGAATCGCGAGGCCATGTACCGCTGGTTCAACGGCGTCACGGGCGTCAGCGATGCGCGAAGCGAGCCAAACCTGACGATCGAGCAAGATGAAACCCTTCAGTGCACGCCTCGCGGCCAGGTCTGCGAGTTGGATTCGCGGCCCATCTACGAGTTCACAAGGGCCAGGTCCCAGGCACTGGCCAAGCAGCGGCCGAGCGAATTGACCCTGAGCCAGTTGGCGCCGCGTGTCCGTGACGTGCTGGGTCTGGGCGAGTCCGACGGCAGGTCCGCGCCCGAGTATCGCATTTTGCGAAACTGGCGGTCGCGGGGCTATCCGAAGCCGCGATGGACGGCCTATCTCATTGAAACCGAGCCGGGGATTCACGCGGTGGTCTATCGTCTGGGCAGCGAGCAACTGCTGTCGCGCCCCCGCGCGACGACGAAGCGGGCGGTCCTGTACGTCGCACATCTGTCCAGCGACGCCGAGTTGCGGGAAGAACCGCTGATCGCCGAACTGATCGCTGCCGACCCGGATACGGATTTCTATACCGTAGACGTCCGTGGGATCGGCGAGTCCAGACCCGATACCTGCGACGAGAATTCCTACTTCAGTCCTTACGGCAGCGACTACTTCTACGCGATCCACTCGATCATGCTGGATCGGCCCTACATTGGGCAGCGAACGCACGACGTCCTGCGCGTCCTCGACTGGCTTGGCGAGGCGGGCCACAACGAGGTCCATCTGGTGGGCAAGGGCTGGGGTGCGATCCCCGCGACGTTTGCCGCCGTGCTGAGCGACCGCGTCGCGCAGGTGACGCTCAAGAACGCGCCGATGTCGTATTCCGAGATCGCCGAATCGAAGACCTACGGCTGGCCGCTCTCGACGCTGGTGCCGAACCTCCTCGCGTCGTTCGACCTGCCCGACTGCTACCGCGTCCTCGCGCCCAAACGCCTCCGCCAGATCGAACTGTGGAACGCCGACGCCAAGCCCGTTTCAGCGAACTGAACGGAAGGCGCAGCGGCCTCGTCAGAAGTCCCTCGTGTCGAGGTACAGTCGTTCGGGGTTGATGGCGCACGGTTCGACCAGTGGCTTGAACAGCAGCCGGGACCGGAAACAGGCTTCTACGCGCAGCAAGCGTGCGAGTCTGCCGACCGAGAACGCCTCGCGGATAGCCGGATACTGCCGGTCCGACGGACGCATCGGCATCGTCAGCCAGTGCACGTTCTCTTCCTGGGCCTTGTTGTGGATGTGGCGGAACACGTCGCGCAGCAGCCGGGGCGCCTCGGGGCCCTTCAGGACGGGCTCGCCGATCCACCATGTCGAGATTGTCTGTTCTCGTGCAGGAAGATGAGGCAGGGCGACCAGCGGCCGGATGGCGTCCAAGAAGCGGCGAAGGGGGCGCAGGCAGGCGGGCACGAATTCGGCCACGTCCCGAAGGACGGCGCTGTGGCTGGACTGTGTCACAGCAGCGAACGACGACCCCTGCTGGGCGAAGTGCATGGCGAAGCGGCAGGCCGCCGGATAGCGTTCCGGACCCGGTGCGAACAGGTCGCACGTCTCGAAGAACCGGTCGATGCGCTGCGCGACAGTCTTGGCGGAACGCTCGATCGTGACATCCACGCGACCGGGACGTTGTCGGGTGACGGGCACGATCCGTGTCTCGATGCGCCCGATCGGTTGCAGGGCGAACCTGCGGGTCAGCGGCATCACCGATGCGTTGTCGGTCATGACGATGGCATACACAGCCGCCGCACCATCGTCTCTCGCCGCCTGTTCCGCCCGGGCGTGCAGCGCCGACGCGATGCCGTGACGCCTCGCCTCAGGCGCCACCCGCAGACCGAACAGGTAGGCCGCCCTGGCGGAGTGGCCCCCAAGACGCACGTCCTTGATCGCGGCGGATAGGATGCCGACGATTCGGCTCCCATCGTCGGCGACGAATGTGTGGCAGCGGCGGTGCATCCGGCCGTGGCCGGCCAGTTGAGCGTACTTGCGCCGGACGCGAATGCCCGGACCTGCGGTGAAGTGCAGGTCCAGATCGCTCTGCCGCTCTTCATCCTGGGGCTCGTAGGGTCTCACGTCCATATCGGTGCTTCTTCCAATCGCGTCTGGTCTTTGCTCCGGGCAGTGGCGAGATGCCCTTTGGTGGCGTGTCGCAGACCTTCGGGGACGCTTGGTGTCTCAGTTCGGACCCTCGCATGGATCTTCCGGAGGCCGCGCCGGCGGGCAGCGATCTGTCCAGGAGCCGGTCGATGGCCCTGTGTGTGGCCTGGTCGGCCGGTTCGGAACGGACCACGGAGTGGATCACGTCGCAGCACCAGGCCATGCAGGCGAGGTTGGCCTTCTGGCTCGGCAGATCGAATCCGAGCGTACGGAGGACCTTGTGTTGGGCCAACGGGCCGACGACGACCACCAGGGCCACGAAGCTCGTGACCAGAAACCCCGACAGGAATCCCAGCAGACCCGCGGCGAGAATGTCCATCGCCTTGGGGAACGGGACGCGGAACTGGCCCGTCAGGAACACGTAGGACACGCCGCAGAGCAGGGCAAAGCAACCGCCGGCCAGCGCCGCCAGGCTCAGCATCACCCCGTAGGCCGACGCCTCGCCGCCGGTCGGGACACGGTCGGCAACCAGCGGCGCCAGGAAGATCGCCAGATAGATCGAGACCACGATGTTGAACAGAAGGCACCAGCTCTGATAGAAGCCCATACGCACCCCCAGCCACACGAATGCCCCGCCGACCAGGATGGCGATCCAGAACACCATAGAGCTACCCCACGACCCGCTTGAGTTCTTCCAGGCTCGTGACCCCGGCGACCACCTTCTTCAGTCCCTGCTTTCGGAGATGGATTCGGCCTTCCCGGTTGCCGTCGCCCTGTGCGGCGACGCCGAACGACTCACCGGCGGCGATCCGGGCCTTCCCCTCTTCGTCCACGATCAAGAGGTCGGCGATGGCGGTCCGTCCGAAGTAGCCCGTCCCATCGCACTGACGGCACCGCCCGGCCTCGTAGATGCCGGAGTAGTCGATACGTTTTCGTTGGAATTCGGCGATCTGTGCGTCGCGGAGCGCCGCAGGCCGCCGGCACCGTGGACACAGGCAGCGAAGCAGCCGCTGCGAGAGGATCAGGTTCAGGCCCAGCGACAGCAGCAGCCGTGAGACGCCCAGGTCCATCAGGCGGGCGATCGCGCTGGCGTTGCTGTCGCAGTGCAGCGTTGCCAGGACCAGGTGCCCGGTCTGGGCGGCGCGCAGCGCGATCTCGGCCGTCTCCTCGTCGCGGATCTCCCCGACGCAGATCACGTTTGGGTCCTGACGCAGGACGCTGCGCAGCGTGTTGGCGAAGGTGATCTCCGCCTTGGGATTGATCTCGATCTGGCTGGTCTGCGGCAGCATTGCCTCGATCGGGTCCTCAACCGTGATGACGTTTCGCGTGAGCCGGTCGATCGCGTTGAGCATGGCGTACATCGTGGTCGTCTTGCCGCTGCCCGTCGGGCCGCAGATCAGGATCATCCCCGAGGGTCTGCGCAGGGCCTGCTGGATGATGGCGTTCTGCTTGTCGGTCAGGCCCAGGTCTGTCAGCGTCTGCGTGGCGGCGTCGCGATTCAGCACGCGGATCGAGAGCTTCTCTCCGTGCAGCGTGCCGCTGCTGGCGACGCGGAACGAGGCGGTCCGATCGCCTCGCCGGGCCATGAACGCCCCGTCCTGGGGCCGCCGCCGCTCCGAGATGTCCATCCCGGACACGGCCTTGATGCTGTTGACGACGGCCTGGCACGTCTCGGCGTCCAGTTCCTGCGCGTTGCGGAGCACGCCGTCGATTCGCAGGCGGATGCTATACATCGATTCACTCGTCGGGTCGATCAGAATATCGCTGGCCCGGCGTTCCAGCGCATCGGCGACGATGGATTCGCTCAGGTCGAGGACGCGGGCCTCTTCGCGTTTGCCCTGGCCGTGCCCGTAGATCTCGTCCATCGTCCGGCCCGACGAATCGAGCAGATGCAAAGACGCATCATCCTCCGGGCGCGCGGCGCGCATCGCCCGCAGCCCGGCCACCGCATGCTTCAGTTGCTGCTTGAGCAGATCGAAGAACGGACTTCGGTTCGACCGGCTCTTCCGGGCCGTTTCGATGATGACCAGACTCAGCAGCACGATCGGCCCGGCCACCAGCGAGACGATGTTGGCCACCGTCTTATACTTCTCCGGCACCAGCAGACCGAACTGCACCTGCAGGACGCAGTACAGGCACAAGTAGACCCACGCCACAAGAAGGAGCAGCCGGAGGGGATGGAACGGAAGGGCCAGGGCCGCAGGCATTGAAACGGCCTCGCCGCCGCCCGCCTCAAGAAACAGGACTCCGATAGCACAGAAGGAATCGAACATCGACACGTAACCTCGCACCATCCGCTCGCGTTGCGTGAACCACTGATCCTTTGTGCAGAATACAGGGTCGGGCCGGTCCTGGCAAGTCTCGCCGTCGGAAATCTTCTGCGTATGTCCCCGGATCGCGTTCGCGTCGGGATCAGGGCTTTTCAAGGTCTTCCAGGTCGGAATCGAGCGCATCGAGATCGATGGCGCTGTCGGAGGCGTCCAGATCGGCGAAGCTGTCGTCGAGTCCGCCGGACGGTGCGCTCTTGGCGGGCTTGGGAGCGGGCTTCTTCTGCTTGGCCGTCGCAGCCTTCTTCGGCGGTACGATCTTCTCCGGCTTGCCGTCGATCTGGCAGACGAAGATCAGCGGGCCGATCCGGATATAATCGCCGGCCTTGACGGGGCTGTCCCCGTTGACCCGTTTGTCGTTGACGAACGTCCCGCACGTCGAATCGAGGTCGCGGATCTTCAGGGCCTCGCCGTTCTGCTGAATCTCGCAATGCCGCCGCGACACGCTGGGCAGGGGGATCCGCAGGTCGCAGTCGTGCCGCCGTCCGAGGATCGTGACAGCGCTGCGAAGTGAGAAGGTTTTGTGTGCTCCGCCTTTCTTCAGGAGCACCAGATCGGCGTTCATCCGGCCTGCCTCCACTGAAGTTCACCGAACACCATAACATCCCTATTCTACCACAGAAGCCGTCCCATAACAACGATATAATTCACCGAGCCCCAAGCAAGCGAGGGCGGTGCTTGATAAGGGCGCATAAATCTTTGTCTAACAAACGGTTGCCTTCTCTATGGCTGCGTCCCGTCTCCCGGCGCGCCGACCCCGAGGGGCATTGGCGTCGCGCCGCAGAAAAACGCAGGGCAACAGTCAAGTCTAAGGTTTTTCCTGCTTGTCAACGCGTATCGCCGCTGCCATTCTGTGGAGCGAACGGACGGCGACCTCGGATCGAGAGACACCCGACCACTCGAGCGAGAGCCGTGTCTGGTTCCAGACGGGAAGAGTTCAAACATGGCACAGTACAGGATGGAAGACGCCCGCAGAATCGGTCCCACGCATGGGCCGGAAGTTCCGGGCTGCCGACTGACGCCGAATACGGACCGTCAAAGCATGCAAGAACGCGATCGTGACAGTCGCCAACGGGGGCAACCTGCGGCATGTGGGCGGCGCTGTTGGCGGCGGTCTGCAAGGAACGCAAACACATCCAGTCCATCTGAAAGGGAAGTGCGATGGGAAACGTGTTGCCGTTGATAATTCAATTGGTCAGCGGGGCCGTCGGCGGGAATGTGGCGGGCGGTCTGATGAAGCAGTTCTCCCTGGGGACGCTCGGCAATTCCATCGCCGGCATTCTGGGCGGCGGCATCGGCGGTCAGTTGCTCGGTCTTCTCGGGATCGCCACCGGCAGCGGCGGGATGGACATCGGCAGTATTGTCGGGAGCATCGCCAGCGGCGGCGTGGGGGGCGGCGTCCTGATGGCGATCGTGGGCGTCATCAAGAACGCCATGAAGAAGCAGTAGCGCATCGGCCGTTTTGGCATTGGGGCACTGCCGAAAAGTCCAGGCGCAGCCCTTTCGTCAATCACGAGCGTTTTGCGCGAACCTTTCAGGGTTCCTCCGCGACCGCGTGGGCCTTCGTCTGCGCGATGTTTCTGTATTCCAACTCGTCTGTCCGTCTGCAGAAGTGCGGGGCGGCTGGCGATCTGTGTCGATCACCGCGCGCGCCATATCGCAACCGTCGGGTTGCCGCTCTGTGCGTCTGAAAGGGGGTGCTCTACGGAATGGTTCCAGCAGAGGGATCGGGTGTCTGCTCGGCGAAAGCGGCCAGGTGACGAACCGTGGCGAGGTCTGTGGGGACGTCCAGCCCCTTCTCCGCGCAGGCCAGAGCCCGGCGGGCATGGCGAATCGCCGCGTCGCGCATGCCGGCGTCGCCCATCGAAGCGAGCGACGCCAGCGCCTTTTGGAGGCGGATCGAGACCTCGACGATGCGGCTGCCGTCACGAGTGATGGCGGTGAAGGCATCGTCGAACATCTCGTCCACCGACAAGGCGGGCACCTCGATGCGGTCGAATTTTACCGGCAGGCCGTCTTCGTTCTGCGACGGCGCCGCCCAGAAGACAAACAAACGCATGAGGATGGCGATTATGTCGATGGCGGTCCCTGGGTCATTCACGCCGGGCGACAATGCACGGTCCGCGATCTGCGAGAGCACGATCAGACCATAACGCGGATCGTCGTCATAGGTGCGCTGTTTGCCGATTACGAAGGCTTTGACGATCCGAGCACGGTCCGCCTCGGTGACAGGCAGGGCGTCTTCGCTGACATAGCCGAGCGCACGCACGGGACTGACGAGGGTCCCCGGAAGAACGGCAAGCCGGATACGACCCTCGATGCACTCGCCGCAGTCCTGCAAGGCGGCGATGTCGATATGCTGTACGTAGCCCACGGTGTCACTCAAAACCGCCCGTCCCGAAAGATCTCCGGGGCTGGCAGGCACGCCGTGAAGGGCCGGAGCATCTCGCCACCGCTGCAGAGCGGCCGTCGTCGCCTTCTCCACCCCCTCGATGGTCGTCTCGAGACGTCCCAACCGGGCAATCCGGTCCACCCAATGGACGAAGACGAAGACGACGAGGGCGAACACCAGTAGCGTCAGAACGAACAGGACGAACCGGCCCGCCGCCTGGTAAAAGTCGTTCTTGGCCGTGACCAGCCCCACGACACTGAAGATGAAGGCGCCGATGAATGTCGCCAACGCCCGCTGCGAGAGGTCGTCGGCGACGACCAGCGGAAAGGACCGTGGAGAGGCGGTGTTGCTTGCGGAGGCGTAGGCCGAGACCATTGAGGTGACTGCAAACGTGGCGATAACCAGCATGCCCGACGCCATGACCGACAACAGGCTTTCGACCGAGTCCGCCGAGACGTTGGGCACGATCTGTCCGAGGTCGGTGCCGTCCGCGGCCTTGGCGAGGAGTGCGGCGGCAACGGACAGCCCGCTGACCGCCAGCGGCTTGACCCACAAGCGCTCGCGAATACGGCCGATGAGGAACGCAAGGCGTCCGTTGAAGGTTGCGGTGTGCCTCATATCCATACGCTCGCCGCGCCTTTTACCGGGGACGCACCCCCTTTTCCGGCTTGCCGGTTTTACCGGGAACGTACACCTTTTTCGACTTCTTCCTGGGCCGGCCGGGGGGGAGGGGGCGAAGGCGTCTTCCCAAGCGGGCCTCGATGTTTCGGACGAACCGGTCGCTGCCCCAGGGCCGGCCCCGGCTGGTCCAGAGGCGAAGTTCGCGCATCTCGGTTTCGTCCTCGGGCTCGTCGATGTGGTCCTTCCACCACGCCGGATCGATCTGCTCGCTCCAGGCGTCCAGGTCCAACAGCGAGGAACCGTCCCGCCCGCCGCAGTGGGCCGCGGCGCTGCTCCAGACCCATCGCCACGGCTTGCGGCACAACCCCGCGCGGACCGGATTGCGCTCCACGTACGCCAGGGCCTTCCAGAAATGACTGTCGCCGAGCGCACAGGAGAAGAAGCGGTCCTGCCACAGGTGCCCGCTGCGCCCGTACCGGCGGTTGACGTACTGGGCATACAACTGGTTCGTGCGCTTCAACGCCAGGGCCAGGGATTCCTCCTGCTGCGGCGTGGCAATCAGATGGACGTGATTGCCCATCAGGCAGTATCCCTCGACCGTCAGGTCGAACCGCTGCGACGCCTCTCGCAGATAGGCCAGAAAGACCTCCCGGTCCTCATCCGCCCCAAACACCTCCTGCCGGTCGTTGCCCCGCTGCGTCACATGATGGGCACAACCGGCGATCACAATACGCGAAGCTCTTGCCATCCCCCCATCCTACACCCCTCCCCGCCCTCGCGCCAACCCAAAACTGGGGTACGTCCCTCCGAACTCCCCAATCATGTGCATCTCCTTTCTGTGTAAATCTGCTCGCTGATGATGCTATGCTTTGACTATCTTCCCATAATCGATCGAAATACAGGCGGCCCTCAGTAGATTCCCGACCACGTTCGGGACCGCCATCCAAAAACCACCTCGAATTATCCTCTCCAATCCCTGACACAGTCTACGGTCAGGGGGGTTGGAACCCTTGCTTCTGCTGCAACCCTGGTTTGCATGTCATGGCATATTCATCCATGCGTCAATAGGGGATTTTCGTAACGAGCTCCGACCGGGGAAAAATACGTATTTATACGTACCCTCGACAGCCGCTTACACCCGCACTTGCTGTATGAGCTTGTTCCCAGGCGCCTGCCAATGTGGTACTAATGAGATACTAACGGGATGCTGATAATTGCAGACCAGGGGCCGCTGCTTGGAGATTGGCTGAATCATGGACAGAATGGTCTTCGCAGAATCCTGGGAGTCGTACTTCGCTGATCGGAACCTGCGCCGCTTCGACGACCTTTACCGCTATCCCGAGACCGTCACCGTCAACCGAAACCGGAAGCGGGATGTCCTCAAGCTCACCCTGGGCGAGGGGCCAGAGACGAACGTCGCATCTCCACCTCATGGCACCGGAGCGCAACATGAATGGATTGAGACCAGATCAAGCAACAATAGGCATCGTGAACTACAGGACTTTGGAATGCATCCGCTTGTGTCTGCGGAGCATTCGTAGGTTCACAACGTATCCCCATGAGGTAATCGTCGTCGACAACGACTCACGGGATGCCTCGCTGGCCTACCTCAAGGGCCTGCCCTGGATCCGCCTGGTCGAGAGGCAGAGCGAGGACGGCGAATCTGGTGCGCGCGCCCACGCCAGGGGATTGGACCTCGCCTTGAAGCACTGCAACACGGAATTCTTCGTCGCCATGCACTCCGACACGTTCGTGCAAAAGGAGAACTGGCTCCGTGATATCCTCGGGCATTTCGCACACAATCCGGGCGTGGCGTGTGTCGGCTCAGGCAAAATCGAGTTGCGTCGGCGCTGGCGCCAATGGCTCAAAGAGGCTACAGATGTTCGCACCTTTAAGCGCAAGTTGCTCAAAAAGCCGGACCCACTGGGCATTTATCGCTATTACAACCGTACGATTTGTTGCGCCTATCGCACAGAGATCTTGAGGCGGGAAAGACTCTCGTTCGAAATGGGCCAGGACCAAGGTCTGACACCCGGAAAGAAACTGTATTTCGAGCTCCTGGACCGTGGATACCAGACCGTGGAGCTACCGCCGCATACGATGTCAAAATCCCTTGTCCATCTCGCCCATGCCACCCAGGCATTCAATCCCGACCAGTTCCGCCTGCGTGACAAGACGGTTCGGAAATGCTACAGACTCACCCAAAAGGTGCTCGCGGCGCCTCCATTCTGCGAAATTCTTGCAGATACATCGCTGGATCGATAGGCAGCGGTTCGTCCAAGAAGGACAATGCATGCCATCGGAACGCGCTATCCACCATGCAAAAATCGGCTTCTCTGGAGCATGCGGCCGCCGTACTTCGACGAAAACGATCGGCAGTTGCTGCTGGCCACCTGCTTCGCGGACCGGAATGGCTCGCCAAGAGAGACGATAACCCGCCAGATCGAGCGTTTCGAGGCCATGTTCAGCCAGCGGCATACCGCCGACCGCTACTACAGAGCCACCGCGACCGAGTTTTATTAGGGACAGTCACCTATATTTCTTCCGTTTGGCGGGTTTGGGATCGGGGGCTTTGGCGTTTCGCGGGCGGCCGATGGGCAGAGGGCGGACGCGGCGGCCCAGCAAAGTCTCCAGCTTGCTGAGGAAGGCGTCGCTGCCCAGCGGCCGGCCGGTATGGGTCCGCAGGCGCAGGGCCTCCATCTCGGTCGGCGTGAGCCCTTCGGTCAATTCCTCCCGCCACTGCTCGGGCGACATGTGCTTGCCCCATTCCTCCAGGTCGAGCAAAACGGGTACGGTGCCGCCAGTGCTGAGCGAAGCCGAAGGATTTTGCCCGGCGGGTCCTACCTGGCCTCTCTTTCCGAACTCCCCGACGTGGGCGGCGGCGCTGGACCATTGGTATCGCCAGGGCTTGCGGCAGAGCCTCGCCCGGACGGGGTTGAGCTCGATGTACTTCATCGCCGTCCAGAAGTGCCGCGGATCGAGCGCGCACGAATAGAATCGCCCCTGCCACAGATGCCCGCTGCGCCGGTGGAAGCGGTTGATGTACTGCGTATAGCGAAAGTGGGTCCGGCCCACCGCCTGGGCCAGGGCCTCCTCCGTGCTCGGCACGCCCACCAGATGCACGTGGTTGCTCATCAGGCAGTAGCCCTCGATCGCCAGACCGTACCGGGCCGCCTGCTCGGCCAGCAGGTCCAGATACACCTGCCGGTCGTCGTCGACGAAGAACACATCCTGCCGGTTGTTGCCCCGCTGCACGATGTGATGGGCACACCCGGCCACAACTGTCCGTCCTGCCCGTGGCATAATGCCAGACTACACCCTTCACACGTCACCGTCAAGCTTAAAATAGGTGGCTGTCCCTATTATTGCCCCGGTAGTC
>ENA-UOUL01003026-UOUL01003026.1-bioreactor-metagenome-genome-assembly--contig:-NODE-3026-length-18148-cov-3.709092_pt1 | contig 18148 bp, 13 predicted proteins | sample MGYA00249838_ERZ747220 | MGnify/ENA primary metagenome ERZ747220 (study PRJEB28778, sample SAMN05720191) | bioreactor metagenome | isolation source: Anaerobic biogas reactor | place: USA:Washington...
CGACTCGTTGCCGAGACAGGTGGCCACGTCGACCTGGCCAACAGCGCTCATCGCAGTGCAGTACTCGCCTGGCTCAATCGCTCCGGCTGCCGGCAGTTCAAGAAGGCAGACCATCCACTAGCATCGTCGGAGTTGATGGCATGGTGGACGGAATGCGAACACTTCTTGCCAGAGGTGGGCAAGCCACTCGTGGAGCTCACGGCAGATGAGGTTGCCAGTATCGGTGAGGCTATGCCGCGCTGAAGGAGAAGCAGGCGTGTACGAGAGTGCAGCGCGTCAGAGGACTCAGCGTGTCTTTTGGGCACACTGGTGCGTCGAAGACCCTCTTCGCTACACGTCCACAGGCTGCGCTACCATGGGACAACCCCGAGCGTGCCGCTCTTCGCTTTGGCGAATCCGGAGCGGGCTACGCCGCCTATCTGCGACATGCACAGGACATACTGCGCGCTTTGTCAGCTGCCTGTTCCCGGTACGGCATTCGGCTGGCAGACTTGCCAAACGTACTCGGGCGGGACGAGGCCACTCCCGCCAAGCTGGTCGACGAGTACTACTGGGCCACCGTGACGCGCAAGGTGGCCATCCCCGACGAGGCGATGCTACGCACGTGGTTCACCAACCTGGTGCAGAAGCATCGGCAGGCCAGAAACTAGGTCGCTTGCCAAGTCGCAACACGACGTATATCATGCGCACGTCATGCGGCTTGTCGAGGCGTGATTAGAGCCATTGCCAAAGTGCACACGACTTGGTAAGCCAAAATCGGTACGTTCTTTTGTAGTGTGCTACTGTGTAGGTGCAGTCGCTTGCTGTTGTAGAGAGGTCGCCCAGTGCGCACGATTGGAAATCGTGTACGGGGCAACCCGTCGCGGGTTCGAATCCCGCCCTCTCCGCCATCGCTTTGTCTCGCGGGGGTCTCGTCCCCCGCGAGGGTTCGTCCTCTGATATGCCTCGTCAGTCAAGTCTGTCCGCTAGCTTCTCTCCTTATCGCACGTCCTGTCGATAGTGAGCCTTGGGGGGCTGGGGGCCGCGTCGCGTCGATAGCGCATTGGTCTGACATCGTCGTTCACCGTGCCAGACGCGGAGGGCTCGCCATGCCCACTCATCGCGCGCATCGCCGCCGGCCTTTGTTTCCGCGGTGTCAGTCCGTCGCGGCGCTCCTGGGCCTGATCGTGCTTGCGGCCATGCTGTCCGGTTGCGGCGACGCGAAAGCTCCCCCGGAGGTAGCTGAGTCGCTTGCGGCCGCGACCGCCGAATCCGCCCTCCCGGCGCCCAGCACCACCCCGTCGGTAACCGACACAGTCGCGGTCGCGCCCTCTGCCACCCTTACCCCGACCGCCAGCCCAACCGCCTCAACCGAACCCAGCCTCACCCCCACGCCTGCCGCCAGCGCCACACCGACGCTCCCTACCGCTACGCCCACCGCGACAGGCGCGGCCACTGCCGAGCCTGCCCCCACTCCCACGCTGCCCGTCTATGACGCCGCCTACGTGGCCGACGTGACCGTCCCCGACGGCACGGTCATCGAGCCGGGAACCCCGTTCACCAAGACGTGGCGCCTGCGCAACACCGGCAACACGCCCTGGGACGAGACGACGTCGCTGACATTGGCCGTCGGGGAGGCGATGGGCGCGCCCGAGGCGGTGCCGGTGCCCGCCACGGCGCCCGGCGAGACGGCCGACGTCTCGGTGCCCATGGTGGCACCCGCGGCGCTCGGCGAGCACAGCGCGGCCTGGCGCCTCTGTCGGGCCGAGGGGTGCTTTGGCGGGGCGGTGACGCTACAGATCGTCAGCCGTTCGGCGTTGGCCGCCCGCGGCCCGGCGGTGGAGCTACCGCCCGCGGAGCCGGCCGCCTGCAACTACATCGGCAACCGCAACCCCACGTCCATGAAGTTCCATCGCGCCGATTGCCGCTGGGTGCAAGAGATGTACGAGGGGAACAAGGTGTGCTTTGCAACCCGGGAAGAGGCGGTCGCGGCGGGGTATGTGCCGTGCAAGGTGTGCAAGCCGTGAGGGCAAACGCTGGCGTTGGTTCCTTCGGCTTATTCGCTCGTGCCGTTGGTGTTGAGCCGACATGTGATTGCGATGGCTACGAACGACAGACCATACCACGAAAGGAACCACCGTGACCTTTGATCTGAGCGTCCACCTCCAACGCGCCCTCACCACCGCCATGCGGGTGCCCATCCCCGCGGACACCGCCCAGCGCCGTCACGCCCGCCGCTCCCGCGCCTGGGTGGCGGCGCTGGCCGACGAGTTCCGCACGCACTATCGCGGCGATCCCGACGTGCGCGTGCTAAGCAAGCACGATCCCTCGAACCACCGCGAGTTCGGCCTGAACGAACTGCTCTATGACGTGCTGGTGTGTCGCGTCGGCACCGCGCCGGCGGCCAACAGCCCTGCCACCCTCACCTACGTGCGCGAGGCGCTGTGGCAGGTCGAATCCGAGTTCGCCCGGGACAGCCGCCAGGCCGTCTATGATCTGAACAAGCTGGTGCTCGGGGCGGCGCCGCACAAGCTGTTCGTCGGGCCGCAGGTGTCGGACGAGGCGCGGTTCCTGGCTGCCCTCCTCCCCGCCGCGCGCTGCTGCTCGGGGGAGGTCTATGTGGCGCTCGTGCCGCATCCGGCGCAGTGGGATGATGGTGAGGCGGTCGTGAGGGTGTGGCGACTGGTGGAGGAAGGGTGGACGCCCAGCTGATGTGGGCGGGCGACGTTAGCGCCTCCTCACGCCGGCGAACCTGAGGAACTCGTCATACGTCAGGCCAGCCTGCTTCAGGATCGACCGGAACGTCCCGTGCGGTATTTCGCGCTTGGCCAGGGGTACGATGACCACGCGATGGCCCCCGTCTGGCTCTTCTCTGATCCAGGCGCCATGTCCGCCACGGCCTTTCCTCGCAGCAGAGCCTGCCCGCTCCAGCGCGGCGATGATCTCATCATTGGAGAAGAGCCTCTGTGGGCTCATGCCGCCGCGGACTCCAGGGGAATTACCTGCGAGAAGACCTGACTATCCGGAGGACACTCGATTCGTGTGCGGGCCGTGCCGCCGTCGACGATGGCGACGCCCCTGTCGCGCAGCACCTGCTCGCATTCGCCCAGTTGCTCAAGCGTACTGAGGTAGAGCAACGTTGCCTCGCGGACATTGTCCAGAGCCTCCTCCTCGGAGGCTCCAAAGCTCGACGTTTCGAGTTCCAGGCAGTCCGCGACATAGTGCTCACCTTCGCGGTGCACGGCGAGGGTCACCATGGCATATCGCATCGGCCAGTCCCTCCAGCGGGTCGCATTCAGCACATACTCGCATTATAGTGCCCGGCAAAAGATGAGCAAGCGGGAGTCGGGCGCCCGGGCAGCCACGCCGGTCTGCCCCTATACATCAGCATAGATCAGCGCCCCATCAGCGCAACCAGCGTACCATCGGTCTCCCGTAGCAGCGACGCCTCACGCTTGCGCCCGCCCCGCCCATCCCGTATCATCCGCCCAACCGAGCCGCCTCACCGCAAAGGAGCGCCCACCATGTCCGAACCCATTGCCCCCCAGACCGCCGAACGCTGGGGCATCTACGAGCTGGCCCTTACCGGTCCCGCCGACGGCAACCCCTTCACCGAGGTGGCCTTTGGCGCCGCGTTCAGCTACCGCCATCGCACCGTCGACGTGGACGGCTTCTATGACGGCATCGACGCCGACGGCCGCGGCGTGTATCGCGTCCGGTTCATGCCCGACACGCCCGGCGCGTGGCGCGTCGTCACGCGCAGCAACCGCCCCGAGCTGGACGGCGTCGTCGCGGCCTTAACCTGTACGCCGGCGTTGGCCGGCAACCACGGGCCGGTGGCGGTGGCAGGCGGCTACCATTTCGCTTACGCCGACGGCGCGCCCTACCGACAGGTGGGCACCACCTGTTACGCTTGGGCGCACCAGGGGGACGCCCTCGAGCAGCGCACCCTCACGACGCTGGGCGCGGCGCCGTTCAACAAGCTCAGGATGTGCGTCTTTCCCAAGGACTATACCTATAGCAGGAACGAGCCCGCCTACTACCCCTTCGAGCGGGGGGAGGACGGCGGCTGGGACTGGACGCGGTTCAGCCCCGCGTTCTGGCGGCATTTCGAGACGCGCGTGGGCCAGCTGCGCGACCTGGGGATCGTCGCGGACCTGATCCTCTTTCACCCCTACGACCGCTGGGGGTTCGCCGACATGGGCGCCGAGGCCGACGATCGCTACCTGCGCTATGCTTGCGCGCGGCTGGCCGCCTACCGCAACGTCTGGTGGTCCATGGCCAACGAGTACGACCTCATGCGCACCAAGACGATGGCCGACTGGGACCGCTTCTTCCGAATCGTCCAGGAGAGCGACCCCTACGGCCATCCGCGGTCGGTGCACAACTGCCGCCCGTTCTACGATCACAGCAAGCCGTGGGTCACCCACCTGAGCGTGCAGCGCTCCACGGTGGAGCAGACGCGCGAGTGGCGCGAGCAGTACGGCAAGCCGGTGGTGATCGACGAGTGCTGCTACGAGGGCGACGTCCCGCAGCGCTGGGGCAATATCTCGGCGCAAGAGATGACGCGCCGCTTCTGGGAGACCACGGTGCGCGGCGGCTACTGCGGCCACGGCGAGACCTACCTGCACCCCGACGACATCCTCTGGTGGTCCAAGGGGGGCGTGCTCCACGGCCAGAGCCCGGCGCGCCTCGCCTTTCTGCGGCAGGTGCTGGAGGAGGGCCCCGCCGAGGGGCTGGATCCCATCGACGGCGTCGTCGGCTCTGGCTTTGCCTGCGCCGGGCGCCCGGGCGCGTTCTATTTGGCGTACACCGGCCTGCATCAGCCGGCCCGCGTCACGCTCAACCTGCCGGAGGAGGCGCGCTTTCAGGTCGACGTCATCGACACCTGGGCGATGACGGTGGAGCCGCTGCCCGAGCCGGTGAGCGGCGCCGTCACGGTCGACCTGCCGGCCCGCCCATACACCGCCATCCGCGCCCGCAGGGTGGGGGAGTAACCACCAAGCCACCAAGCCACCAAGGGATATTTACCACGGAGACACGGAGGACACGGAGCTTTCACCGCAGAGAATGGAGGGGTGGGAGTTCTGGCCTTCGCCGCTGATCCTGTGCCCCTCAGCAGGCGTACAAAGCCTCATCCGCCTCCGTGGCTCCGTGGTTATTCCTCCTTGGTGTCCTTGGAGCCTTGGTGGTTAAAACATGGAGGGGGAGATGAGCGAGGGGCGGTTTCTGGCTGCGCCGTGCGGGCTGTACTGTGGCGTGTGCGGCAGCAACGTGATGAGCCACGAGTGCCACGGCTGTGGGTGTGACTGCGGGGCCTGCGCCGGCGCCACCCACGCCGAGGGCTGCCGCATCGCGCGGTGTGCCGCGGACAGGGGCTATGCCACCTGCGCCGAGTGCGACGACATGCCCTGCACCTACCTCACCGAGTTCGCCTTTGACGCGGTGTGGCGTACGCATCTGCCGGTGCTGGAGCACCTGCGCCGTATCCGCAGGATCGGCGTGGACGAATGGGTGGGGGAACAGCGCGCCTACTGGGCCGACGAGCGCCGGCTGAAACGGTGGCTGGCGCTGTACGCGCAGTGCTCCGAGGCCTCGCGCCGCGAACGAACGTAGCGCGGCCATCCCGAACCGACGTGAGGGACCTCGACAAGCTGGACAAGATTCCTCGCTGCGCTCGGAATGACGGATCGGCCCAGCCCGCGCAGGCGGGCTTCGCTCTCTTAGCGCCAGGCTTCAGCCTGCGGCGCTTCACAGCGTACCGCGCCCATCACGCCGTGGCACGCCCGCCGCGGGCGCCCACGCTCGTGCGAGACCAGGTTCCTCGCTGCGCTCGGAACGACCGAGTGGTAGAGGGTGGCTCGACGCGTCAGCGGCTCGCAATCACCAAGGGAAAAGTGACCACGTGCGCGGCGCCGGGCTCGGTCACCACGGGGGTGGCCGCCGGCGGGTTGGGGATGTCGCCCGGGGTGTCGATGGGCGTGGCATCGTTGGGGGGGCGCGTCGGCGTGGGCGCCGGCACGGTTGGCGCCTCACGGGGCGTCGCCGAGGGCTCGGGCGTGGCGGTCGGGGTAAGCGTCGGAACCGGCGTGTCCGTCGCAGTGGGCGTCGGGTCGGGCGGCAGCGCTGCGGCCAGGTTCAGCCGGCCCACGCCGTAGGCGGGGTTCCAGCCCGCGGGCACATCCACGTTGTCCAGCAGGTAGCCGCTCACCTCCGCGGCGGAGAGGGACGGCGCCAGCGACCACACCAGCCCGGCGGCGCCCGCCACCACCGGCGAGGCCATGGACGTGCCCGACCAGGGTTGGTAGGGCTCCTCGCCCTCGCCGACGTACCAGGTGGGCACCGTCGAGAGGATGCTGACGCCGGGCGCGGCGATGTCGCCGTACTGCGAGAACCAGGCGGGGAGGTCGTGCGCGTCGGTGGCCGTCACCGCCAGCACGCCGTCCAACGCGGCGGGATGGTCGGGCGGCATGGGGCCGTCGTTGCCGGCCGCCGCCACCACCAGTGCCCCTAGCCCCTGGGCGTCCGTTACCGCCTCGGCCACGGCGGACGAGTACCCGCCCCCCAGGCTCACGTTGATGACGGTGCGCTTGCCGGCCTGGCTGCCCCAATAGGCGGCATAGGCGATGCCGTCGGCCACGTCCGAGTTCCATCCCCGGCCGTCGGCGGCCAGCACCTTGATCGCCAGCACGTCGCACCCGGGGCACAGTCCGGCCACACCAAGGCCGTTGTCGGTCGCCGCGGCGGCGATGCCGGCCACGTGGGTGCCGTGGCCGTTGTCGTCCCAGGGGTCGTCATCGTCGTTGGCATAGTCATAGCCCCACAGGAGGTCTGCGGGGCGGTCCGGATGGGGAAGGCGGCTGCTAGATGGGAACCTGCCCGCATCCACACCTGTATCCACCACGGCGATCCACACGTCGTCGCTGCCGGTGGTGCGATCCCAGGCGGTCATCGTCCCGATCTTGAGCAGGGCCCACTGGTCGGCCAGCCGCGGGTCGTCCGGCAGGTAGCTGGCGGCGACGGGCGTGTCCTCCTCGGCATAGGCGATCTCGGGCATGGCGCGCAGACGCGCCAGGAGGTCCGCCACCGATTCACCCGGCGCCGGTGACACGCGCCACCAGCCTCGCGCCCCCACGGCATGCGCGTCGTCGCTGCCCTGTGCCCCCAACGCCGCCGCCAGGCGGGCGGGCGCGATGTCGTCACGCCGCCGGACGAGCACGCCCGGCCCCTTGGGAGAAGCGGGCGCTCGCGGCTCGAGCCGGGAGCCGGCGATGAGCCGTGGCCCGTCGTGCACTGCGACGGGGGCGGGCAGGCAGCGGCCGTCCTCCAAGCCGAGGCAGGGGGGCTCCGCCTGGGACGGCAAGAGCGCGGCGCCGGCGCACCACGCCACCAGCGCCACGATGAGGAGCCATCGCCACACGGGCCGCCCATACCGACCAAAGGGCATCGGCGCACACTCCGCCACGTATCCGGGCGAACCATCACTCTGTGCAGTATACGCCGTAAGCGTTACAGCGACGTTACGATTGGGTTAACGTTCCATACCTCAGGTTTCCAGGGCGGTTGGGAAAGAGTGTTCTCGCTCCGAGTCCTCGTGATGCGTGGCGCGCAGGAGCGTTCGAGGACAGCGACGCCGCAGGCCGAGGTCAGGCGCTGGCCCAGGGCAAGCCATGGACCCAGGCAGCGGCACTGGGCCGATTGCGCGCGGCGCCAGCCGCCATGCCGCGGGCCGCACAGCGTGCGGCCCCTACAGCATCAGACTGCGCGGGTGGGCATGACCAAGCGAGGCCAGGGGAATCAGCGGAGATCAGCGGTCGATCCGCGAAATCAGCGTACCAATGCCTTCCGTTCCGAGGCACCCCTCACTCGCGCGCGCCGAGGCGCAGGATGCTAAAGACCTTGGCGCGCACCAGGCGCACGAGGAACATCCCCTGCGCGAGGAGCAGGGCGGCGGTCATCGTGAGGGCGATGAGGGCCGAGCGCTGGCGATCGATGAGGGGGATGTAGGGGGGCACCGGCACGCCCTCCACCTCGGAGAGCTGGACCAGCGGCACATAGAGCCGCCCGCCGAGCACGCCCAGGGCGATCCCCGTCGCCACGGCAAAGGCCAGCATCAGGCCGTATTCGACCATCATGGTGAGCACGACGCGCCCCCTCGTCAGGCCCAGCGCCTGCAGCACGGCGAACCGCACGGCGCGCTCCTGGGTCGCCACGCCCCCCTGCAGGAGGAGTGCCAGCGCCGAGAGGATGGCGCCGGCGACGAACGACACCGACAGCATGCCAAACATCCCCACGCGCTCCAGGCGCGCCTGGTCCTCGGCCAACGTCTGGGGGAGGTTGCCCGTCGCCTCCAGCGCCTGCAGCACGCGGCGTTGTACCGCCAGGGCCAGCTCCTCCGCCTCGGCGCCGTCGAGCCCCGGCTCCGTACGTACCCAGATGCCGTAAGGCAACGCGCCGCCGGTGAGGTCCTGGAGGTGCTCGTGGTTCGCCACGTACACGGGCTTGTCTTTCGACAGCATGGTGGGAAAGTACTCGAACAAGCCGACGACGGTAAAACTCATGGGCGCACGCTCCTGGTCGTTGAACGACACGTTGAGGCGTACGCGGTCGCCGACGCCGATGCCCATCTCGGCGGCGACGCCGGCGGGGATGAGCACGCCGTCAGACTGCGCCGCGAGGCGGTTCATCAGCTCCCCGAGCGGCTGAACGGCATAGTCGCCGCGAAAGTAGGCGACCTCGGCGAAACGGGCGCGATCCACCGCCAGCAGGCGACCGGCGGCAAAGGTGCTGCCCTGGGCCAGCGTGGCGCGATACTCGCCCACGGGCGTGGCGGCCCGCACCCCCGGGATCGCCTCGTACTCGCTGATGGGGATCGCTATCAGGCCGTCCTCGGCGGTAAAGGCGCTGCCAGGTTCGCCCTCCAGTCGGGGGCGGAAGGTCAGATCGGCGCCAATCTCGTAGCGCCGCCGATCGACGAGCCAGACGTCGGCGCTGTAGGCCAGCGAGGCATAGAACACACTGATGCTCAGGCACAGCAGCAACATGTACACCGGTGTGCGGTAGCGCCCCCCCTCGCGCCCCAGATGGATGCAGCCCAGGTACGCCTCCACGGAGCGGAGCAGGCGGCCCGCCCAGGACACGGGGCGGATGAGCATCACGAATACCTCGGACAGCAGTAGAGGCGCCGTCAGGAAAAAGAGCGAGGGCGCCAGCAGGAGCAGCGGGTCGTGGGTGGGGCTGTCAGGCCTCCAGCTCACCAGGCTCAGCGACCCGCGCAGCGCCAGCTGCCGGTACGAGTAGGCTGCGGCGGCGGCCAGCACCCCGACCAGCAGGAGCCGCCCCACGCTGATGACCAGCGGCCGGCGGGCGCTCTGATGCTCGTGCTGGACGATGGAGCGCCGTGACGCCACCCAGGAGGGCCCGAGGCGGAAAGCGATGGTCAGCGCCATGCCCACCGCGATGAGGCGCCAGTCGATGGAGGCATAGTTCACCTGCAGCGGCTCGCGCGGCACAAAGTGCAGGAAGCTGAACGAGTAACCCAGCAGGCGGGCCAACCCCATGCCGATGGTGATCCCGGCCGGTAAGGCGGCCAGAAAGACGAGTAGCGCGTCCAACAGCGTGATGCCGAGCACCTGAGAGCGGCTGGCGCCCCGGCTGGTCAGGAGGGCGTACTCCTGGGCCTGAGAGGTGGCCAGCACCGCCGACACCGCTCCCATAAAGTAGAGCACGATGGCCAGCAGTGGCACGTTGAACCCGAAAAAGATGATGGAGAGGAGCGTCTTGCGCTCCTGCCCCCGCTCGAGTTCCATGGTCGGCGCCGCCTCCATCGAGCCCAAGGGGATGCGCTCCCCCACCTCCCCCGCCACCGTCTCGAGCGCGGTGATATAGTGCTCGCCGCGGCTCAGGTTCATGCGCGTCTCGTCGAATATATAGTACCAGAACACGTGTTTGGCGCCGGAGGACAGCTTGGGCTGGATGTGCGCCACATAGTCGGGGCGGCTCACCAGCAGGTTGCGATCGAGGTGCCACGATGACTCGGCATACCAATAGGATGCGGAGCGATCGACCGCTTCCCAGATGCCGGCGATGCGCACGGTGATCGGCTCGACGCTGGGATCATAGGCGTCGCCCAGGGCATAGTGCTCGCCCACCTGGAAGGCACGCTTCTCGGCAAAGCTGCGCTCCACCCAGAGGTGCATGGGGCTCGACGAGGCCGTCTCATCGTAGGGCTCGCCCTCGATGATGCGCATATGGTCGGCGATGCCGCCGCTAAAGAACACCGAGGCGCTGCCCAGAGAGATCTCGGAGTAGCGGCTGCGGTCCTGGCTCAATGGCAGCAGGTCGTAGCGACTGCTGCTCACCTGCATGATGGTGGTCTCGACGGGGAGGCCGACCTCGCGCTCCAGGCGGTACGCGATCCAGTCGCGAAACATGTCGGCGTCTTCTACCGAGATCGGGCGGCGCATGGAGGCGGAGCCGGTAAAGCGGACGGCAAATGGGGGGCGGCTCTGGAGGCGGTCGAACCCCAGCTCCTCTTTCATGATGGTGCGGCTGACGGCGTCGGCGAACACGGGGATGCAGACGATGATGGCCACCGTCATGGCGTTGGCGAGGAGCAGGAGCGCAGCCAGGCCCATACGGCTGCGTAGTCGTTTGATCGCCATCGCGAGGAGCGCAAACCAGCCCATGCCACCGGCCTTCTCTATCGCATAGTGGACTGGCCCCCATTATAGGGATCGGCCCCGCCATGCCAACCGCGCCGTTCGGCGCCCGCCATGCCACGCGGGAGGAGCGGTGTTCGCCGCCTCACCGGGCGCGACGAGGCGGTGTGGCCGGCGGCTAGGGCTGCTCCGATGTCGGCTCCTTGGGGCAGATGCGCTCGGTGACGTCGGTGACGATCCCCAGCACGGCGGGCTCGCCCTGGTGGCGCACTTCACTGGAGACGACCTCCAGCCAACGCTCGCCGTCGAGCGTCGACACCCGCACCACCCGCGGGCGCAGCGACGCCGGCTCGCGCGCCAAGCGATCGGTGAGGCGTCCCGATGCCGCCCCTCCGTCGGCGACGTCGCCATCAGGGGAGGCAAAGGTCGAGGACCAGGTGCGGCGCACGATGCCAAAAAGAGTCGGGTTGGCGTAGAGGAGCTGCCCATCGCGCGCCAGGTAGATGCCCACCGGCGCGTTCTCGGCGAGGGTGTAGTACTTGCTCTCGGATTCGAGGGAATACCTGCGAGACCGCAGGAGCGTCTCGACGCGCGCCAGCAGCTCCACGCGCTCGATCGGCGTCAGGATCAACTCGTCAACCACGCGCCAGAGGTGGCGCGTGGCCATGCCCACATCCTGGCGCGACGACACCAGCAGGAACGGCAGAAAGGTGGCTCCCTCCGCCTCCCGCCGGCTCTGGATGTTCTCCCAGTAACGATCCAGCGCCAGGCCGTCGACGACGCCCAGGTCGAACGACTCGTCGAGGGCGTCGATGGTCGTCTCCTCGAGCACCTCGTAGCTCTGTGAGAGCAGATCGCGCATCAAGCGTCGATTCTGCCTGTGCTCCAGGAGGAGCAGTATCCTGCGCATGTTCGTATCCCTCTGATCCGAGCACCGGCTCTCACAACACCCTCGCGCGGAGGGACGGGTGAGGCGGCGGCATGTATCCAGCCGAACATAGCTCGATCTTGGTGGGGCTCATGAGCGAGCGCTCGGATCCGCGCGCGATAGAGCCCGCATCGTCGCCATAGATGCCCTGCGGCGCGCAACCGACGCAGCGGTCTAGGCGCGGTCGGCCATCAGACCGCGGATGAGTGCTATCAACTCGCGGGCGCCCAGAGGCTTGACGAGCACAGCCCTTGCCCCTCGCGACAGCCCATCCTGGTAGAGCTGCACGCTCTGCCGCGGCGAGATCACGAGAAAGGGGATGCCCGCTTCCTGAAGGCGCTCACAACGCGCCCAGATGCTGCGATCGAACCCCGCCAGGTCCAACAGCGCGACAGAGACGGTGTCGGCTTCTTCGATCGCCTGATCCAGTTCCTCGATGCTCATCGTGGCACGAACGTCGATCCCCTCACGGTTGAGGAACTCGGTCAATAACTCGAGATTCCGGCGATTGCGGTCCAGCGCCAGGACCACCGGTCGGTCAGGCATCGCCTAATCCTCGTCCTCTGAGCCATCCCAGGGCGTTCTGCCAGACAGGATGCCGCGCACGTGGGTGAGCGGCCTGCCAACCTTGACGCCGTAGCGCGTGATCCCGATCTCGCGCAGCGTGCGCTCGAAATCGCTCAAGCGCATCTTGAGCACGCCGATGGCCTTGCGCAGCTCGCCCCGCAGCTCGATGTAGCGGAAAAAGATGATGTTGTCCGCCATATAGCTGATGCCGACCTCGGTGGCCCGAAAGTCCCCCGTAATGGCCTCCACCTCGCTCACCAGCAGCACGGTCACGCCCCTGTTCGCGGTGTACTTGGCGAGGGCGTGGAGGTGGGCGACGAGGTCGGTGCCACGCAGCGACAACCTGTAGCCCGCCACGCTGTCAATCATCACGATACGCGCGCCGCGGTTCTCTACCTCTTCGCGCACCATGTGGCCGAACTCGTCGGGGCTGAAACGCAGCGGCTCGACTTTGACGACCTCGAGCGTGTTGCGCTCCACCATCGCCTTCACAGGGATGTTGATTGCCTCAGCCCGACGCATCAGGACCTCGGGCTCCTCCTCAAAGGTATAGACCACCGACCGTTCGCCTCGACCGGCGGCCTCCTTCATGAACAGCAGCCCTACGGTGGTCTTGCCGGTGCCGGTTGGCCCGGCGAGGACCGTAATCGTGCCGCGCTGGAGGCCGCCGTGCAGCAGTTCGTCGAGTTCGGGAACGCCGGAAGGGATCGTCTCCGTGGGCATCTCCTCGCTCAGATTACCTGGCACGAGCCTCGGGAAGACGCGCATGCCGCCGGGCGAGATGCGTAGGGCATGCCACCCACTCACAAAGCCGGAGCCCCTGAATTTGACGATGCTGGCCGCGCGACCGCGGGGGGTGAACCGAAGCTCCATGACGCCATCGCTCAGGAACTGAAGGTCCTCGTCGGGCGCCTCGCTGCCGGCCTCCGATGCAAAGAGCACCGTCGCCTCGAGTTGCATCAAGAAACGCAGGAACGACACGACCTGCTTGCGGTACTGGAAGGCGTCCCTGGCGAGGTAGCGGAGTTGGCTCATGGAATCGACAAAGACGCGCCGAGGCGTGAGTTCGCGCACCCGCGCCACGATGCCCTGCGTCACCGGCTCGCGCTCCACGTCGGCCGGCGAAAAGAGGTCATAGCTCTCCGCTTCGACAAAGTAGTCGGCCGTGGGACTGAGGTCCAGGAAAGCCACGCCCGTCAGGTCCAGCCCCATGGCGGCGGCGTTCTGGCGGACCACCTCCTCCGATTCCGTCAGACTGATGAACAGAACGCTCTCGCCCCGGCTGGCGCCGGCAGCCAAGAAGTGGAGGCCGAGGGTCGTCTTGCCCGTCCCGGGCCCTCCACGCACCAGGTACGATCGCTGCGGGATGAGCCCGCCGTCCAGCACCTCGTCGAGCCCGGGGATGCCGGTGGATGCCCGGGTGGGCGCCGCGTCGAGCCGCAACGCCCTGGTCGCTACACTACCTTCGCACATCTCTTGCCTCACGACCGATAACACTCTCGTGGATGGCGCCTGAAGCCCATCCACGCCGGAACCTGCTCCTCAAAGCCGACGGGATAACAGGTCAATCTGTACAGATAGTAGGGCCCGCTCCCTCGTGCGTCAACGCATGCGCTCCTGAGCGACAGTCACGGATGGCGGCCAACAGGACCGCCATGTCGCCGCTCTTGGCTACATAGGCGCAGGCGCCGGCGGCGCGCATGCGGGCGGACATGTCGCGTTCGTCGTGCATGGAGAGGCCGATGATGTGCATGGCCGCGAACTCGGCCTTGATGCGGCGCGTAGCCTCGATCCCATCCATCTGAGGCATACTCACGTCCATCAGCACGACGTCGGGCACCAGTGCGCGCGCCAACTCGATCGCCTGGCGCCCATCCGCCGCCTCGCCAACGACCTCGAGGTCGCTCTCGCCCGCCAGCATGGTCATGAGGCCGTGGCGCAGGATGGCGTGGTCGTCGACCAACAGGATGCGCACCCTGTTGCCGCCATCGACGTCCGCACGGGCTGCGGGGCTGGCGACTTCCAGGTCCCTGCTCGCTACCTCGCCCGAGGGCGACTCCTCCCGCTCGGAGGGCTCTAGAGGCACGCGGAGGATGATGCGGGCGCCGCGGCCCGGAGCGCTGTCGATCTCGAATCCACCACCCAACGAGTCGAGGCGCTCGCGGATGCTGAACAGCCCAAAGCCGGCGCCCGTCATCGAGGCAGAGACGCGATCAGGCTCGAAGCCGGCCCCGTCATCGGCCACCGTGAGCACGATCTCGCCATCGCGACGCCGCAACCGCACGTGAGCGGCATCGACGCCGCCATGCTTGACGACGTTGAACAAGAGTTCGCGCGCGGCCTGAAAGAGCAGCACGCGGAGGCTGGTGGCCTCGGGGTTCGCGTCGTCCTCGGCGTCTACCTCAACAGCGAGCCCATGGTTCTCGAGCATCCACCGTGCCAACCAACCCAGCGCGGCGGGAAGCCCCAAGTCGTACAGCACGGGGGGGCTGAGTTCCACCGTCAGGGACCGCGACGTCTGGATCGCCTCGCCGAGCAATCCGTCCAGTTGCTGAAGCGGTCGCAGCAGGTCCCCCGTGGAGACCTGGTTCAGGAGTACGCTGGCGTTGAGCCGCGCCGCCACGAGGAGTTGCTGCAGATGATCGTGCAGCATCTGGGCCAGGCGCCGGCGTTCGCGCTGCTCGACGTCGATCAGCTCGGCGGCGAGCGCGCGGAGCTGTATCGTGCGCTCGACCACGCGCTGTTCGAGGGTAGCGTTCAACTCCTCGAGCTGGCGCTCCACGTCCCGGCGGTCCGAGATGTCGTACGCGATCCCCAGGACCTGGCGAACGGCCCCCTCGGGCTCGGGCAGCGGCACGAACTCGCGCATGAACGTGTTCCCGCCCATCGCCTCGGGCAGCGTCTGCTCGGTACGCTGTACCTCGCCGGTGGCGAGGGCACGATCGAGGAGGTGCTGATACTCGGCGGCCACCTCGAGTGGAAAGGCCTCGTCCTCGCGGCTGCCCAACACCTCGCTCTCGGGCCGGCCCGAGAGGCGGATGCCGACGCTGTTGATGAACTGGATGCGACCATCGGTGTCATAGATGGCGAGCACCCCCGGAAAGTGGTCGATGGCCGCGCGGAAGCGCCGCTCGCTCTCACGTAGCGCCTCCTCGGCGCGCTTACGCGCCGAGATATCGGTGAAGGTGCTTACCGCCGCGATGATGTTGTGCTCCGAGTCATAGATCGGGCCACAGGTGACCGCGAGCACCACCTGCGCGCCGTCGCCTCGACGGTAGACAACCTCTTCACCCTGAATGATCTCACCCTGGTGCAGTGAGCGGGTCTGCGGGTACTCCTCGACGGCATACGGCCGGCCGTCGGGGCGCCTTGCCCCGTGGATGGCGCCGCCGACGCGACTGGCGAGGTCGCGCCACGGGCGCCCCAGGATGCGCAGCGCCTCCTCGTTCACCATCATGAGGTTCCCCGTCGCGGCATCGGTGATGGTCACGCCGAGGGGCATCTGCTGGACGACCTGCTCCAACCGCTCGCGAGAGGCGACCAGCGCCTCGAGCAGCTTCTCTTGCTTGGCCTGGACGCGCTTTTGCTGGGTCACGTCGCGCATCGAGCCGGCCAGAGCTATCGCCGCCCCCTGCGCATCGCGCACTACGGCGCGGCTGTCGCTGAGCCAGCGGTACTCGCCGTCAGCATGGCGAAAGCGCACCTCGAGTGCGTCGTCCTGCCAGCCCTCGCGGTCGGCGATCAGGGCCTCTGTGCGTTCCAGGAACTGCGCCCGGTCGGCTGGGTGGATGCGCTCCCAGAATCCCTCGATTCCCATCTGAAGCACCTGATCGCGAGGGAATCCCGTAATCGCCTCGGCCGACGCGCTGAGGCAGTCATAGCTTCCGCTGCGCAGGTTGAGGCGATAGATCAGGTCGCGCGAGTGCGCCAGGTTGTCCTGTAGGTGCTCGTGGGCGGCGCCGGAGGTCGCCCGGGTGGACTCGTCCTGGCACCTACTCTGGGCGATGGCCGCGACACCGGCGACGGCGCCGTCAGTCGCGTATTCGGGGGTGAACGCGACCAGCCAGCACACATCGCCGCTCGGCGTGGATACCGTGCATGTCGAACATACCGGCGCCCGCGTCGCGATGACGGAGCGACAGGCGCGGTCCCACTGCGTGGCCAGGTCGTTTGGCAGGCGCACCACCGCGACGGGCCTGCCGATGGGATCAGCCATGTTTCCCGAGGCCGCCTCACGGAGGGCCGGGGAGAGGTAGGTATACCGCCCCTCCCGGTCCGCGCGGAGGATCAGGAGAGGCAGGTTCGTCAAGGGCATCGCCGGCGATAGCTCCTTACGTCAAAGATAAACCCCAACCGGTTGCTCCGGTGCGGGTTATCGACGATGGTCGGTCACGGGGCGCCCGAAGACGAGGCTCCGAGCCAAGCTTGGGTTCCGGGAGGCACACCTCTGCCATACCCATGGCGTGGGCGAGCTGTGGAGAACGCGACGGGGGCAACCACACACCTGGCTTAGGTTACCGCATTATGCATAACTAGTCAATTATCGACTCAACTGAACCCGTACGCCATCTGCTGGAAGCCTTACGACGACTGGGCGGCTGCCCACTGGGAGGCACCCACGAGCTAGGATCCTGGACACATCACCGGATAGACGCCGTGGCTATTTCATGCTAACATTCTCATAGAACTGAAGAATGGACGTGGAAGCTTGAAGCGAAGGGCACCGTGATGCCGCGCGGCCGGCCACGAGGTCGCGCCCGCCGGTGCTACTACGGTCGGCCCAGGCGGAGAGCAGTCTGGGAAAGGAGTAGCGATGCAACTCCACCCACGAGGCCTTGTTCCCCTGGTCATCTGGCTGGTCGTTGTGCTGGTCTCCACCTCCATCCTCCAACTCGCGACGTCGGCCAAGGTGGATTACGCGCGGCAGACGGGTCAGCCGTGCGTGGCATGCCACCTGAGCCCCGAGGGGGGCGGTGCGCTTACCTCCCAGGGAATCGCCTATGCGCGCGGCGGCTACCAGTGGCCCATCCCGGAGGGCGTCCAGGCATGGGAGCCCTCCGGCCTGCTGAGGACGGTGCGGCTCCTCCTCGGCTACGTGCACCTCATGGCCGCCATCGCCTGGTTCGGCGCCATCCTCTACATCCACGTGATCGTGCGGCCACAGCGGCTGACCACCGGCGTCCCCAAGGCTGAGGGGACCTTTGGCTGGATCGGCATCGGCGTGATCGCCTCGTCGGGGATCGGGCTGACGATCTTTCGCTACCTCGAGACCGGCTCGGTCTTCTCCGGCACCTTTGGCGCGGTGTTCATCGCCAAGCTCGTCCAGTTCGCCGCCATGGTGATCCTGGCGTTCGTCGCCACGCGGGTGCTGACTCGCAGGCTGCGCGCCGGCGGCGCACCCCCTGCGCCCGACGGGGCGACGGATGCCATCACGGCCGAGACGCTTCCCGCCTTTAACGGGCAGGAGGGTGCGCGGGCGATCGTAGCGGTGAGCGGCAAGCTGTACGACGTCAGCGACAGCCGCCTCTGGCGCGAGGGCGTGCACGTCAGGCAGCACCGGGCGGGCCAGGACCTCACCGAGGCGCTGGCGAGGGCGCCCCATGGCGTGGAGGTCCTCTCGCGTGTGGCCGAGATCGGCGCGCTGGCGCCCGCGGGACGAGCGCCTCGGCGGCCGGCGCCTCAGAGGACTTTCGTCGCCTTTACCTACGCCAACCTCGTGTTCACCTTTGGCATCATGCTGTGCGTCGCCTGGTGGCGCTGGGGATTCTCCCCCTCCCCGGCGGCGGTTCCTGCTGCGCCCGAGATGGCCGCCGCGGGGGTCCTGTCGGAGGCCTCGGCCGACTGCATTGCCTGTCACACCTCCAGCGGCCTCGTGCAAGCGCAGATCGCCGAGTGGGAGCGGAGCACCCACGCCATGGCGCAGGTGGGGTGCTACGAGTGCCACCAGGCGCAGGCGGGCGACGTCGACGCCATGGACCACAACGGTTACACCATCAGCGTGCTGGTGACGCCC
>ENA-UOUL01003027-UOUL01003027.1-bioreactor-metagenome-genome-assembly--contig:-NODE-3027-length-18143-cov-14.272944_pt1 | contig 18143 bp, 14 predicted proteins | sample MGYA00249838_ERZ747220 | MGnify/ENA primary metagenome ERZ747220 (study PRJEB28778, sample SAMN05720191) | bioreactor metagenome | isolation source: Anaerobic biogas reactor | place: USA:Washington...
GACCTGCCGGAAGCGGCGGATGAGGTCCTCGAACTGAGCGGTCACGTTGTGCTGCCCGGTCTGGTGAATACGCACCACCATATGTACCAGTCGCTCACGCGCGTGATCCCTGCCGGACAGAACAAAGAGCTGTTCGGGTGGCTGCGCGCCCTGTACCCGATCTGGGCCGGGCTACGGTCCGAGGCAGTCTACGTGAGCGCCAAACTGGCGGCGGCGGAGCTGGCGCTGTCCGGGTGCACCACGTCCAGCGATCACCTGTACATCTTCCCCAACGATGTACAACTGGAAGATGAAATTCGCGGGGTAGGGGAAGTCGGCCTGCGCTTCCACGCCACGCGGGGCAGCATGAGCCTGGGCGAGAGCAAAGGCGGTCTGCCGCCGGACAGCGTCGTCGAAGACGAGGACGCCATCCTCGCGGACAGCCGGCGGGTGATCGAAACCTTTCACGACAACAGCCGCTACGCCATGCTGCGCATCGCGCTGGCGCCGTGCTCGCCGTTCAGCGTCACGCGCGACCTGATGCGCGCGTCGGCGGAGTTGGCGCGCAGCTATCCCGGCGTGCGGCTCCACACGCACCTGGCCGAGACCAAGCCGGACGTCGAATACAGTCTCGAGCAGTTCGGCCTGCTGCCCGGCGACTACGCCGAGGATGTCGGCTGGGTTGGCGAGGACGTGTGGCACGCGCACTGCGTCCACCTGACGCACGAGGCGCTCGACAAGTTTGGCCGGACCGGGACCGGCGTGGCGCACTGCCCGGCCAGCAACGCGCGGCTCGCCAGCGGGATCGCGCAGGTCCGTGAGATGCTCAACCGTGGCGTGCCGGTCGGCCTGGGTGTGGACGGCTCGGCCAGCAACGACAGCGGCCACCTGCTGAACGAGGCGCGGATGGCCATGCTCATGCAGCGCACGCTGACCTCCGATCCCGAAGTGATGACGGCGCGCGGCGCGCTCGAGCTCGCCACGCTGGGTGGGGCGCGCGTGTTGGGCCGGGACGATATCGGCGCGCTGAAACCCGGCATGGCGGCGGACTTCATCGCGTATAACCTGGGGGACGTGGCGTATGCCGGGGCGCTGCACGATCCGGTGGCGGCGCTGATCTTCTGTACGTCGATCAACGTGGCGTACAACGCTGTCAACGGCAAGTTCGTCGTGCGCGAGGGGCGGCTGGCCAACCTGGAACTCGAACCCCTGATCGAGCGGCACAATGCACTCGCCAGGGCGCTGGTGGATGGAGAGTCACTGTGATGGCCGAACGGCTGATCATCCAGAAGGGAACGGTGGTGACCCCCGCGGCGGTGCTGGCTGCCGACGTGCTGGTCGATGGCGGGCGGATCGCCGGGGTGGTGGAGCCCGGCGCCGTCGCCTGGCCGGACGCCCGCGCGATCGATGCGGGGGGATGCCTGGTCTTCCCCGGCGTGGTCGATCCGCACACGCACATCGTGCTCGACACGGGCATCTACAAGTCGCCGGACGACTGGGAGGTGGGGACGAGGACGGCCGCGTGCGGCGGCGTGACCACGGTCATCGACTTCGCGACGCAGTTCCCGGGCCAGGACATGCACCAGGCACTGGCAGGCCGCGAGGCTGAGATCGGCGGCCTCGCCCAGATCGACTACGGCCTTCACATGATGCTCACGCAGCTGCCCGAGGACGATGTCACGCTCCATCGCTGGATGGCCGACCTGCTGGGGCTCGGCATCAGTGCGGTCAAGGTCTATACCACGTACCGGCCGAACTACTACCAGACCGATGCAGAGTTGCTCCGCGTCCTGGCCGCGGCCGCCGCACAGGACATGGTCGTGATGGTCCACTGCGAGAACGATGACATGGTGACCGCAGCACGTGAGGCGCTGGAGAGGGCAGGAACGACAAGCCTGGCCTATCACGGCAAGGCGCGGCCGGCACTCGCTGAAACGGAGGCCGCCAACCGCGTGCTCTTCATGGCGGACGGCCAGATCGTCGAGGAGAACACCCCCGAGGAGTTCTTCACCAACCCCCAGACGGATCGCTGCAAGGACTTCCTCAGCAAGATCCTCACCCACTGACCACCCCTTCTCGAGGGGCCACAACAAAAGGAGATGTACCCACCATGACGAAGCGACACATGCGGCTCTTCGCCGTAGCCGCGAGCGCCGCCCTGGTGCTGGCTGCCTGCGGAGGCGACGACGGTGACACCGGCACGGACACCGGAACGGGCGGCGACGGGAACGCCAGCGCCGACAGCCTGCGCATCGGCATCAAGTTCGACCAGCCCGGTCTCGGCCTGCGTGAAGGCAGCGACTACACCGGCTTCGACGTCGAGATCGCCAAGGCGGTCGCGGCGCAGCTCGGTGTCGACGAGGGCAACATCACCTGGGTCGAGGCCCCAAGTGCCCAGCGGGAGACCCTCCTCGAGACCGACCAGGTCGACCTCGTCGTCGCGACCTACTCGATCACCGACTCGCGCAAGGAGCGCATCTCCTTCGCCGGTCCGTACTTCATCGCCGGCCAGGGCCTCCTGGTTCGCGCCGACGAGACCGAGATCACCGGCAAGGACACCCTCGACGGCAAGCGCCTCTGCTCGGTGACCGGCTCGACCCCCGCCCAGAAGATCAAGGACGAGTACCCCGGCGTCCAGCTCCAGGAGTTCGGCACGTACTCCGAGTGCCTTCCCGTGCTTCAGAACAAGGGCATCGACGCCATCACCACCGACGACACGATCCTCGCCGGTTTCGCCGCGCAGGAGCAGTACGTCGGCAAGCTCAAGCTCGTCGGTGAGCCCTTCACCGAGGAGCGCTACGGCATCGGCGTCCAGAAGGGCAGCGAGCTCTGCGAGCAGGTCAACGCCGCGATCGAGGCCATCATCGAGGACGGCACGTGGGAGCAGGCGGTCGAGAACACACTCGGCAAGGCCGGCTTCACCCCTGGCCCGGGCAACCCGCCCGAGGTCAACGAGGACTGTGCCTGATCGCGTCCCTCATCTGACCCGATGACGGAAGGGGTATGCGGTGCGCACGACTGCGCACCGCATACCCGGTCCCTTCCCCCCGACCACCCGGAGTCCGCATGATCGACATCCTCTCGGAGTACGGCGACGACCTCTTCGCTGCTTTCTGGATGACCATCCAGCTCGCCGTGTGGTCCGCCCTCGGCTCGCTCATCCTCGGCACGATCCTGGCGATCATGCGGGTCTCCCCCGTCGCCGTGCTCCAGAAGCTCGGCGCCTTCTATGTCAACGTCGCGCGGAACACCCCGCTGACCCTCATCCTCGTCTTCTGCTCCCTCGGTGCGCTCTTCATCCTCGAGATCTACCTCGCACCTCGGGACGCGCCGAACTCCCTCGCGGCGAACGCGTTCCGGTGGGCCATCGTCGGCCTGTCCGCCTATCACGCGTCCTTCGTCTGTGAGGCCCTGCGATCCGGGGTCAACACCGTCCCGGTGGGCCAGGCCGAGGCGGCCCGGGCCATCGGGCTCACGTTCGGCCAGTCGCTCAGCCAGGTCATCCTTCCGCAGGCTTTCCGCGGCGCCATCGCCCCACTCGGGTCGGTGCTCATCGCACTCATCAAGAACACGACCGTCGCCGCGGTCATCAGCGTTCCCGAGGCCGCGGCCCTCATGCGGACGATCGTCGAGAACGAGACCGGCAGCATCCTTGTGTTCTTCATCTTCGCGCTCGGCTTCGTCATCCTTACCCTCCCCGTCGGGGTGGGCTTCACAGAGATGTCCCGACGACTGGCGGTGAAGCGATGAGCGCCCAGGCAGTCCTCTTCGACGCTCCTGGACCGAAGGCCCGGCGCCGCCACTTCCTCCTCACCGTCCTCGGGGCTCTCCTCGCGGTCGCCGGCATCGGACTCCTCCTCTGGAAGTTCAACTCCCAGGACCAGTTCGAAGGGCACCTGTGGCGACCCTTCCTCCTCGCGGAGACGTGGACGCAATACATCCTGCCCGGTCTGTGGAAGACCCTCCAGGCAGCCGTCGTCTCCATCGTCTTCGCCATGATCTTCGGGATCTTCTTCGGCATGGGCCGGCTCTCGCACAACCGTCCGCTGCGTTGGGTGTGCGGAGTCGTCGTCGAGTTCTTCCGCTCGGTCCCTGTGCTGCTCATGATGATCTTCACGTTCTTCTTCTATGCGCGTGACCTCCACCTGCCGGGCACCCAGGCCTCGTTCTGGGCCGTCGTCACGGGTCTGACCCTCTACAACGGCTCGGTCGTCGCCGAGCTCGTCCGCTCCGGCGTGCACCAGCTGCCCAAGGGGCAGGGCGAGGCCGGACTTGCCATCGGACTCACGTCCGGTCAGACGCTGCGATCCATCGAGCTGCCCCAGGCCTTGACGGCGATGCTGCCCGCTCTGCTCAGCCAGCTCGTCGTCGTCCTCAAGGACAGCGCTCTCGGCTATGCGATCACCTACGGCGAGCTCCTCACCGCAGCTCGACAGCTCGGCTCGCGCTACGGCAACGTCGTCGCTGCATACATCGTCGTCGCCCTCATCTTCATCCTCATCAACTGGATGCTGACGATCGGCGCCGGCCGGCTCGAGCGCTACATCAACACCCGCGGCCACACTGCCGCCAAGGCCAAGACGGGCGCGTCCGCGCTCGTCGAAGGTGGCGGTGCTCCTGGAGAGTTCGGAGCGAACGTCGCCGAGGCCCTCGAGGAAGAGGTCGACGAGTTCCGGCAAGCGCGCTTCCCCAAGCAGGGCACAGTCGGGACCGACGACCAGGCGTAGCGGGGCGCCGACCACGACCCGGGCCACTCGATAGGCCTGTCGGATCGCCGAGTCGTGGTGCCCGGGCGTCAGCGTGTGGCACATGCCGCCGCCGTCGCGAGCTGGAATGCCAGCATCGGCGAGCGGAGCTCCCAGTCCCGCGTATGGCCCGTAGCGGGTACACGAACGGCTGATGTGGAGACGCTGCGGGAGCCGCCATACTGGCCGCGTGAGCACCATGGCCGGAGCCGCCGATCCTGCGGACGTCAGCGCCCCGGTGGCCCGGGGCAAGGGCTGACGCCGTGCCCGCCGACGCCGCCGCTGCGCGCTTCGGCACGCTACACGCCGGCTATGAGAGCTACTACCTGAGGGCCACTGACCCGGCAGGCGGCCGAGGCTGCTGGATCCGCTACACGGTGCGGATCGCCCCCGACGAGGAGCCGAGCGGCTCGTTGTGGTTCACCTGGTTCGACCGCGAGGGTCCAACCGCCACGAAGCAGACCACGCGCGGTGTCGCTGGTGCGGCCGGCCAGGACGGGCCATGGCTGGAGGTGGCTGGGGGGCGGATCGAGTCCGGCCGAGCGATCGGGGAGATCAGCTGTGTCGCCGACCGCCCGCCGGTCCGGTGGGACCTCGCCTTCGCCGGTGAGCCTCCGCTCAAGCACCTCGGGGGCTCGTGGAGGTACACCGCGTCACTCCCCCGGACCAAGCCCGTCAGCATCCATCCGATGGCATGCCTGTCCGGCACGGTCGGCATCGGCGAGCGGGAGTATGCGGTGCACGACTGGCCGGGGATGGTCGGCCACAACTGGGGCACCCAGCACGCGGAGCGGTGGATCTGGCTGCACGGCATGCGTTTCGACGGCTACGACGACAGCACGTGGCTCGACGTCGTCCTGGGACGGATCCAGGTGGGGCCTGTTCTCATGCCGTGGATCGCGAGCGGAGCGATGAGCGTCGAGGGAGAGCGGATCCGGGTAGGCGGCATCGCCCGCGCCTTCGGTACCCATGTCCGGGAGCGTCCGACGGGGGCATCGCTGCGACTGCCTGGTTCGAGCGGATCGCACATCGGTGTCGAGGTGGGTGCGCCGAGTGAGCGTTTCGTCGCATGGGAGTACGCCTCGCCCGATGGGCGGACGCATGACGTCGCGAACTGCTCGATCGCCGATATCGAGGTTGCCGTGCAACGCTCCAGGCGCCCCAACCTCCTGTTGCGAGCCACCGCCACGGCCGCCTACGAGCTCGGCATGCACGAGCACGACCACGGGATCCCCATCCAGCCGTTCCCCGATGGACCGGCGCGGTGACTCTCCAAGCGTGCGCCACGCTGACGCCTCAGTCGATTTCGCTCCAACCGTGGATTCTTGGAATCACAGAGCCCGCCTCGTAGTTGTCGCCTGAGTCTGACTCATCGTGAGAGGAGCGTTCTTGATGGCCACCATTGTTGTCTTCGGCGGGACCGGGTACACCGGTGGGAATGTCGCGCGTGAGGCGGCGTCGCGAGGTCACCACGTGGTGTCCGTGAGCCGGTCGATGCCCGAGGATCCCGTCGCCGGTGTGGAGTACGAGGTCGGCAACGTCTTAGACGTTGCCCCGCGTGTCATCCCCGGCGCCGATGTCGTGGTGGCCGCACTCTCACCGCGCGGCGACATGGCCGGTCGTCTCGTCGAGGTGTACGGCGAGCTGGCGCGGTTGTCTGCCGAGGCCGGTGCGCGCTACCTGCAGGTCGGCGGCTTCAGTTCGCTGCGTCCGGCTCCGGGCCAGCCACGCTTCGTCGAAGGCGATATCCCCGAGCAGTACCGCGCCGAGGCCCTGGAGGGCGAGGCGACCCGGGTCCTGCTCACCGAGCACGCGCCCGAGGGCCTGGACTGGCTGTTCATCAGCCCCGCCGGCGGCTACGGCTCCTTCGCTCCCGGCGAGCGCACCGGCTCCTACCGGGTCGGCGGCGAGATCGCCCTGTTCGACGCCGGCGGCGGCTCGAACATCTCGGGCGCCGACTTCGCCATCGCGATCGTCGACGAGATCGAGACCCCTCGCCACCACCGTGAGCACATCGGTATTGCCTACTGACCGACCATTTCTCACGGCACTCCGGCACCAGCACTGAACCCCGGGCATGTCGTCGGCGGAGCTGGGGGCTCCCGTTCCGTACTCCAGGTAGGCACGGGCCAGCGGTGCGCACAACCTGGCCCGGCCGTCGAGAGGCGCGCTGGCAGCGGCCTGCGGCCAGGTATCCCAGGTCACCCGCTGCGGCCAACGCACGATCGACGAGGTCGCGCTCGGCATCCAGTTCGGCCACCCAGCCGAGTATGCCGCGCGGCTGATGGGTGGGCTGGGTCTGGGAGGGGCCGACGAGCCGACGGCTCACGTCCACGCGACCTGGGTTGACGGAGGGGCGTCGAGCACTTACCATGCGCATCATCGTTGCCCGGGTTTGCACTGGGGAGAGCCGCCCTACCGAGGCGACAACATCCTCGGCGACGGCTCCTACTGTCAGGTATCGCCCTGCTCAGGCTCTGGGGTGTCGGACCACTCCAGGTCGGTGTCACCGATGTCGAGAGCCCGCGCGGGTCTGGCCGTGGGGTCACCGGACCGAAGGCGTCGGACGAATCCTGATAGGCACGGCGTCTCCATGGTGTTCCCCGATTGATTCACGTGGCGAGGGGTGGACACCCACCTTGGCACAAGGGTCCCACCCGTTGAAGGGACAGCGCGGCGCGCACCACCAGGATCCAGTGTCAATGGCCATGTTGAGGTCCCCGCTGGTGGCCAAGTGAAAGGCCCCGGCCCTCTGCTGGTTTTCAGTGGGTGGGGCGCTCACCTCCTTGGCGGGTTCGGGCGTGGCTCATGCGGTAGGACTGGCCGCTGGTGACCACGGTGGTGGCGTGGTGCAGGAGTCGGTCGAGCATGGAGACGGCGGTGGTGTGTTCGGGCAGGAACCGGCCCCAGTCCTCGAAGGACCAGTGCGATGCCAGGGCGAGGGATCGGCGTTCGTAGGCGGCGGCGACGAACCGGAACAGGAGTTGGGCGCCGGTGTCGTCGAGCGGGGCGAAGCCGACTTCGTCGACCAGGACTAGGTCGTTGCGCAGGAGGGTCTCGATGGTCTTGCCGACGGTGTTGTCGGCGATGCCCCGGTAGAGGGTCTCGACGAGGTCGGCGGCGGTCAGGTACCGCACCCGGTGCCCGGCGATGACGGCGGCGTGGCCGAGGGCGATCAGGGTATGACTCTTGCCGGTGCCGGCCGGGCCGATCATGGCCAGGTTCTCGGCGGCGCGGATCCACTCCAGGGAGGTCAGGTAGGCCCAGGTCGGTGGCGGGATGGAGGAGGCGGCCAGGTCGAACTCCTCGAGGGTCTTGGTCACCGGGAAGGCGGCGGCTTTGAGGCGGGCACGCTGGTTGGAGGCGTCGCGGGCGGTGATCTCGGCCTCGACCAGGGCCCGCAGGATCTCCTCGGGGGCCCAGCGTTGGGTCTTGGCCGTGACGAGGAGCTCGGGTGCGAGTTGGCGGATCGCGGCGAGCTTGAGCCGGCGTAGGCCCGCGGTCAGGTCCGCCGGCAACGGCGGGACGGTCTTGGCGGTCACGACCACACCCCCTGCGCACCCACGCCGGCCCTGACCGCGCCGGCGGTGGCGGTGACGGTCATGGGTGAATCGTCAAAGGTAGCAATGGTGCTCGTCGTCCTGGCGGTGGGGGCGTAGTCGGTCAGGGACCGGCCGGGCGCGGTGGGCAGGTCGATGACCAAGGCATCCCCGGCGGGTCGTGGGGTGGGCAGGCCGGTGCCGGCGGCGAGGATGGAGCGCACGTCGGCTGCTCGCCACCGGCTGAACGCGACCGCCCGCTCCAGCGCCGCGAGCATCGCCTCACGGCCGTGCGCGGCGGTCAGGGTGTTCAGCTCGGCCAGCTCCGGGCCGAGACGGGTGTGACCGGCCGCGGCGGCTCCGGCGATGAACGCCTGGGCGACCGGCCCGAGGGAGCAGAACTCCTTCTCCGCGACCGTGCGGGGGCGGATCGCCCGCACTGGCACGCTCGGGCGTGGCCCGCCGTAGTGCTCGTCGAGGATGGATGCCTCCCCTGGGGCGGTGAGGGGATGTTGGGCGTGCACCGCCCCGGTGCCGACGTCCAGGACCAGGACCCGGGGTCCGTCGACGACGACCGCCACGGTGGCCCCGACCAATGTCGTGGGCACCGAGTAGCGGGCCGAGCCGAGGCGGATGGTGGAAAGCTTGTCGACCTTGCGGGTCACCGGCGCCGGGCCGATCCTCGGCCGCAGCGACGGCAACGGCGTGAGCAGCTCCCGCTCACGCTCCAGCCGCTGGGTCGGGACCGCGCACGTCTCGCTGTGCACGGCCGCGTTGACCTGGTCGCACCACGCCGCGGCGTGCTCGTTGGCTGCCGGAAGGTCGGCCAGGACCGTCGCGGCCACGGCGGAGTCCTCGATGGTGACTCCGGCGTCGAGGGCGTGCTCGAGCAGCAGCGGACGGAGCAGGTGTCCTTGCCGTACCCGACCTTTGCCACCCCGCCCAAGGCTTCGAAACACTCCGCCAGCAACGCCAGCGTGGTGTCCTGCTGCTCGTCAGCGGCGAACCGCACGAACCGGATCCGCGACCACGCCAACACCGCGGCGAAGACGTGCACCCCGGCGATCACGCCCCAGTCGATGACCAGGTGCTCACCCGGGGACCACACCGCCGGACGACGGACACGGCCCTGCTGCTGGCGGTAGCTGCGCTTCTCCTGGGCGACCAGGCGCCGGAAGTTGCGGTCCGAACCCGCATATCCGGCCGCCCGCGCTCGAGGCAGCAGGCGCTTGGCGCTGACTCGTCCCTTCCCGGCCGCGACCGCGGCCGCGACCAGAGAGCGGACCGTCTCGTAGCTACTCGGCCGCGGCGGACGCGGCGGCGTGCCGTCCTGGCCCGCCGCGACGCGCTCGATCACCCGCCGCACCGTCTTGTGCGTAGTCCCGCAGATCTCCGCAGCGCCACGGTAGGTGCCCACCAGTTGGTAGGCGGCAACAATGTCCATTTCTTCCCTCTTGCTCTTCAATGGAACGCCCTGAGCGGTGACACAGTGACTGGCTGACACCGTCACCGTCACCGCTCAGGGACTCCCGCTCACGAACGACACGACGAGCAGAGGGTGGGGACTTCTACTTGGCCACCAGCGGGGACCTCACCTGGCCACCAGCGGGGACTTTTCCATGGCCACGGACAATCCAGTAAAGACAACAGCCGGACCCACACGTAGGTCCGGCTGTCTCCGATGTCGTGAGACACCACATCTGCTCCCCCGGTTGGACTCGAACCAACAACCCTTCGATTAACAGTCGAATGCTCTGCCAATTGAGCTACGGGGGAATGGCGGAGCCACAGTAGCAAATTCTGTCCCCGCTTCCGAATCCGGCTCATGGGCTCGGATCGGGCAGGCACTCCCAGGGTCAGGAGAGACCGACCTGCTCCCGGAGTGACTGACGCACACTCTCGACGCGCTCCTTCACGCCGGGGACCGCGAGTCGCACGCCGGGACCCAGCAGGACCTGGTCGAGCAGCCTGTTCTGGGCGAAGTTCTTCCGGATGACGACCCGCACCGAGCGCCCACGGGCGAGCTCGATGTGCTCGGTGATGACAACGGAGGCCTGCACCCGCTCGCGGAACGCCTGGAGGAAGGCGCGGTGGCCACCCACATGCATGGCCAGGGGCTCGGAACCGTCCACCCACGTCGCGACGAGCACGTCGGCCTCGTTGTCGTAGCTGCCGCCGTCCACGAGGTGCCAGGGTCGCTGCAGCACCACCGCGCCGTCGGTTCCGACGACGGTCAGCTGGTGGGTCGATGCCACCAGGCTCTCCCCCGTGAGGGTGTCGACGCAGCTGGCGAGGGGGGTGTCGCCCGGACCGAGCCGGAGGTCGAGGCCGGCGAGTGGGTCCTCGCCCTTGCGCCTGAAGAGTGCCATCTACCGTCCTGCCATCGTCTCTCGGAGGGAGGCCAGTCGCCGCTGCAGCTCCTGCAGCTCGGCGTAGAGCGCGCGGCTCTGACCAGGGGTGCCCGCGTCGGCCGAGTCGAGCTGACGGACCTCCACCATCAGATCGGAGATCGAGCGGGTCAGCGAGATCTCGAGCACCCGCGAGAGGAGGGCCTCGACGTAGCGCCGCTCGGGCCGCTGGTGCTCATCCATCGTGGTTGGCAGCTCTGCGACGGAAAGCTCGGCGAGGTAGTCGTGCAGGATCAGCGGCGTCGTCCCCCGCAGCTGCTCGATCCACGCGGTGAGTGGCCTGGTCGCGTCGTACGCCGCCGCCCGCAGCCCCTCGAAGACCGCGCGGTGAGCCGGAGCGACGAAGCCCTCGACCGGGATCTCGTCGATCACGGAGGGGTCGACCATCCCCGGGTACTGGATGAGCACCTGGAGCAGCTGGCGCTCGGCGTGGACGACGGGGTCGCGCAGGTCCGGCAGACCCAGGACGGATCTCGGCGACTCACCCGCATACTCACCACCGCCCGGGTATGCGGTGCTCCCGTCTCGCCGTCCACTCCCCCGGGTCTCGGCTCCAGGAGAGGTGGTGCCGGGCCGGGTGCCCTGCCGTGCGGCCCGAGCGACCTCCGCCTGCATCTGCTCCACCCCGATGCCCAGCAGACCGGCCACCTCGCGGGTGTACTCGGGTCGCAGCGAGGGGTCACGCACCGTGGCGACCATCGGCGCCACGGCCCGCGAGGCGGCGACCCGCCCCTCCGGAGTGCTCAGGTCGAAGCGCGCCAGGGTGGTGCGGACCGCGAACTCGAACATCGGCACCGCGTCGGCGATGAGCGCCTTGACCGCCTCCGGGCCCTTGGCCTTGCGCAGCTCACAGGGATCCATGCCTCCCGGGGCGACGGCCACATACGACTGGCTGGCCCAGCGCTGGTCCTCCTCGAAGGCGCGCATGGCGGCCTTCTGCCCTGCGGCGTCGCCGTCAAAGGTGAAGACGACCCGGGCCGGGGTGAGCTCGGCCTCGTCGCGGATGATGCGGCGCAGGATCTTGATGTGGTCCACCCCGAAGGCGGTGCCGCACGTCGCGACGGCAGTCTCGACCCCGGAGAGGTGGGCCGCCATGACGTCGGTGTAGCCCTCGACGACGACCGCCTGCCGCTCCTTCGCCATCGCCTTGCGGGCCAGGTCCAGGCCGTAGAGGACCTGACTCTTCTTGTAGATCGGCGTCTCTGCCGTGTTGAGGTACTTGGCCTCGATCCGGTCGTCGTCGAAGAGGCGGCGGGCGCCGAAGCCGACCGTGTCCCCGGCCGCGTTGCGGATCGGCCAGACCAGTCGTCCCCGGAAGCGGTCGTAGAGTCCACGCTGCCCGCGGCCGGCCAGCCCGCTCACGATGAGCTCCTCCTCCGCGAAGCCGCGCGCGCGCAGGTGATCGCTCAGCTCGGAGAAGCCCATGGGCGCGAAGCCGACGCCGAACTGCTCGGCGTGCGCCCCTGTGAAGTCCCTCGCCCGCAGGAAGTCGCGGGCGACACGGGCACGCTGGTTGCCCGGCTCGCGCAGCCGCTCCTCGTAGTACTCCTGGGCGACGCGGTGGGCCTCGATGAGCCGCGAGCGACCCGAGAGGTTCAGTTCCGAGCGGCCACCGCTGCCCTCGGTGCGACGCAGCTCCATCCCGACCTTGGCCGCGAGCCGCTCGATGGCATCGGCGAAGGTGAGGTGCTCGACCTTCTGCACGAAGGAGATGACGTCCCCGCCCTCGTCACAGCCGAAGCACTTGTAGGTGCCCATCGCCGGGCGGATGGTGAACGAGGGGGTCTTCTCGTCGTGGAAGGGGCACAACCCCTTGAGGGTGCCGACGCCCGCCGGACGCAGCGTGACGTGCTCCCGCACGACATCCTCGATCGACACGCGTTCCTTCACGGCCGCGATGTCGTCGGGATGGATCAGTGCCACGTGAGCAGTCTATGAGGCGGTCACGCTGGCGGGTCCCGCTGTCAACAGAGGCATCAGGACCACTCGCTCAACACCAGGCCCTCGGCACCAGGCTGTCAGCACCAGGCCCTCAACACCAGGCACGGTGCAGCGCCATCGCCCTGGTGTCGCTGAGCGAGGCCACCTGGTCGATGATGACCCGGAGAGCCGCTGCGTCCGAGTCGCTGGCCTCGTAGTCCGCCCGCAGGTCGGGGTCGAGCCGAGTGTGCGGGGACTCGCTGAACATCGCGACAAGGTCGGTGACGATCTCCCGCTCGCGCGCCATGATCGCCACGCGCTCGTCGGCATACATGACGAAGTGAGCGGCCACAGCCTTGAGGACAGCACACTCCGCGCGGGTCTCCATCGGGACGATGAGGTCGGCCTCGTGACGGACCAGATCGCCCTCGCCGTGCGCGGCCCGGGTCGCCACCTCGACGGCGAGGACGAAGCGCCCGATGAGCGTGGAGGTCATGTCCTTCAGCGCGGCCTGCGCCGCCCGCGACCCGTCGTAGCTGACGGGTACAGCCCCCGAGTCGAGGACCCGCTCCAGCGCGGAGCCGAGGTCGTCTGAGGACAGGTCCGTCGCATACACACCCACGGCGACTGCGAGAACGCCGTCGACATCGATCCGGTCGCGGAGCCGACGCGGGTCGAGCCGTCCGCTGGCGACGGCGTCCTCGACGTCGTGCACGGAGTAGGCGACGTCGTCGGACCAGTCCATGACTTCGGCCTCGAGCGCGCGGTGCAGCGGCGGGGTGTCCCCGCGGAACCACTCGAAGACGGGCAGGTCGTCATCGTAGACGCCGAACTTGTGGGTGCCCCCCGGCCCCTCCCCGCGCCGCCAGGGGTACTTCGTCGTCGCGTCGAGGCTGGCCCTGGTCAGGTTGAGGCCGGCGGGCCGACCGTCGGCGTGGAAGCGCTTGGGCTCGAGCCGGGTGAGGATCCTCAGGGTCTGGGCATTGCCCTCGAAGCCGCCGATGTCAGCCGCGAGCGCATCGAGGGCCGACTCGCCGTTGTGCCCGAAGGGTGGGTGACCCAGGTCATGAGCGAGGCAGGCGGTGTCGACGACGTCGGCGCTGCAGCCGAGCGCGGCGCCGAACTCCCGTCCGATCTGAGCCACCTCGAGAGAGTGGGTGAGTCGGTTGCGGATGAAGTCATCGCTGCTCGGCTGGAGCACCTGGGTCTTCGCCGACAGGCGCCGCAGTGAGGCCGAATGGATGAGCCGGGCCCGGTCCCGGGCGAAGTCGTCGCGGTCCGCACGCTTCTTCGCCGGGTCCTCCGCCACCCAGCGCTCCCGGTCACGGTCGATGTAGCTCACTCAGGTGAGCCTAACGACCGGATCTGACGACGGTCAGGAGCGGTGCCGACCGGAGTATGCGCCGCTCACCCAGCCTGGACGGTGCCGACCGATGTAGCGGCGACGGGGAGTCAGAGCCACGGCGAGCGCTGCGAACCAGGTGAGATGGGCTCCACGGTGGCGGCCTGCCGGGTAGACCGGGATGGCCGGCTTCCGTCGCGCGGGCAGCGGCAGACCCGGTGCCCGGAGTCCGGGGACCGCGGTCGTGTCCCACGACGGTGCGAGTGCCATAGCACAAGAGTGACGGATGTGACTAGCGTGACGTGGGAGGTTTCGTCACCCGGCGTGTCACAGCCCTTCTCGGCCGAGTCGGCCCAGGTCGCTGCCGTACCAGAACGTGACAATAGGAACGTTCTGGTACGCCTCCCCGAGTCGGCTCGGAAGGCTGCCGTACCAGAACGTGACAATAGGAACGTTCTGGTACGCCGCCCCGAGTCGACCCAGGTCGCTGCCGTACCAGAACGTGGCAATAGGAACGTTTTGGTACGCCGCGCCGGCTCGTGGTCGGATCGTCGCGCCGCAGCTTCCCCTCAGGACGGCTCAGCGGAGCAGGACGGGCACCGTCTCGAATCCGCGCGAGGGGAGCTGTTCACGCACCGCGGGTCGGCTCGGGTCGAGCCGGATCTCGCTCGTGGCCCGGAGAAGCGCGGCCAGCGCCCCGCGGATCTGGAGAGTCGAGAGGACCCGGCCGGGGCATACGTGGGGGCCGGCGCCATAGACGATGTTTGCTGCGCGGTTCGCCTCGGGACGGAACTCGTCCGGATCCCCGAAGACCCGCGGGTCCCGGTTCGCCGCTGTCCAGTTGATGTGGACGTCAGTGCCCTCCGGGAGAGGCTGACCCGCGAGCTCGGTCGCGTGCGTGGTGATCCGCTTGTTCGAGGGGAACGGGTCGTCGATCCGCAGCATCTCGTCCACTGCCGCGTCGAGCCCGTCGACGTGCTCGCTCTCAGCGTGGGCCAGCCGACGCAACCTGCCCTGCAGCTCTGGATGAGTAGCGACCTGGTGGACGACGACCCCGATCGAGGAGGCGATCGAGCCCAGGTCACCGGCGGTCCAGTTGCGCAGCATCGAGACCAGCTCCGGGTCTCCTCGTCTGCGGGCAGGCTCGCCCAGCCGGTCACGCTGATCCGTATTCCTGAGGCGTCCGCACCGGTGGCGGCGTCGCTGCCTCCCGTAGCGCAGTCGAGGCGGTATCCGGGCAGGTAGTCGGGGCGGTACGGGCCGTCGAAGTTGTGGGTCTGCGTGCCCTGCAACTCGTCCCAGTAGTCGCGCAGGACCGTCTCGGCCTCGGAGTCGGCGCACTCCGGGAAGGCGTCGGCCACGCTGTCCGCGGCGGCCCGGAAGTCGGGGCCGGTCACCCGGTAGGCCTGGTGGACCTCGTTCGTGCACCGCACGTCGTAGGGGTCGTCGACCTTCCAGTTGTGCTGCCCGGTCTCGCACGAGTCGCGGACGGACTCGCCGATCAACTCGCCGACTCCTGCCAGCGGCTCCAGCTCGGCGGTGATCTCCTGCTGGACCGTGACCGAGTCCTGCTCGTGCTCGCGCTGCACCTCTGCTGCGGTCAGTCCGCCACACGCCGTCAGGCCGGTGGCGAGCAGGAGTGCGGGCAGTGCGGCCCTCGGGCGCATCGACATGGCCATAGTCTGCCCTCCGGGAACATCTGCGGCTCGACGTCCCTCCAACGTGGCAGACGACACTACCGAGCGATGGGAGGGACGATGGAGTCCTTCAGACCGCAGTTGATCGCACCGGTGCCGAGCGGCTGGTTCCACAAGGAGTCGATCACCGTCATGGCGCCCGACGGCCAGGCCAACGTGATCGTCTCCAGCGAGCCATTGGACCCTGGGCTCGACGCGGCGGCCTACGCGCAGAATCAAGGATACCTGCTGGCCAGGGAGTTCCCGCTGTACTACGAGGTGAGTTTCGGGCCGATCAGCTGGCTGGGTGGCCACCGCGCCTTTCTGCGCCACTTCCGGTGGACCCCGCCGGATGGTGTCCCGATCACCCAGCTCCAGGCCTACGGTGTCGATGCGGGGCGCGGTTTCACGGCCACCGCGACCACGCCGAGCGCCAACTTCCCGCAGGTCGAGGCCGTCCTCCGCGAGGTCCTCATGGGGGTCCTGCTGGCCGAGTCTCGCGGGCAACGGCGGGGCGTGCTCGGCGGCTGGTCCTCGCGGGCCGGGCGGCCGTGAGGCGCCTTCCTGACCCGGTGGGGCCGGGCCCGGGGATCTTCGACTTCCTTCGGGCGCGGCTCGACCCTGCCGGGCGTCTCTGGGACGCGAATGCGGTGTTGCCCGACGAAGAGCCAGCCGCACCCGGGGGCCTCCGGTGGGCACCCGGAGCTCAGGACGGGGTCATGGGGCACCACGCCGGCGGCGGTTCCCAGGAGGAGAAGGCGCACGAGATCGCGGGGCTCGTCGCGGCAGCCGGGCGCCATCCCACCCGGGAGACCCTGATGGAACTGTATGACGCGGTGTGCCTGGACGGGCCCCTCGCCTACGTCGGACCGATGATGGGGCTGCTCGGTCAGCTCAACGCCACCGTTCCCGAGGTCCACGGCGTTGGCCGCTGGCTGGCCACCACAGCCGCACACCGGGGTGCGGCGAAGGCCGGGATGTTGATCCTGGGCGGCACGGTCCTTGATGACGAGGACCTGGCGATCCTGCGGACCCTCGGCGCGCACGAGGAGTTCACGCTCTACGCCGCCATCGCGTTGCGCAACGGCCTGCCGGCACCGGATCGGGAGCTGTGGGCACTAGCCAAGGTCGTCGATGGGTGGGGCCGGATCCAGAGCGTGGAGTGGCTGCAGCACACCACGGACCCAGAGATCCGGTCCTGGATCCTGCGCGCCGGTTATCGCAATACGGTCATGTACGAGTACCTCGCGCACATCGCGGCGACGACCGGGGACCTCGTGGGGGCGCTACAGACCCCACACCCCGATCGCGAGCTCCTGACCGCAGCCGGGGAGATCCTCACCGCGCTCATCGCGGGTGGCCCAGCGCAGGACATCCACGACTACACCGAGGCTCCGGCGGTTGTGGAGGCGTTCCTCGGGCACATGCTCACGCGCGCCGAGACATTCGGCGACCATGAAGCAGTCTCCGCCATCCGGGCGTTCCTCACAGACCCTGAGGCCTGGGATCCTCGTGATGACGGTGGCTGGACCGTGTCGCTGCGAGAACGACTCGGTGACCAGTGCGCCCAGCTGCTCGGCCAGGACGTCTGGCGTCACCGGATTGCGGAAGGCCTTCGGTCCGGCGACCGCGGTGTCTTCTGGGCTGCGCACCGAGCGGCCCAGGCGCAAGGCATCGACACCTTCGACCTGCTGCTCGGGCGCCTGGTGGAGGAGCCCTTTGAGAGCTGGTGGTTCCAGGCGTGGCAGCAGGCAGACGGGACCAGGGCACGGGAACTGGTGGACCTTGCCTACCGGGTGCTTCCCCTCGGCGAGATCGCCACCGGACCTCACGACGAACTGGGTTTCGGTGCCGCGTTCAGCGCCCATCGCGCCCTGGACTGGTCCCTGCAAGCACTGCGGGACTTTCCTGGACTCGGGAGCGAACTGCTGGCCGTCGCCTTGCGCAGCCCGGTGGTACGCAACCGCAACATGGCGCTCACTGCGCTCGCCGCTTGGCCTCCGGCCCAGGTGTCCGCAGAACTCGTCGGGCTGGTCGGCCAGCTGGCGAGCGGGGACCCCGACGAGAGCATCCGGGTGCGTGCCCGCGAACTGCTCGACGGCATCAGTCGATGATGGTGCGCTCCTCGAAGGGGATGCCGAGCGTGATGTAGCCCATCTTCTGGTAGTGGTTGTTCATCAGGTCGTACACCTGCTGAAGCCCCGGGTTCCAGGTGCTCGACGTGCCGTGCCCGAGATCGCCGCTGCCCGGGCCAGGTGTCAGGGTGGAGTACGCCCTCACCCAGGTGCCCGACTCGTAGGGGACGTAAAGGCTGTCCAGCACTCCGTCTCGGTTGTCATCGCAGAACAGCACATCGGCTAGGCCGTCGCGGTTGTGGTCGTAGTAGATGGTCAGGAACTTGCCGTCCTGCTCGGGGTCGTAGGCCCAGGCTTCGTAGAAGCCGTCCTGATCGAAGTCGAACCGATACTGGTCGGCCCATCCGTCGCCGGTGGTGTCGTAGCCGATCATGTCCCAGATGCCATCTCCGTTGGTGT
>ENA-UOUL01003029-UOUL01003029.1-bioreactor-metagenome-genome-assembly--contig:-NODE-3029-length-18138-cov-12.150988_pt1 | contig 18138 bp, 17 predicted proteins | sample MGYA00249838_ERZ747220 | MGnify/ENA primary metagenome ERZ747220 (study PRJEB28778, sample SAMN05720191) | bioreactor metagenome | isolation source: Anaerobic biogas reactor | place: USA:Washington...
CGACGTCAGCTTGAAGAACAGCGGCTGCACCGAGTCGGAGTAGCGATCGACGTACTTGATGGCGAAGTTGTCGCTGACGAAGGCGTGGATCATGATCGCCGAGGCGACGAGCATGAGTGCGGTGACCAGGTGCTGCGCCGCGATGCCGGCGTCGATCAGTGACCGAGCCCGGCGGCGGGCGCCGACGATCGAGAAGGCGAAAGCAGTAAAAGGCAAACCGAGTATCGTCATCCTCGATACGGTGAAGGGCAAGGGCTTTTCGTTTGCCGAACACAACGCAGCCTTCCACAACGGCATTATGGACCAAGCGACATACGAGCAGGCTCTGAAAGAGCTTGATCAGAAAAAGAGGGAGCTAAACGCATGAAGAAAGAGAGTTTACGCAAGGCATATGGACAAGCCCTGGTCGAGTTGGGGGCAAGTAATCCCGATATAGTCGCACTGGAAGCCGATTTGGGTAAATCGACCATGTCCTATCTGTTTAAACAAGCCTATCCGGAGCGTTTTTTTGAGATGGGCATCGCCGAACAAAACATGACGTCGACTGCGGCCGGACTGGCATTGGCCGGAAAGATTCCATTTGTGAGTACCTTCGCCGTCTTTGCCTCCGGAAGGGCCTACGACCAGATCAGGTGTTCGATCGCCATCGCGAAGGCGAAGTTCGACGCGCTTCCCGAAGGACACAAGGAGATCATCCGTAAGGCTGCGCAGGAATCGGCGCTCTTCCAGCGAGAGCAGATTACGAAGATGGAGAGCGAACAGGTTGCCAAGCTGAAGGAGCTCGGCATGGAAGTGACGACGCCCGACGTGACTCCCTTCCGTGAGGCGACGAAAGCCGTCTACGACGAGTTCAAGAGCGGCCGGGTGGTCAGCCGCGTCACCTCGGACACCCACGACTTCGCCAACGTGGTCACCCTGGTGCTCAACCTGCTCATCACCGGCGGCTCCGATTACCACGGCGGTTTTGCCGGGCGCGCGTTAGGCGTACCGGTAGTAGACTCAGCCTATCTGCGCCTGGGGAAACTCGAAGCGCTTATAATGACCTGAAGATATGAGGCATCTATGAGTTTGGTAAATTTACTATACCTGGTGATTCTCGATAATACCGTTCTCAACTGGATCATCGCCCTGGGCGCGGCAGGCCTGACCGTTCTGATAATCCGGGTCATTCGCTATGCTTTGTCGCGTTGGCTGAGCAAGCACTACGATAAAACCAAAAGTCTCCTGGATGATTTCCTTTACAGGATCACACAGCGCACCTGGACCTTCCTCCGCATAGCCGCAGCGATCTTGACGGTTTTGGCAATCCTGCAAACCAAGCCAGATTTCACCCCGACCGCGCGCGCCATTGCGTTACTGCTAGGATTGGTGCAAGTCGCGGTATGGGGCAGCAGCATCATCGACCTATACGCGCGTCACCGGATCAAAATAGAAGTTGAAGAAAACCCGAGCATCGCCACCGCGATGAACGCTGCCGGCATCATCAGCAAGGTCGTCCTGTGGTCCCTGCTGTTGTTACTGGGGCTGGATAACATCCCCGGCATCGAGGTCAACACGCTCATCGCCAGCCTGGGCATCAGCAGCATCGCCGTCGCGCTTGCCGTGCAGAACATTCTGGGCGACCTGTTTGCCGCATTGGCCATCGCGTTCGACAAACCGTTCGAAATTGGGGATTTCATCAACGCGGGCGACTACGGCGGTACGGTAGAACGCATCGGCATCAAAAGCACGCGCATGCGCGCCCCCACCGGCGAACAGCTCGTGGTATCGAACTCCGACCTGCTCAAAAGCCGCATCCGCAACTTCAAACGGATGACACGGCGCCAGCAAGTTTTCACCGTAGGCGTCGCCGCGGATACACCCTACGAGAAACTCAAGCAAATTCCCGACATTTTGCGCGAGATCGTCGCTGCGCAATCCGAAGTGGAATTTGGCCGCGCCCACTTCAGGACGTTCGGGGAGTACACCCTGGATTTCGAAGTCGTCTACTTCCTGCCCGTGCCCGATTTCACCCTGTTTATGGACACGCAACAAGCCATCAACCTGGAAATCCATCGCCGCTTCGCGGAAGAAGGTATCGGAATGCCCTACCCCACGCAAGCCGTTATCGTGAAGCGTGATGCATAACTCTTAACTCGCAACTCTTAACTCTGATCCCAAATGTGCCTGCGCCCACACCGCGGCTTCCACCCGCGAGATCACACCGAGTTTGCGGAGGATGTTGCTCACGTGGAAATCCGCCGTGCGCACGGTGATGTGCAGCGCCTGCGCGATCTCCTTGTTGCTCAACCCTTCGGCGACGCAGCGCAACACTTCCCGCTCGCGGTCGGTGAGGCTGTTGCGGACATGCGCGACTTCGGCCTGCCAGCGTTCCACGCGCGCCGACTGTTCCGGCGTCCACAACGTCTCGCCGCGCATCGCCGCCTGCACCGCCGCCACGATCCGGCCCGGCGCTTCGTTTTTCAACAGATAGCCCACCACGCCCGCCGCCATCATCCCGGCCAGATAGCGGTCGTCGTCGTAGGCGGACAAAGCCACCACGCGCACCGGCAACCCGCGCCGGGCCACTTCCTGGGCCACCGCCGCCCCTTCGACTTTGGGCAATTGGCAATCCAGCACCGCCACATCCGGCCGCAGGTTGTCGATCAGCGCCAGCGCCGCCTCACCGTCATCGGCCTCGCCCACCACTTCGATGTCAGGCGCGCGATCCAACAGCACGCGCAGTCCCATCCGCAGCGCGGGGTGATCATCGGCCAGCAACACGCGAATTAGGGTTGTCTCCATATTTTGTCAACGGATTAAACGGATGAAACGGATTCTGATTTCGTTTCAGGAAACTTTTACCGCTGAGAGCGCAGAGTTCGCAGAAGTGTTAAGGATTTTTCTGCGCTCTCAGCGAACTCCGCGGTGAAAAATCTACTCGCCCCGCAAAAGCGCATCGAATTCCTCCGCCGCATCCACCAGCCGGCCCGGCTTGCGGGTGAGACTGAACCAGTCCCATTGGTCGCTGTGTGGGAAGTCGTCGAGGAACCAGACCAGCGCCACGATCTGCGGCTCGGCATCGACTACGTCCAGCGCCGCCGTCAGCCAGCCGCGTGGATAGTTCTGCGCGGGCGGAATCCCGGCCTCGCGGTCGTAGGTGTTGGTGGAGATGATGTACACGGGCAATCCCCGTGTGGTGGGATAGGCGTTGATGATGTCCAGCCAGTCGCGGTAGACGCCGAAGCCCACCCGCGCCCCGTTCCACGCCGCGCGGTGCATGTCCGCACGCGGTTCGTCGGCGCGCAGACTGCCCACCAATTCCCGCGCGTCCGGCAAGCCCGGCGCCTGCACATCGAAGCCATCCGGCGCGACGAGCGGAATACCTGCCGATGCCTTGGCCTGCGCGCCCTCGTCCAAAAACGCGACAAGTGTGTGCATGTAGTTGAGCCACGGCGCATCCACTGCGTAGGACCGATCGCCATCCTGATCGATACTCCACGGGCGCAGCGGTCCTACGAGCACCCGTGCGTTCGGGTTCTCGGCGCGGATCGTCTGTACGACGTTGTCGGTGTGGGTCACGTCTTCGCCATAACCATTGAAGACGCGCGCGTACCACGCCGGCGTCACCGCCTGATCCTGCGCCAGTGTGTTGGCCTCCGTAGTATTGAAATCCGCCCCGGCGATAAAGCCATACACCTCCCGCATCCGCGCGTCGCGCGCCAGACGGCTGAAGTATTCGAGATATTCCGTGAGCGCCAGGTTATCGTCCACCGCCGGGACACTTTGCGCCTGATCGTAATCCACACGCACCAGCACCCGCAGCCCCTTGCTGTGGTGGACGGCGATCCGCGCCGCCAGATCGTCCACGCCCCAGAACGCCTCCTCGGCCTGCCGGACGTACGTCACCTCTACGGCCCACCCGCCGCGCCCATACCAATCCCGCGTCACGTTGGGCAGCGCCAGGCCGAGCTTTGTCGGCGTCGCAGAAACGCGCGCGGGCGTCACCGTGCCCACGGCAAACCGCCCGCGCTCCTCACAGCCCGTGTGGCAGTCGTGGTAGAAGCGCACTTCGTAGCCAGCGCTTTCAGGGACGGTGAACGTCCAGCGCCACAGCCACGTGTCACCATAACGCACGCCCTGCCCCAGTGACATCGCCGGGACGCCGTCCACCGTGAGCGTGACGAACGTCCAGGGCGTTACGTCCGTCACCAGCGCGGTTGCCGTCTCGCCAGGCTGCGGCAAGGCCGGTTCGAACGCAAGACGCGGCCACGACAGACTGTTCTCGTCACCAGGGACGACAAATACTTTCCCGCGAATCGGCAGCAGCCAATAACCGGTGATGAGCACAATCGCCAGTCCTATCCCCCACCATTTACGAATTGCAAATTGCGAATGACGAAGCACAAATCCCCCATCACGAATGACGAATTACGAACTTCATACAGGTTCCTACCCCATCCGCCGCCGGACTTTCAATCAGTAACTCGCTCTCATGCCGCCGCAGAATCTCAGCGACGAGGGACAGGCCCAGGCCACTACCATCAATACCTTTGGGCGCGGCGCGGTAGAAACGGCGGGCGATGTGCGGAAGATGCTCCGGCGGGATGCCGGGGCCGGTATCGCAGATGGCGCTCGCGACACCGCCTGCGGTACGATGCAACGAGACGGTCACACGGTCTCCGGGACGCGCGTACTTGAAGGCGTTGTCCAGCAGATTGAGGAACACCTGCCTCAGACGATCGGCGTTGGCGAGGACGAACGGAAGCGGCGACTCCGCCTCCAACGCGAGCGCCATCTGCCGTTCCGCCGCGCGCGGCGTGGACTGCAGCACGACCTCTTCGACCAGCGCGACCAGATCCACCGGGCGGCGCGGGAGTTCGGGCGCGGTCTCCAGGCGGCCCAGTTCGAGCATATCGTTGAGCAGGCGCGCCATACGCTGCGCCTCGTCTTTGGCGAACGCGAGCGACTGCTGCCGCACATCCTGCCCCACATCGCTCAGGCCCAGGATTTCCAGGTGTGTGAGGATCGTGGCAATCGGCGTGCGCAGCTCGTGGCCCAGGTCGTTGATAAGCGCGCGCCCGGCCTGCTCCGTGCGTTGTTGCGCAGTGACATCGAGTAAAAACAGGAAATCACGGCGGCTAAGCCCGTCATTCCATGGGGTGACCCACCAACGCGCCGTCTGCCCTGAAGCGAAGGTGACGGTACGATAGCGCCCCACCCCTGCTTCCTCCTGGCGGGCGGCGGCGCGGTCGGCGTCGAGCAGCGGGGACCAATCCGCGTCGGGCAGGGCGCTCATATCATCGGGCAGGTGCAGCAGACGCCGTGCGTAGGAGTTGGCGTAACACACATCGGTTCCCTCCAACGCCGCCACGCCGAACGGCGCATCGTCAAGGACAGCGAGAAGCGGCGCGCTGTCCCCCGGTATCACGGATGAACGTCGACGGCGGCGCGCGAGCCAGTAGCCTCCGGCGGCGGTTGCCACCAGGAGGAGGAGAAAGACGAAGATGAGCGTTTTGAGATCAAAGGTTAGCATTTTGGATACAAAAGAAGTGTCCTCTGCAAACTTGTGTCAATCGACAATCTTGACTGGTAGTATACGTTAAAACAGACCGAATGAAAAACTCTTCATGGTATGTATCCATCTACCTGGAGACGATAAGAGGTAACATCGCTATAATCGCGATAATAGTAAGAATAGTTCAACTCGAAAGAGCTTGCTTGTCCAGGGTCCAGTTTGCTATTACTACCTGATGTAGAACTACACCCAACGATGATACTACTGGCATTGTAGAGAGCGCCCTCAATCCTTACACCCTCAACACGACTACCTTCATCATTGCGGACAAACCCCAGAATCTTGTAACTGCCATCCGGCTGATGTGCTCCATGATCACTATAAATAGCGAGGTTGGACCAAGCCATATTAGTAAGCGGCTCATAGTCAGGCGGTTCAAACTGGAAATAGGCCCAATCAGCAGGCGGGTCATAGACACTTAAGTGGAAACATGATTTCTTGCCAGCAGGCAGGTCAAATATGGTATAGGTAGAAGCGGTATCAACAAGCTGTCCGCTGCTGTTGAATAGATTGACAGGGACCTCCACAAGCCACGCGTAGTTGCTGGTGTTATTCTGCACTTCACCCACGATGTGTAATGTACTTCCGGACGTGTAATGAGAATAGTTGGGAAGAATATAAACGCCTTGTGGAGGCGGAGTAGGCATCGGAGTTGGGGTCCTGGTTGGCGTTGGTGTAATTGTCGGGGTTCTCGTAGGCGTCCCTGTAGGTGTTCTCGTAGGCGTCGGTGTAAGTGTCGGGGTGGCCGGCCGCACTACAATCGATTGGACATTGCTCCACGAACCGTATCCCCAGGTGTTGTACCCTCGCACCCGGTAATAGTAGGTCCCTGCTGATCTTCCGCTCACAGTGCAGAACTGTTGTGCGGTGGTGCAGACTGTTCGCAACCCTGTTGTAAAGGCGGCATTTGTGGCTTCTTCCAATGTATAGGTATCGGCCAGGCGCGTGGGCTGTTCCGTCCAACTGACTGTGTAATTGCCATCACCGTCGGCGTTGTTGATCACATACAATGTGGGCGCATAAGGCACGGGAGGCCAACGTTTCAAGATCAAGGGCAGGTAGACATAGGCCACAACCTTGACTTGGGTCGTTGCGGTTAAAGAATTGGCACTGTTACTGGCTGTGACTACCGCGGTATAAGTCCCACAGGCAAGATAGTTGTGTAAGGTGACTTCACCATAGCCGATCTCGCCGTCGCCAAAAGCCCAGGTGTAAGTCACATGGCTTCCCGATGCAATAGCCGCTGTCAAAATGGTAGAACCTCCTAGCGGCGTCGGGCTGTCGTTGGTTGCCGTCAACCCGGCGACCGGCGTATCCGTGATCGTGACGGTTGTCGTCGCCGTCATCATATTGAAACTATTGCTGGCCGTGACGACCGCCGTGTACATTCCTACATCTGGATAGGTATGAAAAACAACATCGCCGCTGCCCATTTCGCCGTCGCCGAAGTCCCAAATGTACTTTACATTACTCCCAGCTACGACTGTAGCTGACAACATCGTGGTATATCCCAACCATGTCGGACTATCATTAGTCACAACAAGTCCCGCGACAGATACATCAGTAATCGTTACAGGAGATGATATACTCATTACACTGACATTGTTAGCTGCAGTTACCACGGCTGTATAGGAACCAACATGAGGGTAGATATGTGTGACAGCCGCCCCTTCACTACTGTCCCCATCGCCAAAGGCCCACACATAGGTTATGGGGCTACCGGCATCAACAGTAGCGGTCAAAGTCGTTGGGGTGCCTATTTGTGTTGGGCTGTCACTATGGAGGATGAGTCCGGTAATACCTTCCTCCGCAGTGACAACAACTGTATCCGTTCCCGACACCCCTTCTTGAGTAGTGACTTGTACTGTATTTGTCAGTAAACCTGTATACCCGGTTGCCACAGTAACAACAACTGTTTCTGTCCATAGCGCACCTGGGCTGAGCGTGACTGGCGACCAGACAATCCACCCAGGCGGCATAATGATTGAGCCGCCAGTGTTTTCATCCAGCGTGATGTTAACCGGCAGTATGTCGGTTACTGTAGTCGTAAGTGATATGTTGCCGGTGTTAGTTAGCGCAAGCGTATAGGTGAATTGTTCCCCGACCTGTACAAAAGCAGCGCTTGCCTGTTTGGTTACACTTAACCCAGGAGTTAAGTACTCCCAGGTATCACCGAGTCGTGTACCATCTCCCCCTAACCCACCGAACAAAACGACTCGTTTGCGTGCACTGTCATAAGCCATCCCATTCCTGAATCGTATTGAAGGAGAAGTCTCCGGAAAACGTTGTATCCAGTTAGTACCATCCCATTCCCAAGTATCGTTCAGATGACTACCATTATTCCATTCGCCAAACAGCACTATGCGTTCTCGAGCGGCGTCATAGACCATATCGTGAGCAGATCGCGCAGAAGGCGATTGTAACGGGAATCTCTGTGTCCAGTTGTAACCATCCCATTCCCACGTATCACTCAGCACAGCTCCACCAAAGAGCACAACACGATTATGCTTGCTATCGTAGGCCATTGCATGGCCGTGCCTTGATGAAGGTGAATTTGCCGGAAAACGCTGAACCCAAGTGGTCCCATCCCATTCCCATGTATCATTTAGTGATTGTTGTCCATCCCACCCACCAAACAGAACAATGCGGTTACGAGCACTATCATAAGTCATTCCATGCCCATCACGCACCGGAGGAGATGAAGCAGGGAATAATTGCTCCCAATTGACACCATCCCACTTCCAGGTGTCATTTTGCGGCCATCCACCGGCCGCCCCAGCAAACAAAATCATACATTCACAATTACCATCGTAGACCATCACGGCGTCCGTCCGTGCAGACGGTATCGTGATAGGGAATCGTTGCACCCAATTATGCCCATCCCACTCCCAGGTGTCATTCATATACCTGATTGAGCCATAGCCGCCAAAAATCACGGTGTAACCCCGTTTGCTATCATAAGCCATAGCATGTTCAGTGCGTTCAGGAGGAGAGTGCGCGGGAAAAATCTGCATCCAAGTCACTGTATCTGCTTGCTCCACAATTTCACTCGTGACAGATTCTCTGAACAGCAACAAGGATAGAGCAACAGCAACTACTGAAATCAACATCGCGGCAATCAATCTTGTTCTCTTGTACATATCGCGACACCCCTTTGTCAGTGAAGACAATCACAACAATGCATTCATCATAATAACATAACTTGGTAAAAAAAGCGCCCGATTTTTTGTTCTATGAGTGGGACAAAGAAAACTAAAAGGAGGGCGTACGATGAATAACAAGCAGGCTTTACAGTTATCTAGCAGATCAGTGATCGAATCGATTTTCACAAAACAGAGCGCATATTCGGTGCAGAAAAACTTCGAGCATGACGTGAAATACTTTGCGGTATGGGACCCGGCCAAAAACACTCTATTGCGCGCCGAGCGGGATATTTCATTTCAAGAAATAATCTATCACATTGAAAGAAGTGGACTGCTCGATGTTATTGCACACCACAATCCGGCAAAATATCCTACGCAACGTATTCTCGCAGTAGTTATTGAGGCATATGTTTACCTGGTTCCCTTTGTGCAATCGGGTACCGAAATAGCTTTGAAAACTATATATCCAAGTCGCAAAGCAACCCGAAAATACTTATTTTAGAGAATTCTCATTTGGATAACAACACAACACCTTATCCAAATACTCGATCCCGCAGAAGTACGGGCAGATCGAGACGTTCTTCACTGCACACTTGTGTTCCGTCGCCCCTTCGGCTTCGTTCCAGGGGCAGGCATCCTGCTGCCAGGCGATGTCCGCGCCCGGCGTCGCCAGGTCGATATCCATATTCGCGCCGTCAAGTCTGCGTATTACCCCGTGAAAATCCATTGCACTCCTTTCAGATAACCATCAACGTAACCACCACCTGCGCCAGCGACATGACCAACACGGCGACCAACAGCAGCCTGGAGGTCGCCGTGTCGAACTCGGCGCGCCCTTTTCGCAGAAAGTAGGTATGAATACAGAAGGCAAAGATACCGGCTCCGCTGATGACAAACGAGAGTATGGATTTCATGAAACCTCGCATTAACCGGTTACAATTCTACCAACGCCCCTTGCGTCCAAATACAGTTCCCAGTGGCACCACAATAAATGCCAGCAACACATCCAGGAGCAACACAAAAACCATTATCGCATAGAAACCACTCAGCAAGCGGCTCAACAGCATAAAAATCGAACCGATGAGATCTCCACCGGCCCACAAGGTCAATAGATTGATCAAGAAAAAGCTCGCAATCAGCAAGAAAAGCCCGGGACGAGCCAAGTTAAGATCCGCACGACTAAGCTCCATGCCATTTACAATGGTAAAGGTGAGATAAACAAAGAGGGCAAGCCTCTGTAGCGGTATCTCTTGCACGGCAATAAGACGCGAGAAAATCCGCTCAGTATTGAGAAGAATGCCTTGTACCAACTGACCGAACGCGCCTAGTAGATTTGCCCTATCTCCGGTCATAACTATAAAAGGGCTGCTCTCAAACACGCTCGTTCCCAACAACTGCACTGACAAGATATAAATGACCAACGATCCCACCACAATTGGGCCGACACTGGCGAAAAATCCACCAACACGTTGAAAATAGCTTCCCGAAGAACCAAACTCGACATATCCAAATCTACGATCGTCACGTTTACACTGAAAAAGCCTGACCTTTTTGATTTGATATCCAAAAATCATCAAGAAAAACCAATGCGCGATTTCATGCAAAACCACCCCAGGAGATATAAGACACGCATAGAGCCACCGCGGGAAAACGCTGCCAGCATGTGTTGAAATTGTACGGCTGAGAAAGGTGATAAGCACACCTAAAATCATTCCTACACCTACTAACAGAAATGTGTGCAGCGACGTGATAACAACGACGTTTCCCAGGTATACAAAAAGGCTTTCCCAAGGAAATGACTCCATACCGTCCTCCATTGAACGCCCTTGCTAAAGTGCGAACCGGCAGTTGGCACCTTAGCAAGGGACAAGGATACCCTAACCTACCGCAGCACCAGTCTCACCGTCTTTACCTCGAACGGCCCGAACTCTAGCGGGATCGCGCCGCCATTGCAGGGCAACACCGCCTGGACGTTTTCCAGCATATCGGTCAGCGCCGCCGACGCGACCGGCAGCGCAGCCGTCAGCGTTGCGCGCGTCGCCATCCGCTTGGCCTCGTAGAGACGCACGATGATATCGGGTGAGCCATCCTCGGCTGGTTTCACCGTCTCGATGATGACGTTCAGCGCGTCCACCGCGAACAAGGACGCCGTCCCGCCATCCCCAGGCGCGGTCTGCACCGGGACGTTGAGATCGTAGCCCTCGCGCACCACGTCACCATCGGCGAAGCTGCCATTCCAGGCGTAGAAGGCATAGTAGAAGGTCTGCACGCCCAGGTCGGCGGTCATATCCGGGGCCAACGGGGACTTGAGCAGCGTCAGGTTGATGCTGTTACCGTGTACGTTGACGCCGTACTTGCAATCGTTGAGCACGGCGCAACCGCGATTCTCCTCCGCCAGCGCCGTCCACTTGTGATTGCTCACCTCGAAACGGTCGGCGTCGAAGGGGCGCGAGCGGTGGTTGGGACGGCGGATGTGGCCGAACTGGATTTCGTGAATCGCCTCGTTCGTGTAGACGTCCACCGGGAAAGCGACCTTGAGCAGTTTGTGCCGCTCCTGCCAGTCAATGGCGGTTCTAAAGGTCACCCGCCGGCTGCCGCGCCGCAGACTTATCCGCTGCATCATCTCGGAATTGTGCAGCGTGCGCTTCACGAGCAAGGCCGCAACCAAAGGCCCTTCTGTGACCACCTCAATCGTCGCCGGTGCATCGAGCGCCACGGGCGTCTGCTCGTACATACTGTCGATGTCCCAGGCGTCGAAACGCGAGGGGACATCCTTGTACATCTTGAAGCTGTTGCACGGCCCGGCAGCCAGTTCGCGCTGCGTCTCCTTGTCGAAAATGCTGGTGATCTGGCCGAAAGCGTCGAAGGTCAGTCGCAACACGTCATTCTCCAGGGTCGTGGGCGTCGCTTTGACCAAAACCGCATCTTCCGCCGGTGCGGAGGTTTGTTCCGGCGCAGATGGCTTGAGCGTCGTCCAGCCAGAAGCGGGAACAGCGGCGTCTGTATAGAGAGTATCGCCGATTTTCTGAACGGGAAGCAGTTTGCCACTCACATCCTGCGCGCCGCTCCAACCGTCCGGCAGCGCGATCATGGCGACTCGCTCCCACGAAAGGGAGTTGAAGACGGTCTGGGCCTGACCAGGTTCGACGAGTGCGTTCGTCGCCGCACGGGTGACGCCCTGCGCCTCGGCGATGACCTGCGCATACGCCGCTTCGGCCTCTTCGTAGACGCGGTGAATCGACGAACCGGGCAAAATGTCGTGGAACTGGTTGAGCAAGACGGTCTTCCACGCCTTGTCCAGCGTCATCGCGGAGAAGTCAAAGCCCTTCAGCGTCTTCGCGGCAACGCCCCAGAACTCCGCCTCGCGCAGCGCTAACTCGCTCTTGCGATTGCCCTGCTTCGTCTTGGCCTGCGAGGTGAGCACGCCCCGGTGCGCCTGGAAGTACAACTCGCCCACGTAGCGCACGTCGGGCCAACCGCGCGCGTCCTGGTCCTTGAAGTAGTCGAGGGGATGCGTTATCGTCAACTTCGGCGCGCCTTCCAGGTTGGTAAGCCGGCGGGCGAATTCCAAATGATTGCGGGTCGGCCCGCCGCCGCCGTCGCCAAAGCCGAACGGGTACAGCCGCGTGGCGAAGCCGTCCTTCTGCACGCGCTCGTTCCACCGCTGGATGACGCTGCTCGGGTTCACGTTCGCGTTATAGTCGTTGTGCAGGTGAACGAAGACCTCGGAGCCGTCGATGCCCTCCCAGACGAAAGTATTGTAGGGGAAGGGATCGCCGCCGTGGTACGCCCAGAAGATTTTCTGCGTGGAGAAATACTTGACGCCGCAGCCGCGCATGATCTGCGGAAGCGCGCCGGAATAGCCGAAGACGTCCGGCAGCCAAAGCAATTCGCAATCCACGCCGAACTCGTCCTGGTAGAAGCGCTTGCCGTGGACAAACTGCCGGATCAGCGCTTCGCCGCCGGAGATGTTGGTATCCGGCTCGACCCACGCCCCACCCTCGACAACGAACTGCCCGGCATACGCCGCATCTTTGAGGCGCGCGTAAATGTCGGGATAGCGCTGCTGCAACATCCAGAAGAGGTGCGGCTGGCTCTGCAAGAACTTGTATTCAGGATACTCCGCCATCAACGCCAACTGCGTGGCCATCGTGCGCCCGGTCTTGCGCTCGGTCTCCTGCAACGGCCAGAGCCATGCCACATCGATGTGCGAGTGGCCGAAAGCGAACATCTCCGGCGCGGTGGAGCCGTTGACACACGCCAGCAACGGCTTGAGCCGCTCGCGTCCCGCGCGGACGGTCGCCAGCATCTCGGCGGCGGGAACCTCGAAGTCCACGATCAACGTAAAGTCGCGCAACCCCGCGTCGATCTCCATCACCCGCAGTGAGTCCCCATCCAGGTTTTCACGCAGTTGCCAGAGCGTCTCCACGTCCACCCACAGTTGGTAGACTTCCTCCTGCCACACGCCAAACGTCGTTATGCCGACGACGGCCTGGGTGGGGCCGGGTTCGGGGACGGTCTCGCGGTCGGGCGGCGTCGGCCCGGCGTGACTGTTGCGCGGCCCGTGCCCGGCGTAGCCTTCGATGAGCACATCGTAGCGCGTGCCGGGGACGCCGTCCAGCGCCAGCGTGATCTCGCGGTGCTCGCGGTCGCGCGCGCCCGCCGCGAAGCCATTCACGTAGACGATGCTCTCCGCACCCACATCCACCGCCAACACAATGCGCTGCCCGGCTGCCGCATCGGGCAAGATGAAGCTACCCTTGAACCAGCCATACTCCCACTTCGCCCCCCACGCCGCACCGGGCGGCATCGGCAAGAAATCGCGGGCCAGCGCCTGGGAGGGTATCAACTGCTCCAGAGTCACAAACCCCTCAAACACGACGCTATCCAGCGGGCGGTAAAAGTGGCGCGTCAGTTCCTCACGCCAGTGGTAAATCCGGTCTTTCCATTCCAACGTCAAAGCCATAGCGGAATCTCCTTTTATATGGTCGAAAGCCAACAACTTCCGGAATCTGCGAAAGTGGAACACTCCATCCGTATTTTACTATGCCCACGCAAAAATAGCGAACCACTCTGTAGGGCAATTTGGCACATCGCTCACAGTAGATTTAGAATTTGTCCGAGAACTCACCAGATGCAGTATTTCACGCCTAAAGGCGCGGGTAAAAGGGTGTTTTTGTGCGTGCGGGCGGCGCCCGCACGCACAAAAACACCCTCAAGAAAAAGCGGCTTTAGCCGCCCATTCCAACGGCAGCGTAAAACCACAATAATTCTCGGATAAATTCTTAATGAAATGTTAACAAAAAAGGACTTGAATTTCGTGGAAAAGTGTGTATAATGGCATTTGTAGTTGGATGTTAGGCACACGCGTGTTGTTTAACAAGGGAATAAGATACTCGCCGAATGTGCGCGGTTTGACTGCGCAGAACGGGGGACCCAAAACCGGGGCGAATCATTGAGCTAGAAATAGCACGATGAGGGGTCATCTTCTTTGGCCCAAGCCCGACAGCTAACCTCGTAGGCGTTAAAGAAGGACACCCAATTACAGGGCGTCCTTTTTTGTTGGCGCGCTCCTGTAGTTGGATCAGTCTTTCAAAGAGTATCCAGCAAAAAGGAGGTATGCAATGGAAATGTGGATGAATTCGTATCTGTTAGCGCAGATCATCACTGAGGAGCGGCTGCAGAAACACAAACAAGAACCAGTTGTGCTCTACAACTTCAACTTCAACTGGTTGCGGCCCATCGTGAAGAACCTTGTCGGTCTCTTCCTGTAAATCTTCATAACCAAGAGTCCTTGAAAGGCAATGCCTTTCAAGGACTTTTCTTTTTCAGCAACAGCTCACGCGATTCGTACAAGACAGCATCGAAATGCGAGTCTAGCGACCCATTGACACCACGCAAGCCCGCGACCACCGCTTCCGCCCAATCCAAATAAGCGATCTGGCGCTCGTGCGACCAGCCCTCTGGTGAATTATGGTTGACGTCATAGACGTTGTCGATTTTGTCGGCCAGCTTGATCAACCTGGCCGCAGTCGAGAGGTGCGGCGCGTGCTCGATTTGCAGTTGTTTGCGGGTGGCTTTGGGCAGCGTCTTATCGTCGGTGACCTCCTGGACGATCGCCAGCACCTCCGCACCGAAAAGCGTTTCGAGTTCGCCAGCAGTGGTGTCTGTGTCTTCCAACGTGTCGTGCAACAACGCGGCGACCAACGTGGGCACATCCCGTACCTCGCCCACGCGCCAGAGGATGTCGGTCACACGAATCAGGTGATTGACGTAAGGTAACTGATCGTGTCCCTTGCGCCGTTGGTTCTGATGCTTGTCTGCGGCGAACCTGAGCGCGCGCACAAACATGCCGAAATCCTGTTCACTGAACATCCATCCCCCTTGCAACGATGCGTTGGCGCAGATTCTCCAACTCGGCCTCGGTGAGCAATTCCTCGGACTGAGGCTCGACCATGCCCAGCAACCGCACGCGCAATTCGCGGTGGGTCAGCCATTCATCGCCCGGTCCCATCGTCGTGCGCGGGTGTGCTTCGATGTCCTCCGGCGCGACAGCTTCGTCAATGACGTAAAGATAGCCGGGCTGCGTGCCGCTGTGCCGGATGCGCCCGTCGTCCTCAAAGCTGACAATCATCGGCTTGTGCGCGAAAATCCGCGCCAGATCGCGCCGCTGCGTGATCGTGCTGCCTACGCGCAGCGTCGTCAGTTCGGAGGGCGAACCGTGATACCAAGGTTGGGTGTAGTCCATTCGTTGTTAGTCCTGTAGTCGTCAGTCGGATAGTCGAGCGGCAAAGACTACAAAAGTCTGAGCACGTACTGCGACTTGCAAAGCTATCGTTTAGCGCAGATACTTGCTCAATCAGATGACTGATGAGACTTTTGTAGTCTGGTTACGCTCAGCAAGCGCTTTTTCAACGCGCCGCCAGATTGTTTCGTCGCGCTGATACATTCGCAAGGCCTGGAGTGCAGCGTCGGCATGGACACGCGCTTCGTGGCGGACGATATCCAGCAAGTAATCGAGGGCCGGCTCACTGCGCAACGTCGCCAGCGCCAGCAGCAGTGTGCGGCGGCGTTCAGCGTCGAAGGTGTCTTCCCACGCATCGCGTAATACGTCGAACGCGCTTTCCTGCCGCGACTCGCCCAACGCCAGCGCTGCCGATTCGGCTATGGCGGGATCGGCGTTTTTGAGGTATCCCGCCACAAACGACAGCGACGTCTCTATATCGAGCTTGAGCAACGCCAGGAAACACTCGTAGAGCACCCCGGCGTGATCGTCGCCGGTGAGGACCTTGAAGTACAACAGGGGAACGTTCGCCGGATCACCACTGTAGGCGAGCGCGCGGGCGGCCGCGATGCGCGCGTCGGATTCGGGATCGGCAAGCAAGTGCGCCAGTTCGAGCAGCGCGTGGCGGGAGCGCATCCCCACCAGGCCGAGCGCGCACGCGCCGCGCAACGGGGCGGCGGTATCCACCTGCCCACCCCACACCGGCTCCATCTGCACGTGACGAACGCCTTGCAGGAACACGGCTTCGGCAGGACATTCACACGCGCGCAGCGCGTTGGCAATCGCGGTTTTCGCCCGGCAGCCGGGATCGGTTTTGGCGGGATTGCGCATAAAGGCAGCGAAGGCAGACACAAGGTCGGGTTCCAAGTCAGCCAGTTCCGCCTCGCCGGCGATTTCAGCCGCCGCCGCGACCACATGACTGTTGTGGTTCGTTAAAGCCTGACGCAGTTGCGCCAGCACATCTTCGGTGATAGGGGCGGTACGCAAGGCGTGGAGCGCAGACAGTTGGTCTTCGAGGACGCTTTTTTTCATAATGAGTTGAATCCCTACTCCGAGAGAACTGACGTCTCACCTGTGCTAAGGAATTCCTCGACCGTCAAGCCGCTCTCACGGATGATCGCACGCAATGTCCCACGCGCCAGACCACCAGGGTGATGCGGGACTGTGACCCGTCGATGTGTGGTGGGGTTATACCAGATTTCGTGGCTTCCCTTCGCCTGGCGGTCAAAAACGAAGCCGGCATCGCGCAAACGTTTTATGACGTCGCGGTACGTCAATGCCGGCAGCCGGGTCATACAATGGCTCCGCCAAGGGCAATTCCCACAGGGATTTTGGCTGTGACTTTACGTTGCCCCTGGTTGAGCATAGCCTGAACTTTTGGTGGCAAAGGATCGCCATGCTCCACATAAGACTCGATTAATTTCCGAGCAACATCTTGCGCAATCTCCATCGTCTCGGCGACAGTGCGACCTTGTGCAATCAAGCCCTGGAGATCGTGACTGGTTGCTAAATAACCGCCTTCTTCTAGAGGCTCAATCTGAATATTGACAAAAATCTCGCTCATTTTACGCCTCCTTCCCAGTTTGTTTCCATTATAGCAGATTTACCTTCCCCTGTCGCAACTTTCCCAACGCGAACTGCGCCTTGCGCGCCACATCGATGTCGTAGGGACAGGCGACACCCTCCGCTTCCGCCACAAGCGCGTCCGCATCCCACCCCGTCGCCGCGAAGCGCTCGCGCGCGATGTCCGCCAGGTCGAACCAGCCGGCCAGCCGCAGACGCAGCGCGTAGTTCGCCGGGTCGTGCGGCAGATAGTCGATCATCTGGCGATCCACGTAGCCCTCCAGGCGAAACAGCGCCATCAAATCGGCGGAGCAGCCGCCGCATTGGCGGCAGACGTAGCGCCCCAACTCCGGCGCATCGCGTAGGGCAGCGGCGCGCTCTTCGGCGTTCAGCGGCCCCTTGGCGATCGCCGCGACGGCTTGCTGCACGTGTTCGACGGCGTTCATCCCGCAGATGAGGATGTCAGAGCCGGAGCCGAGCGCGTAACGCAGCGCGAGTTCCGGCGCTTGATAGAGAAAGCCGTCGGCGAGCGGCTTCATCGCCGTGATGCCCACGCCCTTCTCCCGCGCCAGTGGATAGACCTCGCGCTGGATTTCGGGCACGTACTGCTCCTCGAGGTAGTTATCCCATATCAGGATGACCGAGAGCGGCAGGCGTTTGAGCGCCTCGAGGTATAGCTGCGGCGGGCGGTGACTGCTGAAGCCCAATCCGCTGATCAAACCCTCGTCCTTCGCCTTGAGCAGCGCGTCAAGCGCGCCGCCCGGCCCGGTGATCGCGTCCAGTTCTGCCAGCGTATTGACGCCGTGGAAGAAGTGGAACTCGATGTGGTCGGTGCGCAACGCGGTCAGGGATGCTTCCAACTCACGGCGAATACCCTCGCCATCGCGTTTATTGCTCTTGCTGGAGAGCACCACTTTATCACGACGGCCGGCCAGCACGCGGCCCAGCTTCTCCTCCGACGCGCCGTTGCCATAGCTGCGCGCCGTCTCGATGTAATTGCCCCCGGCCTCCAGAAACGCGTCCACCACCTGCGCCACGATGTCCGTCGAAATCTCAACCTGGTGGAAGCCGCCGAGACCTAAACGGCTGAG
>ENA-UOUL01003032-UOUL01003032.1-bioreactor-metagenome-genome-assembly--contig:-NODE-3032-length-18121-cov-7.061018_pt1 | contig 18121 bp, 17 predicted proteins | sample MGYA00249838_ERZ747220 | MGnify/ENA primary metagenome ERZ747220 (study PRJEB28778, sample SAMN05720191) | bioreactor metagenome | isolation source: Anaerobic biogas reactor | place: USA:Washington...
CACCTCGGGGGCCACCGAGGCCGACAACCTGGCCGTGAAGGGCGTGATGGCGCTGCGCAGAGGGGCACTGGTGACGAGCGCCGTCGAGCACGCAGCCGTCCTCCACAGCGCACGCGCGGTCGCGAGCGCGGGACGCGACGTCGTCATCCTCGAACCCGACGCGGCGGGCGCCGTGACCGCGGCTGCGGTCGTGGAGGCGCTCGAGGGCAGGTCGTCTCACGACGGGACGGCCCTGGTCGCGCTCATGCACGTCAACAACGAGACGGGAGTGCTCACCGACGTCGCCGCGGTGGCCGACGCCGCGCACGCGGCGGAGGCGCTGTACTTCTGTGACGCCGTCCAGGCTGCGGGGCTCGAGGACGTCAGCCTCGCCGCCACGGGAGCCGACCTGGTGGCGCTGTCCGGTCACAAGGTCAACGGCCCGAAGGGCGTAGGTGTGCTCGCGCGACGCGACGGTGTCGACCTTGAACCCCTCACGTCGGGTGGGTCGCAAGAGGCCGGCCTCAGGCCGGGCACGCACGCGGTCAGCGCGATCGTCGGTATGGGAGCTGCGCTGCACCTGGCGGAGGAGCGCAGGGTGGGGGAGAGGCGCCGCCTCGCGGCTCTCCGATCACAGTTCGAAGAGGCGTGCCTGCGCATGCATGGCGTCACGCTCAACGGGGCAGGGGCGCCACGCGGCGTCAAGCACTCCAACGTCAGCGTGGAGGGTGTCGACGGAGAGGCGTTGCTCATGGCCCTCGACGACGCAGGGGTCTACGTCAGCGCGGGCTCTGCATGCGCGGCTGGCAGCCTCGAACCGAGCCACGTGTTGGTGGCGATGGGCCTGAGCCCGTCTGGCAGGGCAGCGGGTAGGTGGCTCCCCTGCACTGCATAGAGGCCAGCGGCCCGTTGCTCCGGATGCGCCCAGCCGCGCGGGGCTGGAACGAACGTGGAGTCCCGAGGATAAAGTTCGAGCTGAGCTTGAGCTTTTGGGCCTCACCGTGAGCTGCCACCCCCTCTCCCTCTACGAGGAGGAACTACGCCGGATGGGCGTCACCATGAGCTACGAGCTACCCGCCATGGGAGACGAGGTGCCGGTGACGGTGGCCGGGGTGTACGAGCGGGCTCAGAATCCCTGGATGCGCTCGGGCAAGCGGACCATGTTCCTCACCCTCGAGGATGCTTACGGCCTCTACGAATGCGTGTGCTTCGAGTCGAAGCTCCCCAGGATCGCGCCGGTGGTCGCCCAGGCCAGTTACTTCCTTGTGCGCGGGAGGCTGCAGAACAATCACAAGCGGGGGCTGGCTATTGTGGCTGAGGAGGTGTCCGATCTGGAGGAGGTGCTGGCGCGGAGGCGGGCACGGAAGTCATCCATCCCAGTCGCCGTCGACCTACGTGGCCGCCGGGAGGAAGACGTCTACGGCGACGGCACTGCCGCGGCGAAGAACCGACCCGCCGGGGCCGGGACGAGGGCAATACCGAAGAAGGTGGGGTGAATCACGCGATGCTCAGTTCACCGACCTCGTGGACGCAGGGAATCTGACCGGCGGTGAGCTCTTTGTAGAGATCGAGCAGGTTCTCGCGCAGCTCAGCCATGGTCTCGCCCTGAGTCCGGTAGTCCGGGTACTCCTCAAGCCAACCGACGAGCATCCCGTCTTCTTCGTAGTAGATGAAACGCTTGGTCTCCATGACTGCACTGCAACGCCTGGCCCTGGGCTCCAGCCGATACACCCTCCCTTGGCGGAACGGCGTCAGGGTACTCTGCAGTCCCGGGTTAGGGCACTCACTGACGCCGCCGCGTGAGAGTTCCGGCCCCATGGGCTAGACTGGGGGCGCCCGGGACCAAGACCGCTCAGGAGAAACCAACAATGACGAGCAGTTCCCCCGACCGCATGACAATCCCCGGCGGCCTCCGCCGCGGCCGACTCGACGGACGGTACGCGAACCATCGCCTCCGCCGCGTCGATCAGCCGACGACGAAGATCACCGAAGCGGTGGCGCGTTTCGACGAGCGCGAACACGGATTCTTCCGGACCCTACGCGGGGACTTCGGCGTAGTCCCGCAACGAGAGTTCCTCCGCTTCGTCGACAAGTACCCGTTGTCGGGGGCCATGAAGGCTGTTGAGCACCATCTGGCCGCGGCAGTCGATGGTGCTGTGGCGGCAACGCGCGCGCCGCTGCCGGATGACCCGGCGGTCATGAGCCGGCACCTCAAACAGGCGGCGCTCTTCTTGCGCGCCGACGACGTGGGTGTGTGCGAACTGCCGCCATATGCCGTCTACTCCGTGGACAAGAACGGCGACCCCGTGGAGTTGGGACACACTCACGCCATCGCCGTGCTGGTGGACCAGGGCTATCCCTCGTTCGCGGCCGCGAGCGGGCGTGACTGGCTGAGCAACTCGCAGAGCTTCCGCTCGTACTCGGCGACCGCCTTGATCTCATGCATGCTCGCCGACTACATCCGCCGGCTCGGGTACTCCGCCCGGGCGCACCACTCCATGGACTACAAGGTCGTGGTGCCCCCGATCCTCATGATGGCGGGGTTGGGCGAGATCTGCCGCATCGGCGGCATAGTGCTGCACCCCTTCATGGGACCGCGTTTCAAGGCGGCCGTGGTGACCACCGACTTGCCCCTCCAACCCGACCGGCCCATCGACTTTGGGCTTCAGCACTTCTGCGACACCTGCAAGAAGTGCGCCCGGGAGTGCCCGTCGGGCTCCATTACCGACGGACCGAAGACCATGTACAACGGATACGAGATCTGGCGAAACGACATCGAGTCGTGCGCGCGCTTCCGGGTGACCAACGCCCGAGGTGCGAGCTGCGGTAGATGCCTCAAAGTATGTCCATGGAACAAGGCCGACACGTGGTACCACTCGATCGCGACCCAGTTGGCCGCCCGGTCGAGCCTGGCGCGGCGGGGCCTGATCCGGCTCGACGACCTCCTGGGCTACGGCAAGGAGGACGGCGGCCTGCAATGGTGGTTCGACATGGAGGACATCGACGGCCGGGTGGTGCCGCGCTGAGGCCTCCGAGTGAGACTTTCTGCAAAGGGTAAGGTGAGACCTACCGAGCCTGCCAGATCACCGTGCCGCCTCCATTGATGTAGCTCGGACTGCCGGTCCTCGTATCCGACTCACGGAACACTTGCGCAACACCTCCATGGAAGTCATTGGCCTGCCCATACACCACGGGGATCACGAGCGCACCGGTGCGGTCGATATATCCGAACTTGATGCGATCGTTTTCTCTGGTCCCCACCACGGCCATACCCTCTACGAAGCACTGAGTGAAGTCGAACTGGGGCCCGATGACCCAGGCGCCCGTCGTGTCGATGTAGCCCCAGTTCCCGTCGACACAGACCGCCGCCAGCCCCTCTGAAAAGGCACAGGCGTGATTGAACCGCGGCTCTATGACCCACGCGCCGGTCGTATCGACGTAGCCTTTGTCGGCACTGCCCATATCAGGGCGTGGGGAACGGGACGTTGACTGCAAGGCCATGAGACCCTCGGTGAAGCCGCCGGACGAGGCCGGGAACGGGAAGAAGGACGAGAGGTAGGATGACATGTCCAAAGTCGCCGACTCGAGCTCGATGGCCCAGTCACCGTTCTTGGTGACAAAGCCCTCCCTGTTTCCCTTCCTCACGTAGGAAAGCCCTTCAGAGAAGCCCATGGCAAAATCATACGGCCCCTGCAGGGTCGCCCCTGTCTTGTCGATGAAGAAAGCGCCGTCGTCTGGGCTGCCGACGACGGCGAAGCCCTCCTCGAATCTCAACGCGTACGCATACCGCAGTGGGATCACGAGAGAGCCAGATGTGTCGATGTAGCCACACAGGCTGGGGTTGCCGGCGTCGTCAAGCTCACCGACCACAGCCATCCCCTCGGAGAAATCCTCGGCGTAAGCAAATTGTGGCCGAATGACGAACCTGCCCGAGGTATCGACGTAGCCGTGTTTCGTTGAACCATCCTCAACGGAGGCTACCAGCGCCAGACCCTCCGAGAACTCCCACGCAGAATCGAACTGAGGCTGGATCTTGACCACGCCTGCGCTGTCGATATAGCCCCATTTTCCATCCACCGAGACCGGGTATAGCCCAGAAGACTCGACCGAATCCATGGGCCCGTCGCCGATTACAAGCACGGACTGATCTCTACCCATGTACCTGACCACCTCCAGAGACGCGATGGCGAGACCGGCCACCAAGAGAGCCGCGACGGAGGCAAGAACGACAGCACGACGGCCGTGCCCGCGACCCGATGCCGGCGCTCCTCGACCCCTTCTGCGCACCCGTCTGGTCGCCGCCCTTTCGCGAAGACGTGACACGAACTCCCTCTGGTCCACGTCGGGAAGATGGCTGTCGAAGAAGAGCTGAAGCTCCCGATCAGCGTCATTCACTGCCATAGTCGGCCTCCAAGATCCTCCGCAAAGTTGTACGGGCTCTATGTAGATGGCTTCCCACTGCGCCCTGCGATATCCCCATGATGCAGGCGATCTCCGCTGTCGAGTGCCCGGCCACGAAGAACAGGACTGCGACGATCCGTTGACGCCGAGGAAGTGTCGCGAGGACGCTCATGATCTCGACCCCGGACGACCATTGCGTCTCCTGATAGTCATGTGATGACCTGCCGATCCGCTCGACGAGCCGACCGGCACGATAGATGGCCCGTCGGTAGTCCCTACACCGGTTGATGCCGACGCGGTAGACCCAGCCGACGGGGTTCTCCATCGCCCGCACGCGAGGCCAATTGACGAGAAGTTGAAGAAAGGCCTCTTGAGCAGCATCTTCTGCGATACCCCGGTCAAGCGTTATGAGAGAGAGCGTTCTCACAAGAGGCACACTGTGGTTCAACACGAATCCCTCGTACTCGGCCGTCCACGCCTGACCCAGATTCTTCCCTGTCACTGTCCCCCCAGCGGTTCGATCCACAGCCCTGAGCTTGCTCTACCAGTGCCCCTGCCCCGACCACTCGTACCAAGAACGTCTGAGCGCCCCCATTTCTTTACGTCGCACGCGCCCCGGTGTTGCCGGCGTTCGATCACAGATGGTAGGGCCGGTCCTCGCCTCCGAGGAGATCCGCATACTCCCTTCGGCACGAAGACCGGCCCGGCACTCTAGATCACCTGACCCAGTAGGTCACGTTCGACCCGTACGGGCAGTCGTTGTAGTAGTGGGAGAATACCGCCAGACAGCCCCACTTGGACGTGACTCTCGGGCGGAATCCGGTTTGGGCCACGATAGCCGAATGGCCCCCCATCCCGTACCAGACTCTTGCACCGACCTGACAGCTAGAGCTGCGGTAGCTCCCGTCGCTCATGTAGGCGCTTGGACTGTTCATCCAGTGCGGGTTCGAGCTGGAGGTCGAGTACCACGCGTACGAGTGGCAGTTGTAGGTCGATGACGGATTCCCTACTATCGTGGCGCTCGGGTAGACACTCCGAGCCGCCTGGGAGACGGCCAGGGCCAGCTGGTACGTCATGGTAGTGCCCTGGTAGTAGTGGGCCGACCACGGCAGCCTGTACAACGTGCTGACCCAGCTCAACTTGGGCGTGAGGACATGGCTGGTCGTATACGCCGGGGCGACCAGACTGACCTGCCGCTCGACGGGGCTCGACTGAGATACATAGTCTTTGAGCACCGAGATGCACAGATTCCTATACCGCTGATTGCCGGCTGACGACTTGTCCTTGAGATTCCCTAGGACCTTCGCGGCATCCGCGCGTGATCGCAGTTCGGAGAGCCCCGCAAACTGAGCAGACACTCGTTCGATTCCTTCCTCGAGGGTGTCGTACGCGAACACATCGACGAGTAAGGGATAGTCGAGGACCGTCTGCACGACTGCATCCGTCGTCATCCGGCTCAGTTCATCCGAAGCGACGTGGCACGCGGCGGCTTTCTGATCGTGATCATGCAGCGCGTTCCACGCGGGTTCACCGGGCTTCACGGAATACACATGAGCCCGGGAGACGAGCCCGGAGGCCGAGTTGTCAGGCGAAGTGGCGAGCGCCGGCGCCGACAGCAGCAACCCGGCGCACAGAGCCAAGGCACTGACCTGCAAGAACCTCTTCACGTTGTTCCCTCCTTGTTGTCGAAATGGCATAGCGATGTCTGTCCGGACCCAGCTCACATGACGGCCCCCTTCCCGCTTGCTGACGCAGCTCCGTGTGCCGCGTAGAGATAGCTCCAGGGGCACGTCGCGGGCATGGGACTTTGGGCCTGGCTTGGCTCGGAGACCGGCTGTCAGCGCGTTGCGGCGCGGAGGGTCCGTGGCACCATCTGGTCACGCAGGGCGGGTGGACCCTGCCACGACCCCGCGGCTCAGACCGGCCGGGGCTCCCCCAGCGACACCGCCAGCATGGCCACATCGTCCGAAAGCCCGTGCTCCGCGAACTCCATCACCCGCGCGAACAGGGCCTCGGGGAACTCGGGCGCCGGCACGTCGCCGAGCGAGGCTACCAGAGACAGGAGCCGCTCCTCGCCCAAGATCTGCGAATCCCAGCGCACGTCGGTGAGACCGTCGGTGTAGAGCAGCAAGAGGTCGCCGGGCGCGAGTTCATCCTCCCACTCCTCGTAGCGGGCTTCGGGGAGCACTCCCAGCACGGGCGAACCGCCTTTCAGCAGGTGGATCTCCCCGGAGGCCCGCCTGAGTATGCCGGGAGGGTGCCCCGCGCTGGAGAAGCGCAGGCGGCCGCTGGTGGTATCCAGCACCCCATAGAACGCGGTGACGAAATTGACAGTGCCGCTCCCGCGCTCTGAGGTGCTGCGCATGGTCACCAGGTTGGCCTTCTGCAGAGCGGCTGCCGGGCTCTGGTCGTCAAAGGCGAAGACCTTGACGGTGTTCTTGGCGGTCGCCATGAGGGCGGCGGCCTCCAGTCCGTGTCCGGAAACGTCGCCTATCAGCAGTCCGACCGCGTGGTGGGGAAGCACGAAGATGTCGCGGAAATCGCCGCCCACCCGGGCCGCGATGGTGGCCGGGCGGTAGAGGTGCCCGAAGGTGATGCCCGGCAGATTCTTGGGCATGTTCAGCAGCGCCTCCTGCAGAACGTCCGCGATCTGCCGCTGCTCTTCTTCCTGCCGCCTCAGGGCCTCCTCGCTCTGCTTCAACTCCCGAAACAGCAGGCTGTAGGGACGGGCCAGCACCGTCTCGACCACCGCCTTGTAGATGAGATAGAAGGCCACGATCTTGAGCAGATGGCCACCCATGTTGGCCAGGCCGAACGGCGACGTATACAGAGTGAAGAGAAGCTCGGAGACAATGGTCACAAGAATGGCGACCGCCAGTCCGCGGAAGACGATGGTCTCGAAGGCCTTTCTGCGCCACCAGAGCAGGCCCAAGGCCACCAGGAGCAGCGCACAGATGACGTATTCGCTGACGATCTTGAAGGTCGTGAGACCGGTCTCGGGCAGGAAGGCGTCGGGGAAGAACCCCGTGAAGACCAGAATCAGCAGTATCCCCCAGAGCGCGCCGAACCCAACGAGATACCACTCCGCACGCAGGCGACGGCGCATGAGCAGCGGCGCCGCGATCAGGGCAAGCGTCTGCAGCCAGCGGGCAACGATCCAGAGCTGGGTGGCCAGATTGGCCGTGTAGTCGGGGAAAACGCTCAACCCCTCATAGGCGAGCGTATGGAGTATCTCCACAATGGCCACGAAGAGCAGCGCGACACCGAGACAGAGCACGTAGTGGTTGACGAAGAAGCGGCGCGCGTTCCAGGCGATCACGAAGACCGCCGCCTCGACCACCACGCTGAAGAGCTCGGCCAGCCCGTGGAACAGGTTGTAGCTGTAGAGGCTGGTCAGATACAAGCCCGCGAGCACCGCCGCCCCCACGACCAATCGGACGGCTATTGGCCGGCGGACTTGGTCGATCGCAGCCATCAGCGGCACGCGGGCTCCTTCCGCAGACATTGCAGGTGTGACCACCATAGTATCGCTGCGGGGGGCGGCGCGCGTCGGCGGTCTTCGGTAGAGTGGAAGCGATGATGTCTCGTTCGAGAGGATGACGGAAGGGTCAGGTGCAACGATGCGCTATCTCGTTACGGGGGCGACGGGCTTCATCGGCGCCGAGGTCGTGCGCCAGCTGACGGACGCAGGCCATCAGGTCGTGGCCATCGTCCGTGATCCCGCGCAGGCGACGGCCGCCGACGGAGACAGCCCGTTGCTGCGGCCCGAGGTACTCCTCGTCCAGGGCGATATCACCAAGAAGGAGACTCTGCGGGCGCCCATGGCGGGCGTCGACGGAGTCTTCCATATCGCAGGCTGGTACAAGATCGGGGCGCGAGACAAGACGCCGGCGTTCACCACCAACGTGGAGGGCACGCGCAACGTCCTCGAGACGGCCGGGGAGTTGGCCGTCGGCAAGATCGTCTACACGAGCACCTTGGCGGTCTTCTCCGATACCCACGGCCAAGTCGTCAACGAGGACTACTCCTTCGCCGGCAAGCACATCAGCGTATACGACGCATCCAAGTGGAAAGCCCACTACGAAGTCGCCGTGCCGCTCATCCGAGAAGGCCTTCCGGCCGTCATCGTCCAGCCGGGCGCGGTATACGGTCCAGGCGACAGGGGGCCTATAGCCGACACACTGGTGACCTACCTGCGGGGAAAACTGCCTCTGATCCCTGAGAAGAGCGCCTATTGCTGGGGCCATGTGACAGATACCGCCCAGGCTCATCTTCTTGCCATGGAGAAGGGGCGCATCGGAGAGTCTTACATCGTCGCCGGACCGGGCCACGAGCTGAGCCGGGTGCTCACCATGGTCGAACAGCTGACCGGCGTCCCCTTGCCAAGGCTTCATTCCTCGCCCCGGCTCCTGAAGACAGTCTCCCGGCTCATGAAGCTCATCGATCGCCTCCACCCGCTGGAAGGCACCTTCTCCCCCGAGACCCTGCGGGTAGGCGCCGGCGCGACCTACCTCGGTACGAGCGCCAAGGCGGTAAGGGAGTTGGGCATCTCGATGAGGCCGATCGAAGAGGGGCTGCGGGAATCTCTCTCTTGGTACCTAGAGTTGGCGGGCGAAGATGCGCACGAAGGGAGCGTGATCCATGAGTCCTGAAGACACATCGCAGGTCTTTCTGACCGGCTCCTCGAACCGGGACGCGGCCGTCCGAAGCCTGTTCGAGCATGCCGGCCTGGGCGACCTCTCCGGCAAGACCGTGGCCCTCAAGGCCAACTTCAACAGCGCCGACACCTTTCCGGCCTCGACCCACCCGGACACTCTCCGGGTCACAGTCACGCTGCTGAAGGAAGCCGGGGCGGGCGAGATCACCCTGGCCGAGCGGAGCGGCATGGGCGACACCCGCGCCAACCTGGAGCAGTTGGGCGTCTTCGCCCTTGCCGCCGAGCTGGGCTTCAAGGTCGTCGTCTTGGACGAGGAGCCCGTGGAGCGGTGGGCGCACGTCAGGCCCGGCGGGACCCACTGGTCGCGGGGCTTCTACCTCTCCAAGGTGTTCCTCGAGGCGGATGTGGTCGTCCAGACCTGTTGCCTCAAGACCCACGGGTACGGAGGCCACTTCACCATGTCGCTCAAGAACTCGGTGGGCCTGGTGGCCAGGAAGCTCCCCGGGGATGACTACGACTATATGCACGAGCTGCATGGATCGCCGTCCCAGCGGCTCATGATCGCCGAGATCAACGCCGCCTACCCCGTGGACTTCGTGATCATGGACGCGGCCAAGGCGTTCGTCGACGGGGGGCCCGACAAGGGCACCGCGGTCGAGCCGGGCCTGATGCTCGCGGCCAAGGACAGAGTGGCGCTCGATGCCGTGGGAGTGGCCGTCCTCAAAGAACTCGGGGCCTCCAGCCTGACGGGAGGACCCGTCTTCGAGCTCGAACAAATACGCCGGGCCGCGGAATTGGGCGTGGGAATCGGGTCCCCAGCGGGCGTGGAGTTGGCGCCTCTGGACGACCTGGGCCGGGCGTCCTGCCGCAGCATCCAGCTTGCATTTGGAAGTAGCGTATGCTAGTAGTGCTCACTAGTAGGAACCACTATCTCGAAGGACGTTGAAGCTTGACAGTTCGGTCAGGCTTGGTTAAGTTCCTTGGGTATTGGGCGCACGTAGTAAGCACGATCGGAGGGCAGACCCCCTCCTTGTAGACGTACCAACGCAGGATCGACTGGCCTTCTAAGAACGGATGAGCGAGGCGGCGTTGAAGAACATCATCGTGTGCATGAAACAGGTGCTTGATCCAGAGATCCCTCTATCTCTCTTTCGGATCGATCCCGAGGCCAGAACGGCCATCCCACCGAAGGCCACGCCTCCGGTCCTCAGTCCATTTGACGAGAGTGCTCTCGAGGCCGCTCTCCAGATCAAAGACAGCCAGGACGCAACGGTCACTGTCGTCAGTCTGGGCAAGAAGCTCGTGAAGGCGGTGGTCACCGCTCCTCTCGCTGCCGGAGCCGACCAACTGGTCCTCCTGCAGGACCCCGCTTTCGACGAGTTCAACACACAGCTCACGGCCTCGGCTATTGCCACCGCCATCGGCAGATTGGGACCTTACGACCTGATCCTGTGCGGCCTTCAGGCTGCCGACACCAACTCGGGACAGGTGGGCACCGGTATCGCCGGCCTCCTGGGCGTGCCCTGCATCACCGCGGCGCGCAAGGTCGGCCTGGAAGGCGATAAGGTCGTCGTCGAGAGGTCGCTACCCGATGGTCACGAGGTGCTGGAAGTACCGTGTCCGGCCGTGGTGACGGCCACCTATGAGGTCGGTTCTCTGCGCGAGCCGGGATTGGAAGCCTTCATGTCCGCCGGCCAGAAACCCATCACCACCTGGAGCGCGGCGGACCTCGGGATGGAGCCCGAGGGCGCCAACCGCTTCGAGATACTCACGATGGAGACCCCTGTGCACGAAGGCCGGTGCGAGATCCTGGAGGGGGCCAGCGCTGAAGAGAAGGCCTCACAGCTCCTTGCACGGCTACGAGAGACCAAGGTGATATAGGGCTACGTGATCTGAGACGTAGGGATCGGAAAGGGCGCCGAAATGGAAGAGCAGACCGGTAATGGTGTGCTGGTGCATTGTGAGATCAGTGACGGCAGACTCGCGCCGGTGGCCACGGAAGCCCTGGGAGCGGGCAGCCGTCTGGCAGCCGGGCTGGGGCAGGGACTGAGCGCCGTCCTTATCGGCAGTGGCGTGGGTGAAGCCGCTCAGGAGGCTATCGCTCGCGGAGCCGCCAAGGTCTATGTCGCCGATGCTCCTTTCTTGCAGGATTACTCCACGGAGGCCTACCTCCACGTGATGCAGACGGTCGTAGGGCAGAGCATGCCGGCCGTCGTGCTTATGGGCCAGACCCCCGTGGGACGCGACCTGGCCCCTTGGCTGGCCCTTCGTCTCGACACCGGGGCCACCATGGACTGCATGGCCTTGGCTATCGATCCCGACACCAAGCGCCTGCAGATGACCCGCCCGGTGTACGGCGGAAACGCCCAGGCGGTACAGGTCTGCCGCACCGATCCCCAGGTCGCCACCATCCGCCTCAAGTCCATGGCTCCGGCCGAGAGTGATGAGGCGCGGCAAGGTGAGGTCATCGACGTCACCGCCGCCATCCAGACCCCTGAGTCGAAAGTGACCACGCGGGAGAGAAAGATCGAGCCGGCGGCCGGCGTCAAACTCGAAGACGCCCGGGTCATCGTCGCCGGGGGCCGGGGCATGGGCAGCTCAGCCGGCTTCGATCAACTGGGCGAGCTGGCCGCGCTCTTGGACGGGGCGGTGGGCGCCACACGCCCGCCCTGCGACGCGAAGTGGGCTCTTGACAGCCAACAGATCGGCATCACGGGCAAGATAGTCAGCCCCGACCTGTACGTCGCGGTGGCCGTCTCCGGCGCCAGCCAACACGTGAGCGGCTGTTCCAGCTCCAAAGTGATAGTAGCCATCAACAAGGATCCTGAAGCCAATATCTTCAGAGTGGCCGACTACGGCATCGTGGACGATTGGAAAGCCGTCGTGCCGGCGCTCATCTCTTCACTTTCCTAGATCGTACGTAGGCACGTTATTCGCACTGGGCTGGGAGGCCAAGAATGGTCAAGAACGATCTCGTTGGCATAGTCGGCAAGGAGAACATCCGGGACGACCCGGCCGCCTTGGAGGAGTATGCCGGCGGGTCTGCTGAGAACACGCCGGCCGCTGTAGCCAGGCCGGCCGATACCGACGAGGTGCAACGGCTCGTCCAGTGGGCCAACGAGAGTGGGACCCCTCTCATACCCGTGAGTTCCGGCCCCCCCCACTTCCGGGGCGGATCCACACCCGGCGTCCCGGGAGCGGTCGTAGTCGATCTGCGGAGGATGGACAAGATCATCCGGGTCGATGCCCATAACCGCGTCTGCATCGTCGAGCCGGGCGTCACGTTCGACCGGCTTCAGACCGAACTTGCCGCCCATGGCTTGGCGGCCTACATGCCTCTCCTCCCCCGCTCCTCCAAATCGGTGCTGGCCGCCGCTCTCGAACGCGACCCCATCCTCATGCCGAGCGTGCACTTCGACAGCACCGACCCGATGCTGTGCACCGAGCTGGTCTTCGGCTCGGGCGACCGGATGCGCACCGGCGAAGCCGCCGGACCAGATACCCTCGAACAGCAATGGGAGCTTGGCAAGGCCCAGATCAGCCCCTTCGGACCGACCCAGATGGATCCGCAGAGATTGATCTCGGGGGCGCAGGGGACCATAGGCATCGTCACCTGGATGTCCCTCAAGTGCCGCGAGACGTCGGAATTGTACCGGGCGTTCTTCATCCCCAGCGACAGTCTTGAGCCCCTGATCGAACTCAGCTACCACCTGTCACGTATCCGCTTCACGGGCAAGATCTTCATCGTGAACGGGCTCGACTTAGCCGCCATCGTCCGCCAGAGTCCCGCGGAGATCGCAGCGTTGCGCGACGAGCTGCCCCCTTGGGTGATGTTCGTGGGCTTCGAGGGTTGTGGCCTGCTGCCCGAGGAGAAGGTGCAGTACCTCGAGGACGATCTGGCCGAACTGGCCGCACGCTACGGCCTGCAAGCGCAGACCGGCATCTCCGGCATCGAGGCCGGGCAGCTCTATCCCCTCCTGATGCGCTCGTCGCCCGATCCTTACTGGAAGCTGAGACATCGGGGTGGTTTCCGCGACCTCTTCTTCCTCACCACGCAGGGCAAGACCCCAGGGTTCGCCGCGACGATGACCGACCTGACCGGGCAGCTGGGGTTCCCTCGCGAGAACATGGGGACCTACATCCAGCCGGTCGTGCAGGGCACCAGCTGCCACTGCGAGTTCACCCTCTACCACGATCCCGCGGATGGCGCCGCCTCAGAGCTGACGCGCCGCTTCGAAGCCGCGGCGGTGGACCGCCTGGAAACAGAGGGAGCCTTCTTCTCGAGACCCTACCCGGGGTGGGCGGACGTAGCCTACCGGCGTTCCCCCGACACCGTGGCCATGCAGAAGAAGGTCAAGGACATCTTCGACCCCAACCGGATACTCAACCCAGGCAAGCTCTGCTTCGCCGCGGGCGAAAAGAGAGGCAACTGAGATGGCCTGGCAGGACTTCGAACACGACACTCAGCGGTGCACCCGCTGCTCGTACTGCCATTACATACCGTGGCGGTACATCAAGGATTTCGACTATATGCAGGGCTGTCCGTCCGTGGCCAGGTATCACTGGCATGCCTTTGCCGCCGGCGGCAAGTTCAACCTCTCCTACTCGCTGATGCAGGGCGCCATCGAGATCGACGACTCCTTCTTGGACGTCCTCTATAAGTGCATGATGGACGGTTCCTGCGACATCGCCTGCAAGGTGCAGCAGGATCTGGAACCACTGCAGCACATGCAGGAACTGAGGATCGAGTGCGTCGACCAGGGCTATCTGATGCCACAGCATCAGCCCTTCCTCCGCAGCCTGCGCAACGAAGACAACATGATGCTGAAGCCCCGCGCCGAGCGAGGCGACTGGGCGGCCGGCCTTGACGTCAAACGGGTGACTCAAGAGAGCGCCGAAGTGGTGTATTTCGCGGGCTGCCGCTACTCGTACGACCAGGAATTGTGGCCCACGGCCCAAGCGGGCGTGAAGCTGCTCCAGCAGGCCGGCGTGGACGTCGGCATCCTGGGCGCAGACGAAGCCTGCTGTGCCGGGCGGGCCTACGAGCTGGGCTACGAAGGCGAGCTCACCAAGTTCGCCGAGCACCACGCCGACACCCTCAAGACAGTGGGCGCCAAGGTGCTGGTCACGCCGTGCTCCGACTGCTACGGCACCTTCAAGGTGCTGTACGACAAGATCGGCAAGAAGCTCGGAGTCGAGGTCTATCACATCACGCAGTACCTGGAGAAGCTCATCCAGGAGGGCAAGCTGCAGCCCAAGAAGCCCCTCGACCTCAAGGTCACCTACCACGATCCCTGCCACCTGGGCCGCTTGGGCGAGCCGTGGATCCACTGGGAAGGCAAGGAGTACAAGCCCAAGGGCATGCAGATCTGGTTGCACGACCCCCCCAAGAAATACCGCCGCGGAGTCAACGGGGTCTACGATCCGCCCAGGAACATCATCAAGAGCATCCCAGGCATCGAGCTCGTCGAGATGTACCGCACCCGGGAGTATGCCTGGTGCTGTGGCGCAGGCGGGGGCGTGATAGACGCCTATCCCGATTTTGCCCAGTGGACCGGGGCCGAGAGGCTCAAGGAAGCCAGGGCCGTCGGCGCTGAGGCCATAGTGAGCGCCTGCCCGTGGTGCAAGAGGAACTTCCTCAATTCGGCCGAGCAGACCGGAGACGACATCAAGATCCTGGACATCATCGAACTGGTGCAGGAATCCATCTGACGCCTTGAGCGAGGAAGCGGTGAGGAGCGTACCGATGAGACTTACCACGGAAGAATATAAGGCGCTTGAGGATATCGTCGGCGCTGAGTACATCACCCAAGACCCCGTCATCTTGGAGAGCTACTGCCAGGTGTGGGGCAACAAACTGGAGTTCGGCGACAAGAGGCACCACCCGCCGGCAGCCGTCCTTCAGCCTGCGAGCACGGAAGAGATCCAGGCGATCGTCAGGTTCTGCAACAAGGCTGGCATCTTGTTCAAGCCTTCGGCCCGTGCTTTCGAATACGTGGCGACCTACCTCGCCCGCGAACGCGGCATCCTGCTGGAACTCAAGAGGATGAACCGCATCCTGGAGATCGACCCGGTGAACATGCATGCCGTCGTCGAACCCTTCGTGACCATGTACCAACTGCTCGACGCCGCGGGTAAGCAGGGCTTCTACGTAGGCAAGCCCGGCGTGGGATACAGCGCCGCGGTGATCTCGCTGGCCTGTTGCCACCAGGAGATGACCATCTCCCAGCTCTACACCAGCGGCTACGGGCGCAACGTGCTGGGCTGCGAGTGGGTGCTGCCCACCGGTGATGTCCTCAACCTGGGGACGGCCAACCGTGAAGACGGCTGGTTCTCGGGCGACGGGCCGGGCTTCAGCCTCAGGGGCATCCTGCGGGGGCGCGCCGGGGCCAACGGTGGGCACGGGGTCATCACCAAGTGCTCGGTGAAGCTCTACCCGTGGTACGCCGATTCGCCGACCCAGTTCGAGCTCAAGAGGGCTCCCGGTGAGGCCATCTCGGCGGCGCAGATAGAGAAGGTCCCCGACAACTACCGTGTCAACGTACTCACCTTCCCCGACACCGAGAGCATGATGAGGGCCGCCCAGGATATCGGCCAGTCAGAGATCGCCTGTATCGTGGCGCCTGCCTATCTCAACACCGGCTTCCACGAAGAGGGCAACGACGAGCAGTGGGCCAAGATGATGGCCTCACCGCCGGATCCGTACCAGATAGCAAGAACGGTCCCGGTGTTCGTGAACGGCCATTCGACTCGGGAACTCGAATATCGGGAGAGGGCCGTCATGGCCGCCATGGAGAAGTGGGGCGGGCATCTCGATCCCGCTTGGAACACCGAGAAGATCAAGGCTCAGATCTTCATGTACCAGATCTGGTCCACCGGCGTGCAACTGCGGGCCACCGGCGACTTCATGCTCTCCACCCAGGGCCTCGATGGCTCCCTCGAGAGCCAGCTGAGGTACCGCACGGTCGAGTTCCAGGCCTACCGGGAGGATCCGGAGCTGCGGGTGACGGCCTGGCGCATGCGGCGGGACCACCCCGTCTGGAGGGCCGAGCCCAACCCGGCGCACCGCGCCGTCGTCGACCTCGAACGCTCCGGCCGCCTGGTGGCGGTGGTCACCCAGAACATCGACGGGCTGCACCAGCGGGCCGGCAGCGACCCGTCCCGGGTTCTGGAGCTGCGCGGCACGGTGCACGAGACCGAGTGCCTCGGCTGCGGGTGGCTGGCGCCGACGCGGGAGGTCCTCGCCCGGGTCGAGGCGGGGGAGCCCGACCCGCCGTGCCCGGACTGCGGCGGCATCCTCAAGGTCGCAACCGTCTCCCCCGGGCAGGCCCTCGACCCGGACGTGCTGCACGCCGCGGTCACCGCCGTGCAGGACAGCGAACTGCTGCTCGCGGTCGGCACCTCGCTCACGGAGAGCAGCGTGGCGGCACGGCAGGCCGAGGCATACCACAAGGCCGTCTACATGCTGGCACCCCGGTTCGCGGAGGAGATCGACCGCGAGCTTGACAGACAACGCGAGGAGACCCCATGAGCAGCCCGACCCCGATCATCACCCCGCCGCCGACGCGGCCCAAGTCGTTCGACTGGACGAACTGGACGCGGAAGCTGTCAACGCTGGTGGCCGCGCTGGCTGTCTCCGTTTCCGGCCTGTGCGGCACGGTCCTGACCTACTACAACGGCCTGACGCCTGAGCAACAGGCAGGGTGGCCGTGGTGGATGCCGCTGGCGCTGACGCTCGCTCCGGGCGTAGTGGCCGCGCTCGGCCCTGTGGCCGTGGCGTTCCGGCAATCCTTCCTTGAATCCCCTGACACGGACAACAATGATGCTTGAGCTTTTCTTCTCCCCGCAGTTCCTTCTCGGCCTCGGTGCGGGCCTCGCGGCCGGTGCCTTCGTGGGCGTGGGCCTTGGCCGCCGTTCGAGCACGGCCAACCGCTACTACGATGGCGCCCTCGACTGGTACGCCGAGCGGGAGGCGAAGCTGCGCGCCGAGATTCAGGACCTGCGCGACCAGCTCCGGAAGTGACCCGCACGGCCGCCATCCTGCTGGCCTTCGCGCTGGCAGGGTGCGGCTGTACCTCGATTCCGAGCCACGACGACCTGCGGGCGACGAATCACCGCCTGAAGGTGGCGACCGGCATGTGCAGCGGCACGGCGGTCGGGCCTGACCTGCTGGTGACGGCCCTTCACTGTGGCGAGGTGCAGCAGGTCGGCAATTACGTGGTGACCGCCGAGGTCGTGGAACGCGGGTCTCGGGACTTCGTGGTGGTCCGGGTCAAGGGCGTGACGTTCGAGACCTGGGCCAAGCGGGGCGAGCGCCCGAGGCAGGGCGACCGTGTGCGGTGGTGGGGCAACCCGGTCGGGGAGCCGAATGTTTACCGGGAGGGCTACGTCGCCCGGGCGGACGGGGACGTGTTGGTGATCGCGGCGCAAATCTGCAAGGGCGATTCTGGCGCGGGCCTGTTCAATGACCGAGGCGAAGTGGTCGGGATCATTTCGGCCATGACCGCCGAGATGCACTGTCAGTTCGCGCTGAGCCTGCCATGACCTTCCTCCGCTACTGGCCCCAAATCCTCCTGTTGGTGGCGGTGGCTGGGCTTCTGGCATGGGCTGGCGGCCAGGTGTACCGGGCGGGCTACAACGCGGCCAACGTGCGGGCCGAACGGATCATCGGGGAGTTTGCCAAGGCCGAGGCTGAGGCGCAGACCAAGGCCCGCGAGGCCGAGCGCAGGGCAGTCGAAAGGATCGCTGAGATTGAGGCAGTACAGGCGGCCAAACAGGAGCGAATCGAAAGTGAAGCTGATGCTCGCGCTCGCGACCTGCGCGCTGGCAATCTCCGGCTGCGCCGCGAAATCGCAGCTCTTGCAACCGCCAGCGTGTCCCGAGAGGCCGCCGCTACCGCAGAGTCTGAGGCAGCCGCTGCACGCGGAGCGGAGCTTGTCGCAGCTGCTGTTGGAGTCGGGGCCGCCTGCGACGCCCGAATCGAGGCCCTGATCGAGGCATACGAGGCGACCCCATGACGCTGGACGATCTGGGCATCGCGTTCGCCCAAGCCTGCCAAGAACAGGGCCAGGTCGGATTCGCGCT
>ENA-UOUL01003036-UOUL01003036.1-bioreactor-metagenome-genome-assembly--contig:-NODE-3036-length-18113-cov-4.126913_pt1 | contig 18113 bp, 15 predicted proteins | sample MGYA00249838_ERZ747220 | MGnify/ENA primary metagenome ERZ747220 (study PRJEB28778, sample SAMN05720191) | bioreactor metagenome | isolation source: Anaerobic biogas reactor | place: USA:Washington...
GACCCGGTGGTCATCGAGACGATCCTTGAGGATGTGGCGCAGGCCCTTGTGACGCTGTTTCCAGACCTCATTAATGTGCTTGGCCGACTCGTGGACCTGCCGGTGCGGATCCTTGATCTCCTCGATCAGGCGGGCAAACTGCAGATCGTGAGCGCAGAGGGCTTGGCAATCTTCGCCGTAGATGAACAGGCCCAGCCCGCACTGGGTATGGTCCAACTGCACTTGCGCCTGGGCCTGGTTCTTGAGGAACAGGTCCTCGAGGGCGGTGAGCCACTTGAGGTGGTCACCCTCCTTCTCAACCATGAACTTGTCGTGGTGGGCGTTCTGGACGTAGGCTTCGCTTTGCGTCCTGATGCTACCGAGGTTCCGGTAGACCACGACCCCCAGGACCACCAGCAGCGCCAGGATGACGGCGAAGCCGATGTAGAGCTTGACGCTCAACTTCATGTTCTTGAACATTCCAATTACATCCCCGAATGCACCTGTCTGAGCCCCGCACAGCGCAGGGTACTCTCTCCGAAAACGTCCGATAGGGTCTTTTGGAAAGGCCGCCTCGGCCCCACATCCCTAAAGAGTGGAGCGCCGAACGAAGTCCGTCAACACAGACTCGCCGGCGCTCCGGCGAGTTACTGCTTCCGTGGACATCTCCGGGCGCGGAACGCCCGGGTGGCGTTTTGTCTGTGAAACAGTAACCCATTTTTCAACGATCCAGCGAGGCGGCCGCCCGCTTCGGCTGACCGGCGCGCAAAGAAAAAGCGCCTGACAGTCGCCTGCCCACAGACACCCACGCCAAAGGGTCCACAGAGACAGGACGTGCCAGGCGCTCTGGATGCGTACCCCGTGCGCCGGCTGATTCTAACCCCGTCGTCTCCGTTTTATCAACCGTGAGGTTGTTGGCGTTTGTCTGTGGGACAACAGGGCAAAAAAACATCTTGTTTTGTCAGCAGATCGCTGCCGCCGTCGCGGTGACGGGCGGCCATCATCCCTGGTACGGGCACCGGGAAAGATGTGCTGAATGGAGTCTCAGCTCGAATAGGCGGGAGCTTTAGTTTCTGTGCTCGGAACCGACCAAGGAACTGCTATCGTCTCCGGAAGACCAAGAAAGCCATTGCCTTGACCGGAGCCGATCGCTACACTTGGCATATAAACTATAACCTCTTGCGTTCAAGTGTCTTGACACGGTGTAAAGCTACATCAAACACGACAATGTGGCTTTACAGGGCGTTTTGGGAGTCGCGGCCATGAGCAGGAATGCGCGTTCGCTGGAGACGGACAAGTTCGGGGAGCAGATACGCCGGCTGAGGCTTTCGAAGCACATGTCGCTGGGCGATCTGGCGGCGGCGGTGGATACCTCCCGGAGCTTCCTTTCGCAGATCGAACAGGGCAAGACCCTGCCGTCGCTGGGGACTCTCAAGGCGATCGCAGCCGCGCTGGACGTGACGGTCGGCTCGCTGATCGACGAACCGGCGACCGAAATTCAGGAGCCGGTGGTCCGCAAGGGTTCCCGTCCCAAGATCGAACGCCTTCAGGCAGGGATTTCGCTGGAAGGGCTGACCCATCGGGAAATCCACAAGGCTATGGAGCCTCTGATGATCCAGTTGGAGCCGCACTCGTCGTCCGGGCATGAGAACTACGTCCACCACGGCCAGGAGTTCGCCCACATCGTTCGAGGCAAGCTGCACATCGAGATCGACGGCATTCCGTATGAAATGAATGAGGGCGACAGCATCTACTTCGATTCGAGCCGGCCCCACCGGTTCGGCAACCCGTCGGACGAAGTGACGCTGGCCTTGTGGGTGATTACCCCGCCGACATTCTAGCCTCCGCCGGTCGAAATCCATCCCGCCTATCCAGTTTCGCACACAGTAGCGGTCCACCTGTTGCATCTCCCATCCGCAGTGGCGATAATAACCAGCGTTATGAAAGCCCTTAAATAAGGCTTACTGATTTATAACAAGGACGCATCGCGATGATGATTGCCGATCTGGCCGAGATCACCGGCCGGACCTACCCGGCGCGGCGCCGGACACAGAATCTGGTTGGTGGGGCATCGCCCATTGCGGCTGCCAGTTTCTCGATGGGTTATGTGACGCTGGCCCCCAAGGGTGGACAGGTGCCCTGGCACAATCAGGACCAGGAAGAGGTGTACTTCGTAGTCGAGGGAACCGGTCAGATGTGCCTGGGCGACGAGTGTCAGGCGATGCGGGCGGGGCAGGCGGTCTACATCCCGTCCGGGGTGTTTCACCAGTTGACCAACATCGGCGAGACGCCGCTGACGATGATCTACTGCTACGGTCCGGCGGGCGACGTGGCGCACTGGCGGCAGGAGTTGGAGGGCACGCTGCCGAAAGCGGGCGTCGAGGCCCCGCCGCTGCCGCAGGGCGCCTGGCCGCAGTGCACAGAGCGGCCGAAAGGTTAGGACCGGCAGAGGCGGGCACGATCCGCCCCACCGCCGCCGCGGCTCGTTTGAGTTCCGGAATCGAAGGAGCAGCATACCATGTCCAGCAGCATCGAGCATCGGGTCGGGATCATCATGAACGGGGTGACCGGCCGAATGGGAACCAATCAGCACCTGATGCGTTCGATCGTCGGGATCATCCGTCAGGGCGGCGTCCGGATCAGCGAGGGCGAGACGATCATGCCGGACCCGATCCTGGTGGGCCGCAGCGCAGCGAAGCTGGAGAAACTGGCTGCCGAATCGGGTGTGGCCAGGTGGACAACCGATCTGGAGGCGGCGCTGGCCGATCCGGCGTACACAGTCTATTTCGATGCCCAAACCACCAGCCGCCGGCCGGAGGCGGTCAAGCGGGCCATCGCGGCGGGCAAACACCTCTACTGCGAGAAGCCGACCGCGCTGTCGACCGACGAGGCGTACGAATTGCACACCCTGGCCAGGAAGGCCGGCGTCAAGCACGGCGTGGTGCAGGACAAATTGTGGCTGCCCGGTCTGATGAAGCTCCGGTCGCTCAACGAGATGGGCTTCTTCGGCCGGATTCTCTCGGTGCGGATCGAGTTCGGCTATTGGGTCTTCGAGGGCGACACGGTGCCGGCCCAGCGGCCGTCGTGGAACTACCGCAAGGAGGACGGCGGCGGGATCATTTTCGACATGCTGTGCCACTGGCGCTACGTGCTCGACAACATCTTCGGTCCGGTGCGGACGGTCTCGTGCCTGGGCGCCACGCACATCAGGCAGCGGGTGGACGAAAGCGGCCAACCTTACCCGTGCACGGCGGATGATGCGGCATATGCCACGTTCGAGCTGGATGGCGGGATCGTCGCCCAGGTCAACTCGTCGTGGTGCGTGCGCGTACGGCGCGACGATCTGGTCACGTTCCAGGTCGACGGCACCGACGGCTCGGCGGTGGCGGGCCTTCGCGATTGCTGGATCCAGCCGTACGGCGGGACGCCGCGGCCGGTGTGGAACCCGGACGTCGAGCAGCCGATCGACTTCTTTGACACGTGGATGAAGATGCCCGAGCAGCGGTCGTACGACAACGCGTTCAAGGTGCAGTGGGAGCTGTTTTTGCGGCACGTGGTCAAGGACGAGCCGTTCCCGTGGGATCTGCGGGAAGGGGCCAAGGGCGTGCAACTGGCTGAAAAGGGCCTGGAGTCGTGGACCAAGCGCAGCTGGATCCAGGTGCCGGACCTGCCGGCCTGACGGAACAGTGGAGCCAATGAAGCCGATGAATATTTCGCATCATCCCCAGTTGTTTCTCGATGACGCGCTGATCGCGCAAAGCAGCGGGTTGAGCCGACGGCTGCACCAGCCGGTGCGACACGAGGCAAATCCACTGATCGTGCAGGATCGGCCGTGGGAGAAACGTTCGATCGGCTACTGCAGCGTGTGGCTCGATCCGCAGGCCCAGCGATTCAGATGTCTGTACCTGGCCAACGAATACCAGTCAAAGGACGAGGCGCCGGACGTACCGGAGGGGCCGCGGACCGCCAAGTACTGCATGTGCTACGCCGAGTCGGACGACGGGGTGCAGTGGCGAAAGCCGCCGGTCGGGCCCTGGCCGTATGCAGGGCATCACGAGCACAACATCGTGATCGCGGGCGGACACGGATTCTGCGTGCTGCCGACGCCGGACGATCCGGACCCGCAGAAGCGCTACCACGGGCTCGGTGGAGACATCATCGGCTGTTCGCCGGACGGGATTCACTGGCGGACCATGCCGTTTGACGCCGCGGGCAAGAACGACACCTGTTCAACGATCATCCGGTGGCAGGACCGGTATCTGGCGTTCGTGCGCATCCAGGTGCGCGACCCGAACTGGTCCGGCGTGATGCGCGGAGTCGCCCTGTGCACCAGCGACGATTTTGAACACTGGACGGACAAGGAGACGATCTTCACAACCGACGCGGAAGACGGCTATCCGTGGACGCAGCCGTACGGGCTGTGCGTCAGCGTTTACGGCGATCTGCTGATCGGCATGCTGCCGATGCTGCACCTGGATCGCGAAGAAGGCAACAACATGCTCGGCGACATGGACGTGCAGTTGATGGTCAGCCGCGACGGGCGGCGATGGGACCGGGCGGCGGACCGGGCGTGCTGGCTCGATTCCGAGCCGCCGCGGCCGCCGCAAAACCGCTCGTGGGACGCCAGGCTCTATCCCAGCACCACGCTAGTCAAGCGGAATGATCGGATCCACATCTACTACACCGGCAGCAACCTGCGTCACGGCGAAGGAAGGATCGATCCGACCGGACCGTGGCGGCACGGGATCGGACTGGCGACGCTGCCCGCGGATCGGTTCGTTGGCCTTCGGCCGAGCGATCCGGGAAGGGAAGGCATCCTTCAGACCCCGATGCTGAAACTGGCGAATGGACGTCTGACGGCCAATGCACAGATCGGGAATGAGAGCGAGCTGAGAGTGGCGGTCCTCGACGAAAGGGGGCAGCCGGTCGAAGGATTTGATCAGGATCAATGCCGCTTGATCCGACACGATTCGCTGCGATACCGAGTGGTCTGGGGGCGCGAGCCGAGCATGCGGGAACTGAGCGATCTGCGGCCGGGAGTCCCAGCGGCTTTGCGGTTCGCCCTGAGCGGAGGCGAGCTTTTCGCGTTTCAAGTGGTGCGGTTCTGAGGAAACGACAGTTCTCGCGGTCCGATCCGCCGCCGGCGCCGATTCCCGACGCGCACACACCTGGCCCTCGACACGCTCCGTCAACGATGGCGTGAGACTTGTCCTCTTGATCCGACTTCCCTGGCAGGCATGCCATCGCGACCGGCCTGCGCGACCGCCGACCCGCTTTTGTCTTGCCCCGCCATCCAGAGCGGGAAATAATTGAATGATGGGTTGAGGGGCTTTCGCCCACCGCTGTCAGGGGATACCAACAAAGTGATCGAAATCGACCAGAACAGCAAGCACACGATCGATGGCCTTGGCCTTGCCGACCGCGTTCGCTACCGACTGGGCCGATGGAGCATTCGGCTGTCGTCGCTATGGCCGGAGGTCAAGCGATTCAGCCACTGGATCGAGCGCGAGGTCCTGCCCCGGGCGCGGGACGTCGGGGCGGATCGTCTGCGGCTGGAGATCCGTGGCGATGGCGAAATCCAGCCGCTCGGCTACACCCTTCGGGACGCGGTCGACCCGATCCGCGACCATCGCGCGTTGTGCCGGTTCCTTCACCGGCTGGGCGTGCGGCGGGTGGACCTGGACCTTCGGATTGACGGCGACCAGATCGAGGAGGTCCTGACGCTGGTGTACGCCTTGAGGCGGCACATTCGTCGGCGGACCCGCTCGCGTGGGACCAGGAGCGCCCGATCCCTGTTCGGTCATGAGGGCGTCCAGTTCGCCTGCGCGCAGACTCGGATCCTGGACGACGAGTTGAGCGTCACCTACTACTACTGCGTCACGTGCTTCAGCCGGGTGGTGCGGTGGTTTGAGAATCGTCACGGCCGGTTCGCCGACCACCGGGCGCTGTTCCAAGCGGCGCCGCGGTTCGGCCTGATCGCCGGACTGGTGGCGATCGGACCGTTTCTGATCTACGCGTTTCTGGGCGACTGGCATCTGCTGCTGATGGTGACGGTGCTGGCCGCGGCGCTGCTGTTCATGCTGGTGTACCTGTTCTTCATGATCGTGGGCAGCGTCGAATACGACAATGAGGAGAAGGCCCATCGCCTTGGCCAGGCCTATCAGCGGCTCAAGCATTACACCGACCGGATTCGCGAGGACGCCAAGCGGGCCCGGCACGTTCAGCAGCGGCTGCTGCCGGACCGGAACAACATGCCGCTGGGCGAGTATCTGGCGTGGGGCAGCAGTTTCGTGCCGGAGGCTGAGGTGGGCGGCGACTACTTCGACGCCAGCGCGGTCGACGACCACACGGTGGCGGTGCTGTTCGCGGACGTCAGCGGCCACGGCATGGCGGCGGCGCTGATCACGACCATTCTCAAGACGCGGTTTCAGGCGTGGCTGGACGATCACGGGAGTCTGGAGGACCTGGTCCGCCAGCTCAATTCGGCGTTGTGCCGGCTGATCCCGGAGGACAGCTACGCCGCGGTTTTCGCAGCGGTCTACGACGCCCAGACGCGACGATTGCGGTACCTCAACTGCGGCCATCATCCGGAGCCCTGGCGGGTGGGCGCCGATCCGGCCAAGCCGATCAAGTCGTTGTCCGAGGCGCGGAACCTGTTGCTGGGCGTCGAGCCGGATCTGGAGCTGGTGCACGCGGAGGAACAGCTCGAGCCGGGCGATACGATCTGCTTTGTCTCCGACGGGCTGATCGAGGCGAGGAACGTCGAGGGCAAACGGTTTGAGACGCCGCGGATGGAAAGGCTGCTGCAGACGCACCGCAACGGTGATCCGCAGGCGCTGGTCGACAGGATCGTGGACGAGGTCCGATCATTCGCGGCTGAGAACGAGCCGCAGGACGACCAGACGGCGCTGGCGTTTCGCGTGCGGTAGGCAGGCGGACCGCGGTCACGGCCCGCACCCGCTCCGTCAACCCATAGTCGGCTGCGGCATTCGCGTCAGGTGGAAGACTCGAGCGACGCCGATCCCGCCTTGGCGAAAAGGAAACGGTGGGCAAAGCCGGCCACAATCGCTCCCAGGATCGGCGCGACCCAGAACATCCACAGTTGCGCCAGAGCCCAGGGATCGGCGAAGACCGCGACACCCGTGCTGCGGGCCGGATTGACCGAGGTGTTGGTCACCGGAATGCTGATCAGATGGATCAGGGTCAGGCTCAAACCGATGGCCAAGCCGGCGAAGCCCGCCGGGGCGCGGCGTTCCGTCGTTCCGAGAATGATCATCAGGAACATAAAGGTCAACACCGCTTCGGCGAGGAAACACGCCGCGGCCGAGTATCCGCCTGGAGAATGCTCTCCATAGCCGTTGGAGGCGAATCCGTCGACCACGAACCCCGGCCTGCCGGAGGCGATCAGGTAGAGCACGCCGCCCGCGGCAATGCCGCCGACCACCTGGGCAACGATGTAGGGGATCAGTTCGGAGGTCTTCAGGCGTCCGGAGGCCCATATCCCGAATGAAACAGCCGGGTTGATGTGGCAGCCGGAAATGTGCCCGATCGTGTAGGCCATGGTCAGGAGGGTCAACCCGAAGGCCAGAGCGACACCCATGAACCCGATTCCCAACTCCGGAAACCCCGCGGCCAGAACCGCGCTGCCACACCCGCCGAAGACAAGCCAGAACGTACCCATGAACTCCGCCAGAACCTTTGTGGACATCGACATGGCACAATCTCCCCAAAAAAAGAAACACGCCCTGAAACTTGAACAGATTCATTTTGAGGGATCAAGGCCTTGGCCGTCAAGCGGAATCCGTGTTGTCTGTGGCGAGGCGAAGGCGTGGCTGCGGGTCGCCATGCCCTAGAGAGTCTGCGCCTGTTGGATGCGGGCGATGGCTACGTCTTTGCCGAGAGCCTCGATGGTCTGATCGATGGGCGGGCTGACGGTCTCGCCGCTGACCGCGACGCGCAAGGGTTGGGCGACCTTGCCCATGTTCAGTTCGTTCTCAGCCGCGTAGGTTTCGATGGCCTGGTGGATGTTGGCGGCGGTCCAGGCTTCGAGGCCGGCTAGGCGCTCGGCCATGTCGGCCAGCACTTTGGACGCCGGATCCTTCTTGAGGACCTTGGCCACCGCCTTTTCGTCGTACTCGACCTGTTCGACGAAGAACATGCGGCTCTTTTGCGCGATCTCAGCCAGTGTCTTGGCACGTTCGCGGTACATCACGAGGATCCGGTCGAGCAGGCCGTCGTCGGCGGCCTTCAGCGGATAGTCGGTCAAAGCCAGAAAATCGCGCATCGCCTCGCGGAGACGCTCCAACGGCACGCTGCGGATGTACTCAGCGTTGAAGGCGGCGAGTTTCTCGCGGTCGAAACGGGCGTTGGTCTTGCCGATCCGCTCGATCGAAAAGAGCTGCGTCATCTCGCTAAGACTCATGATCTCCCGGTCGCCGCCGGGCGACCAGCCGAGCAAAGCCACGAAGTTCAGCAGGGCCTCGGGCAGATAGCCGGCGAGGCGAAAATCATGGACGTCGATCTCCGGCGCCGGACGGCCCTCGCGGGCGGCCTTCTCCTTGTCGCGTTTGGACATCTTCGAGCCGTCCATGTTGAAGATCAGCGGCAGGTGGGCGTAGATCGGCGTCGGAAAGCCCAAAGCCCGCTGGAGGGCGATGTGCTTGGGCGTGTTCATCAGGTGTTCCTGGCCCCGCAACACGTGCGTCACGCCCATGAGGTGGTCATCGACCACCACGCCCAGATGATAGGTCGGAAAGCCATCGGACTTGAGGATCACAAAGTCCTCGAGTTCCTCAGCTTTGAACACCACCTGGCCGAGGATCATGTCGTTGACGGTGACATCCTCTCCGGTGGTGGCCAGACGGACGACAAAGGGCCGGCCCTCGGTCTCGTATTGCCTGATCTGTTCCGGAGTCAGGTTCTTGGCCCGACCGTCGTACTTAAATCCCTTGCCCGCCTTGCGGGCCTCCTCGCGGGCTGCTTCGAGTTCCTCAGCCGTCTCGAACGACTTGTACGCCCGCCCTGCCGCGATGAGCTGGTCGGTGCACTTGCGGTAGATCTCAAGCCGCTGGCTCTGGAAGTACGGACCGTTCGCCCCCCCTACTTCCGGCCCCTCGTCCCAGATCAGGCCCAGCCAATTGATGTCCTCCAGGATCATGCGGGTGGATTCGTCGGTCGATCGCCGCTGATCGGTGTCCTCGATCCGCAGGATGAAGCGCCCGCTGGTCTTGCGGGCGAGCAGCCAGTTGAAGAGCGCGGTGCGAGCCCCGCCGATATGCAGGTATCCGGTGGGCGAAGGGGCGAAGCGGGTCACGGTGGTCATGAAGACTCCTCGGTTCTTGCTGGGACAAATCGGTGTTGCCCGCGTCGGACCAGCCAGAGCACCGGGCCGCTGGCGGCATAGCCGCACAGGGCGATGGCCAGAACCAGTTCGGGCCACAGCCAGAACGCCAAGACGGCCAGCACGGCTGTCACGAGCATCCAGAACGGCTTCTTGCCGCGGAAGAATCGGTTCATCAGGTGGATGTACGGAACCCGCGAGACCATCAGCAGCCCCAGAGCGATCGCCACCCACGGCACAGCGGCGGCCAGCAGATCGGAACGGCGGGCCAACGAGGCGCTGATGTTGGGAATCACCTCCTGGTTCAGCAGCACCACGGAAATCAGAGCCCCCGCTGCTCCCGGCGACGGCAGCCCGCGGAAACCCATATGGGCGGACTCGTCGTGGACATTCTCGACGTTGAACCGGGCCAGTCGCAAGGCGGTGCAGGCCAGGTAGGCCGCGGCGGCGATCCAACAGAACCGGCCATAAGCGGTTTCGGCAACGGGAGATACGACCGGATCGGCGCCCACATAGTTTCGCGAGACCTCGATGACCAGTCGCACCGCGATAAACGCCGGGGCCGCCCCGAAACTGACCACGTCGGCGAGGCTGTCCAGTTGCCCGCCGAAATCGCTGGTGGTCCGGGCGAGGCGGGCGAGGCGCCCGTCGAGGGCGTCGCAGATCATGGCGGCGAAGATCATATAACAGGCCAAGGCCAGGTTGGTCACCTGAAGCCGATCCCAGATGGGGCTCTGGAGCTCCACTTCGCGGGCGGCGAAGTGGATGGCGGCAAAACCGAACAGCAGGTTGCCGAGGGTCACCAGGGCTGGGGCGATGCTGATGGCGCGGATTCGCCGATGGCGGGAACGACGTTTCGGCTGATTCTGATTGGCTGGCTCCGGTGCTGACATTGGGACGATTATGCACGCGGCAGCGGCAAGATTCAACGGTAAATGAAGGCGGGCGGCAATGCCGGTTTTTTTCTACTTTTTGGACTAAATCGCCCGCGGCGAGGGTGCGACCAACGGAGCATACGGCCATAACGACTTGTCGTCCAGTAGGTTAAAAAATATCCACTTTGCACTTATCCGGCGCGTGGTTTCCGGTGAAATCCCTTGATTCACCTGTTGGGCCTTGTTAGATTCTCCGGATAACCGAGCGTGGGCCGGACTACGTGGGTCCGGGCCATGGAATTGTTGGCTTGTTGGATTTGGTAAGACGGCTTACCGGAGGATACGGACATGGCAGATCTGCAAGGAATTGCCTCGTCACTGATCGCGGGCAAACGGGACGAAGTGGCAACCAAGGTCAGAGCCGCCCTCGATGAAGGCGCGAACGTCGAAGAGGTCCTGAATAAGGGCCTGATCGCGGGCATGCAGGTGGTCGGCGAGAAGTTCAAGAACAACGAGTTCTACGTGCCTGAGGTGCTGATCGCGGCCCGGGCGATGAAGGCGGGGATGGAAATCCTCTCCCCGAAGCTCAAGGATGCGGGCGTCAAGCCGGTGGCCACGGTGGTGATCGGGACGGTCAAGGGCGACCTGCACGACATCGGCAAAAACCTGGTGGCGATGATGCTCCAGGGCGGCGGCTTTGAGGTCGTCGATCTGGGCACCGACGTGCCGCCGGAGAAGTTCGTCAGCGCAGCCCAGGAAAAGGGCGCGCAGGTGGTGGCGATGAGCGCCCTGCTGACCACGACGATGCCGCAGATGGCCAATGTGGTCAAGGCGATGAAGGAAGCGGGCCTGGGCGGCAAGGTCAAGGCGATGATCGGCGGCGCCCCGGTGACCCAGAACTATGCGGACGAGATCGGGGCCGACGGCTACGCCCCGGACGCCGCGTCGGCGGTCGAGACCGCTCAGAAGCTCAGCAAGTAGATGCCTTTACGGCAACATTGATTGGAGTCCCGGCTGCGGACAACCGCGGCCGGGATTTTTTATTGGGGTCACGTCATGCAGACCATCATCCACGCCAGCATGCTCGTTGTCGATGACTCGAACCGGCTGCTGCTGGTCCAGGAAGACGGGCCACACAACCACGGCAAGTGGAATCTGCCCGGCGGCGGCGTGGAAGTAGGTGAGCCTCTGGCGGCGTCAGCGGAGCGTGAGGTCCGCGAGGAAACGGGTCTGGAGGTTCGGGCGGAGGGGCTGATCGGGGTCTATACCGGTTTTGGAGAGTTTCGCTACATCAACTTCGTCTTTCTCGGCCGGGCGACGGGCGGACAAACCACGCCGCAGACCGGCGAGATTCTGGCCTGCCGATGGTTCGATCCGCACGAGGCGCTGGACCTGGACCCGCACGAGGTGCTCAACCCGCGAAAGCTGCGGCGTATCATCGAAGACTGGCAATCACAGCCGGCCGGTCCGCTTTCGATCATCGTCGAGGACATGTACGGCTGAGGCAACTCAAGCGATCACCAGCGGATCGGCGTCGCGATCGCTTAGAAACACCTCCAGGTCGGGCAGCACGTCCGTGACCTGTTTGGCGAGTTGTTTGAGGGCTGGGCGTTCGGAGTTGCCGTGGCCCAAACACACGACATGAGCGCCCGCGGCTTGGAGGGCGAGGGCGTCGTGGTGGCGGAGTTCGCCGGTCAGGTACAGATCGACCTTGCCGGCGAGTTGGGCGGCGAGTTTGCCGCAGGAACCGGGACACACGGCGGCGGTAACGATAGGTTCGGAGGGGCTTGGCGTAACGGTCAGGACGCGCCTCAAGCCGGTGCGGCGTTTGATCCGGGCGACGAGGGCGTCAAAGGCCATCGGTTTGGGCAGCCGGCCGATCCGGCCGAGACCGCAGTCGGTCTGCACCTGGCTGAGCGGACAGACGTCGTAGGCGACTTCCTCATACGGGTGGGCCTGCTTGACCCGTCGGATTGCCTCAGACAGACGGGCGTTGTCCACCAGGATCTCCATGCGAAGCTCGGGCACGCGCTCGAAGACTCCCGCCTGGCCGACGGCGGGGTCCGATGTTTCGCCGCCCAGGAACGTGCCTTCACCGGGCGTTCGGAAACTGCAGCAGCGGTAGTCGCCGATGACGCCGCCGCCGGCGTCGAACACGGCTGCGGCGACCGCGTCGGCGTGGTCTTGCGGGACGAAGACGACGAGCTTGGATTGGCCGGAGACGGTCGAGGGCTGAATCGGCTGACGGTCCTGGAGGTCGATCAGGTCGGCCAGGGCGTCGCTGGTCCCGCCGGGGATCATATCGTAGGCGGTGTGCAGAGCGTAGACGGCCGTCTCGGTAGCCGCCGCCTGGTAAACCACCGGCTGGTCCTCAAGCAGGATCCGTTTGAGCGGATCGAAGATCGGCGGATGGTACGCCAGGATCATCTGGGCCCGCCGGGCGAACGCCTCGCGAAGCACCGGTTCGGTCAGGTCGAGGCAGATCATCAGCCGCCGGACCATGCGAGAGCGTCGGCCAATGAGCAGGCCGACGTTGTCCCAGTCTTCAGCCAGGTCGATCCGAAACGCGGCATTCAACCGCCGTTCGATATCGGCCACGGATGTACTTTTGGGGCTCATGCGATTTCCAACTCCTCCCGCACCTGGTGGCGGTAGCGCTGCAGCAGCGACCGCGTGAGCGGCCCCACGCGTCCTTCGCCCACCACGTGGCGTTCGACGACGACCACGGGCAACACCTCGATCACCGTATTGGTCAGAAACATCTCCTGGGCTTCGAGCATCTCCTGCATCGACAGGCGGGTTTCGCGCAGCGGGAACTGCAGATCGGCGGCCAGTTCGATCACGACCTTGCGGGCGATGCCCGGGATCACGGGCAGATCGAGCGGCGGCGTATGAATGATGTCGTCGCGGACGACAAAGACGTTGGCCACCGATCCGCCGACCAGGTACCCCTCATCGCTGAACCACAGGGCGTCGGCCATGCGGGCCCGCTGGGCGCGTTTCAAAGCGGTCAGCCGCGAAAGGTAGCTGATCGTCTTGTGGCGAACGATCGGATCGCGGGAAGATGTCCGGTAGTCGCTGAGCACCACGCCGACCCCGTCGGCGTAGACCTCAGCGGGCGGCGCAGCGGCTGGGCCGGCGGTGATCAGCACGTTCGGCGCCGACTGGGCGCCCAAATGGATGCCCACCCGGACCGAGCCTCCGGTGACCGTGATGCGGACGCGGGCGTCGCCCAACTCGTTGGCGGCCAAAAGCTTCTCGATCGCCCGTTCGAACTGCTTCGGTTGCGCCGGCACGACCAGCCCGAGCGTCTTGGCCGAATCCTCGAGGCGGGCCAGATGGTCATTGAGACGGAACGGCCGGCCCTGGTAGCAGCGGATGACCTCGAAGAGCCCCACTCCGTGCTGCAGACCGGCGTCGAAGACCGTGATCTTCGCCTGGTCCGCAGGCATGACATCGCCGTTGAGATATACGTGCTCCGCCATAAAAGGCCCCTCCGCTTCGGCTGCGATTGTAAAAGCGCCCCCGTTCCAAATCCAGCCCCCTACCGGCGGTCAGGGCTCCTCGAGAAGTTCCTGGGCGGTCAGGTGGTCGGTGAACAGCGCGGTCAGCAGTTTCGCGTGGTTGCCCAGACAGGCCCGCAGGGCCGGCACGCGGCGGACGTCGCCGCCGCAGACGGCGATGACCGTGCCGCCCCGCTGACAGATCTGCCGCAGGCCCGAGAGCCCCAGCCCGATCGGCTTGATCGAGGTCGGCCCGTCGCCGTTGCCGTCGAGTTCGGACCCGTTGGCGTCGAAGAACCAGTTGGCGATCTCGCCGACCGCTCCGCGCTGTCGCATCTGGTTGACTTCCTCAGCGGTCAGCAGATGCTGCTTGACGATGGTCATCTCGGCGTAGAGATCGACGCGGTCATCCACGAAGCCGACGCCGGTGACCGCGATATCCGCCGCCCGCAACAGGTCAAGCGAGTTCTTGACCGGTTCGAGCTGCTCGACGATCCGGGCCTGCTCGCGGTCGCGGATGATGGCGGGACACGGCAGGTGCCGCGGAATGGCGTCGTACTTGCGGGCCAGTTCCAGGGCCAAAACGTAGGCCTCGCGCTCAGCCACCTGGATACGGTTGCCGGTGCCGATGATGCCTACCATGGGCAGGATGGTGCACTGCTCGTTGCGGTGGTTCAGGGCGATGTTCTTCTGGGGCGGTTCGAGGTCCAGCACGTGGCTGACGAACAACTGCATGGTGTAGCCCCAGTTGACGCAGACCACGCCCGCCCGCGGGGTATGGCCCATCAGCGCGTCAAAGTAGGCGGCGGCCGCAGCGGCCATGCGGTCCAGCACGATATTCTGGAGATTGCGATCCTGGCCCAGGTAGGCGTCGGAGAAGCCTTCGACGACCTGGACGTACTTGAGGCCGTAGCGGTACATGAGCTGGGTTTCAAGCGACCGGTGATCCAGGGGCAGTCCGCCCGGCCGGATGATCGCCACCGGAGGCTTGATGACGATCCCGGTCTCTTCAGCCCGCTGAAGGGCCTTGCGGATCTGGGTGCGGTTGTCCTCCTCGAAACCGAACCGCTTGGCGATTTCCCGCTCGGAGCAGCCCTCGCGGTATTTGAGGCGACAGACCTCGTAGAGGCATTCCGGATCGCCCAGGTCGAACACTTTCTGGGGTTTGGGCACCATCATCTGATTCCCGATATCCGCCTTGAAAACGGCTCTCAAGCGCTGTTGAAAAGCTGTGGAAAGTCCTAAATTCGCCGGTCATTATACCGAATCGCCCGGCGCTCCGCCAAGCGAGAAACGCACCCAGCGGTTTGAATTATGATCATATCGACATAACTGACGTTAGCGAAAGATGTTATGTCATTTACAGGCGGTTTGGGTTTCGATTACGGTCCGCGGTGTGCGATTGAAGCCGTTGGCCCGCCAACTTGGCCGGAAACTCCGGCGTGTGGATAACTCCTGTCGTATCAACGAATAAAGCGCATGTCGCCGAAATTGGGGATGATCGCGGGCCCCGAGCCGAGGATACGATGGCCCGCGGGCCAGTAGACAAAGAGCGCCTTGCCCACCATCTGGTCGCGGGGAACGGTTCCGGCTTGGTAGTCGCCTCGCCGGTCGCACTCGGCCAGGTGTGGGCCGATCTCCCACCAGAGGCGGGAGTCCTTGCTCTTGGGGCTGTTATCGCCCAGGACGTAGTAGGCATCGGAGCCCAGATGGATCGGGTTGCCCGCCACGCCGTGGCCGAGTTCGCCCTCGAAGGGGTTGTCCGCGGCGTTTTCGGTGATGTGTACCTTCTCGTAGTAGATGTCGCGGTGCAGCGTGGTGTGCCAGAACTGGGCGTCGATCCCCTGGGCGGCGATGGCCACCCGGGGACGGCGCTGGTCCGGCGGGGCGAACCGCAGGGCCCGCGGATCGGGGTGGTATTGGTCGTCGGTGGTTCGGAGGACTTCGCGGCCGTCGATCATCAGACGGACGCGATAGTCCACGTTCTCGAAGGCGATGCGGACGGGAACCTTGGGCCGGATCGGAGGGATCTGGCCAGCGGCCAGGATCTCCGGCCCCTTTCCACCGTCCAGTTCAGTCCGCCACAGCGTGACCATGCCGCACGTTTCGATCCTGGCTTCATAGAGCTCGTCCCGCTTGCTGAGCGACAGGGTGACCGCCCCGTCGCCCTCGCGGACCACCACCATGGTGGCCAGCCGCAGGTCCGAGACGTTCACGGCGGTCTCGTCCTGTTCGCGCGGATCGTCGTAGGCGTAGTAGTCGGTGATCGGGCCGGAAAAGCCAATCGTTCCCGAGGCGTCCGCTGCGGCGCCCTTGAAGACCAGCACGCGTCCGGAGGTGTCCCAGTGCTCGCCGCCCGGACCTCGCGGCGCCCAGGTGGCGATGGCATCGAACCGGCCGGAGCCGCGGATCGTGGGCAGGTAGTCGCGGTCGGAGACCAGGAACCACGTGCACTTCTGAGCGTGGTCGGGCTTGCGTGCGATTTGACCGTCGATGTAAATGTCGCCGTCGATGATCTCCAACGTCTCGTTGGGCAGGCCGATCAGACGTTTGATGTAGTTGACGGTGGGATCGGAAGGGTTCTTGAAGACGACCACGTCCCAGCGGCGAGGGCCCAGCAAGTCGCCCAGCGAGGGCGCCATGGCAGCCAGCTCGTAACCCAGTTTCATCACCAGGATCCGGTCGCCGCTGTCGATGACGTACCGGCCGGAGACGGCCAGCGGGGCGGCTTCTTCCTCCCATTCGCAGTTGGGACAGCGGGTGATCTTCGGGCAGACCGGCTCGACCCCACTGCGCCCCTCGCGGTACGCGACCTCATAGGCGTAGTGGTAGCCGCAGTTGGAGCAGACCCGATGGCGATGGGCTCCGTAGAGGGTGGGCGCCATGGAGCCGGTGGGAATGCGGTAGGCCTCGACGACGAAGGCGCGAAAGACGAAGGCCAGGATCAGAGCGACCACCAGGTGCTCGATGGCCTGTCGGGCGGGGGCCGCCATCGCGTCCAGCCCCTCCGGCGTCTGTCTGCCGTTCGTGCTCATGGTCGTGAAGCGTCTCCGAACCGATATCCGCAACCCGATGTTCACAGCCGACGGATGCGGCCGCCAGACCGCCGCCGAAAGGTGGCTCCTATGGTACGCTCCGGCGGCCGCTTTGACCAGCGGAAAGCGGGCCAGTCGCGGCGATCAACGCACCAGACGCATGTCGCCGACGTTGGGCACAATGGCCGGCAGCGAACCGAAGAGCCGTCCCGGCGCGGGCCAGAATACGAAGATCGCCCGCCCGATCATCTGGTCGGCGGGCACCGCGCCAAGGGTGTGGCGGCCGGTGTCATACGGCGGCTGGAGGTGCGGGCCGAGTGACGTCCAGAGCCGCGAGTCCTTGCTGCGCGGGCTGTTGTCGCCGAGGACGAAATACTCATCGTCCTGGAGGTGGATCGGATTGCCGGCGACGCCGTGGCCCGGCTTTCCTGGAAGCGCACCGATGGCAGCAACGGCTCCGATGGTGTGGTCGTCGATGACACCAACCCCGGCTTTGTCAAGGGCGGCTCGCCCACCGGCTGGCACACCGAGCCGGAGGGCTACGGGAACCGCCTCACCTGGACAAGGAACAACACGTCGAACCAGCCCAACTATAACTGGGGCCGGTGGTATCCCAAGCTCAAGCCCGGCCGCTACGAGGTCCTGGCCTACATTCCCTACCGTTACACCACGACCGCCAGGGCCCGCTACTGGGTGTCGCACGCCGATGGCTTTGCCCTGCGCATCGTCGATCAGTCGGCCAACGGCGACCGCTGGGTGTCGCTGGGCACCTACAGCTTTCAGGGCAACAGCGGCGACTATGTGTCGCTTGCCGACGTGACCGGCGAGCCCTACCTTTCGCGGCTCATCGCCTGGGACGCCGTCAAGTGGGTCAAGAAGTAGGGGTTCCAGGGTCCCAGCGGGATCTGGCAGCCAGATTCAATTGTTAACCCGAGGGCCGGGCCGGGATCCTCTCCCGGCCCGGTCTAGTCCCCCGTCGTAGCGTTCGTTTGTTGGGCGCCCGCTCCGTGCTGTCAGGCAGGCTGGGCGGCCCTGTTCACCCGCTCGAAGGTCAGGTGACCGTCCACGGCGTCGACGCGCACCCGGTCTCCCTCCTGGAAGTCGCCCTGGAGGAGCCGCAGGGCCAGGGGATCCTGGACCTGGCGCTGGATGACGCGCTTTAGCGGGCGGGCGCCATACGCCGGGTCGTAGCCCTCCTCCGCCAGCAGCTCTCGGGCCGCCTCCGTCAGATCGATCTCCAGCCCGCGGCCGGCCAGCAGCCGGCGCAGGCCCTGCACCTGGATCTCGACGATCTCCTTCAGGTGCTCCCGCGACAGCCCGTGGAAGATAATGATCTCGTCGATGCGGTTCAGGAACTCGGGGCGGAAGTGCTGCCGCAGCG